>Ga0209343_10004241_pt1 | contig 17754 bp, 14 predicted proteins | sample RifCSPlowO2_02_FD_184026 | JGI IMG/M metagenome (GOLD analysis project Ga0209343, IMG submission 184026) | Groundwater microbial communities from Rifle, Colorado - Rifle CSP2_plank lowO2_0.2 (SPAdes) (version 2) | ecosystem: Environmental > Aquatic > Deep subsurface > Groundwater | place... | reverse complement strand
CATCAGCTTCAAGCTTATCAAAACAATCAGTCAACATGGGCAATCAAATCCGAGGTGTTGGGAAATGGTTAAAAAACTCCCCGACCCCTCAAGTAATTAACAAATCACCCTCACCCTAACCCTCTCCCCGCGGGAGAGGGTTAGGGTGAGGGGCGATAGTCAACTTTAGGACGTACTAAACCGACTTAGATCGAAGCAGGCTTCACCGCAAACAATATAAATTCCGTATGTGAAACCATGCGCTGTTCGGGACGCGTTTTACCCGGCCGGGCAAGAATTCCTCGGACTAAAATTTCCATTGCTTCAATCATAATAAAACCCGAATTTCCGAGGGCTTCGGCCATTTTTTCAATTTGGTTGTATGTGGGATTGAGCGCCGCAATTCGCCCGCCGTTTTTCAGGCTGAGTTTAATATTTTCCACTTCGTGCCACGGTTCAGGCGTGTCCGTCACAATCGCATCCATTTCCCGGTCTTCAAAAGGTTCATGCCCTTCCCGTTTTTTAAGCTCCACATAATCGAGAAGTTTCGCCCGTTTGAGATTTCTTTCGGCAAGTTTCTGAAAATCTTCCCTGACATCATAGGAAATAATTTTTCCGCCCGGCGCAACCTGCGAAGCCAGCGCCGTCGTCAACGATCCGGATCCGGTTCCGACTTCAAGCACGCGGCTTCCGGAACGGATTCCGAGCTTCATTAAAATCATCGCGGCATCTTTCGGATAAATAATTCCGCTCTCCCGACGCGCTTTCATGACCAAATCCTCAACCGTCGGAGACAGAACAATCGCCCGTTCGGTTCCGCATTCAATCCACTGCCCGTATGATTTCCCGATTAAATCCTGATGTGGGATAGGTTTCCCACAGTGAATAGAAAGTTTCTGCCCACTCGAAACTTCAATCATATAAGTAACATCATCAGAAAACCAAACGAGAGCGGAATCGCCTTCCTTAATGATATTTCCCGAAATTTGTTCCGTGATCATCAACCTTTCTCCTTATTCAATATCCGCCGCCGGCGTCAGATCGTTGAGAGACATGGTGTTTGCTCCGGCCGAAAAAATTTCATCGATCATTTGTTCCGCATCGTCCGAAAATTTCGCCATTCCCCGGACCGCATCAATCAATAAATAGGTTTCATACCCCAAGCGACGCCCATCAATCACCGTCGGCATTAAATCATGCTCCGTGGCAAAACCACCTATAAAAATCCGTTTAACGCTTTTTTCCTGCAACCGATTCCGAAGATCCGTGCCGTCAAAACAGGAAGTCGAAACTTTTTCCGAAAGAACTCCTTGAGACACCACATTCGTTCCGTATGGAATATGCAAGTCTGCATGTAAATCCGCTCCATGAGTTCCGCGCACACAATGAACGGGCAAATGTCCGCCGCAATCCTGAAAAGAAATATGTTTGCTCGAATGCCATTCGCGAACAATGAAAATCGGCGCTTTCAAAGAATGAAAAAAAGCGAGATACTGATTTAAAATCGGAAGGATCGTTTCATTCCCTTCGGTCGGAAGCGCGCCGCCTTCAAAAAAATCATTTTGCACATGAACCAGAATAAGCCCGGACGAGCGATCAATCTCCTCATTCATCACTTCTCCTATGGTAATGTGCGTAGTGTACAATAATCTCCTGAAGAAAACGAGCGAAAAAAGAAATTTGCGGTCATCTTGGACGGCTGAATCGTCAGGAAGAAATTGACAGACTTCAACCAATACGATTATTTTTTATCCAAAATCGATCGGATCGTGTTGACTAACTCCGAAATGGAGACGGGTTTTTGAAGGATTTTCTTAATACCAGCTGCTTCAGCCTGCTTAAAAGAAGATTCGTCGCCTTGCCCCGTACATAAAATGATGGGAAAATCCGGCCGGATTTGGAGAAATTCACAAGCAAGTTTGATGCCATTCATCTTGGGCATCACCAAATCCACAATTGCCAAATGAAAATAATCCGGATCCGATACAAACATCTCATAGGCTTCCAAACTATTCCCGGTCCCAGTGACCCGATATCCGAACGGCGACAAAACATCAACCAACATATCGTTTAAATCCATATTATCATCAACAATCAGAATCCGTTCGATCCCTTTCTCGATTTCCTGAATTTCCAATCGTTGGCTATCTGGCGTTTTCTTGATTTGCGGAAAATAAACACAGAAAGTCGTCCCCTTGCCAAGAACGCTTTCGACCTCAATCACGCCTCCGTGTTTTACAACAATCCCATGAACTGCAGCAAGCCCCATGCCGCTTCCTTCCCCCGGAGGTTTCGTTGTGAAAAAAGGGTCGAATATTCGCGGAAGAATTTCCGGGGCAATTCCTTCTCCCGTATCCCGGACCTTTAAAAGAACATAATCGCCCGAAACAAGCCCTTGATGAAATTGCGCAAAAGATTCATTCACCGTCACCGGTTCAATGCTCAACACCAATTTCCCGCCATTCTCCCGCATCGCATATCCGGCATTGATACAAAGATTCATGATAATTTGATGCATCTGGGTCGGATTGGCCATAATCGTTGTCGATTTAAGCGTCAGTTTCGTTTCTATTTCAATCGTTGACGGAATTACTTCTTTAAGTAATTTCATCGCTTCGTCAACAATATCCGCTAAACAAATCAGCGTTTTTGTTTCCCCGCCCTTACGGCTGAACACAAGGATTTGATCAATTAGATCTTTCGAACGATAAGCTGCTTTTAAAATTCTTTCGAGCCGTTCGCGATCTTTCGCTTCTCGCCCGGGCGTACGGAGCATCATCTCCGTATATCCTAAAATCGGGCCCAAAATATTCTTGAAATCGTGGGAAATGCCGCCGGCAAGCGTCCCTAAGGAATCCATTTTTTGAGTTTCCCGGAGATGCTCTTCCAATCTTTCATTCGCGGCTTCTTCTTCGCGCCTCTTCGTAATATCCGCTCCAAATAAAAGATACCCGGGTTTCGTTTCTTTTCCGCTTCGAATAGGATTAACGGTCATTCCCAAAATACCGTCTTTTCCATCCGATCGTTTAAACGGAATATCTTCAAGCCGTGTCGGCTCCGCCCGTTTTAAACAGTCGGAAAACACAGCAAAAACCTTTCCCTTATCCCATCCTATTTTACACTCAATAAATGGGCGGCCGATCGTTTCTTCATATTTAATTCCGAAAACTTTTTCCGCAAACTGATTCCAATGCGTCACACGCCCATCCGCGTCAACGCCGATTAATACCGAAGTGATCGCAGATAAAATTTGTTCATTTTGCTCATGCACTTTCAAATTATCTTCGGACAGCTTAGCACGTTGAAGTGCGTATTGAATTGCTCGGATTAAAGTACTTCGCTGCACTTCTCCTTTGACAAGATAGTCTTGTGCACCCATTTGAACCGCCTGCACTGCAATCGCCTCATCCTTGACACCGGACAGCACAATAATCGGAATCGGTTGCGCAACCGCTTGAACCTTTAATACAGTATCGAGACCCGCACTATCCGGCAGATTTAAATCCAAAATGATGATATCGATTTTTTCATTTTTTAAAATTTCCAACGCAGCCGTCAAAGTCGTCGATTCCCTGCAGTAAAATTGATCTGATTTCGATTTTTTTAAAATCATCTTGAGAAGCGCCATCTGATCTACCGCATCTTCTACGATTAACACATTCCATTCCGAATCTCGCATAGTTCCTCTCCTACATTAACCAACTATTTTCTCAAATAGTGGCGGGCCAAGAACCGAAAGCCCAATGATAGCAGCGCCCAACGATGTAATCAAAACCGCAGCAGCTGAAATATCCTTAGCGCGTCCGACCATCGGTGAATACTGTTTCGACGTTACATAATCCATCATGATTTCAAGAACCGTATTAAACGCCTCGGCTACCCACACCGAAACAATCGCAATCATAATGAGCCCAAAATCCTGGCGCGAAATTTGAAGCCACCACGAAACGAGAAGGATCATGACCGTCATCCCCGCATGAATCCACGCATTCGTTTCCGTCAGCAACATGTCCCAAAGGCCGGAAAAAGCACACCGGAAACTGTGAACCCTCTGCTGTAGGAAACGGCGCCCCGGAAGCCGTAGTTTTCGTTGTGTTGAAATTTTATTTGAATTGTTTATCCGCATTATCCGTTTTCGCTTTTTTTCAGCTGTTGATGAATATGTTCTACAAGCATCGCTAAAGTAATCGGTTTACTCAAAATCAAAGTATTCCCCAAAAGAACGGGGTGCTTTTCTAAAATCTGCTTTAGGGGAACGGCTGAAAGAATGATAACAGAAACGTGTTGGAATTGGCTGTCTGACTTGATGAGGCTCAGAACATCCCGGCCATCCGCATCTTTTAATACGACATCTATAATAATCATGTCCGGACAAAACTCACGAGCGGCTTCATACCCTTCGGAACCTTTATAGATCGCCTTGACTTCATATTCGCCGATGTCTTCCAGGTTGATTTTTAAAAGGTTGGAAAAATTAACTTCATCGTCAATGACTAAAATTTTCTTTTTGCTCATGTGAAAACCATTTATCATTAATCTACTGGTTGTAAAAAAACAGCGGCGCAAACACCGCCCTCTTCCCGGTTATAAATCCTAATCAAGCCTTTGTGCTGATCCACGATACTTTTCGCAACGGACAAACCGAGGCCTGTCCCGCCTCGCTCCCGTTTGGTCGTAAAAAAGGGATCAAAAATATTTTCAAGAATTTCTTCCGGAATCGCAGGCCCCGTATTACTGATTTCCGCAACGACCGAAAGCTGCCCCGGCACAAAATGATCTTCGGTTCGATATCCCACCGAACTTCCGGACTCAACTTTTTTTGCATATGTTTTTACCGTTAATTGACAACCATCAGGCATTGATTCTTCCGCATTCGTCAATAAATTAACAAACACTTGCTGAATCCGGCTGCGGTCAATCTTCACCATGGGAAGATGCGGATCAAAATCAGTCACAATCCCGATTTGCCGTTTTTCCATCGCATGTCTGACCAAGGCGATTGATTCCTTAAGCACCTCATCTAAATTGGTCACTTTCATATCCAAATCTTTTAAACTTGAAAAATTTAAAAGCCCCTTCACCACATAATCCGCCCGGAGTACCGCATCTTTCATTTGCTGCATAATCATTTTTGTCTTTTCATCGGGTCCTTCAAATTTCCGCGTGAGATAATCAATTCCCATCATAATAATCGCAAGCGGATTTTTCACCTCATGCGCAGCGCCGGCCGCTAAACGGCCGACAGATTTCATTTTTTCGGCCTGGATTAACTGCGTCTGGATTCTTTTCAATTCTTCTTCCGCGCGCTTACGCTCAACCGAATACCTGACAGAACGCAGCAGTAATTGATGGTCCGATTTTCCCTTAATTAAATAATCTTGTGCCCCACGATGAAGGACATCGATTGCGAGCTTTCGGTCATACGCACCGGTCAATACAACAATCGGAATGGAAGGAGCTTCTCCGCGAAGTTTGATAAGCGTATCAAGGCCTCCACTATCCGGAAGGTTTAAATCGAGAAGAATCACATCGACGTATTCTTTGGCAATCTCCGCCATCGCCCCCCGAAGCGTCGTCTGATATGAAACCCGGAACGCCTCAGCAGAGACTTCCGGAATTTTAGCCGTTGTCAAAAGCGTTCCAATCAGCTCGGCTTCATCCCTGTCATCTTCAACAACCATTACATGAATGATGTTTTTTTGCATAGATTATTCTTCTATTCATCCGATTTGATATTCTATTCGATAAATTTGAGGAGAAAAATACCTTTGGAACTGTCTACTCAAATTCAGCAAATAATTTTTAAAAAGCGGCTATATCTATATATAGTATTTGTTTAGCGTTTTGAAGTGATTATCTGTAAAGGGCACCCGTTTTTTTGTCATTCCCGCGAAAGCGGGAATCCAGAATCAGCTGGATGCCCGCTTACCCCGGAAAAGCTGGGGCCGGCCCTTTCTTTCCCAAGGGAAACATGCGGGCATGACAGGGTTCCTATGTGTGCCACTTCAAAACGCTAAACAATTACTAAATATATTCCCTTTCATTAAAAGTATACCCGAGGGATATAAGTAATAACATAGGTAGATGAAAAATTAATCAAAGCCCCGCAAAAAAATAAGGCTTATTTAAGAATTGAAATAAGTGGTTTAACTGATGAGAACGCGCTTTGCGATAACCTTTAAACGGCCTGCCAAAAATAAACGAATTGCTTCTGGATAAAGTTCATATTCCGTTTGATGAACTTTCTTTTCCAAGCTTTCAAGCGTGTCATCCGGCAAAATCGGAACCCGCCGCTGCAAAATCACCGGACCACTGTCTACCCCTTCATCTACGAAGTGTACCGTCACTCCCGTTTCTTTTTCCCTCGCTTGAAATGCATCTTGAATTGAATGAGCGCCCGGATATTGAGGGAGAAGGCTGGGATGAATATTTAAAATTTTCCACTGCCACCGGCAAACAAATTCTGCACCTAAAATACGCATATATCCCGCAAGAAAAATCACTTCAACTTTTTTTCCGATCAACCGGTTGTGAATAGCCGTTTCAAACTCTGTTTTTGAAGCAAACTTTTCCCGTTCAATCACAAACGTTTCAATCCCGTATTGCTTTGCCCGCTCGATTGCGCAAGCCTCCGGATGATCACAAACGACAAGGGCAATTTCGCAATCAAGTTCGCCGGCCACAGCCCGCTTCGCAATATTTTCCATATTGGTTCCCGAACCGGAAACGAAAACAGCACAACGTTTTTTCATGTTCAGCTTTCAGCTCCTTCCACCACCACGACCAATTCGCCCAAAACTTTTTTCTTTCCGAAATATTCTAAAACTTCGGATAATTTACCACGGCAAGTCTCCTCGAATTTTTTTGTCATTTCTCTTGAAACCGAAACGCGCCGATCCCCGAAAATATCAAGCATGTTTTTCATCGATTTCAAAATCCGGTGTGGCGATTCATAAAAAACAAGCGTTCTTTTTTCCCGACTTAATTCCGAAAGCATGTCACCTCTGGCTTTTTCTTTTTGAGGAAGATATCCCAAAAACGAAAACTCATGCATGGGAAGCCCGCTCACCACCAACGCATTTACAAAAGCCGACGGCCCGGGGATCGCTTCGACTCGGATTCCCTCACGAATCGCATCGCGAACCAACGGATACCCCGGATCCGAAACAAGCGGGGTACCGGCGTCAGAAACTAGCGCAGCTCTTTTTCCTGATCTGAGTTCGCTGAGAATGAAATCGATTTTCGATCTCTGCGAATGATCATGAAGGCTCTGAAACGGCTTTTTAATTTCGAGATGTTTAAGCAGCATCCCGCTCCGGCGGGAATCTTCACAAACAACAAAATCAACTTCTTTTAAAATCCGGACCGCCCGAAGCGTCATATCTTCAAGATTGCCGATGGGAGTCGCCACAATATAAAGTGTCCCCAATTTATTGTTTCCTTTCTATGGGATTGGATATAGACACTCGTTCGATAGCTTTTTTATTCGCCGGTTAGTGTCATTCCCGAAAGCTTTTGTCGGGAATCTATGATTCTCGGATTCCCGCCTAAAACATGCGGGAATGACAAATAACTGAAACGCACAAAAATTATACACTACTACATAGATACCCCCGCCTTCACAGGCGGGGTACTAAAATCAATTGCTTCGGGCTTCGCCCGTCCAGCAACTTCGTTGCTGAAATCCGCTCTCACCCCCGTCTTTACAGAACGGGGAGTTCTCGCTAAGTTAGATCCGCCCCCAATATTCTACCTTTTCCTTTGAATCACATACCCGAGAAGCTCCTCAAGACTTTGCCGCGCGGGAGAATCTGGAAAAATCGAAAGTTCCAAATTCGCATACTCGGTAAATTCTTTCGCCTTCCCGATGGAATATTCGATAACACCGTGCGCTTCGAGCAAACGAATGAAATCCCCCAACTCCGGCTGTGCAAATCCAGATTTTACCTTTGAATAAATCCTTGCCTTTTCTTTTTCATCGAGCAAGCTCACCAACCGGATCACGGGCAATGTCAACGTCCCTGCCTCCAAATCCGCCCCGAGTGTTTTCCCGAATTCATGTTCGTTTCCGATGATATCCAGACAATCATCCATAATTTGAAATGCTTTCCCAAAATTCATGCCATAACGCTTGAGCGCAAAAACACGTTCATCGGGAAACCCGGCTAGAATTGCGCCCGACTCAAGACATGTTGCAAGAAGCATCGCCGTTTTCCGTTCGATGATTGTAAAATATCCCTGCTCCGTCAAATTGAAATTGTGGCGTTCTTTCATTTCGAGGATTTCCCCGTCACAAACCGTGCCCGCCATGTTAAGCGCAGACGCCATCAATCTTTCATTCTTTGAATTGAAAAATGCTTTGATCGCCCGATCATGAAGAAAATCCCCGATCATTACGGCAATTTGCGAATTCCATTTTGTATTGACCGTCGGATAATTCCGCCGAAGATACGCGCAATCGATAATGTCATCATGAATTAATGTCGCTGAATGAAAAATCTCGAATGCGGCAGCAACGGAAACAACGGGAGCAAGATCATTCATCCCGAAACTCGCTCCCAAAAGCGTAAGCGCGGGCCGCAGCAGTTTCCCTTTCGATTTAAAAAAATAGCGGATGACCTCGCTTGAAAGTTCATTGTCGGTCGATAGCAGATCCAAAATCCGGTCTTCTACTTTAGCAAGGTAGGATTGGACAGGCTCGTAAATGTGTTCGAGAGTGATTGTATTTTGTTGTAGCACTTGTGTGATTCCTTTGTTTTAGAAGTACGAAGCAAGAAATACTTTTTTGTCATTCCCGCAAAAGCGGGAATCCAGAATTTAAGAGAGCTTTATAAAAAATATTGTTTCGCAAAATGTCCTAATGGATCCCCGCTTTCGCGGGGATGACGGCTCTTATAAAACCGCTTCTACTTACTATTTTTCCTTTTTCTTCCAAACTAATCTTCCGCACCGTTACACCGGCTTCCCGAAGAAGCATCAAGGGGACATCGCTCATCGGATATTCGGCATTATAAACCACTTCGGCGATCCCGCTATTAATAATCATCTTGGTGCATAAAAGACACGGCGAAAATGTCGTGTAAATCGTTGAACCTTTCACCGAAACGCCGTGATACGCCGCTTGCGTAATCGCGTTTTCTTCCCCATGCGAACAAAGGCATTCATCCAGTTTTGTCCCGGAAGTCGTAAATGAATTACAGCGCGGGCATCCGCCTTCATCGCAATTTTTCACACCACGCGGCGTTCCGTTATAACCGGTTGAAATGATGCGCTTATCTTTCACGATCACGGACGCAACTTTTCGTTTGATGCAATTGCCACGAAGCGAAACAACTTTTGCAATTTCCATGAAATATTCGTCCCAGCTCGGCCGTTTTTTTTTCTTTGCAAGTTCCATCATGGTCTGTGCAACTTTTTGATGCAGCTCTTCAAGCGTTCCGTTGTTAGACATCTCGCAATCAGCCAAGCCCAATGTCTTTTCTAGTTGCTGATCGCTTTTTACGGTGCTTTTTGCTTCGCGCGCCTCTACTTTTTTGAATTCAGCAAACGTTTTCGGATCATTTTCCCGCCCGCGCGCTTTAATCCGTTGGAACCGGACTTCAGGCGAAGCGATAACATTAATCAACATAAAATTTTTTCGAGTGCGAAATTCGACGACTTCCATCGGATGGCGGATGGAATCAATGACATAATGCCGGTCGACCTCAAGGCGTTCGAGGATTTTTTTTGCGAGAACACCCGCCCCGAATTTTTTTCGGAGTTCATTTCCGGTTTCAATTAAATTCCCGCGAGTCACCGATTTCTTCCGTTTCTTGATCTCCTCGCGCAAAACATCCGAAAGCGAATGATATTCAAATCCGCGTTCTTTCAGGAATTTTGCCACTTCCCCTTTTCCGGAACCATTTTTCCCCGTTAATCCGATGATCATACGTTTGACTCCTTGAGTTTCTATCAGTTTCAGAAGTTTGTCATCCCCGCGAAAACGGGGATCCACGAACTGTGGATTCCCGCTTAAAGCACGGCGAAGCAGTGCTGCTTCGCTGCATGCGGGAATGACATTTGTGAGAACTTGTGAAGCCACTTCAATTTATGCTACATATCATACCAAACTTTGGCGGGATACGAAATACAAAAGAAGATTTACACTGCCTGCCATGCTGTACACAATTACATTTACAAGAACCGGGTAATTGAGAACCGGTCAGAAGGTTTCAAACGGTACTCTTATTCTTATTCTTTATATCATATAGCATATTTGAGATTCACTTCCAGTGCTACACTTACCTCTTACCCATGAATTTTGACTAAGATACTCTTGAACGCCACCCTGAGCCGGAAGGTGATATACAGTTGGCCTCGGAAATTGAAAAGCAATTTCATAAACTTGATTACCTTCATGAACGGCATAATCGGAGCTATCGGGATTCTGTCCCCAAAGCGACTTCATATATTTTGCATTGACTTCACTTGCGCTTTTTAAATTGGCAATCATCGTAATCGATGGGGTCTGCTGCCTCAAATAAGCATCGATTGCGGAAAGCTGTTTGGCTTGCTCCTCTGTCATCTGGATATAACTAGACCAACTCATCTTCGCAAGAGGATCATTCTCAAAAACATTATATCCTCTCGTCTCATATGACCAGAAAAGTTGCCCCGCCGCCTCCATTTCCATATCCCTGGCAAAATCAAGCCATTGATTGTTTGAACCGACAAACTCAAAAGGCCTTTCCATGTACAATGACATCGGCGTTCCAAGCCCGTCAAACATTTCAACTTCACCGACGATTCCGGGCGAAAATAAAGCCGACATTTGAGGATCGTAATGGACACAGAATCTTTTATTGCCGGCATTCACGCCGCATGAAGCTGATTTGGGCTGCGAACAAAATCGATAGGATGTTCGTGGTGTATTTGTCGAATAATCCGCTGTCGTATAACATAAATTGTCAATCGCGGAAAGGCTTGCGGTAATCGCCTGTTCGTCCGGATCAAAGGAACCGATCAGCGGCCACTTGGTTTCACAAGCGGGATCCGTAGGATTCGCAGCACAGGAAAATTTCCCTTTTTTTTCCAGAATTTCTATCAACTTTTCACCGATTTGCTTCATATGTTGACGGACTATTTCCATGTTCGTATTTCTCCGAGCTTGGAGATAACTCGGCACCGAAACCGATGTGACGACTCCTACGATCGCAACGGTAATCGTGATTTCAGATAGCGTAAATCCTCGTTTTTTATTCATCGTTTTTTCCCAAATCTGACTATTCCCAAGGTACTGTTCTCCTCTCCAGAACCGGGTGATTCAGAACCGGTCTGGAAATCAAAAACTTTGTCGAGACCTATCACTGATGGTCAGCCTGGCACCAGCAGTAACGGTACCTCGTTTCTATTATCAAGCAATTACCAACTCATATTTTTCCCAGTAAGCTCTATATATTCTCTCAGCACCTCATTTTGAGAAAAATAATCTTGTCTGGCTTGAGTCGTGGTCAGATTAGCCGGCCTTTGAAATTGGAACGAGACCTCATAAGCTTTATCACCGGCCCCCGGCAAAGTTCCCATGCCCAAGCCTCCCGTATCTTCATCATAGGGTTCTAAAGCTGAAGTCCCATAAGTGGTACCGGCCGCTTTTTGGAGTATGTACGCAGAGGTTCGTTCTGTCATTTGAATTTGAATACCGGCGTCACGGAAATAGTCATTCATTTTTGAAATATCAGCTGAATCATTAAAATACATAAAGGTTGAAAATTGAGATTTCCCGGGCGCTAAATATGCACCCAAACCTCCAGCATACAATCGTAGAATCGCTTCAAATTCAAGTTCTGCAGCAGCGAGACGCAATTGTTCCATAACCGCATCAAAACCACCCCACCGAGTATCTATCATTTCTGATACATCGTAAGTGTAACGTTGCCTATCTAAGCTAATCGGATCAATATACCATGAAGAATCTCCTCCCAAACCATCCCACATCTCTACTTCTCCCACCATGCTCGGAGCGAACAGCGCGGACATTTGGGAGTCATAGTGCACACAAAACCTTTTATTGCCGGCATTATTTCCGCAGGAATCTAATTTTGGGGAAGAACAAAATCGATAGGATGTTCGTGCTGTATTCGTCGAATATCCATCCGTCGTATAACACAAATTATCAATAGCGGACAAACTCGCGGTAATCGCCTGTTCATCCGGATCAAAGGAACCGATCAGCGGCCACTTGGTTTCACAAGCAGGATCCGTAGAATTCGCAGCACAAGAAAATTTCCCTTTTTTTCCCAGAATTTCTATCAGCTTTTCGCCGATTTGCTTCATATGTTGACGAACTATTTCCATGTTGGTAGTTCTTCGGGCTTGAAGATAGCTCGGTATCCCGATCGACGTCACGATCCCCACAATGGCAACGGTGGTTACCATTTCAGCAATCGTAAACCCAAGGTTACTTTTCAAGTGCCGTCTGATATTCATGGTTTTCACCCGTTTAAATATTAACCCATCGGCACCCCGATTGCCACCTTATCCCCCTCGGAATTCACCATAAATTAAGCTTTGATTAGTAGTTACCATCACTTAATAAATTCTTTAAAAAGTCAGATGCCTCATGTTGTATACTATGCTTTCATGGAAAATAAAACTTCGCAAATTAGCCGCGGAATTTTTTTGATGCTTCTCGCCGCACTTTCTTTCGGCGTCATGGCTACCTTTGTGAAATTCGCATGCCGAACAATCCCTTCAAATGAAGTGGTCTTCTTCCGGAGCCTGCTTGGCTCAATCGCCATTGCCTATGTGATTTGGAAAGAAAAAGCTTCATGGATAGGTCATAAGCCGGTCATTTTATTCTGGCGCGGATTTACAGGGTTCGTCGCTCTTTCGATGCACTTTTACGCCATTGCGTACCTGAATCTGGGAACGGCTGTTATGCTGAATTATACCGCTCCGATATTTGTCGTCATCATGGCAAAAACATTCCTGAAGGAAAAAATATCACGGGTTGTCCGAATCGCCGTTTTTGCTTCATTTATCGGAATGTATTTTTTGACGGCGCCGCAGCTTGAATCCAAACCGTTACCTTTATTGATCGGCCTCTTGTCCGGCATTTGCGCGGCCGGCGCTTATACTTTAATTCGATACAGCCACGAAAACGAATCCCCCTACACAATCGTTTTCTATTTCACCGTCATTTCAGCCATCGGTTCCGTTCCGCTTTTGAAATTTGGTTTTAAATGGCCGAATCCATTTGAATGGCTCATTCTCCTTGGCGTCACCGCCGGTGCTTTCTTCGGGCAGGTGTATATGACGAAATCAATTAAAAGCAGTCCGATTTCCGTTGTTATGCCCTTTGCCTATTTGACACCCGTTTTCGCCACACTCATGGGAATGATCTTTTGGAAGGAATATTTAGGCCCGATCGCTCTCCTTGGGAGTATCATCATCATCGCAAGCGGAATCACCATTTACATATTCCGGGATAAAACCCCTTATATTCCGATCGAAGAATAACTCCGAAGCCAGATTTAAAAACAGCGAATTTGACCTCCATAACTTCTTTGATTCAGACAAGTTACGACTTACTATTCCGCTAAAATAAGTCAAACTATTTTGATCCCATTCTATCAAAACCACCACATTGATAAGAATCACTGGGTATACTTTCATTATGAAAATATGCGTTAAAAAACGTTGGGAGAAATGAGCACATACAGAAGAAACTTTTTTTAATTTTCACGTTTTTTGAAAATAATTTTTTTTATTCTAAAGTTAAGGAGTTTTAAAAAGCGTTTAAGCGGAACGCTGAAACCGAAAAGATGAAAATTAATCGTGCCATCCGGATTGAAAGTATATTAACAGCCATCACCTTTCTTTTTAATTTCGGAATCCGGCTCGACCTTTACGCTGAAACCGCCGGTGCCAATCAGCAAATCCTGAATTCCAAAGTCCAGCAAATCAAATATCCGGCAGAACTTCTCCGGGCAAAAATAAAGCGCGCAAATACTCTGATTGATAAACTTGAAACGACGCCTCTCCGGACGTCCGAAAAAAGCGAGCTCTCCGATATCGTGGGCTCATTGGACGAACTGAAAACGGCTGTCGAATTTCAAGTGGAATCGGAACTTTCGAAATTCGCCGGATCGCCCGAAGCTCGAGAAATTTCAAAACGCCATCAGGAATTCATCCATCAATTCCGGGAAAATTTCAGCGCCTATAAGCAGGCTTTGAAGTCCGCGCAAAATTTAAATCCCCTCTCCCGGTTTTTTAAAGAAAAACACGAGACAATCGAGCGCCTGACCGGATCCGCTCCGCGAGCAAAACCGACGGATGAAATCCGTCTTCCGCACTCGCAAACAGACCGGCTGGAAAAACGGCCGTTTATCGATCCGGCGCATCCCGTCAATCCGGATGAATCGCAAGAAAAACCGCGCACGTTCATCCATTTGGTCGACCGCTTCAGTAAAACCGCTCATGCAGATTCGCCGGCGTGCACAACTATCGGCGACGCTCCCCCGGAAATCAAACTCCACACGCCGAGAATTGACGCCCTGCTTGTCGATCTCAAAACTCCGGCGGAAATATATGAATATGTCGTGAATCACATCAAATATGAACCGTACTTCGGCTCCCTGAAAGGTTCCGAACAAACCTTGCGGGAAGGCGCGGGAAATGACGTCGATCAGGCAAGCCTCCTGATCGCGCTTCTCCGCAGCAAAGGAATTCCCGCAGAATATGTTTTCGGTATCGTTGAAATTCCGATCACGCAGGCCCAAAACCTTGTCGGGGTCGACCAACCGAGCGCTGTCGCTTCTGTTTTCATTAAAAACGGGATTCCCGTCGAAGAAATTTCAACGGGCGGCGGTAGCGTCAGCGCAGTCAAAATCCAACACGCATGGGTTCGCGCGAACATTGGTTACCTTCCCTACCGCGGCACAACAGATGAATCTAATAAATTGTGGATCGACCTTGACCCATCTTTTAAATTAAATGATTTTAATCCGAATCAAAATGTTACCCAAAAAATCGGCGTTGATCCCGTGACATTCCTCACTCAAACCAAACAGCAAGGAACCATTAACGACGCCCAGCGTTACGTGACCGATCTTCCGCAGCAGTCTTTTATCATCCCGCGCATCAAAGACTGGGGACTTCAAATCCGTAATTATATGGATACCAATGATCAAACGCTGGACACTCTCTTCCGAACGGCCGTCATTCAGGAAGAAGGATTTCAAAAACTTCCGGCAAGTTTGCCGTATAAAGTCATTCAGGAAACGCAAGCATTTGCTTGTATCGATAATGCTCCGGCAATTCCTCTTCGCCATCAAATCCGGATCCGGCTGACCAATCCCGTAGACGGGACAAATCTCTTAGATCCGATTGAAAAAGCACTCCCCGAACTTGCGGAAAAACGGATCACAATCGCTTACCGGCCGGCCACGACAGCGGACGAAACCATTCTGGGACAGCACCTGGCTGACACCACACTTCCCGTTTATTTGGTTAAAGTAAAACCTCAACTGACCATTTCTAACGGTGCAGGGCCGGCAGTTTTTGATTCAATAACTGCAATCGCGATGGGCGCAAAACAAACCTTAACGATTGATTTTATTCATCCCGACGGATCAACGGAAACCGCCACAAAAGAACTCGCCGCGGGTTCTTATTATTCACTCGTTCTCGATTTCCAGAAAATCAACAGCACCATTCTCGACGAACAAAAAAATAAATTAGAAACCGCCGCCGGAAACGAAAATCTTCTCGCAGAAACGCTGACGGCAACGGGCACCAATTATTTCTATCAATTAGACGCATTCAATCATCTCACCGCCGGCAGCCTCGATGTCATGATCACACGCGAACCGTCAATGGCCGTCACCTCATACAATCTGAATGTCACCGAAGTGCTGGGCCTTCCGTTCACGGCCGAAGCAGACGGAATCCAGCTCGATATTCTCCGCGATGCTTACGTTCCCATTTCGGTCACCGGCAATTCCACGGCAGAAAAACAATTCATGACCACGTCCGCCATCACAAGTTCGGCCATCGCCAGCATAGCGCTCGAACAATCGCTCGGTCAATCCGCGGCTTTATCGGCCGCCCAAACGATCGTAAGTGCTAATACGCTCAAAAAGAATATTTATTCCGTAGATCAAAACAATGTTGGATCCGTTACACCAGTCCTTGAATCGGCCAATGTTCCGGCCGATGTCATCACCGATATCCAAAACGCTGCGCACGCAAACCTCGTCATCACCATTCCCGAAGGACAGATGACCGCCGGCGGATACACCGAAGCCGGCTACGCAGTGCTCGACCCCGATACCGGAGCAGCCGGGTTCTTTCTCGAATCCGGATTAAATGGAGGAAAAGTAAAACTCAATTATCTCATCCCGGCTCAACTTGTTTTATTCACCGGTGCCGGCATAAATTACGCCGCTATGCGCGAACCGCCGACGGATTGGCTCCGCGTCGTTTACGATTCGCAGACAGAAATCGGCACCGCCTATCTTCCGGCAGCCGCTTCTATTAATGAATGGTTTAAACAGACCGCCACGTCACTTGACGACGCTGCCACCGTGACCTCGATTCTCGCCATCATGGGAATTGTTTCGGATATTTCAAACAAACCGCATATTTCGAACGTCAAAACGGTAAACGAATTCTTTTCACCGAAAGATCCGAACGATTGCGCAAGCCTGACTTTCACGGATCTCGCAACACACAACGAATGCATGGGGATTGAATATTCAGTCACACGCGGCGCGAGTTCGTTAGTCACCATTAAAAATTCCGCAGATCAGACCGTCAAAACCTTTCCCAATCAAACCACTTCACATATCCAAATCATCTGGGACGGCAAAAACGATTCCGCTGTTCTCGTCCCGGACGGCATTTACACTTACGAAATTAATGCCGTGAAAAACACCATCCCGGCCGAACAAAAAACAGGGGCCATTGTCGTTGATAAACAAGCGCCGACTGCAACGGTTACCTCTCCCGCTACCATTCCGGCGGGCAATGTTTTTATTAAAGGAACCGCGTTCGATGAAGCCAATTTCGATTATTATCAAGTTCAGATTGTGAAAGATCTCGACTTTGCGCACCCCCTCTTGGATGAATCCTATTTAAATGCCGTCGAAACCGAAAATGCTCTTGCCCTGTGGAACGCTCCCAATCCTTCAGTTCCGACTCCCGGCTATCAAGTGATTCTCACTGCCTACGATAAAGCAAAAAACGCAACGGTTGTCACCCACGATTTTACGCTCGACAAATTCAAAGCCATTCAAATCCTTACACCCAAAGCACCCGATACCACTTTCACAAGATTCGTCGATACAACAATCCAGGTCAATGACTCCAATATCACGCAAATGCAGCTGACGGTCGGAACGAAAACCATCTCTCTTCCCTTTTCTTCGGTTTCGGCAGGGACTTACAGCTTTCAATGGTCTCCCGCGCAGCAAGGAGTCACACCGGGTTCATATACAATGACTGTCCTCGGTAAAAATGCAGACGGCACACAGGTCGGAAACCCGGACTCTGTCGGAATCATCATTCAAAACTTTTCTGCGCCCGTGCAAATCACGAGTGCTTCGGTAACCCCTCAGGAATTCGATCCGACGATCGACAGTCCGGTACAAATCAACGCTGCGCTCAGTGGTATTTCTGACTGGAAAATCACCATCCACCAAAGACCCAATACCGACGGATTACCTCTTGGAACCATCGTCTACGATTCAGGCGTTCAACATACAAACACTCCGACCGCCTCGTGGAACGGAAAAG
>Ga0209343_10004237_pt1 | contig 17757 bp, 14 predicted proteins | sample RifCSPlowO2_02_FD_184026 | JGI IMG/M metagenome (GOLD analysis project Ga0209343, IMG submission 184026) | Groundwater microbial communities from Rifle, Colorado - Rifle CSP2_plank lowO2_0.2 (SPAdes) (version 2) | ecosystem: Environmental > Aquatic > Deep subsurface > Groundwater | place... | reverse complement strand
CCTCGAAGTCGACGTCCGTACCGCACAGCGCTGGCACAAGAAGACGCCGTTACCGCTCCATCGTCCGTCGCTGGAGCGGAGTCACCCCGTGGTCTATGCCGACGAACTCGATCGCTGGATCCGGGAGTCGGACATGCGGGGGCAGACCGCGCCGGAGAGGGCGCGGCGTGGCGGCAGGCGTGCGCTGGCGGCGGCCGTCATCGTCGTGGCGATTGCGTTGGCCGGTGGTGCCTACATCCTGCGACCCGAGCGAGCCGGCGAGCCTCACCGCGCGGTCATCGACGGCGGCGTCGTGAGCGTCCTCGACGCGCGAGACCGTGAGTGCTGGCGGCGGACGGTGGAGGGCGCATCCGGCGCGCCGATCGTGGAGGACGTGGACGGCGACGGCCGGAAGGAAGTCCTGGTCGACGTCGCGGCGAGCGCATCGGGAGCGACCTCCGGCCGGCTGCAGTGCTTCGACGCGAACGGCCGGGAACGGTGGACGTTCGTGTACGGCAGGGCGCGGTCGTGGTACGGGCGCGAGTTCAGCGCCACTTATGGCGGCCGGTTCGCCCGCCACATTCGAACGCCACGCGGACACGCCGTCCTCGCGGTCGCGTGGCACAATCTGTGGTTTCCGGCGCAGGTCGCCCTGATCGACAGCGCCTCCGGCGCGCTTGCCGCCGAGTACTGGCATCCGGGAGGTCTGCGCGAGCTCGCGGTGATGAATCTCGACGGTGACGAATTCGACGAGGTGCTGCTGGCGGGGATCAACAATCCGGGTCGCGGCCTGGGTCACGGCGTCCTGGTCGCGCTCGACGTCCCGTTCACCTCACGGGAACTCGCGTACGTCGTGTTGCCACGGCCTGACGCCTGCTCGGTGCTGGGGGAGATTCCGTTCGTCAACCGGCTGGCCAACGAAGGCGCGAACGTCGTCGCAGGTGTCCGCTGCGGGGACGCGACCTGGCTGTACACGTTCAACCGGGCGCTCGAGCTCGTCGAGATGCGGCCGTCCGACAACGTCACGGCGCTGCACCGGAGGCTGCACCAGCAGGGGCTGCTCGATCACGAGCTCGGTGACGAAGAAGAAGCGTGCCTGCGGCACGTCGCATGGTTCCCCACCGCGCCTGACGGCAACAGCGCCAGCCTTGCCCGTCTCTGGGCGAAATGCGAGTAGTCGTGGACTTCGCGCGCAAGTCGCTGCAGGCGTCGACGGCGTCGTTATCACGGCGGCGGCCACGACGAACGAACCCATCGAGCCAGCTGAGGCTATCAGAAGCGCGATAGCGCCGACGCTGCCAGCCGGTGGACGCGGGCGGGAATCGCGGAACTTGCCCCGCCCGGACCGTCGCTCCTATAATCCTCACTTCCGCAAATCACCGCTGCTGCCCGTTGAGGGGCGACCCTGGACTTATGAGGCTTGCCATAGCGTCGCTCGCCCACGCGTGCCACGTGCGCGTGCCGGAGAAGCGCCGTCGTGTCGAGATGGCGCTGCTGGGAGCGGGCGTCATGTTGGCGCTCTGCCTGCGGCTGCCGTTCCTGCCGTCTACGCTGGAAGACATCGACACGGTGAACTTCTATCTTGGGGTCAACGATTTCAATCCGATCGCGCACCAGCCGCACCCGCCCGGCTATCCCGTGTACATCTTTCTGGCGAAGCTCGCCCATGCCGTTGTCGCATCCGACGCGAGGGCCCTCGGCCTGTTGTCGGCGCTGATGAGCGCCTTCTCCCTTGTTCCTCTCTATGTCCTCATGAAGCGGCTCGGATCCGCGGCGGGCGCGGCGCTCGCGTGCGCCCTGACGCTGACGAACCCGGTCGTCTGGTTCAACGGCGTGCGGCCGATGAGCGATGTCACCGGTTTCTTCGTGGTCATCGCCTGCCAGGCGCTGCTGCTGCTCGCGATCGAGCAGGATGAGGGAAGCACCCGCGGCACCGCACTGTGGCATGCCGGATCCTTCGCCGGAGGGCTCGCGATCGGCGTCCGGCTGCAGGCACTGGTCCTGGTCGCTCCCCTGCTTCTGTACTGCGCCGTGCGGATGAAGCGCGCGCGTCTGGTTGTCTCGGGCGCGGCCGTGCTGATCGGCGGCGTGCTGCTCTGGCTGGTCCCGCTCGTCTGGTACTCAGGCGGCGCGGCGCGGCTGGCTGCGAGCGTAGCCCAGCTCTTTCGGGATTCGCTGCCGGTCGAGCCGCTCGTCATGACGTGGTCGCCGCGCGCGGCCGTCGTTGCGGCGCTCAATGTCGCCGTCGCGCCGTGGCAGCAGGTGGGCATCGCCGCGGTCGTACTGCTGCTCGCCGCCGCCGGCGTGGTCATGCTCGCGCGCGCCGAGCGGCGCACGCTTGCGATGGCCTGCACGCTGTTTCTTCCCTACGCGGTGTACCACTTCCTCCTTCAGTCGACCGAGACGATCAGGTACACGATTCCAACGGTCCCTCTGGTCGCCTTCCTCGCGTCTGTCCCGGCGACGCGCTGTGCCAGCCGCCCGTGGCGGCGCTTCGCGGTTGCGGCATGTGCGGTCGTCATCCTTGCCACGGGGCAGATCACGCTGCCGGCGCTCTGGAGCTATCACACGATTCCAAGTCCACCAATCCAGGCGCTGGGACGGGTGACCGCGGAGGCGGTTGGGCGGCCGGTGGTCGTGGCCGGCCACTACATGTTCACGCGTTACCTCGCTCTCCTGCCCGACCACCTGGACGTGCTCGTGACATCGCCGCGGACCGAGTGGCGCGCGATGGGCGAGTACTGGAAGAGCGGTGGGCGGCGTCCGATCCTCTTCCTGAGAGAGCCGAGCCGAACCAGCCTGATGTTGATCTCGCGCAACGCCATCGCGCCCCAGGGGCACTGGCGCTGGCCACGCAGCGTACGTGGATTCATGAAGGGGGAGCGTCCGAACGCGATCGAGCTGGTCCGCATCGATCCGCCCCGGTGGTTCTGCGAGAGCGGTTTTCTCGTCACGCGCGAAGCCGGGCCGCCCGATGCCGTGGCGCGAGAGCGCCACGTGATGTACGTCAGGCCACGCCACCTGCGAAGCACGCTGGCCCTGTCCGGCGCGGCGCAGGCGCCCGGATCGACCGACGTCACGTTCTACATCGACGGCCAGCCGCAGAACCACTGGTCGGTCGACGGACAGTTCATGCTGCACACGTTCTACGGCCCGCTCCCGGCCGTCGACGAGTACAAGCGTTTCTCGTTCAGGACGTCGTCGCCCGTGCTGTTCACCGACGTCTGGCTCGCTCCTGTGGACACGCCGGTCGTGCGTCCCGCCGGAGGGTTCTACAGTCCCGAACGTGACGAGACCAATGCCCTGTTCCGCTGGATCGGGCCGCGTGCCCGGGCCTCGATCTACCTTCCCGAGGGGCCCGCACTGCTGTCGATCCAGGGCAGCGTCCCGGTGAAGTACTATCGCCGTCCGCTGAAGCTCACGCTGTCCCTGAATGGGACTCGCCTGGGTTCATTCAGCATCACCGGCGAGACGTTTCAGGTGACCCAGAAGCTGAACGGCGTGGGCGGACCGTCGTGGGGGGAGCTGTCGATCGACACGTCGGCGCAGTTCGTGCCGGACAGTCTCAACGGAAACGGCGACACGCGGCTGCTCTCGGCCCGCATCTACGACCTGCGCTTGGAGCCGCTCGCCGGCGGTTCCTGACCGGGCGCTCACACCCCGGGGACGTCCTGCTTTCCCTGCCGGCCGGCGGCGGCCGTCACTTTTCGTATGATCAGGGGAGGGGATCGACCGGGCGCCCTTGTCCACTTCGCACCCCAGACAGTCGCCCAACCGCCGGTGACTGTGTTCGTCGATGCGGCGAAGCCGCACCTTGGCTTGCAGTCGCAAACGGCATTTCCAACAACCACAGGGGGCTTCGTCTCCCTCCACAGCATCATCATGTGGCTGACGGCGGACAAGGCAGTGTTCTGGCGGGACGGTTTCCATGTTCTGTCTCGAGTGTCGTAACAGGAGGCTGTCATGAGCACGATTGCGTCGATGTGCTGCTTGTACGTGCTCGGCCTGACGATGAGCGGCGTCCTCACCCAGGGGCCGGGGACTACAGTGCAGGTGGTGCAGGTTGTCCGGCTGGACAAAGTCCAGCACGTGCATGGGGGAGCGGCACCACCCCTGGCCGAGGGTGAGCAGTGGCTGCAGGTCACAGCGACGATACAGTTACCGACAGGGCGCGTGGTGAGGCGCGTGTCACGCTCACCGATGGAGCCTCAGTGACGCACCCCTCATGCGCGGTCGCGCATACGTCGAAACCGACGCACACCGTGGTGTTTCAATTCCTCGGGGGTCCCGCCGCGTCGGCCGATCCGTTGCAGGCGCTGCGCGCGCCGGGAGCATCTGTGAGCACCAGTGGTGTCTGGTCGCCGATTCTCGACATGACTCCGGACAAGCGCCAGATGGTACCCGTGGGCAAGGCGTATTTCCTGGATGGGAAATCCAACAAGCAACTCTTCTATCTGGGAAGACTGAAGGACCAGGAGAACGTACTCGCGATCTACCAGAGGAAAGCCGACGTGATCCTGCTGTTTGCGGCGCCCAAAGAGGCCGCCGGCCTGCAGCTGCAGTTTGGCGACGGCGCGCCTGTGCCTTTACCCACTACCCGGTAGCCCGGCCCTCACAGGGTCTTTGCGGTGCCTGAGGCGCGGAGGCGTCAATCGCTCGCGGAATGGTCGCCATGGACATGAGCATTGACCTCTGAGGTGCGGATCGCAGACCTTACCCTCGGCCGAGAGTGCCCCTGAACGGACGATGACCGATGTACGGCGCGTCGATCCGCTGGAGACGTTTGGCACGAGGGTCGTCGTCGAAGTGCCCGGGCTTCAGACGCTGATGCAGGTCATCTGCCGCAACGGCTTCGAGCACCACGCCGCGATGAACGCGTCGCGATCCTCGGGAATCCTCGCGGAAGCGTTCGAGCAGTATCTCGGCTGGGAGGTCCCACGCCCCCTCGCCAGCCCCCCCGGCCGCAGCGACTTTGGACCCTGCGGGACAGTAGAATGCGCTGGATGGGATCGGACACGTCGGCCCTGGCATCGTGGTCGTCCGAGCAGATCGCGCTCGGACGGCGCTGGGTTCAGGCCTGGAAGAACGCGGGCCCGGAGCTGGAGCGCATCCGCCGTCGGGAACTGCGGCAGCTGGATGCCTATGCGGCGATCGCCCTCCTCTGCGGACCAGCGGACTACGGGGAGGCACCCCGTGCGCCAAAACCCACCTCCGGCCTGATCGAGCAGCAGCGCGTCTTTCGGAAGCTGCGGCGGTGAACGAGGTCATCCGCGCGGCGGCCGAGCTCCAGGCGGTCTGCGTGGCCGAGGGGTGGCGGTTCTGCTTCACCGGCGGCCTCGCGGTCCAGCGCTGGGGTGAGCCTCGCGAGACGGTTGACGTCGACCTCACCCTCCTGACGGGCTTCCACGACGAGGCGCGATTCGTCTCCACCCTGGTCGAACGCTTCGAGCCGCGGATCGACCATGCCGCGGATTCGCCCGGGTGAATCGTGTCCTCCTCCTCCGAGCGCCATCGGGCGTCGGCCTCGACATCGCCTTTGGTGGATTGCCGTTCGAAGAAACCGCCGTGAACCGATCGAGCGTGTTCACCTTTCCTCCAGATGTTCCGCTTCGCACCTGTTCGGCCGAGGACCTGATTGTGCTCAAGGCGTTCGCCGACCGGGCCAAGGACTGGGTCGACGTGGAGGGCATCATCATCCGCCAATCGGGCCGGATCGACTGGCCCTACGTGCGGGCGCAGCTGGCGCCCCTGGTGGAACTCAAGGAGGCGCCGGAGATCCTGCGTCAGCTCGACCAGCGACGGCGGGAGCTGGACCCGTGACGACGCCTTCGCTGCAGGCGCGCGGGTATCGACCGACGACCGCACGGGCCGCATCGTGTCCGACGTGGGCGAGGGACGGTTCACCGACGATCCGCTCGAGACGTTCGGCACGAGGGCCGTCGTCGAGGTGCCCGGGCTTCAGACGCTGATGCCGTTCGTCTGTCGCAACGGCTTCGCGCACCACGCCGCGATGAATGCGTCGCGGTCCGCCGACATCCTCGCGGAAGCGTTCGAGCAGTATCTCGGCTGGGACGTCTACCGCCACGACGCGTAGGACGATAGGAGGCATTTAGGAAGCATTAGCGTGGTGTGCCGAGTCGACATCAGACCCGCTATCCGACATGCCTCCTCGCCCGCCCCGGCCACAGCTCGCGCCGCTGGTGGTCAGGAACGCCGTGATCTCGTTGAGGCTCTCCATGTGGAAGTAGTCGTTGCTGTGGAGCTGCAGGTCCTCCGGGTTGCAGATTCCCGGCATAGGCCTGGATCGTTGAACTGCTGCCCACTTCAAAGGCGTGCGTCGCCGATCGGTTGCTTCCGGCGCAGGACAGGCTGGTGCAGTTGAACGTATGGCTTCCGCCGAGCTGGTGCCCCATTTCGTGCGCCACGTGTCCACGTCGTACGCATCACCGGTCGAGTTCGGGCTGCTGGTGACCCCCATCGCCTTGTACGACGCACTGCACGGGGATCGGAGGATCGCGATCCCGCCGCCGCCCGTGCTGAACACGTGGCCCATGTCGTAGTTCGCGGTGCCGATGACGCCGTCCAGGTTGGTCTGGTTCTCGCTGAGCATGAGCGAGCCGTCGTCGTTCGTGTAAGGGTCGGTCGTACCGTCGGTATAGATGAGCGCGGTCGAGTCGGTGGCCGTGCCGGTGGACATCACGAGCCGCACGGCAATCTCGCGTTCGTAGATGCCGTTGACGCGGCACATCGTGGTGACCATCCGCGACAAGGCCAGTGCTTTCGTTCCGCCCGCCGCCGCGGTGTATTCGCCGGTTGCCGCAACGGCGAGCCTGTAGATGCGCAGCGTCGTGCCGTTCGAGAACGGCAGGTCGCTCGTCGTGCGCTGTGCGCTATCGGACGAGGTCCCGTCGACGAGGCACGTGAACGGTGTGGCCGGCCGTCGCGCGTCCGCCTTCGCGAACGCGACGTAGTAGTCGAGGTTTCCCTGGACGTACGGATCCACGAAGCTGGTGCCGCCGTGCGAGAGGACGATGGCGTGGAAACCGGCGGGCGTCCATCCGAAGCGCGTCGTTGCCGTCGGGTCGTCGATGCCCTGGCCGGCGTAGGTGCGGATCTCGGAGAAGTCAGCCGCCAGTTCGGCCGAGATGATCGGCGATTCGACCACTCGGAACCGCGCCAGGCTGCCGTCGGGCATCGGCAGGGAGAAGGCGACCCCGCCAACGGCCCGGGCAGGAGCGTCGATCGGCGCACGTGCCAGCGCGGCGTCGAAGGCCGTCTTGCTGAACCGCACGACCGAACCGCGCTGGGCCACCGCCGCGACGTCGGCCGGGCGGTTCAGCGTGCCGGGGGGAACGAGCTCCCAGACATTACCGCCGGCTTGCCGCGCGCTGACGGAGATGGGGGAGAGCGGGGGATCGCAAACGCGAGGGCCGTCAGCAGAACTGTGGCGAACAGTCGAGCGGGCAGGCGGCTGGACAGTGTCGTCTCCGTGATGTCGGGATAGATGGAGGCGACAGGTTAAACCAACCTAAAACCAACCTAGTGTCCTGTCCCAGTAGAAGGTGAAACACATAGCGCGGCCCGCTCGTACTGCTCTACAAGGAGGTGAGCATGCGCACGGGACGCCCGAAAGTTGCATTGATTCTGACGCCTGAGGAACGGACGCGACTCGAATCGCTGGCCCATCGCTCGCGGTCGGCGCCCCACGTGGCGCGGCGCGCGCGCATCATCTTGGCGTGCGGCGAGGGTCTCGACAGCAAGGTGGTGGCCCGACGCCTCCACGTGACCCCGGCGACCGTGTGCAAGTGGCGGGGCCGCTTCGTCCGCGATCGACTCGATGGCTTGTATGACGAACCGCGGCCGGGTGCGCCGCGGACGATTACCGACGACCAGGTCGAACAGGTGATTATTCGAACGTTGGAAACCACGCCGCGCGGGGCCACGCACTGGAGCACGCGGGACATGGCCAAGGCGTTGGACCTGAGTCGCATGGCCGTCAATCGGATCTGGCGTGCCTTCGGCCTGCAGCCGCATCGGAGCGAGACGTTCAAGTTGCCGAAAGATCCGCTGCTTGTGGAGAAGGTACGCGACATCGTGGGGTTGTACTTGAATCCGCCTGAGCACGCGGCGGTCTTCTGCGTCGATGAAAAACCCCAGATCCAAGCGCTGGACCGCACACAACCGCTCCTGCCGATGCGGCCCGGCCAGGTCGAGCGCCGCACGCACGACTATGATCGGCACGGCACGACCACGCTGTTCGCCGCGCTCAACGCGAAAACGAGCGAGGTCATCACGCAGTTTCATCAGCGCCATCGCTCGGTCCAGTTCCGCGAGTTTCTCGATCTGATCGAGACGCAGGTCCCGCGTGACCTCGACATCCACATCATCATGGACAACTACGGCACCCACAAGACGCCGCTCATTCGGAACTGGTTCGCCAAGCGTCCACGGTTTCATGTTCACTTCACACCCACGTATGGCTCATGGCTGAGTCTCGTGGAGCGGTGGTTCGCTGAACTGACGAATAAACAGTTGCGCCGCGGCGCCTACCAGAGTGTGCCGAAGCTCAAGGCCGCCATCCAGGAGTTCATCGACGCGCATCACGAGCATCCTAAGTGCTGACTTTCATAATTACGGTGGCATTCGGCCGCCGATGCATCCCGCCCTGCGGCGTTGCTCGTCGCTCAAATACTCCAGGTCACTGCTGTCCAAATTAGCGCACGGACTCGCAACTTGGACGGGTTAAGTCATTGAAAACACTGGATAATCCCGGCTCGTCGGAAACGGCACCCCCGGGACCACACGGATGCTGTCCAAATTGCCGGCCGAATCGCGGCCGGCCGGTACCGGGTGGATTTCGCGCTGGAACGCCGATTCTGCGGCCCTCTGCCGGCGTTCCGATGCCGGGCGGCCCGTTGACCGAGAGCGCGATGCTGTCCAAGTTGCGAATCCTCAAAAGCTAATTTGGACAAGACTGACTCCAGGTATTCTCGCTCCTCGCGCCTTGCGGGGCGGGCGCCTCGACGCCCGAATACGTCACCGTAATTATGAAAGGCAGCACTAAGCCGTTCGTGTGGACGAAGACCGCCGACCAGATTCTGGCGAGCATCGCGCGATTCGCGCAGCGCACGTTCGACCTCCAGGCCGCGCAACATGTTTCACGAACCACTGGGACAGGACACTAGCTGGAAGGGTAGGTAGTATTTAGCGAGGTCGCAAATGGGGCAGGCGCAGGCGGGCGATTACGAAACCGTCGGAATCGGCACAGCGCACCTTCGTCACCTGCTTCGCTGCGCCGTTGTGATCTCCAGAATCGTCACGCCTGCATGGTCGTACACCACGTGCATGTCAGGACGGGTGCGCAGCTCCGCCGCATCGAATGCGTGACCGTCGTAGTTGCCGCGCCGGCCGAGGTAAACATGCGTCACGCCGTGTGCGGCGAGCGCTGCGATCCGGTCTTCACCGTTCGCCAACGCGACGACATCGGTCGAGAGTTGAGCGTAGTGCGAGAAGCGGCCGGGAAGAAGGCAGCCCGTGGTGGTGCCACGGTCGGCGAAGTACGGAATCCAGTAGCCGGCGTCTGTGCCGTGGGGAATGCCCGGGACCCAGAACGTCGTGTTGATCGCGAAGACCGCGTCCGTCCGGGTATGCGTCCGAATCCACTCCATGGCCGGCAGGTCACGAGCCGTCACAAAGAAGCGAAATGGCTCGACGACGTCCAGTGTCCGGGGCAGCAACGCGACGCTGACAGCGAGGATTCCCGTGCAGGCCCATCTCGATGCGAAGAACCCGGGCGTCACGAGGTTCGTCGCTGCCACAGCCAGCAACATGCCACCGGGCAGATACAACATCAACAGGACGAAACCCGGATTCACCACATCCATTGCGCCGTGGAGCGCCTCGATCGCGAGGAAGACGGTGGTCAGTCCCAGCCATGTCAGCATCGCAAGCCCGATGCGGCTGTAGTGACGCAGGGTGAGCAAACCGCCAATCGCTATCGAGCTCCAAGGCCCGCGCCAAATTGCGAGGCTCGCGCCCGAGATGAGCCGGGCGTAAGCATATGAAGTGGGCAGTTGAACGGTTCCCCCTCGGAGCGTCGTCCACAGGCTGACTACCCTCGGAACGACGTGCCATGCGTATGCGTCGCGAAGCGCAGGCCAGGAAAGAGCAACTGCTGTGAACAGGGCCAGGGTGCTTCCGGCGACGGCAAAGCGCGCATGACCGTGGCGCACCGCCTGCCAACAATGTCCCACCAGCGTTGGCGCTATTAGCAGGGTCAGAATGATGGCGGCGCGGAAATGCAAGAGACACACTGCGCCGCAGAGGAGCCCCGCGACGGTGCTGTACTTGATCGTCTGACGGCTGACGCGGCCGGGTTGTGAATCGGTTGATGCACGGACGAACTCGAGTGTCGCGGCCCAGGCAAAGAGCACGAGGAAGTTCGCGGAGAGCTGCGTCAGTCGTCCGAGGTTGAAGTACACCGCCGGCTGAGTCCAGACAAGGCCCACGGCGACCAATGCGATTACAGCCCCTCCCCGACTGAGCCAGCGATCGGCGACGACGTAGATCCCGAGACCGGCGAGGGCGTTGAACGTCTGCGTCATCCAGAGGACCGCGGTGTGAGCAGGTAAGCCGGACAGCATGGCGAACGTGGCCGTTAGCGAGTACACGCCGAGGTGATATTGGCGCAGGTCGATGGGGAAATAAGGATCCAGCGTGTTCGGAAGCGCCCCGTGTTGAACGGTCAACTTCGTGATGAGGCTGTGGTGCAAGGAGTCCGCCCACGCCGGGCACGGCTGGCCGACCGCTACCATCGTGCGTGTGGCGACCGTCAGCGCGAGCACTACGCACGCCGCCGTTTCCAGCCTGTCCATGTGCCAGTTACCGCGCGAGACAGACATGCGCACGACTGTAACCGCACTCGACAGCTCGAGGAGCAACAGCAACGCCGGCCGGTGAATCGTCCAGCCCAACTCCCTGGCGAGGTAGAAGAGCGGCGGGTAGAACGCGCCGCGAGCATAGCAGCGCCTGGCGCCAGCAGCATCAACGCCAGACAGCCGAGGGCATACGCGTCAGTCGCCATACAGGCGAATCGCCGGACGGTTGCTCACCAGGTGCCGTTCGTGATCCGGCGCCCGAACCACCAGCGCGCGAACACGGTCGTCCCCGGCCACAACACCAAGGCGCTCACGGTCGCGGCTCTCAAGACCTCGCGCCGGCTTGTGCCTCGCGGCGCATGCACGGGCGATCGGCGGGACCGGATGATTCAGGATGGGTACTCGTATTCCGCCCCGGGTCGGACGCGCAAGCGCCGTAGCGCGCCATAAGGCGACAGGACGCCTGTACAGGACGATAGGAAGCATTAGCTGGGTGTGCCGAGTGGACATCAGACCCGCTATCCGACACGCCCCCTCACCCGCCCCGGCCACAGCGCCGATTAGCCACCCCATCACGGCCCCCTGCTCCGCCGCATGGTGGCCGCGGGTCACCTGGGACGCAAGTCGGGCAAGGGGTTCTACCAATACTGACCGCACTCGACTAATGACTGGTGTCTCGTTCTGCCCCCCCCCTCACCGGTGTTCGAGCAGCCATACCTCGCGGCGGCCCGCGGTGCTGCCGGCGAACGCCAGCCGCCGGCCGTCGGGATGCGCGGCAATCGACTCGATGACCGGCATCGAGATGCCCAAGCTGCGTGCTGGTCCGCCTTCGACGGGGCACTCCCAGAGTTCGGAATGTCTCGTTTCCTGAAAGCCCGTCGCGTGTCTGAAGAACACTGAACGGCCGCCGGCGGACCACGTGAACTTGTGCATGGCCGACCTGCCGGGTGTCGTACACAGCACGCGCGGCGCACCGCCGGCCACCGGAATGAGCATCACTGTTTGGTCTGGCGAGGGCCGATCGGGCTTCGGGAAGGGGTTCAGCACTGCCGGCAGCCATTGTCCGTCGGCAGATAACGCACCGACGAACATGCCAGCCGGGAACTCGCTCCGGAACAACTCCGTCTCTTCGCCGGACTTCGCGTCCACCTTGCGCACGGAGACCAGCTGCGACCCTCGATGGTTGATCTGCTTGTAGAACGTCCGCTCGTCGGGCGACATCGCAATCAGGATGTGCGGGTCTTCGCCGGCAGGCCGGGGAGGCCGCGGCAGGGTGACCTGAGTCGTTCCGCCGCTGTCTACGTCAACACGGTAAAACGCATCTCCGGCGGCGACGCGACCGGCGACGAGCACGTGCCGGCCGTCTGGCGTCCAGGTCGGCCCGCCCCAACCCTGTGCGGGAGCGAACTCGCTGGCGATCAATCGGAAGGCGCGCCCATCAAGCGAGGACACCGCGAGCGAAGGGGCCGCGTTGTTGGTGACGACATACAACAAGCGCGAACCATCCGGCGACCACGACAGAGGACCGTAGATCTCCACAGCGCCCCCCGCGACGTCGAGTGGCGCGCCCGGACTCCACGTGTCGGAGCCAGGCTGCTTTGTGCTGATCATGAGCGCGCGCGCGTCTTGTGCAGCCGCCGTATACAGCACGCGGCCCGATCGGCTGGCGCTCTCAAGCCTCACGTTATCTCGAATCTGCCTGAGCGGCGTCGGCTCCCCCTGTGGCGCGCCGCCCGCCATGCGCACGGCCCACAGCCCTCGCTGCCCGCCGCGTGACCCGGCGAACAGCAATCGGCCGTCGCCCATCCATCCGACAACTGACTCTCGCCCGGCCCAGTTCACGACCGCCGTCGCCTGGCCGCCGCCGGCACTCGTGATGTACACGTCAGTGTTTGGCCCACCAAGATCGGCCGTGTACGCGACGAACGAGCCGTCAGGCGAGACCTTGGCAGAGCGCCAGGTGTGATCGGGCTTGAAGAACTCACGGAGAGTGCCGTCGTTGAGCGATACCCAAGCCATCGGCCCGTCCTCCACGGGGTGGCCGGCCACGGTCTTTGTGACCCGGACGAGCAGCCGGCTGCCATCAGACGACCAGTCCAGCGGGGCGGGACACCGAGTGTTGAGCGTGTTCGGTATAGGAGTGACCCGCGCCGTAGAGACCTCTACGACGCGGAGCTCGCACGATGTGGTTGCAGGAGCGTCGGCCATCCACTGGTACGCGAGCCGCTTGCCGTCGTGCGACCAGGTTGGGTTGAATGTGTATCCGTACCCGGGTTCCCCTGGCTTCGGCGCGTTCGTGAGCCGACGCGGTTCACCGCCGCTGACATCGCGCATCCAGAGGTTCGAGTCCTCGAAACCAATGGTGTAAGCGACTGTTTCCCCGGAGGGGGAGATCTTCCAATACAAGTTGCTGGTCGGATCCGACCACAGTAGACGCTCCGTCACGCCGCCTCCGGACTGCGGGCGCGCTGCGCCGCCAAGCGCGCTCAACCGCGCTCGCGCCTGCGCGACGAGATCTCGTTGGTCGCCGTAATCCCGCACGACCGTCTCATACGCCAGCCGCGCCTCGCGGCGTCCGAGCCGCTCGTAGCACGCGGCGATTCGGAACTGCGCACGCGCCTTCTGCGCCCGCGTGGCACCAGGCGCGGACAGCACCCCCTTGTATGCAGCAATCGCCTCCTGCAGCTTGCCGTCAACCTCCTCGAGGTGGAGCGCCTTGCCGAGGATGACGTCGGCGTCGCCGGCCTGACCGGCGAGCCGAGGCTCAACGGCGGCCGCCGCCATGATGGCGATGACGATGATGAGCGTGACGGTGCGATATCGACGCACGATGGTCATGTGCTGACCTCCGGCTTCAGAGGATACGGATTCAGCTCGCGCCATGCGTCAAGCTCCGGTCAACGTCTCCGACAATTGCTGAATCCCCCTATGCGTCGAATCGATATCCGACGCGCCGCACGCTGACGATGAGCGCCGGAGCCGCCGGATCGCGCTCGATCTTGCCGCGCAGATTGTTGACATGTGTGTAGACGACGCGGTCGGTGAGAAACGTGTCCTGGCCCCAGGCAAGGTCAATGAGCTCTCGGACCGACAGGACGTCGCCGGGACGATCGACGAACGTCCGCAGCAGGCGGAACTCCGTCGGCGTGAGATCGAGTGGACGGCCACCGCGCGTCGCCTCGAACCGGCGGAAGTCCACGATGAGGTCATCATGCCGCCAGACAGCGCGCGCCGGCGCCGGGCCGTGCGCGCGGCGCAGCACCGCCCTGATCCGCCCCGCCAGCTCCCGCGCGCTGAACGGCTTGGTGACGTAATCGTCGACGCCCACTTCGAACCCGAGGACGCGATCGATCTCCTGGACGCGTGCCGTGACCGCGATGATCGGCGTCTGCACGCCGGCCGCGCGCAGATCGCGGCACACCGCGAGGCCGTCCTTCCCCGGCAGCGCGATGTCGAGCAGGATCAAGTCGTAGCGGCCTTCGCGCGCTTTCGCCTCGGCGACGACACCGTCAGCCGCGACGTCGGTGGCGTACCCTTCGGCTTCGAGTCCGTCCTGGAGCCCCATCGCAATGCCGGCTTCATCTTCGACGATGAGGATGCGTGCCATGTGAGTCAGGCCGACGTCACCGAGCGCGAGGCGTTGGCGTTGCTCTTGATCTCCGATGATCGCGCCGTTGGGATAAATACCGCGAACGTGGTGCTGGCGCCGGGCTCGGACTCGAATTCCACCGTCCCACCGTGCGCATCCACAACCTGTTTGACCAGACTCAATCCCAGCCCGGCCCCTGTCGTCTCGGCGGCGGCACGGCGGCCCCGATGGAAGCGTTCGAAGACGTGCTCCTGATCCTCGGCGTCGATGCCGATGCCCTGGTCGCGCACCCGCAGGACAATCCCGCCGGGCGCGGCGTCCACGCTCACCCAGACGGTGTCGCTCTCTGGTGAATACTTGACAGCGTTGTCGACGAGGTTCTGAACCGCCGTCGCAAGCGCGTGAGCGTCGATGGACACCGGCGGCAGGTCGTCCGGCACCACCGCTTCAATGCGTTTGCCCACCGCCTCGGCAGACGCCTGAGCGTCGCGCAGGACGCCGCGCAGCCAGGTTGCCGTATCAACGTCCGCAAACTGGTACTCCTGGCGCCCTTCCTCCATCCGCGCAAAGTCGAGCACGCGATCGACGAACGCCGACAGCCGCTCGCTCTCCCGGAGAATCACCTTGAAGTACTCCCGGCTGCGCTCTGTACTTGGCACACCGCGGTCGAGCAGTTCTGCGAGCTGCCGGATGCTCGCCAGCGGCGTACGCAAGTCGTGCGACACCGCGGACACGAACTGGGACTTCAGGCGCGCCACCTCCATCTCACGTTTCACCATCCTCGTCGTGAGCAGCATCCCAATGAGAAGCGCCGCGAGCATCACGATCAGTGTGGCCACATAGAAGCGCTGCCGCGCGGCAAATGTCCCGTTGGCATCCTGGCCCACCGCGCGCGCGTGCACCTGCCACACACCGGACGTGTCGCGCAGCGAGCGTGTGCTGACGGGGGCGCCCTCCGTTCGAGGCGCCGGATTGTCGTAGGCCTCCGCGCCTCGCGGTGCTTCGAGCAACACGGCCACTCCGGAATCGCGGGTGTCCGCCTCAGCGAACACGCGCGGCCACACCGCGGAGTGGAGATACGCCGACGGCAGCACGACGACCAGGGACGCCGGGCCTTCCGCGCGCCCGAACGCCAGCCAGACACGCCCGTCCTTCTCGCCCGCGAGACGGCCCGCGCCGGGCGGCACGGCCGCCGATCGCCAGATGTCGATGGCCGCCGCGGTCTCCTCCGTTACGGCTCGCTTCTCACGTTCGGACGTCTCGAGCCGCAAGCGATTCCGTTGCGTCGCGGCGTCGGGCGCGCTCGAGTCCAGCCACGCCCGCGCGGCCGACAGGTAGAACTCGCAGCGCGGCTTCTCGAGCCGCCATCGGCCGGCAACGAGTGATTCCAGCAGGTCCAGAGAACAGCGTGTCAGCTCGGCGTCGCGGCGCGCGGAGGCGAACAGCTCGCACTTCCCCACTCTTGCCACGAGCGCAGCGGGCAGCGACCCGCTGCTCCCACCGGCGGTCTCGAGCTGCTCGAACAGGCGCAACGCATCGTCTGTCCGGCCGGCTTTCGCGTGCGCGCGCGCGAGCCGATGGAGGACGGCTGGCCGACCCTCGCGCGCAACCGCCCGGAGCAGCGCGCGATACGCGCCAATGGCCGCCGCGTAGTTGCCGTCGCCTAGCTCGATCGCTTCGGCGGCGCGTAACGCTTCCGGCAGCACCGGCGGTGCGGCCGCGGGTGCCGACGGGGGATCGTAAAGGACAGCGTCCGTGGGCACCGTGATCAGACGATCGCGCGACTGGAAAATGAGCACCGGCCCACCGCGCGTGCCGGAGCGCGGCAGATCGACCTGCCCGAGTGCCGGCTCCGCCCAGGTTGGTCCGAGGCGCGCCGCATCGGCGGCGAACGCGTCCCAGCGGGCCAGCTCGCGCTCGAGACCCGCGCGAGCACGATCGGCTGTCGCATCCAGACGCTCGCGGAGCGCCTGCACCGCGGCGGCTCGCTCCTGCTGCACGCTCCGCACACCGATCGCCGCGAGGACGGTGCCGGGGACGAGTACGGCGAGCGCGAGCAGCCACAGCCGGCTCACACCGTTGAGCCGGCGAACGCGCGGGCGACGAGTCGGGGGCATGGGGAATCCTGGGGTTATAGCACGACGCGCGCGTGAGCTGAACGCGCTCCGTCGCCCACGAGGCGGAATGTCGCCAACGCTGAACGCGTCTTGACCCGCGCTTGAACGTGCGGAACCTCGCGAGTGACTAATCCGGGGCCACATAGACCAGCAGTCGAACCACCTGACGGTATCCACCCGCTCCTTGTATCGTCAGACGATAGGAAGCATTGGAGCGGGTGCCGGGTCAACATAAGATCCGCTATCCGAGACGCCCCCTGGCCCGCCCACCCGCCCACAGCGCCGATGAGCCACACCATCACGCCGCAGATTGGCGCCCATCACGCGCCGAGTATGACTCCCGCCGTGGCCTTGTCAATCGCGAAGGGTCTCGGGTGGGTGTGTCGTCGGCCGGTGTTGAGAGCGTCTTGGGCGGGCCGCCCGCTCGCCTCGACCAAATCGCTCCCTTCGTCCCGCGCTTTGGGCATGATGCTCTCGGAGTGGATGGCTCGACTCGATCTGGACGCGTCCGCCGTGCAGTGCTGGAGCTCGCTCCAGCAGAACTACGGCGTCAACTGCTGCACGATCATGAGCATGATGAGCGAGACGCTGATGCCGAGCGCGTGCGAAGTCGACGTCGCCGGGACGGTCGCGATGTACGCGCTGCAGCTCGCCTCAGGTGTCGCGAGCGCGCTCGTCGACATTTGAACCATCGGCCGCACCGATCGGTCGTCGTCGTCCTCGTCCGCTCAGTCCTCGGGCGCAGGGGCCCGGCGGGATAGTAGAATGCGCTGGATGGGATCGGACACGTCGGCCCTGGCATCGTGGTCGCCCGAGGAGATCGCGCTCGGACGGCGCTGGGTTCAGGCCTGGAAGAACGCGGGCCCGGAGCTGGAGCGCATCCGCCGCCGGGAACTGCGGCAGCTGGATGCCTATGCGGCGATCGCCCTCCTCTCCGGACCAGCGGACTACGGGGAGGCACCCCGCGCGCCAAAACCCACCTCCGGCCTGATCGAGCAGCAGCGCGTCTTTCGGAAGCTGCGCCGGTGAACGAGGTCATCCGCGCGGCGGCCGAGCTCCAGGCGGTCTGCGTGGCCGAGGGGTGGCGGTTCTGCTTCATCGGCGACCTCGCGGTCCAGCGCTGGGGTGAGCCTCGCGAGACGGTTGACGTCGACCTCACCCTCCTGACGGGCTTCCACGACGAGGCGCGATTCGT
>Ga0209343_10004234_pt1 | contig 17758 bp, 20 predicted proteins | sample RifCSPlowO2_02_FD_184026 | JGI IMG/M metagenome (GOLD analysis project Ga0209343, IMG submission 184026) | Groundwater microbial communities from Rifle, Colorado - Rifle CSP2_plank lowO2_0.2 (SPAdes) (version 2) | ecosystem: Environmental > Aquatic > Deep subsurface > Groundwater | place... | reverse complement strand
TTAAAATAATTATTAATCGTACCAAAATACACTGCGATTTCAAGCGCAATAATACTCACGATCAAAACAAGACTCTTCTTAAAATCACGCTTAAAGTGTTGCAGTAGGACCTTTTCCTCACTATTAGGTTTTGTATCTCTTGAAGCTAAGGGTTCGATGGCAGGCGCTTTTTCGACATTTATTTGCTCACGCACAGCAACTGTCTCGGGTTGTTGAAGGTTCTGGAGAAGTCGTAGTCGCTTGCGTTCCCGCGCAAGATTCTTTTCATGCTTCGTTTTTTTAGGCACAAACTAACTTTTAACATATTGACACCTTTTTGTAAAGCGTCTAGAATAATAAACAATGTTGCTGTATGTTGCCCTCGGGATTTTATTTGTATGGCTTGCCATCCTGTCATTTTTTCTTTTTCAGACACGTCAGCACTATTTTCACTTAGTGCGAAGGACCGGAAGACAAAGGTTGGATGAAATACTAGAGACACTTCTTGCGCACGATCAAGGCATTCAGACAGAATTAGGAGCAGTAAAAAAAGAAGTAGGTCAACTAATCGATCAGTCAAAGTTCTATTTTCAAAAACTGGGACTTGTCCGGTACAACGCATTCAGCAAGACCACACCGGACCAGAGCTTTGTTCTTGCACTCTTGGATAAAGAAAGCAGTGGAATTATCGTTAATTTCATCTATACCCATGACGGGGTAAGGATTTATACTAAGCGTGTAAAACAGGGAAAAGGAGAGGAGTATCAGCTTTCCGAAGAAGAACAAACCGCGATAAAGACAAGTAAATAAAAAGATGCTATAATAAAATTAAGCGTGCATTCTTTATATCCACTTGACGCACAAGACCAACACAACGTATTATTAAATTTATGCTAACAAAAAAAGTCGCTATCTTAGTTTCGGTCGTTTTATTTATACTTTCAGCATCTCTTTCTTACTATTACTTTGGATATAGCGTAAAAAACAAGGAAACACTTGAAAAATATCAATCCTCACTTTCTGCCGACTCGGATGAAGAACTAAACGGTGGTCCAAAAACCGAAGAATGTCCGTTAAACGGTCGGCTTTATTCAAAAGCACAAAAAGGACGATGGGATAAAAGACGCCCGATGGGAATTATGGTTGAGAATCATCTTGATGCCCGCCCACAATCCGGTCTTCCTAACGCAGATGTAATATATGAGGTGGTTGCCGAAGGAGGTATTACGCGTTTTCTCGCAGTATTTTACTGTCAGGATGCAAAAGTTATCGGCCCGGTAAGATCAGCCCGCATCTATTTTCTGAAACTATTGGAAGGTTATGGCAGACTACCTTTATACGCCCATGTCGGCGGAGCCAATACTCCCGGACCTGCAGACGCCCTCGGTGAAATTAATGAACTTGGTTGGGACGGATATAATGATTTGAATCAATTTGCGGTTCCATACCCGTATTACTACCGTGATTATGAACGATTACCAAATCGGGCTACAGAACACACGATGTATGCAGCAACATCAAAATTATGGAAATTTGCAGCGAAAGACCGAAAATTAACCAATGTTGATAAAAAAGGAGCGTCATGGGATAAGGACTTTACTCCTTGGGAGTTTAAGGATGAAGCACCGGCATCCAATCGCGGAAAGGTTGCAAAAATCAGCTTCCCATTCTGGTCTCAGTTTGGAGGGGATTATTCGGTCACCTGGACATACGACAAGAAAACAAATACATATAGCAGGATTAATGGAGGAGATCCCTTCATAGATAAAAACACGGGAAAAACCCATACTGCAAAGAGCATAATTGTTGTTTTTGCCAAAGAATCTGCGGCAAACGACGGGTATCCGGGTGGCCACATGTTGTACGGGATTGTAGGAAGTGGTGACGGAATCCTTTTTCAAGATGGTAAAGCAGCTGAGATAAATTGGAAGAAGCCGAAAGACAATCAGATGATAAGATTCTACGATTCTTCGGGGAAAGAAGTGTCGTTGGTACGCGGTCAGGTTTTCGTGGAGATTCTTCCAACCGGTAACAAAGTAACATACTAAACTTTGCTGTCCGAATCAAACCTACCCCCAAACCTGTTCAAATTTTTTAAGTTGCATCTTTTCGTTTCACACGATACACTTTTTACTCGTTATGCTAAAAAAATTAATTCCGTCAAAGACTCGCCTAAAAATTTTAACGCTTTTTTTTCTTCATCCAAACGAAAACTATTACTTAAGAAAAGTAGTCCGTGAGATCAGTGAAGAAGTAAACGCAGTTAAAAGAGAGCTTGATATTTTAGAGGGTGAAAAGGTACTCGATAAGGAGCGGAGATTAAATAAAGTTTTTTATACGATAAATAAGAATTACATGTTTTATGATGAATTTTTAAGAATTTTCTCGAAGTTCGACAACCTTTCACAATTAATCTTCAAAAACCGCTCAAAATTAGGAAAGATTAAATTTATCGCCTTATCGACTAAATATATAAAGCGTCTTTCGATAAAAGAAGATGAAGTATATCTTTTGGTTGTTGGAATAGTCGTTGTCCCTGAAATCACAAGTATCGTAAGCGAAGTAGAAAAAGAATTCGGTAGAGAGATAAACTATACCGTAATGCCGGATGAAGAATTTGCATTTCGAAAGAAAAACAATGATCCTTTTGTCTGGAAATTTTTAAGACAACCAAAGATAATGCTTGTGGGATCTGAAGATGATCTTTTGAAATGAGACTTTTTACAACAGTAAGCATAATACTCCTTTCACTTCTTATTATCCTGATCGATTTACCCGAAAACACCAGAGTCCATTTTCAAGTTGCCAACCGCACAGTAGATTTTAGGGTGAACCCCTTATCAATTAACATAAATTTACTGGGTTTGCACGTCCAAAAAGATTTCCGGACTCATCTTGGACTTGATTTGCAGGGTGGGAGTCATCTGGTATTTCAGGCGGACACTTCAAAACTTAAAAACGAAGATGTGGCGGATGCGCTGGATTCGGCACGCGATATTATTGAAAAGCGGGTTAATTTCTACGGAGTTTCGGAACCGGCGATCCAAACGGTAAAATCCGGCGATAAATACCGGATCGTCGTTGACCTGCCCGGAATCACAAACGTTGAAGAAGCGGTGAGATTGGTGGGGAAGACAGCGCAGTTGACATTCCGTGAAGAAGCAAAGGATCAAATAAAGGCTGGAACTCAATCTGCTCCGATTATTGCCTTTAATCCAAAATCCAAGCTCACGGGAAAAGACGTAAAAAAGGCGACAGTTTCATTCAATAGTCAGAATGGCGAACCTCAGGTTGCTCTAAGCTTTTCAGACAACGGAGCGAAACTATTCGGAGAGATAACTCAAGCAAACGTTGGAAAACAAGTTGGGATCTTTATAGATGAGAATATTCTTTCTGCGCCCGTGGTGCAGCAACCGATACTTGACGGAAATGCAGTAATCACCGGACAGTTTAGTCTGGAGGAAGCAAAAAGTTTGGTTATTGCCATTAATTCGGGAGCCTTACCTTTGCCAGTTCAACTCGTCGAACAAAGAAATATTGGTCCGTCTTTAGGCGCTGTTGAAATTCAAAAAAGTGTCTTTGCAGGAATTGTGGGATTGATAATGGTTATGCTTTTCATGGTTTTATACTATGGAAGGCTTGGATTTATTGCTTGCCTTGCCCTTATTATTTATGGTTTGATTTCCCTTGCAATCTTTCGGACCATTCCTGTAGTTTTAACACTGTCAGGAGTTGCTGGGTTTATTTTATCCATCGGCATGGCGGTTGACTCCAATATTCTCATATTCGAACGCATAAAGGAAGAACTGAGAAAGGGGAGAGATTTTGATATTGCCATTCGCCTTGGGTTTGGACGTGCAATTGATGCAATAAAAGACGCAAACTTCACTACACTTCTCGTGGCGTTTATTTTGTTTAACCCGCTAAATTGGGAATTCTTTCCACAGTTTGGATTGGTCCGCGGTTTTGCATTGACGTTGGCAATAGGAGTTGGGACCAGTTTGTTTACCGGAGTATTTATCACCAAACATCTTATTAAATTTTTCTATCGACACAAATGATTAACTTTTTGAAATACCGCTGGCTTTATTTTGCAATTTCTGCAATCGTAATCGGGGCAGGAATTCTTTCAATGGCGAGGTTTGGATTCAGATATTCCATTGATTTTGTTGGCGGGACAACGCTTGAATACCGGGTTAACAAAAGCGTCAGTGAAAATACATTAGGAAGCTTTTTACAAAAAGAGGGCGTAGAGATTGTGGATCTGGAAACCATTGAGGGTAAGATTGGATTAAGAACGAAGGCATTGGATGAGAAACAAGAAAGTGCGTTAAGAAAAAACTTGCAAAAAGACCTTGGATTAAAAACCGAACTCTTAAGATTTGAGACTGTGGGGCCGGTTTTAGGACGGGAGACAATGTATAAAACAATAACGGCAGCAATTGTGGCAGTTATCGCAATCCTTCTTTATATGAGCTTCTCATTTAAAGGTGTCAACTTTGCCCTTTCTGCAATACTTGCGCTATTACATGATTTTCTCGTTGTTGTCGGGACCTATTCTCTTCTGTCTTACTTTTTCAAGGCAGAAGTAGATACTCTATTTGTCACCGCACTGCTTACCACGATGTCTTTTTCTGTCCACGATACGATTGTCGTTTTCGACAAGATCCGCGAGTACAAAAAGACAGAAGGGAGGGGAAATGTAGAAGAATATGCAAACCGTGCATTAACAGAAACCTTTGTAAGGTCGATCAATAATTCAATGACCATCGTATTCATGCTTCTCGCACTGATTCTTTTGGGCGGATCTACGATCAGATTTTTTATCGTAGCACTTCTTATCGGAACTATAACCGGGACATATTCATCCCCATTTATCGCAACGCCAATTCTGGTCTGGCTTGAAAAAAGAAAGCGATGAAAATCTAGTTGAAATGAATAAAAGACGCTTGATATACTAAGATGAAGATTTCAAGTAGGATCTTACCGTGGTCCAGTGTCTACACTGGTTTATGGGCTAGCAGTTGACACCAAAACAAATGGCGTTCAACACTCATAGAGTAGGTTCGTATACAAACCTACTCATCCCACGGCAACATCCTGCTTAACAGAAGGATCTGCCGGGATTTCCTCCGTTTCATATACGTTCTCTTCTTGATTTTTTTCTTTAAGTTTGATCACGTACAAATTTCCAATTTCAGCATTTGACTCATCAATTTCGTAAGGGTATTTCCCATAATAGAGAAGGGTGTCGAGGTTATAAGTTTTGAAAAAACTTCGGGCGATAATGTTTGCTCCATATCCGTGCTCACTTGGGTTTATTTTGAAACTACTTTTCTTTTCAGAATCGTCATTAGAAAATTTGATTCCAAGCGCTTTTTGGCTTTTATCAAAAAAAAGAGTAATATATTTAAACTGATTTATTTTATGAAGGTTGTAAAAATGTTTAGGCAAACCGATAGACCCCGTTTTCGTAACGGTAATTGCGTCAACGAATTTCTGATTCCTTTTTTCGTACTTCTCCCAAGAAAAACTCATATAGCTTACTTTGAAACTAACAGATTTAATTATAATAGTAACAAGTATACATTTGCAAGTAGTATTTTGTAATATTTAAAGGATCATAACATATCAAATGCCATGAAAATATTTTCTTATCCCCTTGGAGAGTTGCAAGCAAACTGCTATTTCTTAGTTAATGACAAAGAATGCATCATAATCGATCCTGGAGACTCTGCAGATTTCATTCTTGAAAAAATACAAATAGAAAACCTGAAGGTTCACGCGCTTTTTGCGACCCATGGACATTTTGATCATGTCATGGCAGCAGGGGAGTTACAGATGAGTTTAAAGGCTCCTTTCTATATCGCAGATGAAGATCTGTTTCTTCTCAAACGAGTTACCGAAACTGCAAGACATTTTCTCGGACATGTTCCTGCGATTATTCAGCCGAAAGAAACAAAGAATCTAAAGGGAGGAAAAATGAAGATTGAGTCGTTTGAATTTGAAGTCATTGAAGTTCCCGGACATACTCCGGGATCACGTTGTTTTTATTTTAAAGATGAGAAAACTATTTTTACAGGAGACACGTTGTTCAAAGAAGCGATCGGGCGATATGATTTTTCATACAGCGACAAGAGTCTTCTCAGGGAGTCATTAGAAAAACTTTATTTACTTCCCGAAGATACGTTGGTATACGCTGGCCACGGAGACATTACTACAATCGGCGAAGAAGCAAAAAGAAGAATCATTTAGATTTACTTTCAGCATGAAGAGCTGTATTGATAAGAAGCCCATAGTATGATATAATTTTGCATGCAGGAAAGATATAGAGGCCGAATCCAAGAAAGGTTAACTTATAGATTTGACGGTATTCAGCAATCGTACGTTCATTCCGTAGTTCGAGCGTTTAAAGAAAATGGAGCAGAACTCGAAGTAAGCTATCCCGCCGAACACAAACATGAACCTGTCTTTGGGAGCCCATTTATTCATATTACTGTTGATGGTCCACATGTAAGATCTTTCATACATCTAGTCAACAGAATGGCACGTGTTCAAAGGGGAGAAAGTACACTTGAGGGGTTCGATTTAAATGCAAAAGTTGCTACAACGGTGAGATTGGCTCAACGAAGATTGGAATCACAACGTGTTTCTACTTCAGGTTAATCATCCTTTCAAGTAGGGCTTTTTTTTCGTTTTTGAGTTTTCCTTCAACCACTTCTTCAAATAATTCGTTTAGAATTTTTCCTACCTGAGGCCCGGGTTTTATTTTCAACTCCTTCATTATGTCTTTGCCGTCAATTTTAAGATCGGATATGGAAAATGGTTTTTTTTGGACCTCGACTAGTCTTTTTTTGAAAAGATCAAGTCTCCACGAAGTCGCTGTTGATCCTGAGCCCACACGGTCGCCCGTTCTAAGATCCAGCATGTCTTGAATATTGTCGCGTCCAACGCCTCGTATAAATCTTCGTATTGCTTTATCAGTCTGTATTTCCGATACGGTGAATTGATGCTCCCGGACAAGCATTACCAGTTTGTCTTTATCATTTTTAGATAAGCGAAAACGATCAGCGATCTGACCTGCTTGTTTTGCTCCTATGACTTCATGATTGTAGAAAGTAATAAGTCCGGATTTTTCATCCTTTTTAAATGCTTTAACCTTTCCTATATCATGAAGTAGCGTGGCAAACCGAGTAATTACATCTTTGGAAGGCGTATGTTTTAACGCCATCACAAGATGAGTTCCTACATCGTAAATATGATGGCGCTTAGGACTTTTTTGTGGGATTTCAAAACAAGCGTCAATTTCAGGTAAGATTTGCTCAAGTAGTCCGCATGACCGCAAAAATAACACTCCCTCAGCCGGATTTTTAGAAACAAGAATTCGCAAGAATTCATCGCGGATTCTTTCAAATGAGATCTCTTTGATGAGTTTCGCATTGTTTCTGATCGAATCTCTTGTCTTATCTTCAATAAGAAATCCGAGCTCAGAAGAAAGTCTGACAGCACGCATCAGTCTCAAAGCATCCTCCTGAAATCTTTTATCTGGATCACCCACGGCGCGGATAAGTTTCTTTTTAATATCCTCTTGACCCTTGTACGGATCTGTAAATATTTTGCCGTCATAGGCGATTGCGTTTATGGTAAAGTCGCGGCGGGCAAGATCTTCTTCGATGGTCTTTGCCCACGTTACTTTTTCCGGTCTTCTGTTGTCCTTATAATCTCCTTCGGTTCTAAACGTAGTAACCTCGAAAATATGCTTAAGTCCTGAGCCTGCCGAAGGATTTTTCTCTTCTTGTGAAATTCCAACAGTCCCGAACTTATTATTGTAAAAACCTTTTGGAAAAAGTTTTAGGATTTTCTCAGGAGTTGCAGACGTCGCAAAATCCCAATCCTTAGGTCCGCCAGCTGGCGGATTACCCAATAAAAGATCGCGGATCGAGCCACCGACCACATAAATCTTAAAACCTTTTTTACGGAATACATCCATAAAGCGGGAAACATACACAGGGAGCTGTATCATGAAGTAATTATACAATCAACAGATACACTTTGATATAATCACTCCATGAATGTCAAAGGAAAAGCCGCGATAGAGCGACTTTTTGCAAAAGCAAACGTGCGCATCAACGGAAATCGCGACTGGGACGTACGGGTATCTGACAACCGTTTTTATGACCGGGTATTTTCACAAGGCTCTTTAGGATTGGGAGAATCCTACATGGATGGTTGGTGGGAATGCAGACGGCTTGAACAACTCTTCTATAAGCTACTTCACACCGACGTAAAAGCTCCGTTTAATTGGGAAACCATACAAATAATTTTCAGATCAATTCTCTCAAACATGCAGACGAGGATGGGATCGCAGGAAATTGCAGATACTCATTACAATCTTTCAAGTGAATTTTATTCTTTATTCCTCGGCCCTTACAACCAATACACGAGTTTATATTACCGAAACACTCAAAATTATGAAAAAGCTGAAGAAGCGCGACTTGATCTCATTTGTCGAAAATTGAATTTAACAAAAAAAGATCACGTGCTTGATATTGGATGCGGTTGGGGAGGCTTTGCAAGATACGCAGCAGAACATACAGGCAGTAAAGTGACGGGGATAAGCATTGCCAAAGAGCAGATTACATATGCAAAAAATTTCACCAAAAAACTTCCGGTAACATTGAAAGTGCAAGATTACAGGGATATAAAAGGAAAATATTCAAAAATATTTTCCGGTGGGATGATAGAACATGTGGGGTATAAAAATTACAGGAATTATTTTGAAATAATCTGGAACGCATTACCTGATGACGGAATCTTTGTCCTGGACACCTTAGGAGGTCACGAAACAGGGACAGGGCCAGAGCCGTGGATTCATAAATACATCTTTCCAAATTCCATGATTCCGTCAGCAAGACATATAACAAAGGCTATTGATGGATTATTTATTATCGAAGACTGGCATAATTTCGGTGATGATTACGCCAAGACGACATTTAATTGGTCGCAAAGATTCAAAAAAAACTGGTCTACAATAAAAAAAATCTCACCGCGTTTTAACAAAAGATTTTATCGAATGTGGAATTATTATCTTCTTTCATTCTCAGGAGCACTAAAAGCTCGGAAACTATACCAATGGCAGATCGTTTTTAACAAAAAAACATTTCCAAGTAATTATTTATCAGTTAGATAAAAAAACGTGCGAAAAAAGCAACTAACACTGCTACAAATTGCAGAATTAGGCCGAGATCCAATTGGAAAAAAAGCAAAAGATGTAGTTAATGTAAAAAGCAAAAATATTCAGGAGCTCATCGACAATATGATTGCAACCTGCAGAGAAGCTAATGGTGTTGGAATTGCAGCTCCACAAGTGTATCATCCACTGCGACTATTCATTGTTGCTTCGCAACCAAATCCGCGCTACCCAAACGCTCCAAAGATGAAGCCTCTTGCAGTAGCAAATCCCAAAATTATTTCTACTTCAAAACAAAAAGTGAAAGATTGGGAGGGCTGTTTGAGTCTTCCCGGGCTCAGAGGATTTATTCCTCGACATAAGCAAATCAATGTTGAATACACTACAAGAGAAGGCAAGGTAGTCAAAAAAACATTTAAAGACTTCGTTGCGCGAATTTTTCAACATGAGTATGATCACATCGAAGGAATGGTTTTTGTGGAACGAGTAGAGAATCCGCGAGAATTTATAAGTGAAAAAGAGTATCAGCGCTTAATACGATTAAAACCTCGCAAGAAAAAATAACTCTCGATTACTTTAGTAGCGCGATTTGTTTGAGGATGGGTTTGAATTCTTTTGTTTTTACTTTCTTTACTATGTCTTTAAAATCTATCCAGCTCCCATCGTAAAATTCTCTTTTATCCAGACGAAATGTTGTTATTTTATCCATGTAAACCAAATACCAGATGTCATAGTGGATTTTACAAAACGGATCTTTTTTTAAGACATAGGTCGACGCGCTGAAAAGTTGTATCTTTTCATTGGTCAAGGTAAAGCCAAGCTCCTCATGAAATTCTCTTTTAACTGTTTGGACCGGCGTTTCACCTAGTTCTATGTGACCTCCCGGAGGAATCCAGCTCCCGGCTTTCTTATGATGAACTAAAAAAATCTTTCGTTTCTGAATATTTGCCGGAACAAATAGAGAAGAGAAGTGATCGTGTACTCCTTCTTGCTTCAGCAGTTTTTTATTCTTTTCAATTCGCTTAAGAAGAAGTAATAGATACTTATTGTCTATATGTGGATTGTTCTGAAGAGATTTGAGTTCATCCTTGATCGATCGCATGAAAGATTATACCAACGCTTTAAGAATGTCGAGGTTTTTTTTATCAGGACCCATATCGTCAAATCCCGGAACCTCGATGATGCAAGGCAGATTTTTAGTTTTTGCATGAGTAAGGATGTTTTTAAATACTTCTGTTCCTACCTCACCCTTTCCAATATTTTCATGTCGGTCTCGAAATGATTCAAAAGGATCTTTACTATCATTTAGATGCCAGAGCTCAAGTTTTTCCAATCCTATTTTTGAGTCAAAAAATTCCAGGAATTCTTTAAAAGATTTTTTTGTCCTGAGATTGTACCCTGCAGCATGGAGATGGCAGGTATCAAGACACACTTTTACATTTTTACTTTTAAGTCCTTTTACGATTTCTCCTATTTCATCCAGATAGAGACCGATTTTTCTTGTTCCCGCATTTTCTATAATAAAAAGTCGATCGTTTGGGATTTTTTCTAGAACCTTGAAGATGTTTGCGAGTACTTTTTTCGTTTCCTTATCTCCGTCTTTGTGAGAGCCGGTATGGATGATACTTCCTCGCACGTCCATTTTTTTTGCAACCTTGAGCTCATGAGTGAGGAGTTGAGTAGAAAGTTGGCCTACGCGACCGTCAGAGGCAAGGTTTATAAGATATGAAGCGTGAAAATATACAGGGTCAATGGCTAACTTCTTTTTTTCCTTTGCAAACTCCTTCTCTTCCACGTCAGATATTCGTACAAAGTTCCATGCGCGTGGTGAAGCAGAAAATATCTGAAGACAGTTTCCACCCATTTTTTTTATCTTATGGAGGGCGTTAATATGACCACCCGCAATTGAGACATGAGCTCCAAGTTTCATAGAGAATTTTATTATACAGCAATGTAAAAATCTTAAAAAAGGGTATTGACACGGATTAGCAGATATGATATTATATTGCTAAACTGAGTTTTCGAGCCCCTTATTTTTTGCTCGAACAATAAATATGGATGATCTGACAAATAGACAAACAGAGATCTTAAAAGCTCTTATCAAAGAGTACACAGAGTCCGGTGATGCAATTGGCTCCGAGATCTTAGAAAAAAAATACAAACTAGGAGTATCTCCGGCAACCATTAGAAATGAAATGGTGGAACTTGCAAAAAAAGGCTACCTAAGAAAGGAATACTTTTCATCTGGAAGACTTCCATCTGCGAAAGGCTTTCGTTTCTACATAAAAAACCTAATGAAGGAAAAAGAACTTACAACAACTGACGAAGTTTCTTATAAAAACAGCATATGGGATGACCGCGCCGATCTTCAGAAAATGCTTTCACATGCGGTTAAAGTTCTTGCTCAACGAACCGGACTTTTATCTTTAGCGGTAACAAACAGTGGAGATCTTTATTATTCAGGAGTAGGAAATTTGCTGGGAATCCAAGAGTTTTTAGATCTGGACTTATCTCGCATGCTGTTTGACAGATTAGATGAGTTGAAATATTGGACTAAGGTTCTAGATCGAATGAACGCATTACCCGGAGAAATTTACTTCATGTTGGGGGAAGACGACTTTAGCGATCCAGTTCTTGAACCCTGTGCGAGTATTTTTGGTGATTTTAACGGAGTACAGCTGCAGGGATTAATCGGAGTAGTCGGCCCAAAACGAATGGCATATGAAGTCCTTGCGCCTCAAGTTAAATATTTTTCGCATCTTATAGAAGACATTATAAAAGAACAAGATCCAAAATAAACTATGGATGGCAAAAAAAATAAAAAACAAGTACAATCTTTTAAAGGAGAGGACGTAAAAAAGCTGAAAGAAGAACTGGAGACACAAAAGAAACTATATTTACGGGCTCTTGCAGATTACCATAACTTAGAAAAAAGAATAAACGAAGGAAAAGAAGAAGAGTCGAAGCAGGCCACCAGAAGAATTGTTTTGCGGCTCTTGCCGTTTCTTGATAACTTAGAAAAAGCAGAGGTTTTTGTAAAAGATGCAGGACTGGGAATGATTAAAAGCCAGTTTTACAAAATTCTACAAGAAGAAGGAATCGAGGAAATTGATATTCAAGGAAAGCAGTTTGATCCGGAGCAGGCAGAAGCAGTCGATATAGTTGAAGGACAAGAAGAAAACAAGGTAGCGGATGTTTTGCAAAAAGGATACGCGCTTTCAGGAAAAGTAATCAGACCGGCACAAGTTAGAGTTACAAAAAGTAAACAATAAAATATGGCAAAAATAATCGGAATTGATCTCGGAACCACAAACTCCTGCGTAGCCGTCATGGAGGGAGGAAAACCAAAGGTAATTCATTCGCAAGAAGGAAAAAATACAATTCCCTCTGTCGTTGATCCGATAAAGCGAATCGTCGGCGAGGCGGCAAAACGTCAGATGATTATTCATCCGGAAAGGGTAATCTTTTCGGTAAAGCGTTTGATCGGACACAAATTTTCTGACGAATCTGTACAAAAGGATGCGAAACTTCTTCCTTATAAAATAAAAGAGGGACGCGATGGAATGGTTGTAATTGAGGTCGAAGGAAAGACGTTTACTCCTCAAGAGATTTCCTCAATGATTTTGCAAAAAATAAAAACAGACGCAGAAGCATATCTTGGAGAAAAAGTCGAAAAAGCAGTAATCACCGTACCCGCTTATTTTGACGACGCGCAACGCCAGGCTACCAAACAGGCCGGTGAAATTGCAGGACTAGAAGTAGTAAGAATAATCAATGAGCCGACAGCAGCAGCGCTTACTTATGGCTTGGATAAAAAACATTCCCACACAATAGCGGTTTACGATCTTGGTGGCGGAACATTTGACATTACAGTTCTTGAGTTAGGAGAAGGGGTTTTTGAGGTAAAGGCTTCAAACGGAAACAGTCATTTGGGAGGAGACGACTTTGATCAGACGATCATGAATTATCTGGTTGCTGAATTTAAAAAAGATACAGGTATTGATCTTCAAAAAGACAAGCAGGCACTGCAGAGACTAAAAGATTCAGCAGAAAAAGCAAAAGTAGAATTGTCTACCGCGACCGAAACCGAAGTCAATCTTCCATTTATTACTGTTAAAGATGGTCAACCGCAACATTTAGTTGTAAAGCTCTCGAGGGCAAAATTAGAATCTCTCGTTGCTGAATTAGTTGATAAAACATTTGAACCTGTAAAGCAATGTCTAAAAGATTCAAAAACAGATGCTTCTAAAATCGATGAGGTCATCTTGGTTGGTGGAATGACGAGAATGCCGAAGATAGTAGAAAGAGTAAAGGAATTTTTTGGAAAAGAGCCAAACAGATCGGTTAACCCGGACGAAGTAGTCGCAATCGGCGCTGCAATTCAGGCGGGAGTTTTAACCGGAGAAACAAAAGACGTAGTGCTTCTTGACGTCACTCCTTTGTCGATGGGTGTCGAAACACTCGGCGGCGTATTAACACCTCTTATCACTAAAAACACCACGATTCCCACATCAAAATCAGAGATTTTTTCAACTGCAGCTGACAATCAAACGCAGGTTGACATACACGTACTGCAAGGAGAACGACCATTAGCTCGCGACAACAAATCTCTTGGTAGATTCATCCTTGAAGGAATCCCACCTGCTCCGCGAGGAGTTCCTCAGATCGAAGTAACGTTTGAAATGGATGCAAACGGAATTCTAACGGTCTCTGCAAAAGATAAAGCTTCAGGAAAAACACAAAGCATCAAGATCACCGGATCGACGGGTCTCAAAAAGGAAGAAATCGAGAAAATGAAAGAAGATGCTGAAAAACATGCCGAAGAAGATAAGAAAGAACAGGAAAAAATAACAGCGCGTAATAAAGCAGACAACATGGTTTATGTTGCGGAGAAAGAACTTAAGGACCGTGGGGACAAGGTGGATGCAAAAATAAAAGAAGACGTTGAAAAAAAGACGAAGGAATTGAAAGATTCACTAGAAAAAGCAGACGCGCAGGAACTTGAAGAAAAAACTAAGGCTTTATCCGACGCGCTTTCTCAGATCGGTCAGGCAATGAATGATCAAGCCCAAAAAGAACAGGAAGCTTCAAAAGACGAAAAAAAGGACGAAGAAGACAAGAAAGATGACAAGAAGGACGTCGAAGAAGGTGAAGTGGTAAACTAAGAGGTATAATCCTTAGGTATGAAAGACTACTATGAAATTCTCGGCGTCTCAAAAAACTCTCCACAAGACGAAATAAAAAAAGCCTACCGCAAACTCGCTCTCAAATGGCACCCGGATCGGAACAAGACCAAAGAAGCTGCAGAAAAATTCTCAGAGATAAATAAAGCCTATGAGGTTCTTTCCGATGTAAAAAAACGCGAAACATACGACCAATACGGAGCGGCTGCATTTGAAAGGGGAGCTGCCGGGGGACCCGGACAAAATTACACGCATCAACAAGGACCATTTTCTTATTCTTACACGACATCAGGATCTGGTGGAAATCCTTTTGAAGGAGTTGATTTTGGCGGGTTTTCCGATCCGTTTGAAATCTTTGAGCAATTTTTTGGAGTTCAGTCTCCTTTTGGAAGACGGGCGCAACAAAAATCAATTTACCGGATAAATCTTGCTTTTGAAGAAGCGGTAAATGGAGTAGAAAAAGAAGTGAGAATTGACGGAACAAACAAAAAAATAAAAATACCTGCAGGAGTTGATGATGGGATGAGGATACGATTTGCCGATTTCGATATAGCTGTTTCAGTGCAAGGACATGCGCATTTTAAAAGAGAAGGACAGGACTTATATCTTGAACATATAATTCCATTTAGTACTGCAGTACTCGGAGGAGTGGCTGATATCCCAACATTAAAAGGAAACGTCAAGTTAAAAGTGAGAAAAGGAACGCAGTCAGGGACTGCGGTCCGACTACAAGGAAAAGGGGTACCCTATCCAAATTCCTCCAGAAAAGGAGACTTATACGTAATATATCGCATACATATTCCGGATAAAACAACATCTAAGGCAAAAAAACTTCTAGAAGAACTGGAGAAGGAGCTCAACTCTTAAGTATGAGAACAAACGCAGGTAATCTAAAAAAAGGCGAGTATCTCCTTCACGAAGGAAAGATCTGGCAGGTAGCGAAAACCGAATTTTCTTTTCAAGGAAGAGGCATGGCGGTCATGAGGACAAAGATTAAAAATGTGGAATCCGGAAAAAATATTGATGTTACTTACAAAACAACGGAATCCGTTGAAACAGCAGACATTGAGGTAAAGGACATGCAGTTTTTATATAAAGACGGAAAAAATCTATTTTTTATGGATACCGACACCTATAATCAAATTTCGCTCCCCGAACACGTAGTTGGTTCCATAGCGCAGTTTTTTAAAGAAGGAAAAAAGTACTATGTTCTTTTGCATAATAATATCGCTTTAAACGTCCGTCCGCCTGCGAGTGTCAAACTTAAGGTGACAGCGACGCAGCAAGGAGTAAAAGGAGATACGGTCTCACAAGCAAAAAAACAGGCGACTTTGGAAACTGGAGTTTCTGTCATGGTGCCGCTTTTTATCAAACAAGGAGACATGATTGCAATAAATCCTGAAACAGGAGCGTATGTTGAAAGGGTGAAAGAATAGTATACTTGCAACGCGTATGTTGACCGTAGGAGAAATTCTCAAAAAAGAGCGTGAAAAAAAAGGATACAGTTTGTCTCACATAGAAAAGAAAATTCGAGTTCGTGAGTCTTTCTTAAAAGCAATCGAAGCAAATAACTGGAGCACCTTCTCATCAAAGATCTACATCACCGGAATAATAAAGAACTATGCACGATTTTTGGGAATTGACCCTGGTCGCGCCCTTGCTTTTTTCCGACGCGACTACGGAAGAAAAGAAGATATTTCTTTCAAGAAAGCCGCTTCAAGCAAACACCTTGTACCGGAAAGTAGGCAGTATGCGATCGCAGGACTTACATTTTTGATTCTTATTTTTTTTACATATTTTGCTTTTCAACTTAATCTTTTCCTGTCTCCTCCTAAAGTTACACTTCTTTCACCTAAAACCTCTCAATTTAAAAAACAAAATAGGGTAAAGATCGTCGGAAAAACAGAAAAAGAGGCGGTTGTTACGATATTTAAGGATAGGGTATTTCAAAACAAAGAAGGAGTTTTTACATACGACTTTGCACTTAACCCCGGGAAAAACAAACTTACAATAGAAGTGATAGGAGCAAACGGCAAAAAAACTACTTTACAGAAAGAATTTTATTTAAGTCCTTAATCGTTTTCACGTTAAGAGACGACAGTATTCTCTGAAATTTTAAACGTTTGGCTTCCTGTACTATTCTAGATTCGAGAACGACTTTGCGGACTTCTCCTAATAATCCCACCTCTCCAATAAAAACGGTCTTTGGAGGAATCGTGATATTTTTAACTGATGAGATAACCGACGCAATAATTCCCAGATCCGCAGCGGTTGAACGGATCTGTACTCCGCCAACAACATTTACATAGATATCGAAATTATCAAGCGGGAGAGAAATATGTTTCCGGAGTACTGCCAAAAGTAAAAGCACCTTATTATAATCAACTCCTTTTACGATGCGCCGTGGCATGGGAAGATTGGAGGGGACCACGAGCGTTTGAATTTCATAAAATAGCGGGCGCTTGCCTTCTGCGACTCCAACGATCGTTTTTCCCGGAGTGGTTTCCTGCACACTCTCTAAAAACGCAAGGGGATTGGTAACTTCCGCAAGACCTTTTTCATTCATCTCAAAGATTCCGATTTCATCACCCGAACCGTATCTGTTTTTTGTAGATCTCAGGATTCGATAATGAGATAATTTTTCACCTTCAAAAGAAAGTACGCAATCAACCAAATGTTCCAGTGTCTTTGGTCCCGCAATATCGCCACCCTTGGTTACGTGGCCAATAAAAATTAGCATCACTTTCTCCCTTTTAGCATACGGTATAAGTTTTGATGCGATTTCTTTTAACTGATTAACGCTTCCTGCGGGTGAATCCGAATCTTTAGAATAAACCGTTTGTATGGAATCTATGACTATAACGTCAACCGAATCATTCAATTCATCCAGTCCTGCTATTAATCCTTCAACCTGTAAGTTGTCCGAAAAGAGTAGTGAGTTTAGATTTATCTTTAATCTTTGAGCCCGCTCCTTTACTTGATGACCCGCTTCCTCACCGGAAACATACACGGTGGTTAACTTGGAAAGAGCCTGAAGAAGCAGGGTTGACTTTCCGATTCCCGGTTCTCCCGTCAGAAGAATTACTTCACCGGGTACAAAGCCACCCCCCAATACGCGATCAAATTCATATACTCCTGTTTTTTTTCGGGAGGCAACTGTAGATTGAATTTTTGAAAGGGGAGTAAGGGTTAGTTTTTCAACGGGATTTTTTGAACGGGAGGAATTAGGAGTTTCTCTTTCTACAAGCGTATTCCATTCTCCGCAATTGGGACATCTTCCAAGCCAAGAGCCTGATCCGTATTCACAGTTACTGCAGATAAACAAAGCCATACTTACATTTTCTCAACTGTCTTTATTCCAAGAAGATCTAATCCTCTTCTTAACACTTCACCGACGTTCTTTGTT
>Ga0209343_10004232_pt1 | contig 17763 bp, 15 predicted proteins | sample RifCSPlowO2_02_FD_184026 | JGI IMG/M metagenome (GOLD analysis project Ga0209343, IMG submission 184026) | Groundwater microbial communities from Rifle, Colorado - Rifle CSP2_plank lowO2_0.2 (SPAdes) (version 2) | ecosystem: Environmental > Aquatic > Deep subsurface > Groundwater | place... | reverse complement strand
GCTGGGTTGCCCGCAAGGTGGCGAAGCCCGACTGCTGGAAGCAGTCGAACGGGTCGATACCGCCATGTGCAAAATTCGCGATGCAGGCAAAGTGCGGGCCCGTGAGCGTATCGCGGTGCTGGCAGCGCTCAATCTGGCATTTGACCTGTCGGACCAACAGCAGGCTCCGCCACCCACGGTAGCCGAGGTAGCGGCCCCTGGTAGCGCAGGCGCAACCCCGTGGGTGGGTGGCGCACACTCGCCCCAGCATGCAGGCGACGCCGATTTGCTGTTGACTTCGCTGCTCGAACGTTTAGATGCAGCACTTGGAGAAGATGGACGCTTGTTGTAGCCAACTAGCGCTCCGGTGCGCCTACAATCAGCACTGTCTGCGGTGCTTGTCGGGCTTTATATTTCCTTGAACCAATGCTCTTAGAGCCCGGGCTTGGAACATAACTGTTCAAGCGTGACCATCTCGCGTTAGATGGACCCAATGTCCAGTTGACCTCGCCCACCTGAACCCCGGTTCAGGATGCCGGTCCGGCAGCATTCGCAGACACCTTATTTCCTCCCCCATGCCTTTCGAACCTGTTTTGATCCTTGAATTGGCCATTCTGGGTTTGGCCACCGGCTATCTGGCCGGTCTTTTAGGCATCGGCGGTGGCATGCTGATCGGCCCCTTTGTCACACTCATCCTGTCAAGCCGGGGGGTTCCCGCCGAATTGGCGGTCAAAATGGCCATTGCCACGTCCATGGCCACCATCATGTTCACCAGCATCTCCAGCGTGCGCGCCCACCACCAGCGTGGATCGGTACGCTGGCCCCTTGTCAAAGGACTCGCGCCAGGCATCGTGCTGGGTGGAGCCATCGCCAGTGTGGGGGTTTTTTCGGTCCTGAAGGGCAGCACGCTGGCCCTTCTGTTTGCCGCCTTTGTCGGCTTTTCGGCCACCCAGATGTTTTTGGACAAAAAGCCCAAGCCCAGCCGCCAAATGCCAGGGGCTCAAGGCCAAATCGCGGCGGGAACGGTGATTGGGTTTCTGTCGGGCTTGGTCGGTGCTGGGGGTGGTTTTGTGAGCGTTCCCTTCATGGTGGCGCACAACGTTTCCATGTTGAACGCCGTGGCCACCAGTGCCGCGCTGGGCTTTCCCATTGCTGTGGCCAATACCGTGGGTTATGTGTTCAGCGGCAGCCAGGTGGCCGGGTTGCCGCAGTGGTCCATGGGCTACGTCTGGTTGCCCGGGCTGGCGGTGATTGCCAGTTGCAGTGTGCTGACAGCCCCCTTGGGCGCAAAAATGGCGCACCGTCTGCCGGTGGACCAACTCAAAAAAGTGTTCTCCCTGGTCTTGTACTGCCTGGCGGCCTACATGGCCTACAAAGGCCTGCAGAAATAAGCAAACCGCTAGCGCCGGGCGCGGCCTTGCGGCAAGGTGGTGATCCATTGCTCAAACTGGTCCGAAGGCAAGCCCGGCGAGCACAAGTACCCCTGAAACGACTCGCATTGCAGCTCCCGCAGGTAGTCGCGCTGTGCCCGGGTTTCCACCCCTTCGGCGACCACGGCCAGTTTGAGCGCACGTGCCATGGCCACCGTGGCCCCCACGATGGCCCGGTCACTTTCGTCCTCGGGCAGGCCCATGACGAATGCCCGGTCGATCTTGAGCTTGGAAATGGGAAACTTTTTGAGGTAGGCCAAGCTGGAATAACCGGTACCAAAATCATCAATCGCCAAACTAATGCCTAGCGCCGCTAGCGCATGCAATCGGGCCAAAGCCTCATTGGCGTCTTTGATCAGAATGGACTCGGTCAACTCCAGCTCCAGCAAAGCGGGCGCAAGGCCTGCGCTGCGCAGGGTCTGGGCCACCCGCTCCACAAAATCGACCTGCTGAAATTGCAGCGCCGACACATTCACGGAAACCACCACCGGGCGCCCGGCGTCCTGCCAAAGCGCCGCCTGGCGCACGGCCTCAGTCATCACCCAATTGCCAATGGTGATGATGAAACCGGTCTCCTCCGCCAACGGAATAAACGTGGCCGGTGGCACGCTGCCCAATTGGGCATCGGTCCAACGGACCAAAGCCTCAGCGCCCAATAACCGTCCATCACGCAAAGACACCTGCGGCTGGTAGTGCAAGCGGAAAAGCCCTTTGTCCATGGCCTGGCGCATGGCATGGTCCATCTTCATGCGCGAAAGCAAGTCCACATTCATCTGGGGTTGGTAAAAGCGGAAGTTTCCACGGCCCCGCTCTTTGACACGGTGCATGGCCGTGTCCGCGCATTTGATCAACTCGTCCACGGACTTGCCATCTTCCGGGTACATGGCCACACCGATGCTGCCGCCCAGTGAGAAGTTCATGGCATCCACCAGGAAAGGCTGCGCCAGGGCCTCCAAAATGCGGCGTGCCGCAATCTCGGCCCCCAGCGCATCGGCATCTTGCAGAAAGGCCACAAACTCGTCCGCGCCCAGCCGGCACAAGGTGTCCACCTCGCGCACACAGCGTTTCACCCGTTCCGCCACTTCAATCAGCACACGGTCACCAAACGCATGGCCCAGTGAATCATTGACGTTCTTGAAATGGTCCAAATCGATCAACAAAATCGCGCTGGCCCCCCCATGGCGCTGGGCCATGCACAAAGACAGGTCCACCCGCTGGGTCAATAACAAACGATTGGGCAAACCGGTCAGCACATCGGTGTATGCCAGGGTTTCAATGCGTTTTTGGGCTTCCAAGCGCTCGGTCAGGTCCTGAAAGAAACCGACGGTGTATTGCAGTTCATCTTGTGCGTTGCGCAATGCCACCCAGGACACCTCCACCGCACAAGGATGGTCGCCCGCCATGCGCCAGACTTCGCCAAACCACATTCCGTTGAGCGCCAGGTCCAACTCAAGCTGGTCAAAGTAATCCGGCTGTTGCGGGTCGAAAAACAGCTTGCGTGCCGACGTGCCCAGCAGTTGCTCCCGTCCACAGCGGGTCAGGTACTCACAGCGCGGATTGACCTGCAAGATTTCAAAATTGGCATCGGTAATAAAAATCGCATCCAGGCTGGACTCAAACACCTTCGCGGCCAACTGCAGGCGGGACTCGGTATCCACCCGCTGGGTGATGTCTCTGAAAGAATACACCCAGCCCATGGCGCGGCCCCGGCTGTGCTGCGGCAAAGTCACACGCTCCAGCATGCGTCCCGAGCACAACAAGAGCACGTCGGTACCCTCTTGTTTTGTCGGCTCTCCCGCCAGTTGGTTCAATCGCTCCTGGTAGGCAACCGGATCGACCACACTGGCGGCCAAGTGCGAAAAGAGCGATCGGGCATCGCGAGACTCCAAAATGGCCTGTGGCACTTCCCACAACTCGGCAAACCGGCGGTTGTAGTTGCGCACGGTGCCTGCCATATCGGTGACCAAAATACCGTCGCAGGTGGACTCCAGCGTAGCGCAAAGCTCGGCCAAGCGGTCTTCCAGCTCATCCTCGGCCTGGTGTTGCGAGCGCAAATCGCCTGCGGTGACGATATACATCGGTTGATCCGGCGTCAAACACACCCGACTGACCCGCCGCTCCACCGGTATGGCAATGCCGTCGGCACAGCGCAGCAAGGTGTTCGAGTGAATACTGTCCGCCAAACCAGCAGCCACATCCTCCCAAAAAAACATATCCTCCGGGGTGGAAGTCAGCTCAATCGTTGGCTTGCCCAGCAGGTCAGATTCTGCCAAACCAATGAGCGCCGTCGCCAATTCATTGACTGCAGATATACGCAAGGTTTTGGGGTCCACCACCCAGGCGGCGTGGAGCATTGCATTGAGCAAGGGGCTCCACCAATCACTCCTCATGAAAGGGCTTCCTTCATGTGCATATCCACCACCCGCTCGAAAAAGTAGCACACCCGTTGGCGTGGCGCCAGGTAATCCAACGCTGCAACAGGCAAACTGGAGGGCTTCAGGCTGCGGCGAATGCTGATGTTGGCCGCATTTTCCAGATCCAAAATCAGCGCCTCATGTTTGGGCACGCTGGGCTCATGCACCACCACACGGGGTTTGAGGGGGCGACTGGAGTTGACCGACACCACGCTGGCATACCGTCCATCGACCAACTGCACGACCGAGCCGGGCGGGTAGACCCCCATCATGCGAATGAAGCAACTCAAAGCCGTTGCATCAAACCGGGTCTTGAGTTGCGCAAAAATCAAGGCCAAGGCTTCATGGGGCGTCAAGGCGGCACCGGGGCGACTGGGGTTGCACAAATTGTCGTACCGGTTCACCAGCGCCAGAATCCGTGCCCCCACAGACATGCTGTCTCCCTTGACCCGGGAAGGAAAACCACTGCCATCCACCAGTTCATGGTGTTGCGCAATGGCCAGCATGGCCCCTTTGGACAGGCCCATGGTTTTCCCGATCAACACGCCCTGCCCCACATGCTCCTGGTAGGCCTTGTATTCCGTCGAAGAAAAATTCTCTTCAAGCCAACGCACACGGTCCGGCAGCTGCGTCTTGCCGATATCGTGCAAAAAGGCCGCCATTCCCAAGTCCTGCATATCGTCCTGGTTCAGCCCCATGGCCTTGCCCATCAAAAGCGACACGATGGTCACATTCACCGAATGCATGGATGACTTATCACCCGCCGTCTCGGTCAGCAGGCGGATGGCGGACTCGCCGTCGGCCAACATTTCGCCCACAAACCCAGTCACCATGGCGTGGCATTGCTCCGCCACCAGTTTGGGGTGTGCGCTGACTTGCTCCAGGGTCTTTCGGTATTGCAAAACAGCAGTGCCAAACCGGCGCTCACAGGCGGCCAAGCTATTTTGTTGCGCACTCAGCTGCTCCGCACGCTGCTTGCGCAGCAGTTGCTCACGCTGTGCGGCCTGTGCCCGCTCCAAGGCCAGTGCATCGGTTGGCGAACTGCTGGCGGTTGACGGCTCGCCCTCACCGACTACGGATTCTGGATCGCTCTTCTCTGGAACATAACGCACACGCACCAAGCCCAGACCATGAATCGTATCGATCTGTTTGCTGGAGCTGATCTTGAAACTGCCCGTGGGAAAGGGATGCGCCATCCAACCAACGTCCAACTCAACGAACATTCCGATTCGAAGCTGGTTGACGTCAATAAAATGGGGACTGTCTTTTTTCATGTACTGTTTGCCAACGAAATCATCGACACTGCCTGCCCCGGCCTCTCCAATTCAATTGCCGGTGTTTGATGGTTGCCATCGCACCAGGCGGGGGATTTCAGGGCGCAGTCCGAATCCTATTTACTCCGCCTGAGCGTATCACGACTGGGTGGCGTAAAAATGACTCAGCCTAAGAGCGCTTGCGTCGACTGACAGACTTTGTCGCGCCCTGTGCGTTTGGCCTCGTAAAGCGATTGGTCCGCACGGTCCAATAGCGTTTCCAGATCCGCGTCGTCCTCTTTGACCGTGGCAATGCCGATGGAAACCGTCAGTGTCACCGCCGCACCGTCACCCACGAGGATACGGGAGGCGGCCACAGCCTGTCGCAAGCGTTCTGCGACCAGCATGGCCCGTTCGGCTCCGGTCTCTGGGAGCAAGACTGCAAACTCTTCCCCGCCAACCCGCCCCAGAATGTCCCAGTCGCGCAATGTCTGCTGACTGGTGGACACCAGGGATTGCAAGGCGATGTCCCCCGCATGGTGGCCGTAGGTGTCGTTCACGGACTTGAAATGGTCAATATCGATCATCCAGAGGGACACCGGGTGGCCATAGCGGCGGCAGCGCGCAAATTCCTGCCGGGCCAGCTCCATGAAATGGCCGCGGTTGGCAATTTTCGTCAACGGGTCAGTCCATGCCAAGTGCTCCAGATTCTTCATCTTGACAAGCCATTCCGTGGTGTCCGTGCCAACACCCACCAAATAGGTTTCCAGGCCCACCCGGAAACGCCGCGCAGTCATGAAAAAAAGACGGACGCCACGGTCCTTGGTGAGGATATGCAACTCCGCTTGGGCATAGCCAGTGTCAAAAGCGTCCTTCATAGTCGCTGCGGCAAGCGGGCGGTCATCCTCATGGACGCTCAGGAGCAAAGGCCGCTGCCGCAATGCGCGATCCGACAGCCCGGTGAGTCGGTTCAGGTAGTTGTTCCAGCGGAAGAAGTTGCCTTCCATATCAATGACATAAAAAGCACCCGGCATGCTTTCAATCAGTGCATCGGAAAATATCTTTTCTTTCTCCAGCGCTTCCTCGCTTTGTTTGCGGTCCGTGACATCAAAACAGAACCCGGCCAAATAGGGCACTTTGTCCACCATAAAGCGCCGCGCCGATTTCAGAAAATACCGCGTGCCGCGGTTAGGGGTGATCATGCGCACTTCCATATGGGTGTAGCCGGTGGCAAAGGCTGCCATAAATTTGACGGCAGCCAGTGCCCGGTCATCTTCATGGATGCTTGCCAGGATGGAACTGCCAGGCAATTGCGCGTCGGACAGCCCCGTTTCCTGTTGCAGGTACTTGTTCCAGCGAACCAAATGGAACTGCTGGTCGATCATGAAAAAAGCGCCCGGGGCGCTCTCGATGATGGTGTCAGAAATCGCCCGTTCCCGTGCAATATCGTCTTCCAACTGTTTTCGTACGGTGATGTCGCGCGCCGATCCGGCAATCGACTCTACCTGGCCTTGTGCATTCAGCACCGGAACCAACAGATATTCGTAACTCACGTTTTTGCCAGCGCCATTCGTGTACTGCAAATCGCCACGAAAGGTTTCTTTGCTCTCGACGGCGAGGGCCACATGCTGTGGAATTTCAGCGGTTGCAGCACTAAGCTCGGAAAACCGCTTGCCTATAATTTCATCAGGCGACATTCGAAACAAAAGAGTCAAGGCCTTATTGGCATAAATGACGCTGCCATTCAGATCCAGGATGTAGTTCAGATCCGGTGACGAAGACAGCAACTTATCCAGAAGAAGGGCATAGCGGTCCTTCTCGGCCGAATAACCTTCAATCGACTCGGCCAACGCCTGGTCAATGGCTTCATTGAACCGAATGAGCTCCTCGCTCGCACAGGGTGTCGCTACCGGATTTTCATTGCTCCAAAGTCGCAGCACACTGGCCCGCAGTGCCCTAAATTCGGACACTTCCTCCATCAGGTTGAATCCCGAAACCATGCGAGAGACTCCATGCATGGTGGCCTCACTTTTCGTCCTATCCAGCGGACCATGGCCTTTGGATTTTTCAGCTTGCTCCAGAGGCGTTTGTGCGTGATCGATATCGGCGGCAATCGCCAACAAGATGCCTTTCGCATGGTCCCGCGCCATGGTGAGGTCGGCTTTGCGCGTGGAAAAAATGCTTTGTGCAAAGGCGTCCCACTCCACCAGAATGGATTCGATATGGGTGGAAATAAAATCTGACAGAGTCATCTGCGGCCCCGCTCCATCTGTTTTGATGGCGTTTATTTTTGACAATAACGCTAGGCCACGCATTTCAACCCTTGCTGAACTGTGGCAGCTCCAACGCAGAGAAGCTTCCCACCGGAATCATTTCAGTATTTGACAGTTCGCATTGAAATGCCCGCGCGTGTCCGTCGGCCAAACCCCACAAATCGTGCCCAAGTCCAGGCGCAAAAAACCCCGCCGAGGCGGGGTTGATGGCATTGGGGCCGCAGCCCCTGCAAAAGCTGGCTCAGCCCATGTGCAGGCCACCATTGACCGAAAACTCAGCCCCCGTGGCATAACCACCTTCATCGGACGCCAGCCAGGCAATGATGGAGGCAATTTCACCCGGCTCACCCAGGCGCTTGACCGGTACGGTACCGATGATCTTGTCCAGCACCTCTTGCCGAATGGCTTTGACCATGTCGGTGCCAATGTAGCCTGGGCTGACCGTGTTGACGGTGACGCCCTTGGTGGCCAGCTCCTGCGCCAATGCCATGGAGAAACCGTGCATGCCAGCCTTGGCGGCCGAGTAGTTGGTTTGCCCTGCCTGGCCCTTGACGCCGTTGACCGAGGAGATGTTGATGATGCGGCCCCAGCCTTTTTCCACCATGTCGCCCGCGACCTGCTTGGTCACGTTGAACATGCTGTTCAGGTTGGTTTCGATCACCATGTCCCACTCTTCACGGGTCATCTTCAGGAACATGCGGTCTTTGGTAATGCCGGCGTTGTTCACCAGCACGTCAATGCTGCCATGCTCGGCCTTGGTCTTGGAGAAAGCCTCGACCGTGGAGTCCCAGTTGCCGACGTTGCCGACCGACGCATAAAAGGTGTAGCCCAAAGCCGCTTGCTCGGCAATCCATTTGCTGTAGTCCCGTGTGGGGCCACAACCGGCAATCACTTTAAAACCCTCTTTGTGCAGACGCTGGCAAATAGCCGTACCGATGCCGCCCATGCCACCGGTGACGTATGCTACTTTTTGACTCATTATTGACTCCTTTTTGGGTTTTACTTGCTACGAAAACAGGAGCTGCTTGCGCCCTATCCATGGGGGCTAGCAGCCTAATACACACTCAATTGACGAAAAATCAGCGCTCAATGGTGAGCGCCACGCCCATGCCGCCGCCGATACACAGGCTGGCAATGCCTTTTTTGGCACCCCGGCGCTGCATCTCATGCAACAGGGTGACCAGAATACGGCAGCCAGACGCACCGATGGGATGACCAATCGCAATGGCGCCGCCGTTCACATTAACTTTGGATGTATCCCAGCCCATTTGCTGGTTGACAGCGCAGGCTTGGGCCGCAAAGGCTTCGTTGATTTCCAGCAGGTCCAGGTCCTGGGCGCTCCAGCCCGCGCGGGCCAGTGCTTTTTGCGACGCGGACACCGGGCCCATGCCCATCAGGGCGGGGTCCAGACCACTGGTGGCGAAGCTGGCGATCCGGCCCATGGGGGTCAAGCCCAGGGCGGCGGCCTTGCTGGCCTTCATGACCATCACGGCGGCCGCGCCGTCGTTGAGGCCCGACGCGTTGCCCGCGGTCACACCACCGGCCTTGTCGAAGGCTGGGCGCAGGCCAGCCAGGGCTTCGGCATTGGATTTGCGGTTGATGAACTCGTCGGCCGCAAACACAATGGGCTCACCCTTTTTCTGGGCAATGCTGAAGGGCACGATTTCGTCCACGAACTTGCCCGCGTCTTGCGCAGCAGCCGCTTTTTGCTGGCTGGCCAAGGCCAAGGCGTCTTGCATCTCACGGGTGATGCCGTAGGCCTTGGCCACGTTTTCGGCGGTGATGCCCATGTGGTACTGGTTGTACACGTCCCACAGGCCGTCCACGATCATGGAGTCGATCATCTTCCAGTCACCCATGCGCTGGCCGTCACGGCTGCCCTGCAGCACATGGGGCGACAGGCTCATGCTTTCTTGGCCGCCGGCGATCACGATGTCGCTGTCGCCATAGGCCACGGACTGGGCCGCCAGCATCACGGCCTTGAGGCCGGAGCCGCACACCGCGTTGATGGTCAGTGCGGGGGTTTCTTTGGCCAAACCACTCTTGATCAGCGATTGGCGTGCGGGGTTTTGCCCAACACCGGCGGCCAGGACCTGGCCCAAAATCACTTCACCAATTTGGTCAGCGCCCAATTTGGTGCGCTCCAGCAAAGCCTTGATGACGGCCGAGCCCAGATCGGTGGCCGGGGTTTTGGCCAGTGTGCCGCCAAATTTACCAACGGCCGTACGGGCTGCTGCAACGATAACGATATCTTCCATGTTTCTCTCCTTGGGTGTAGTGATTCAAATCATTCAGGCTTTGGCTTTGACTTTGACATAGCTACCGGGGGCCGGCATCATGTTTTTGTACTTGCCCTTGCCATAGGTTTTAGGTGCAGCAATTTGCTTGCCAGCTTGGCCCTGGAGCCACAGCGACCAGTCTGTCCACCAGCTACCGGGGTGCTCCACCGCACCTGCCAGCCAGGCGTCGTGGGTCTTGGGCAATTTTCCATCGGCGCGAATCCAGTGGCTGCGCTTGTTCTTAGTGGGCGGATTGATCACGCCCGCGATATGGCCCGACGCGCCCATGACAAAGCGCTTTTTACCCGGCAGAACCTGGGTGGAGGCGTAGGCGCCGCCAATCGGCACGATATGGTCTTCGCGCGAGCCGTAGATGTACACCGGCACATCCACCAAGCCCAGGTCGATCTTTTCGCCGCACACCGTGGCGCGTCCGGGTTTGACCAGGTTGTTTTCCAGGTAGGTGTTGCGCAAATACCAGGCATAAAACGGCCCCGGCAAGTTGGTGGAATCCGAATTCCAGTAAAGCAAATCAAACGGCGGGGGCGTCTCGCCCTTGAGGTAGTTGCCCACCACATAGTTCCACACCAGGTCGTTGGGTCGCAGGAAGCTGAAAGTGGAGGACAGGTCCTGCCCCTTCATGAGGCCGCCCGCACCCATTTCCTTTTCGCGGTATTGGACAAAGGACTCGTCGATGAAGACATCCAGAATGCCGGTATCCGTAAAGTCGAGGAAGGTGGTGAGCAGCGTGGCGCTGGCCACCGGCTTCTCGCCACGGGCCGCCAGCACCGCCATGGCCGTGCCCAGCATGGTGCCGCCTACGCAAAAGCCCAGCGCGTTGAGGGTGGGTGAACCGCTGATCTCACAGGTGACCTTGATCGCTTTGATCACCGCGTCCTGGATGTAATCGTCCCAGGTTTTGTGCGACAGCGAGGCATCCGGGTTGCGCCAGCTCACCACAAAGGTGCGGTGACCCTGCGCCACGGCGTAGCGCACCAGGGAGTTTTCGGGTTGCAGGTCCAGAATGTAGAACTTGTTGATGCACGGAGGCACCATCAAAAAGGGCTTCTCGTACACCTTGGGTGTGAGCGGCTTGTATTCGATGAGCTGAAACAGCTCGTCCTCAAACACCACCGCGCCTTCGGTGGTGGCCACGTTGACGCCCACTTCAAACAGACTTTCGTCGGTCATGGACACATGGCCCTGGCGCAGGTCGTTCACCAGGTTTTGCATGCCCTTGGCAACACTTTCCCCCTTGGTCTCGATGGCTTTCTTTTGCGCTTCGGCATTGAAGGCCATGAAATTGCTGGGCGCCGACGCCGCCATCCATTGCTCGACCGCAAAACGAATCCGGTTGCGCGTCTTGGCGTCCGCCTCCACGGCATCGGCCAGGCCCAGCATGGTGCGGCCATTGAGCAGGTACACCGCCGCCGAAAAGGCCGCCATGGGGTTGTCGCCCCAGGCGGCATTGGAAAAACGCTTGTCGTCAGCGGCAGGTACCGAAAAGCCTTGGCTGAACAGGCCGAACGCGTCTGTCAGGTATTGCTGTTGCAACTCTTGCAGCTTTTCTGGAGAAAAATGGATCTCGGGAAGCTTGGGGCTTGCACCTGGCAAGCCGGCACCCACGGCGCCCAGGTCCAGGGTCTGAATAGACTGCAGGGCCTTGGTCCAGCTCTCGGTCATGGAGTTTTGAAATTGTTGGGCCGCATCGGTCCAAAAATCGGGAGAGTTTTGCATCACGCCATCGCCTTATTTTTTAGTGCACCTAGTCTAACGCCGTAGTATGTCAGTGTATTGACTACAAAAAGCTGACGGAAAGCAAAACGAATCCAGTATGTACCTTGTCCCCATCGCCTGGCTGTATGTGGCCCTCATGATGAGTGTGGCCGAAGCCACCCACTCCAACGGCACCGTGCTGGGTGCCATCATTACCTTTGTGCTGTACGGGGTTTTGCCCGTGGGGCTGGTCCTGTATTTCATGGGCTCCCCCGCACGGCGCCGGGCGATCAAAGCCCGCGAGGCGGCGGAGCTGGCCGCCGCAAGACCGGTGGATTCAGTCCAGCCAGATGGCAGCGGCCTGGCGCCCGCTGACCCGGTCGCGCCGGTGGGAAAAGAACCGTAATGGATTGCCCACGGTGCACCAGTCGGCTGAACCGTCGTTGCCGTACACCGCGCTGACGCCGGCCGCCAATAGGCGCTGACGTGCCAGGGCTGGCAAATCGGCCAGCCATTTGCCGCCAGGCAGGGGCGCGAAACACTGCGCAGCCTGCGGCGCAGTGGCGACAAAGGCAGAACGCACGTCGTCGCCCACCTCAAAGGCCTGCGGGCCAATACACGGACCCATCCACGCTATTATTTTGATAGCTGTCTGCGCAGGTTCTACGGGGGCTAGAGGCCTAAAACGCTTAATAATTTGCTCCACCACGCCCACCCCCTGGGTGCCAGCCAGGCCACGCCAACCGGCGTGCACCGCCGCCACCTGGGTGGCATTCAGGTCACACAACAGGATGGGCAAGCAGTCGGCCACCATCACGGTGCAGGCCAGACCAGGGGCGCGCGTACAGGCACCGTCGGCTGGCAGCGCATCGGGCGTTGCGGCTTGCAATTCCAATAGATCGGTGCCATGCACCTGGTCCATAAAAACGGCGCGCACACCCAATGCAGTTTGTAGTTTTGCACGGTTGCCTTGCACAGCATGTGCGTCATCGCCCACATGCAATCCCAGGTTCAGGCTGTCATAGGGTGGCGCAGACACGCCGCCCGCACGGGTGGTGCATACGGAGCGCACCCTGGCAGGCGCAGGCCATTGCGGGACCAGCCAATCGGCGTTCCAGGGTGAGCCTGCGCTGGCGCCGGAATTCAGAGGAATGTTCATGGCGCAAAGGATAGCCGCAAGCCCGTTAACATCGACGCCTTGCGCAGCGCAAGCGCGCCAGCGCCCACTTTCACCCCCCCTAGCAGGAGCTTTCCATGATTCTCGAACTTGCCGACATCCGTATCCAACCCGGTCAAAACGCCGCCTTTGACGAAGCCATTGAACGGGGTTTGAGGGATGTGATTGCCCATGCCAAGGGCTGCCAAGGCTTCAAGGTGAACAAGGGCATCGAGAGCCCAGAACGCTACATCCTGCAAATCTTTTGGGACACCCTGGAAGACCACACCGTGGGTTTTCGCCAGTCCGAGGCCTTCACCCAATGGCGCGCCATCGTCGGCCCCTTTTTCGCCAGCCCGCCCGTGGTGGAGCACTTTGACCTGGTCACCAAATCGGCCTGACCCTAGCCACCATCCCCTGCCCCATTTCCAGAAAGCTGCGCATGCCTTACGTATTCCCGCCCCCCGCCCCTGTGTCTGTGCCCGTGGTCGGGCAGACTGCGCGCTTTGCTGTGCACCGCATCTACTGCGTGGGCCGCAATTACGAGGACCACGCCAAGGAAATGGGCCACACCGGGCGTGAAGCGCCGTTTTTCTTCCTGAAGCCCGCCGACGCCGTGCTGGTGGCCGAGGCTGGCAGCACCGCCGTGATGCCCTACCCCACCCTCACCAGCAATCTGCACCACGAGATTGAACTGGTGGTGGCCATCGGTGTAGGCGGCAGCCAAATCAAGGCGGCCGACGCACACCAGCACATCTACGGCTACGCCGTGGGCCTGGACATGACCCGGCGCGACCTGCAAAACGACATGAAAAAGCAGGGCCGCCCCTGGTGCATCGGCAAAGGCTTTGAACATTCGGCGCCCATCGGACCCATCACCCCCGCCGCGCAGGTGCCCGACATTGCGCAAGCCGAGATAGCCTTGCAAGTCAATGGCGTGGACCGCCAGCGCAGCACGGTGGCCAAGCTGATCTGGAACATGGCCGAAACCATCGAACAACTGTCTGCCGCCTGGACCCTGCAGCCCGGTGACCTGATCTACACCGGCACCCCCGAAGGCGTGGGTGCCGTGCTGCGTGGCGACACCCTGACCGGCACCATTGCCGGACTGCAAACCCTTCAGGTGCGTGTGGAGTAGGCAGCTTGCGGGCCCTGGACACACTGGCACGCCTGTGCGCTTTGCTGGCAGGCAGCCTGCTCACCGCCATCACCGTGATGACCTGCGCCAGTGTGCTGGGGCGCAACCTGTTTGGCGCGACCTTGGCCGGGGACTTTGAGTTGACCGGTGTCGCCACCGGCCTGGCCATCGCCCTCTTCATGCCCTGGTGCCAACTGCGCCGGGGCAACATCATTGTGGACTTCTTCACCTCCAGAGCGCGCCCCGGAACCATCGCCCTGCTGGACCGCCTGGGCGCACTGCTGGTGGCCACGGTCATGGCGCTGTTGGCCTGGCGCACCCTGCTGGGCGGACTGAACGCCTGGGGCAACCATTCCGGCAGCATGCTGATGGGTTTTCCGGACTGGGTGGTGTACGCAGGCATGGTGCCGCCGCTTATGCTCACGGCCCTGATTGCGTTCTACCAAGCCCTCACGCCTCTTGCAGGAGAAGCCCCTTGACCCCCGTGGGCATGGCCTTGCTGACCTTTGGGCTGATGCTGGTGTTGATGGCCCTGCGCACGCCCATTGCCGTGGCCATGTTCGTGGCCGGTGCCCTAGGTTATGGGGCACAGGCCGGTTGGCCCCCCTTGTCCAGCTTTTTGAACCACCAGGCCTTTGCGCGCTTTGCCAGCTACGACCTGTCGGTCATCCCCCTGTTCATCCTCATGGGCCACTTGGCCGCGCATGGCGGCATCTCCAAAGCCTTGTTTGCTTTTGCCAGCGCGGTGATGTCACGCTTTCAGGGCGGCTTGGCCATGGCGGCGGTGCTGGCCAGTGCGGCGTTTGGGTCCATTTGCGGCTCGTCGGTGGCCACGGCGGCCACCATCACGTCGGTGGCGCTGCCCGAAATGCGCCGCCACGGTTATTCCGGGCGCCTGGCCACCGGCACGCTGGCGGCGGGCGGCACCCTGGGCATCCTGATTCCACCCTCGGTGCCGTTGGTGGTTTACGCCATATTGGCCGAGCAAAACATCGCCAAGCTGTTTGCCGCCGCCCTGCTGCCCGGCCTGATTGCCATGCTGGGCTATATGGCCGCCATAGCGGTGTACGTGCGATGGGTTCCGGGCCACGCGCCGGAGCGCCGTGCTGAAGCAGACCGGGAACCCCTGGATGCCCGCGCCTGGGTGGGCATGGTGCCCATTGCGCTCATTTTTTCCCTGGTGTTTGGCGGCATTTACGGCGGATTTTTCACCCCCACCGAAGGCGCGGCGGTGGGCGTCGCGCCCACCTTGGTGGCGGCTTGGCTCCAACGCGAGCTGACCTGGGCCAAGCTGGCGCAGTGCTTTTACGCCACGGCAGAGGGCTCGGCCATGATTTTCTTGATTTTTCTCGGTGCCGATCTGATGAACGCTTCACTGGCCCTGACCCAGTTGCCCAACCAGCTGGCCGCTCTGGTGCTTGGCTGGGGCTGGGCACCGCTGGTGGTGGTGGCGGCTATTTTGCTGTTGTATGTGGTGCTGGGCTCGGTCATGGACGAGTTGTCCATGCTCTTGCTCACCATTCCCATTTTTTTTCCTCTCATCAACAGCCTGGACTTCGGCCTGCCCCAGGAGTCGGTGGCGATCTGGTTTGGCATTTTGGTGCTGATGACCGTGGGTTTTGGCATGCTGGCCCCGCCCGTGGGGTTGAACGTGTATGTGGTCAACCGCCTGGCCAAGGACGTGCCCATTGCCGAGAGCTACCGAGGCGTGCTGCCTTTTTTGGTCAGCGATACGCTGCGCCTGCTGCTACTTGTGTGTTTTCCGGGGATTTCGTTGTGGCTGGTGGGGTTTGTACGCTGACGCACCGCTTTCTGCGCACGGCCAGCTGCTTGCGGCACATTGCAGTACAGTTACCCGGTCTGTCCATTCCAGCCACCCAGCCCATGATCCCAAGACGCACCCTTCTCCAATCCGGCGCCGCAGCGGTATTGGCGGCTCCAGCCCTGGTGGGCTTTGCGCAGTCTCCCATCACGCTCAAATTCCATACTTTCATGGCGCCGCTGTCCAAAGTTTGGCTGTCCATGCACAAGCCGTGGATGGACAAGGTGGAAAAGGAGTCGGGTGGGCGCCTCAAATTTGAAGCTTACCCCGCCATGCAATTGGGGGGTACACCGGCCCAGCTGTACGACCAGGTCAAAGACGGCGTGGTGGACATCATCTGGACCCTGCCCGGCTACAGCGCGGGGCGCTTTCCCAAGACCGAGGCGTTTGAGCTGCCGTTCATGATGAACAACGCCGAAGCCACCTCCAAGGCCTTGTGGGAGTATTTGCACACCGTGGCCGCCGACGATTACCAAGACACGCAGTTGCTGGCCGTCAATGTGCACGGCCCGGGCGTGCTGCACTCCCGGGACAAACCCGTCAAAACCGTGGCCGATCTGCGCGGCATGAAGGTGCGCGGCCCGTCCCGCCCCACCACCAAAATGCTGGGCTACCTGGGTGCTATTCCGGTGGGCATGCCGCTGCCGGCCATTCCCGATGCCCTCTCCAAAGGCACGATTGACGCCTGCGCCCTGCCCTGGGAGGTGGTGCCCTCCGTCAAGGTGCAAGAACTCACCCGTTTCCACAGCGAGTTCACCCCGGAGGTGGGCGCGCTGTACACGGCCGCCTTTGTCATGGCCATGAATAAAAGCCGCTATGCATCGCTGCCCCCCGACTTGAAAAAAGTCATCGACGCCAACTCCGGCCTGGCAACCTCGGGCTGGATGGGCAAGACCCAGCAAGCCAACGATGCGTCAGGCCGCAAAAGCGCGCTGGACCGCCACAACACGGTCTACACCATTCCCGCCATCGACGCCCAAGAGTTCAAGCGCAAGGCGGCGCTGGTGGAGGTAGAGTGGATGCAAGAGATGAACAAACGCGGCTTTGACGGCCATCAACTGCGCGAAGTAGCCCGCGCCTTGATTGAAAAACACGCCAAATCCACCAAAACCTGAGAGGAACCATGCTGCGCAGCCCGATCAAACATTGCAGAGAATGCGGCACCGCTGTGGTGTACCGCATCCCCGACGACGGCGACACCAAGCACCGGGCAGTCTGCCCTGCCTGCGTCACCATCCATTATGAGAACCCCCTGAATGTGGTGGGCACCGTGCCGCACTGGGGTGACAAGGTTTTGCTGTGCAAACGCAATATCGAGCCGCGTTTGGGCAAATGGACTTTGCCGGCCGGTTTTATGGAGCTCAACGAGACCACCGCCGAAGGCGCTGCGCGCGAGACCGACGAAGAAGCGGGCGCCCAGTTTGAGCTGCAAGGCCTGTTCTCCCTCGTCAATGTGCCCCGCGTCGGCCAGGTGCACCTGTTTTACCGTGCCAGGCTGCTCAGTGACGTCTTCAACCCCGGCATAGAAACCATGGAGGCCCAGCTGTTCTCCGAAGCCGAAATTCCCTGGGATGAGATCGCGTTTCGCACCGTCAAGGAAACTTTGTTGCGCTACTTTGCAGACCGCAGGGCTGGCCAGTTCTCCATCCATGCCATCGACATTGTTTAACCCCCGCGCCCACTTCGGCGCTCTGCTGGAACTGGGTTGGCCCGAGCGCGTGGCGCGATTGCGCTTGTGGGGCTACCAAGGCGGCGTCTATGCCGCCATCCACCTGCTGGACGAGCCAGCATGGTTGGCCCTGATGTTTTGTTGAGAGCCTATGTTGCCCTGTTTTGTCATGCTGGACCTGGAAACCACCGGGGGCAGCGCGGTCCATGACCGCATCACCGAAATCGCCGCCGTGCGCGTGGAAAACGGAGCCGAGGTGGCCCGCTGGAGCACGCTGGTCAACCCCGGCGTGCCTATTTCGCCCTTCATCCAGTCCCTGACCGGCATCAGCGATGCCATGGTGACCAACGCCCCCCCGTTCGAAGCGGTGGCGCCCGCCCTGCTGGAATTGCTGAACGGCGCCGTTTTTGTCGCCCACAACGTACGCTTTGACCACAGCTTTGTGCAAAACGCACTGGCGCGCATGGGCACGGAGCTGCAGGTCAAAACCCTGTGCACCGTGCGCCTCTCGCGCAAGCTGTACCCGCAGCACAAGGGCCACGGGCTGGACGCCATCACCCAACGCCACGGCCTGCACAACCAGGCCCGCCACCGCGCCATGGGCGATGTGGACGTGGTGCTGGCATGGCTCGCC
>Ga0209343_10004229_pt1 | contig 17770 bp, 13 predicted proteins | sample RifCSPlowO2_02_FD_184026 | JGI IMG/M metagenome (GOLD analysis project Ga0209343, IMG submission 184026) | Groundwater microbial communities from Rifle, Colorado - Rifle CSP2_plank lowO2_0.2 (SPAdes) (version 2) | ecosystem: Environmental > Aquatic > Deep subsurface > Groundwater | place... | reverse complement strand
GAGAAATGGCCCCCGCTGTTGTTGCAGGGCTTGATAAGGGAATGACCATTATCTGCGCCCTGCGCCTAACCGGGGACCATTTCTCGCAGCAACGCGGCTTGCGATGAAACGGGAACAGACCCTAGAGCAGCTAACGCCGCACGCTTGCCGACGCCGCCTGACAGGCGTATTTTCCTCGACTGGCCAGCGCACTGGCCAACGTCGCTCGGACGGTTCCGGGCGCTTACGTCTCGAGGTTTACATGGCCGAACACCGTTCGCCGCGCCGCTTTGCGCGCATTGATCGTCTCCCCCCCTATGTGTTCAATATCACCGCCGAGCTGAAAATGGCGGCACGCCGCCGTGGCGAAGACATCATCGACTTCAGCATGGGCAACCCCGACGGCGCCACGCCGGCGCATATCGTCGAGAAACTGGTGCAGGTCGCCCAGCGCGAAGACACCCACGGCTACTCCACTTCGCGTGGCATCCCACGCCTGCGCCGCGCCATCGCGCACTGGTACAAAGACCGCTACGCCGTCGATATCGACCCGGACAGCGAAGCCATTGTCACCATCGGCTCCAAGGAAGGCCTGGCGCACCTGATGCTGGCCACCCTGGACCATGGCGACACGGTGCTAGTGCCCAACCCCAGCTACCCGATCCATATCTACGGTGCAGTGATTGCCGGCGCCCAGGTGCGCTCGGTGCCGCTGATTCCCGGCGTGGACTTTTTCGTCGAGCTGGAAAAGGCCATCCGCGAAAGCATCCCCAAGCCGAAGATGATGATTCTCGGCTTCCCCTCCAACCCCACCGCCCAGTGCGTGGAACTGGAGTTCTTCGAGCGCGTGGTGGCCCTGGCCAAGCAGTACGACATCCTCGTAGTCCACGACCTGGCCTACGCCGACATCGTCTTCGACGGCTGGAAGGCACCGTCGATCATGCAGGTGCCCGGCGCCAAGGATATTGCGGTGGAGTTTTTCACCCTGTCCAAGAGCTACAACATGGCCGGTTGGCGGATCGGCTTTATGGTTGGCAACAAGGAGCTGGTCAACGCCCTGGCGCGAATCAAGAGCTACCACGACTACGGCACCTTCACCCCGCTGCAAGTGGCCGCCATTGCCGCACTGGAAGGCGACCAGCAATGCGTGCGCGACATCGCCGAGCAGTACAAGCAGCGCCGTGACACCATCGTCCGCGGCCTGCATGACGCCGGCTGGATGGTCGAGAACCCCAAGGCGGCGATGTACATCTGGGCCAAGATCCCTGAACCCTACGCTCACCTGGGGTCGCTTGAATTCGCCAAGAAACTGCTCAGTGACGCCAAGGTCTGCGTCTCTCCGGGCATTGGTTTTGGCGATTACGGCGATGATCATGTGCGCTTCGCCCTGATTGAAAACCAGGATCGCATCCGCCAGGCCGTGCGCGGCATCAAGGCCATGTTCCGCGCCGACGGCTTGATGCCGGCCAGCCTGGCACGCAAATCCGGCACGCCCCAGGATTAACCGGCCAGCAATCGCCAGCCACCCACCACACCGCGGCGCACCGGCTTTGTCGGCGCGCCACGGCCAAACCGGCACAGAGCTGATAAACTGCCCGCCGTTGGCCGTCTAACTCTTACAGAGAGCAACACCTTGGAACTGTTCAAAGAATTCACCTTCGAATCGGCACACCGCCTCCCCCACGTACCGGCCGGGCACAAGTGCGGACGCCTGCATGGCCACTCGTTCCGCGTCGCCATTTATATCGAAGGCGATGTCGATCCACAGACCGGCTGGATTCGCGACTTCTCCGAGATCAAGGCCATCTTCAAGCCGCTCTACGAGCGTCTCGATCACAATTACCTGAACGATCTGCCCGGCCTCGACAACCCCACCAGCGAAAACCTCGCCAAGTGGATCTGGCAAGAACTCAAGCCACTGCTGCCCGAGCTCTCGCGCATTCGTATTCACGAAACCTGCACCAGCGGCTGCGAATACCGCGGCGACTGACCGCGCCTCGTCTCGCTGACTCGCCTCCAACCCCATGTCACCCGCCCACAACCGAGGCGCTGCATCTGCAGCGCCAAACGGACGCGCTGCGCCTGACGAAGCCGCTTGTGGGCACTCTTTCCGGGGAAAATCCGCGGGTAAAAGCCTATGTCCCAGTTACGTGGTGTACGGCGCTTTTGTAGGGTGGGTTAGGCGCGAACCACGGCCTGCCCGCAACGCAGAACCCGACCGCGGCGTAACCCACCATGGCGCTCGACCGGCAAGCCGCATGCGGGGTTAGGCGGCGCCGGGCTTGCGCGGCGATGCAAGTAAGCAGCGTCTGCGCCGCTAAGCCAGCCTACGCATGACCAGGCTCCAGATATCGTCCGGCCCACAGGGCTCAACATATAACGAGTACATACCCATAAAAAACCGCAGCCTAGGCTGCGGTTTTTTATGACGCGCTCGGTTTAGTGAGCGAACAACGAGTTGCCTACCTTGCCCGCCAGTTTCTCAGGCTTGATCAGGAAACGCGCCAGGGCCGGCAGCAGCCACAAGGCACCGAACATGTTCCACAGCAACATGAAGGTCAGCATCAGGCCCATGTCGGCCTGGAACTTGATGGCCGAGAAGATCCAGGTCGCCACCCCAATCGCCAGGCACAGACCGGTGAACAAGACCGCCTTACCCGTGGACTTGAGGGTCTCGTAGTAAGCCTCTTGCAGAGTCAAACCGGCACGCAGGAAGCTCTCCAGACGGCTGTAGATGTAGATACCGTAATCCACCCCGATACCCACGCCCAGGGCAATCACCGGCAGGGTCGCCACCTTGACGCCGATGCCGAGGAAGGCCATCAGGGCGTTGCCCAGTACCGAGGTCAGCACCAGCGGCAGGACGATGCACAGGGTCGCGGCAAACGAGCGGAAGGTGATCATGCACATGCTGGCCACGCAGATGTACACCAGAATCAGCACGGTCAGTTCGGACTGCTTGATCACCTCGTTGGTGGCCGCTTCGATACCGGCGTTACCGGCGGCCAGGAGGAACTTACGCTGGTCGTTGTCGTGCTCCTTGGCGAACTTCTGCACCGCCTTGACCGCGCTGTCGAGGGTTTCTGCCTTGTGGTCGTTGAGGAACACCAGCACCGGCGCCAGGGAACAATCGGTGTTGTACAAACCATCGGCACGGGAGATGGAGTTGTTCAGTACGTCCTGGTTACGCGACAGGGTTTCCCATTTCAGGTTGCCCTCGTTCATGCCCTTGATCACCTGCTTGGACACGGTGACCAGCGAGATGGCCGATTGCACGCCAGGGGTGTTCTCCATGGTCCACATCAACTCATCAATCGGCGCCATGGTGTCATAGGTCGAGCAACCTTCGGCCGAGGTTTTGACCATGACCACCAGCACATCGGAGCTGGTCGAGTAGTTGTTGATGATGAAGCCATTGTCATTGTTGTAGCGCGAATCCGGACGCAGTTCCGGCGCACCCTGGTCGAGGTCACCGATCTTGAGATTCTGGCCGTACCACAAGCCGCCGGCAAAACCGGCCAGGGCAATTACCACCGAAATCGGCGCCACCACCGGATGGGCAAAGTTCGACAGAAAACGCCAGAACGGATGGTTGGGCGCGGCGGCGTCCTTCTTGCTGCGCTCGATGGCCTTCTTGCTGATGCCCAGGTAGGAAATGGCAACCGGCAGCAGGATCAGGTTGGTAAAGACGATCACGCCCACACCGATCGAGGCACCGATGGCCAGTTCACGGATCACCCCAATGTCCATGATCAGCAGGGTAATGAAGCCGACGGCATCCGCCAGAATCGCAATCATGCCCGGCAAAAACAGCTGACGGAACGTGCGCCGTGCGGCGGTCAGGGCGTTATCGGCATTGCTTGAGTGCAGGGCGATACCGTTGATTTTCTGTACGCCGTGGGAAATACCGATGGCGAAAATCAGGAACGGCACCAGCATCGAGTAAGGGTCGATACCAAAACCCACCAGATGCATCAGACCCAGTTGCCAGATCACCGCCACCAGGGTGGTGGTCAGCACGGCAATGGTGCTGCGCATGCACCAGGTAAACCAGTACAGCAGCACCCAGGTGATGCCGAAGGCGATGGCGAAGAACATCACCACCATCATCAGGCCATCGATCAGGTCACCGACCTTCTTGGCAAAACCGACAATGTGGATTTTCACATTGGGGTTCTGCGCCTCGAATTTGACCCGGACCTTCTCCTCCAGCAGATGGGAGAACTGCTGGTAGTCGATCTTGATCAGCTTGCCCTGGTCTTGCGGGTCGGGAAACGACTCCAGCAGCGGCACATCGATAATGCTCGATTTGAAGTTGTTGGCCACCAGACGGCCAACCTGGCCGGACTTGAGCACGTTGTTGCGCAACTCATTGAGGCTGTCGGCGGTGCCGTTGTAGGTCTGCGGGATCACCTCACCGCCGGCAAAACCTTCTTCGGTCACTTCGCTCCAGCGCACGTTCGGCGTCCACAGCGACTTGAGGCCGGAACGATCCACGCCGGGGATGTAGAACACCTCGTCGTTGATCTGCCGCAGGGTCTCCATGTACTCCTTGGAGAAGATGTCGCCGTCTACCGCCTCAACGGAAATACGCACGCTGTTGCCAAGGTTGGCCAGATCGTTGCGGTGCTCCATCATGTTTTTAATGAATGGATGCTGCAGCGGAATCATCTTTTCAAAGCTGGTCGAAGGCCGTACCTGCAACGCCTGATAGCCGAGAAAAACACTGACCAGCAGACAGATCAGAATCACTGCCGGCCGGTTGTTGAAAATCAGGCGCTCAAGAAAGGTCGCCTTGTCCTGGTGATGGTTACTCATCGCGTTTATACCCTATCAAGCCCGGCTTATTGTTGTGGCGCGGTGCCAGTTGGCGTAGCGACATGCACGCCGCCCTGGCCTACCAGAATCAAATTGCCTTTTGCATCCGCACTGACGGCGGACAGAGACAAGCGATCGGCACGGTTGATTACCGCGAAGTTATGGCCCTTGTCGGTGCTCTTGAGCACGCTACCACCATGGCCGACCACGACGACTGAGCCGTCCTTGAGTACGGCGCCATTGGACAGGCCGAACTCCAGCCGGCCGGCGGCGCCCTTCAGCTCGACTTGTTGCCAGGTTGCACCGAAGTCGGCCGAGCGAAACATATGTCCGCGCAGGCCATAGACCAGAAGGCCGCCCGCCTCGCCGGTGCCCAGGGCGCCAAACAGCGAACCCTCGTAAGGCCCCTCGACGGTTTCCCAGGTTTGCCCCCAGTCGCCGGAGCGGTACATGCCGCCCATTTCACCAACGACAAACAGGCCCGAGTCTTTGACTTCAGTGATCGCGTTCAGATGGTGCTGGTCTTCGTTGTCCAGGCGCTCGCTGACATCTTCCCAGTTCGCGCCGCCATCGCTGGTGGCCAGCAAGGCGCCATAGGCCCCAACGGCAAAGCCCTGCTCGGCATTCTTGAACCAGATGTCCAACAAGGGCGCTTCGCGCTCCAGGTCGATGAATTGCTCAGCCCAGGTCATGCCGCCGTCTTCGGTGGTCAGAATCAAGGCATCGTGACCGGTTGCCCAGCCCTTCTTGGCATCGATAAAAAACACCGAGGTCAGCATCTGCCGGGTCGGCACCTTGGCCTGCACCCAGGATGCGCCATCGTCGTCCGAATACAGGATATGCCCGCGATCACCGACCGCCACCAGGCGTGCGCCGGCATGGGCGACATCCAGCAACAGGCTCTCGACAGCCTTGGCCGAATCAATCGAGTACACCGCGGCGGCCGCGGTCTCAGCCGCCAACAGCGGCGCAGCAGCAAATGGCAAAACCGACAGCACACCGCAAAGCGAAAGCGCCTTGACCAGTGGCGAGTGGAAGCGGAACGCTGGCGTGTGCATCAATGCCGCGCAAACACCAGACTGGGTGCGCCGCGAAACGGGCTCACTCATAGACCTTTCCCCCTGATTATTATTAGGTGCGCTACTTCAGCAGTAGGCCGCCTATGCTATCGAGCAATAGAAACGCCTGACAATCAGCGTGACGTTATGTTTTGTTACCCGCCCAAGCCAAGACCCTTGCGCCAGAGCGGCTCACCAATGCAAAAAGGCCGCTACGAATGAGCGGCCTTTTTACTATATCCAACGCTTAACGAGTACCGCGACGACGCAGGGCAGCCGGCTTGAAGTAGCCGTCATCCGGCAACGGCTGGCTGAAGTCGATGGTGCTCGACTCTTCGCTGTCCAGGTTCTGCACATGGTAGCGACGGGCTTGCAGGTCGTGGAACACATCCAGCGCCGTCCAGGTGGTCGGCAGCTCGTAGAAGTTCTTCAGATAAGCAACCGAAACGCGCCACAGATCGCCACGGCCATCGTATTGGTCAACTTCTGCAGCCTGCCAGCTATCCTCGTCGAGGAACAGCACACGCTTGGAATAGATGTGCCGCGCGCCAGCCTTCAGCTTGCCCTCGACCACCCAAACACGGTGCAGTTCCCAGCGAGTCAGGTCAGGGTTCAAGTGGCCCACCTGCAGCAGATCCTTGTATTTCACCCCGGCAGCCGTGACCTTGTAGTTGTTGTAAGGAATGTAGACTTCCTTCTTGCCTACCAACTTCCACTCGTAACGATCCGGAGCACCGTTGAACATATCGGTGTCGTCCGCGGTACGCAGGCCATCGGCAGCCGAAATCGGCGTGTCGTAGGCCAGGTTCGGCGCACGCCGCACGCGGCGTTGACCGGCGTTATAGCCCCAGGCCTGACGCGGCTCTTTCACCTGATCGAGGGTTTCGTGAACCAGCACCGCACCACCGGCCAGACGCGCCGGGCTCTTGGTGAACGACAGGTAGTCGAACAGGGTGTTGTTCAATTCAGCAGCCGAACCCTTGGGGTTGTAGAAGCGGAACAGGGCTTCCTGTTGCGAGGTCACCGGCGTGTAGTCGCCGTTACGCTGCACGGCCACTTCCGAGGCACGGCGCACGATATAGCTGCCGCGATAGCGGGCAACGTGGTTCCACAGCGCCTCGACACCGTTTTGCGGAATCGGGAACGGCACGCCACCGAAGGCATCAACAAAACCGTTACCGCCCTCAACCAGCTTGGCGTTTACCGCGTTCTTCGCGGTGTTGTCATACACCCACTGCGGCGCCGAACCGGAGCGGCGAGTCGGGTAGACCGGCAAGCGGAACGAATTCGGGTAGGCATTGAACAGAGCAATCACACCAGGGGTCAGGTTGGCCTTGTACTGATCCAGATTGGCCTTGGTGATGGTGTACAGCGGCTTGTCTTCCGGGAAGGCATCCGGGTGGTGCTGGCCCGGCTTGGTGTAGCCGGCCGGCTTGCTGGTGAGACCACCAGTCCAGGCCGGAATGGTGCCCGCCGCGTTACCGGCTTTCTCGCCACCGAGCGGGGTGAGCGAGGTACCCAACTTGGCCGCTTCCTGAGGCGAGACCGCCGCCAGTGCGCTACCAGCAGACAGTGCCAAGGCAATCGCGGCACCCATCAGCGTGTGCTTTTTCAGCATCGTATTTCTCCGTGATAATTCAGCCACCGAAGGCCAGCAGGCCTTCGGCGTTCTTCTATTTAGGGATTAGAACGAGTATTTGACGTTAACGCCGACGTTGTCGCGGTCGCGGCCGGAGTTACTCTCACCGGCGCCCATAAACTCGGTGTACTGAAGCTCAGCTTCCAGGCTGCTCAGGTAGCTGGCACGCAGACCTACGGTGTAAGCCTTGCGATCTTCAATAAAGTTGCCGGTTTGGTGACCATTACCCTGGAAGTCATGCTTGAAAACAGTGAACGGCGACAGATTGACACCGGCATACACGTCGTTCCAAGTACCCGACAGCAGCATGGTGTAGCCGTAGGCATCACTGGTGGCGCAGTCCTGTTTTGCCATTGCTGCGTCGGTTGAATACGACGTATTGGCACGGCCAGCGATGCAACGCTCACCATTGACCGCCGTGTATTTCAAACTGTCTGCACGCAGGTGCTCAGAGGCCAGTTCAGCCACACCAAACAGGGAATCAAAGCTCAAGACATTGCCGAAGTTATGAATAGCACCCAGAGAAAGATTGAATGCCTCTACCCGGCGCGCATTACTCACTTGAGAATCGCGATTGATCTGCTGCCCAGCAATAATCGCAGCACCTTTATTGCCACCAAAATTGTTTGCCAGCGTACCGCCCTGCAAAACAAAATCACCCAGCAAATCATTAGTAGCAGAAATACCTACCGGCAGATTAGGCCGATAGGCCATCTCACCAAACACTGAGGTTTCACTTACGGTGGTATTAAAGCTAAGGCCGTACATGCGAATATCTTCAGCATACTCGCGCTTAGCCTGGGTAGAACCGAGCATATCGACCGTTGCAAAACCACCCGCCGTGCGCTGACAAGCAGCACTGAAGCCACCACCGCCACACAAAGCTTGAACAGCCCCGGAGCCAGTCAAAGCAACCAGATCAACGCCTGAATAGCCGTTAAGATCCGCATAAATTGTCGGCTCTTTAGCATGGTAATTTACAAGATACGCACCAAACTCAGTTGAATTCAGCTCCTCAGCAATATACTTAAGAGAAAACCCATACTGCCCATCATTTTTCGCATTTATATCCTGAGTTACATCAGCAACTTTCAACATGCTGCCATAGGATGTATTAACCCCATTCTGATAAAGACCGGCGGCCTGCACCTGAGCCAAAGCGCCAGGACCAAAAGCACCAGCCGCAATAGCGTTATATCCAGCAATTGCAGGAGACAATGCCGTCCCCGTAAAATCGTTATAGGCAGTATTACCACCCTCACCAAATAGATCCGTCTCAGAGAAGAACGTACCTACTGGATCAACAGCCGTTTCTTTAAAGTTAAACTGGTAGAAGGCATCCATCGACAAATTGTCAGTCAAGCCTACGCTAAAGTTCAGTGCTTCAATCGGAACCAGCACTTCTTTAAGCTCAGCACCTGGCAGACGGAACTTACCCGCGTCCACTGGATTGGTGGTATTCACGCCACCGCGATAGAACAGACCCTCGCCCCAGTTAAACACCTGCTTACCCAAACGCGCGGTAACCGGCTTCTCGGCAATATCCCAGTTGCCATAGATATAGGCATCGAGGATTTCCGCATCGCGACCAGCGGAGTGACGGGTGCCACGGGTAAAACTGTCATCTTTCGGCACATTCTGGCTTGGCTGATAAGCCAGACTGGTGTCGTAATAGTTATTGCGTTTATCCATGATCTGCGTGTCATAGAACGCCGTACCACGCACAAAGGCGCCGTAGTTCTGATAGGTCACTTCCAGATCGCTGGTGACCTTGAACACTTCGGAAACCAGGCCGGTATCGAAGTTGCGATTGCCGTCGTTGGTATTGATGTCGTTGTTGTTTTTGTCCTGCCCCTGTACGCGCCACAACTGGCCGTAGGACACGGTGGTATCGATGGCGCCGGCGACTTCGTCGTCGGCGAAGCTGAATTCCACAGCCTGCACTTGGCCGGCAACCAGCAACGGCAGCAGGCCGGCCAGGGCGAAACCTGCTTTCGCCGGAGCGAAACGCAACAAAGGCTTACGGGTGTTAATTTCCATCGAGTTCTTACTCCGCGGACAGATCACTTCTTTATTGAGCCCCAAGATGCTGAAGCCCTACCCGGTCGCACGCACGACGACCTTTTTGCTCGGCAGGACGTAAACGCCCTTAAACCACCCCATCTGCAACGGCACAGACCGGCTTTAGGGTTTGACAAAGGCAAGCATGATGCCAACCCGCCATCCACGAGCGTGCCTTGGTGGCAAAAAGTTCAAAAAAACCTGATTTTTTTTGTGACTGTACAGCCACCAACCAACGTCGTCGGCCCCGGCTATTCAAACGCACGTTTTGTCCTACAAATGGCCCAATTCGTCCCTCAGCGCGACGACGCCTCGGCAGACACATTCAGTAAACGAATTCAGCGTCAATCTAAATCAAGCGGCTATAAGCGCAAGTTTGGCTAGATCGGAAGCTGGCACTTCGGACAGGTAACAAAAAGTGTTACCTGTTGCGCGCAAGTAACACTTCCAGCCGGACTAAGAACCGCCCGGCCAGGGCTTAAGCCAGGCTCTTGCTGAGCACCTCGTAGACATCCGCAGACAGCTCACCCGAACTGAGGATGCGCTGCAGTTGCGCCTGCATCAGGGCCTGGCGGGCGCTGTCGTATTTGCGCCAACGGGTCAGTGGCGCCAGCTGCCGGGAGGCGATCTGTGGGTTGCTGGCATTCAGGCTGATCACCTGATCGGCCAGGAAGCGATAGCCTGAGCCGTCCGCCGCGTGGAAGTTGACCAGGTTCTGCCCGGCAAAGGCGCCGATCAGCGCGCGTACCTTGTTGGGATTTTTCAGGGTGAAGGCCGGGTGCGCCATCAACGCCTGAACCCGCTGCAAACCACCTGGCAAACCGCTGGCCGCCTGCACGCTAAACCACTGGTCCATCACCAACGGGTTGTCTTTGAAGTGCGCGGCAAACTCGGCCAGGGCCTGGGCCTTTTCCGCCTCGAACGGCGAGTTGACCAGCACCGCCAGCGCCCCCAGGCGCTCGGTCATGTTGTCACAGGCGCCGTATTGCTCAAGGCAGGCGGCCAACACTTGCGCACGCTCGCTAAGCATCAAATAGGACAGCGCGATGTTCTGCAGACTACGCCGGGCAAAATGCTCGGCCTGCGCCACATAGACCGTGCCGCGTGAGGCCACGCGATTGTCCTGATAGCGCTGCCACAGGGGTTCGAACAAGGCCTCAGCCAGTTGCCGGCGGGCAAACTCGCGCGCGGTGTGAATGGCGTCAACATCCGCCACCTCACTGATTTCGGTCAGATAGGCCTCACCCGGCAACGACAACATCTCCGCCACCATGGCCGGGTCCAGGGTGTCATTGGTCAAGACCACGCGCAGGGCTTCGACCAGACGCTGATCAAGCACCAGCGCCTCACCGCGCTGCACCTGGCCAATCAACGCCTGCAACACCTGCACGGCCAGTTGCTGGCCGGCCTCCCAGCGATTGAAGCCATCGCTGTCGTGCTGCATCAGGAACATCAGTTGATCACGGCTGTAGGGGAAGCTCAGCTTGACCGGGGCCGAGAAGCCCCGCAGCAACGACGGCAACGGCCGCTCACCAACATCCACAAAGGTGAAGCGCTGCTCGGCCTCGGTTACCGACAACACCCGCGTATTGCCCACGGCAGCCGCCTCGCCCTGTAGGCGCAGTGGCAACTCCTGACCCTGTGCGCCCAACAGCGCCAGCTCAACCGGGATCACAAACGGCCGTTTCTCGGCTTGCCCAGGCGTTGCCGGGCAGCTTTGCGCAAAGCTCAAGGTGTAGGTCTGCGCGGCCGCATCGTAGTGCTCGCTGACCGTCAGACGCGGCGTGCCGGCCTGGCTGTACCAGCGCTTGAACTGGCTAAGATCGACGCCCGAGGCATCTTCCATGGCTTTGACAAAATCGTCGCAGGTCACCGCCTGACCATCGTGACGAGCAAAATACAGATCAGAACCCTGACGGAAGCGCTCGGCCCCGAGCAAGGTGTGGATCATGCGCAGCACTTCCGAGCCCTTCTCATAGATGGTCAGGGTGTAGAAGTTGGAAATTTCGATAAAGGCATCGGGGCGAATCGGATGGGCCATGGGGCCTGCATCTTCGGCAAACTGATGGGTGCGCAGGTACGCCACATCCTCGATGCGCTTGACCGTGCGCGAGTTCATGTCGGCGGAAAACTCCGCATCGCGGAACACGGTAAAGCCTTCTTTGAGCGACAACTGGAACCAGTCGCGGCAGGTCACCCGATTGCCCGACCAGTTGTGGAAGTATTCATGGGCCACCACCGCCTCCACCCGCTGGTGGGCGGCGTCGGTGGCAGTTTCGGCGCGGGCCAGCACGCAGCTGGAGTTGAAGATGTTGAGCCCCTTGTTCTCCATGGCGCCCATGTTGAAGTCGTTGACCGCGACGATCATAAAGATGTCCAGGTCGTACTCACGGCCATACACCTCTTCGTCCCACTTCATGGCTTTTTTCAGGCTGTCCATGGCGTGCTGGCACTTGTCGATATTTTCCGGCTCGACATAGATGCGCAGGGTCACCTCACGCGCGCTCATGCTGGTGAAGCTATCTTCGACGCACCACAGATCACCGGCCACCAGGGCAAACAGGTAGGCCGGTTTCATAAACGGGTCCTGCCAGGTCGCCCAATGCCGACCGCCTTCTTCCACGCCACTGGCAATCGGGTTGCCGTTGGACAACAGCACCGGATAGTCCTGCTGGGACGCGCTCAGGCTGGTGGTGAAGCGACTCATCACATCCGGGCGATCGAGGTAATAGGTGATCTTGCGAAACCCCTCGGCCTCGCACTGGGTGCAGAACATGCCGCTGGATTTGTACAAGCCTTCCAGCGCCGTGTTGCTCTCGGGATGGATGCGCACCGTGCTGTTGAGGGTGAAGCTGGCGCTACCCGGCTGCAGGCTCAAGTGGCTATCGGTCAGTTGATAATCGCCAGGCTGCAGTTCGGCATCATCCAGCGCCAGGGCCAGCAATTCCAGTTGTTGGCCATCCAGCACCAGCAGCGGCAAGTCGGCACCGCGGGCCGGGTTGCGGCGCATAACCAGTTGCGCATGCACCAGCGTATGGTCCTCGTACAGCTCGAATGTCAGGTTGGTCTCGTCGATCAGGTAATCGGGGGCCTGATAGTCCTTGAGGTAGATCATTTTCGGCTGTTCGGTACGCATGGCTTGTGGCCTCTAGAGCTGATGCACGGCGAGTTGGTAGGCCGTGAATTTACGAATATTGATCACGCCGGTATCGAAGATCAGGTACTGGCCCTTGATCCCCTGCAGCGTGCCCTCGACGACGGGGGTTTTTTCCAGATCAAAACTGGCCACTTTGGCCGGATAGGCCAACACCGGGTAGGCAATCTGCACCAGCGCACGATCGCTGAGGGGCTGAATCGCCTGCAGACCAAAGCGCTCTTGCAGGGCGGTGATCCCATCCTGGCAGGCCTGGAAGATCTCCCCAGCCAACTGCGCCAGATCCAGCGGCGCCGCCTCGCCCTTGAGCATGGCACGCCAGTTGGTGCGATCAGTGACCTGACTGCGCAGCACGTCTTCCACCAGCCCGGATTGCTGACGCGTCGCCACGCGCATGATCGGCAAGGCCTGGGTCGCGCCCTGATCGATCCAGCGGGTCGGCACCTGGCTCGCGCGGGTGATGCCGACCTTGGCCCCGGAGGAGTTGGCCAGATAGACCACATGCTCGGTCATGCAAAACTGCTCGCCCCAGGCCGGCTCCCGGCAGGTGCCGGCCGCATAGTGGCAGCGCTCCGGGCTCATGATGCAGGTGTCGCACTGCGCCAGCTTGCTGAAGCACGGGTAGCAGTAGCCCTGACTGAAGCTCTTTTTCGTCTTGCGTCCGCAATGGCTGCAATGGATCGCGCCCAGGTACTCCAGGCGTATGCCCTGGCCCAGCAAGCCATTGAGGTCCAGATCCTGCTCGCCCAGCCGCAAGCTGTACTGCACCGGCTGCTCCAGCCGGGCGCCCATCTTGCTCAGGGCACCGCGCCCAAGCTCCAGCATCAGTGCAGGGTGTCCGCGGCCTTGAACAGGTCGGAGTTGGCCTCGGTCGCGGCCTTGGATTGCGAGCCGCAGCCACGCACGCCCATATAGCCGGTGCGCTGATCTTCCGGCAGATGCTGTTGCTCCCAGACGATCATCGCCTCCATGGATAGCTCTTTCTGCTCTTGAGTGAGCTTGCGGCCATCGGGCCATTTGCCGATTTCCACCGCCAGCTTCAGGCTCTGGTAGATCTCTGGGGTGATGTTTTCGATCATTGCAGCGAAGGACGACATGGCAGTCTCCAAAAATAAAGGCGCAGTTTAACCATCACGGCGCGCCAGCGCACCGCCCAACAAGCCCGCCAGGCAACCGGCCAGCAAGCCGCCAACATGGGCCGCATTGGCGATCGCGCCCAGCCCCAGGGCCGTCATCAGCCCGCTGGCACACAGCAGCAGCCAGACCAGCATCATCACCAGCACCCCAGGCGGCAGGCGATAGGCCGGCGTCGGCGCCAGGCGCTGGAAGATCCAGCAATAGCCCAGCAAGCCATACAACACACCGGACAAGCCACCGAACAGCGATGGCCCGCCAAACAGGTACTGCGCCGCATTCGACAGCAGGGCAAACAACAGGGTCAGGGCCAGCAACCCGCCGGCGCCCTGACGCGCCTCGATGCGCCGGCCCAGCTCCCAGTACCACAGGCCATTCATGGCCAGATGAAGAAGACCGAAATGCATCAGCATCGGCGTCAGCAGCCGCCACCACTGCCCCGCCGCCAGGCTGTCGGCCAGGGGCACAAACAACAGGTAATCGCCCTGGCGCTGAAAATCGACAAAATTCAACCAGCGGATGCTCGCCAGGTTATCGCCCAACTGGGTCACCCCAGCTACCAGCAACGTCAGCAACAGCACCAGGGTCGTCATCCAGCTGGCCCGCAGGCTCGCCAGCAAATGCCCCGCGGACGGTGGCGCGGTCAAGGCCGACACGCGCGGGTCGCCCTGGGGCAGGCGCGCAAACAACTCGCGCACCTCGGCTGCCAGGGCCTCGCTGGGCACCCAGAGCACTTGCTCGCCGGCCTCCTCACTGACCCGATGAGGCACCTGCAGGCGCTGCAAGAGGCCGACAAAGCCACCCAGGTCGGCCTCCAGGGGGACGCGCAACGCGGCTATCGCACTCATCGCGGCGCCTCCGGGCGTTCAACCTCGACCCAGCAGAATTTTTCCGGGTCCAGACGGGTTTCCTGATCCAGGCGATAGGCCACCAGTTTGCCGTAGCTCACTGCGCTGTAATCCAGGCACGCCAGGTTCGGGCGAATCGGCGCCGGTCGCCCGCGGCGCCAGTAATGGCCGATAAACAGCAACGGCTGATCGGCGCCATAGCGCAACAACTGGTCTTTCTGCTGCGCCGACAAGGGCGTGCGCGCCACATGCTCGGGCAAGGCATCGGGCTGGAACACAATGTCGCCGTAGGTGTGCGGCGCCTCGGCCCAGAACTTGGTACGAAAATGGGCGCGGGTATAACCGTCATCGCCGGTCAGGGTCAGGCCATCGGGCAGGCGCATATCAGTGCCGCAGAGCAGCCGACTACAGGTGCTCGCGGCCAGGCTGCCAGGCTCTGCGGCGGCCTGGACAAAGGCCCGATCGATACAGCCTTGCGGGTAATCCTGACGCAGGGTCGCAATCCGCGCTGCATCCCAGCAGGCATGCACCATGCGAAAACGTCCGGCATCAAGAAACAGCGGCAACTCGTAAAACCAGGCGAGAAACTCGCGCAGCTCATCGGCATAGGCGTCAAACTGCTGCAGGGTCTCCTGTAACTGGCGGCCATGGCGCGCCGTATGCGCGCGCACAAAACCCTTTTCCACCTCCAACTGAGGCGTGTGCCAGGCCAGGGCGTTGAACTCGTGATTGCCCATCAGGCAATGGGCCTGCCCGGCATCGACCATGCCATGCACCAGATGCAGGGCCTCACGGATGCGCGGGCCGCGGTCGATGATGTCACCGAGAAACAGCGCCATGCGCCGCGGATGACGCCAGACCCCGGCCTGCAGGCGGTAACCCAGGCTGTCGAGCAAACGCTCAAGGCTATGGGCGCAGCCATGCACGTCGCCAATCAGGTCATAGCCACGCTGCGTGTCGAGGTGCATTACTCGGCCCCGCCCAAGCGGCTCCCCCAGCCCAGTTTGGTCCGGCAGGCCTCGTAGTAGTTGTGATCCAGCGGGTGAATCAGGCAGAGCTTCTGCGGCTTCTTGCGGATGGTGATGGTGTCGCCGGGGGCGCAGGTGAAGTGATTCTGGCCGTCACAGGAGACCAGCGGATATATCTGCAGATCCCTGGACACCACCACCTTCAACTCGCTGTTGCCGTCCACCACAATCGGCCGGCTGGACAAGGTGTGCGGGTACATCGGCACGATGACGATGGCATCCAGCTTGGGATGCATGATCGGCCCGCCCGCCGACAGCGCATAGGCGGTCGAGCCGGTAGGCGTGGCCACGATCAGGCCATCGGCCTTCTGACTGCAGACGAACTGGCCATCGATATACAACTCGAACTCGATCATCCGGGTCGACTTGCCTGGATGCAGGACCACATCATTGAGGGCGTCGCCCTGGCCGATCGCCTCATCGTGACGGCGCACCGAGGCCTCCAGCAAAAAGCGTTTTTCGCTCAGATAATGCCCGGCCAATACCTCGGCAACCTTCACCTCCAGCTCATCGGGGCGAATATCGGTCAGAAAGCCCAGGCTGCCGCGGTTGATCCCCAGCACCGGCACCTTATGCTGCGCCAACACCCGCGCGGCACCGAGCAGGCTGCCGTCGCCACCGACCACAATCACCAAATCGCAAATCTCACCCAGCAGTTTGCGCGACGAGGTTTGCAGGCCATGCCCCGGCAGCACCTCGGCGATGCTGTCTTCGAGGATCACATGCAGTTGCCGAGCGAGCAGAAACTTCTTCAGCCGACGGATGGTGTCGAGCACCTGGGCACTGCCCAGGCGACCAATGATGCCGATGTTGCGAAACGGGTCCATGGAGCTCTCGACGACAGATGAATAGCGCCGATTATGGGCGAAAGCCGCCGACACCAGCAAACCAAAGCCCTATTTAGGCCCTCAGCCACTATGCTCGGCAGATGAACCCATTCAGCCCGCTAGACGAACTGCCCCGCCAGCTGCGCCATCCCGCGGTACGCGACCTGGCCTGGACGCTGCTGTCCGCGCCCCTGCTGCAACACCCCGACTGGCCGCAGCGCCATCCGCTCAGCGCCAGCACCTGGGCGCAAACGCCTGGCCTGCTGGCCGACTGGCTGCGCCAGCAGGAGCACGACAGCGGCGCCCTCGAACACTGGCTGGCGCGCAGCCAGCAGCGGCGCCTGGGCCACTACTACGAACAACTCTGGCAATTTGCCCTGCATGCCGCACCGGGGGTGGAGCTGCTGGCCGCCAACCTGGCGATCCGCGAAGAGGGGCGCACCCTCGGCGAGCTGGACATGGTGATCCGCGATGCCGAAGGCGACCATCATCTGGAGCTGGCGATCAAACTCTATCTGGGGCCAGAGCAAGGCGACGGCGAGCCACCGGCCAACTGGCTAGGCCCAGGCCGCCATGACAGCCTGGGGCGCAAGCTCGACCACCTGCGCCAACAGCAACTGCCGCTGTCGCGCAGCCCGCAGGCGCAGGCCGTACTGAGCAACTGGCAAGCCCAGCAGGTGCAGGCCGAACTCTGGCTCGGCGGCTATCTGTTCTACCCCTGGCCCGGTCATTGCGACTCGCCCCACGGCGCCCATCCGCAACACTTGCGTGGCGTCTGGCTGACCCACCAGGCGTGGCCGGCATTCACGCAACAACAAGGCGGACGCTGGCTACTGTTACCGCGCAGCGCCTGGCTGGCGCCCGCGCGGGCCAGCCAGGCCGAGTGCTGGAGCCTGATTGAATTGAATCAGCGGCTGGCCCAACGCGACCCACAGGCCGCGCCAATACTGCTGGCACGCCTGGAGATAGATGAGCAAGGGGACTGGCAGGAGGTGCAGCGCATGTTTCTGGTCGCCGACCGCTGGTCGCAGGCGCCGGCAGCCGAGCTCGAAGCAACCGCCGGCGCCTAGGGTCTGTTCCCGTTTCATCGCGAGCCGCGTTGCTGCGAGAAATGGTCCCCGGTTAGGCGCAGGACGCGGGTAATGGTTATTCCCTTATCAAGTCCTGCAACAACAGCGGGGGCCATTTCTCGCGCAACCCGAAGGGCCGGGCCTGTTTTTGTGC
>Ga0209343_10004227_pt1 | contig 17770 bp, 18 predicted proteins | sample RifCSPlowO2_02_FD_184026 | JGI IMG/M metagenome (GOLD analysis project Ga0209343, IMG submission 184026) | Groundwater microbial communities from Rifle, Colorado - Rifle CSP2_plank lowO2_0.2 (SPAdes) (version 2) | ecosystem: Environmental > Aquatic > Deep subsurface > Groundwater | place... | reverse complement strand
CTTTTTCAAGAGACGACAGAAGCAGAGATGAAAGACCAAGGCGATTTGAAAGATATGACTCTAGAGATTCGCGAGGACCATCCAGATACGATAGAAATGACTCGAGAACACAAAGTTATGAGAGACACGAATATACAAATCCAGCAATTTCAGAAATTGCAAACAAGCTTTCAGAAAATGAAACTGTCATACTTGACAGAGGCTTAAATGTTCTTGGAAAAGTTCCAAAAGATGAGCTTGCGGACACACTTGAAAATATGGACGGCGTTTATGCAGTCGCATTAGGCAGTGAATCTGATAATGAAATAAAGAAAATTGCCTATGAAAAGCGCATAAAAGTTATAGCTAAACATATTGTTTTGCCAAAAACAGAAAGCGCTGCAAAAGCCAGAAGTTAATATTACTAATTTAGTAATACCGCGCTGAGATTACTCGGCCAGGGCTTTTTTTACATTTTTTGACTTAACTAAATATCCTGCTCCCAATCCTATTATTGCTCCAACTAATACATCTGTAAACCAATGTTCGAGCAAAACCATTCTACTTAGACTTACCAAAACAGCCCAGCCGTACAATACAATTCTCTCTTCTTTTCTCTTCACTGGTAAAACTGAAGCGAGAAAAAATGCAAATGCTGTATGCTGCGATGGAAAAGATCTTAAATCAAATCCATTTGGACGCTCACGACTAATAATTATTTTTATAATTTGGACAATTAAAAAAGCAACTGCTGCGCCGAATGTTATTTGGAAGACTTTGAAGATATCTTTTTTATAAATTAAAAAAGCGATTGCCCCAAACAATAAAATATAAACAGAAACACTAATTACATCGTAGATGATATTTGCTTCCGGCAGAAATGCAGTTATTTGCGAATCTATATCTAGCATTATACCTTCCTAATAGTTTTATCTTTCAGTATTACTTTTAAAAATTGATTTGCATTTGTATATTTTCTTCTTGTTTCTGCAAAATACCTATCATTAATTAATCTAGCTCCGCGCCATTTGCGCGTAAATGCGGCTATGTATCTTTTATGCACGTGTTTCGGCGGACCCGTAATTTTTCTTTTCTTTGGCAAATTCATTTCCGAAAATCTAAAAATATAATATGCATTTTCATTTAAGTTACCATTCCAATACCAATTGGCACTGTTCAAATCGAAATCGTGCTCTGAAAAAACCCTCCTTATTTTGTTAAATTTGCTAACAATTACATCACCAGCGACCGCCTGTGTTTTTTTAATTGGCTTGGTGCTTAATATTATTGTATTTTTCCCCTTTAATTTAGACGGCGAGAAATGCTTTACTTCAAAAAATTTTAAACTTGGTTTTTTAAGATAAGACTTACTGTGAGATATGATATTTGCAAATCTTTTACTTCTTAATGCTGCTGCGGCATTTCTATGATAATCTATTGGGTCAACAATGATTAAAGGACTATCAAGTTTAGCTATATTCAAACTTTCTAAAGCATTTTTATGATGTTTTTCTGTATCGATAATTCTACGATGCTTCCATTTACTCGCGGCTTTAATTAATTTAGCAAAGCTTCCGTAATGTAGAACTAAAATCTCTATTACATATCCAGAAAATCCAGAAATATAAGACTCTGCGCCATAAGCATCCGCGCTTTTAAAAAATTGTTTTGCCAATCTTATTTCTGCTGCTAAATTTTTATTCTCTGCAACTTTGTTAGCTACATAATAAACGTGCAGCGGGCTTGCATCAGTAATATTCAATGCTTTGCCAATATCACTAATTTCTAAAACCGGAACAAATTCTAAATCAAAACCCTTATATTTAGCAGAAAAATAATCTCTGCTGCCTTTTAGCCTCGTTGGTCTGTATTTGCGTAAAACTTTCTCAGCGTAATCTGAAAGTTCAGCTGATTTATCTTTGTACAATGCATAATTAAACGCTATAAAAAAATCTATATCACTTATGCCTGAAAGCCACGTATGTTTTCCGACAGAACCTCCAACTAATATTTTAGCTCGAATGTTATGTTTTTTCAAACTCTCTGAAACGTCTTGCAAAACCTCTAACACTACCTCGTATATTTTCTTTTCTTCTTCTTTTGATGGCGATATAAGTTCTTTCGCTTTCGCTGATATAGTCAGAGCCATAAAATTCATAGGGTAAATTACTATATAAGTCTAATTAAGATAAGGCCTAATTCAATACACAATGTAAATTAGTGAATCTCGCTATCGCGAGATATAGCCTAATTCAATATACAATGTAAATTAGTGAATCTCGCTATCGCGAGATATAGCCTAATTTAATGCGCAACGTAAATTAGTCAATCTCGCTATCGCGAGAAAAGCCTTAAAATCTGAAGAAGTTATACTAAATTATGTGGCCACTAAAGTTTGTAATCATACTAATAGCAATTGCTCTTATTGCAATTCCAGTTTCTGCTAATACAGTAGACCCCAGCGCAGTCTGCGGAAATGATGAAAAAGAATTAGGAGAGCAGTGTGACGGTTTGGATTCTGAGCTATGTCTAGACAGATGTAAATCTACGTGTGAATGTCCTGAAAACACAAGAGATAGAACAGACGTTCCAAATTACAGACAAACTATATTTTTTGATAAATTAGAAATAAATAAAGTATATTTCATAAATAGTTCTCAGCCTCAATTTCCATTAATGTATATTTCATTCAAAATGCTAAAAGATACGAAAAATGTTACAATACATTTTGATCCGAATCTAACAGCAATTAATAAAATAAAACTCCCAAAAGGCGTAATTTACGAATATTTCAATACATCAACTTATACGCCAAGTTTAAACAATACACATATTGCGCGTTACACTATAGCATATAAGATAGATAAAAACTGGATAGCTAATAAACAAATAAAACAAGAAACTATTGATTTAGTTTATCTGAAATCAGCAGAGGACTGGGAATCTGTTACGGCTGTAAAAACTTACGAAGATAGTAAATATAATTATTATCAAAGCGTATTTCAATCCGGCGAGTTTCATACATTCGCAATAGTTGGCGACAATAAAACTGAAACAATAAATATTCAAAATCCAGTATGCGGCGATGGCATACAGCAGAATGGAGAAACGCCGGCAAACTGCTGTATCGATGCTGGTTGTCCGGTAAATCAATACTGCATTGGAACTGTTTGCAGAGAAACAAACTTATGCGGAAATAACATTTGTGAGAATGCTGAAACTTTATTCAATTGCCCCGCAGACTGTTCTCGCGATATATTATTATCCCCTGGATATTTCTTTTTAGTTTCCATTATAATATTAACTGGGATTTTAAGTTTGAAATGGTTTGTATCGCATAGAGAACGTCAAAAACCTGTAACGAAATACGCAAAGTGGAAAAAATCTAATCGATAATTATAGTTCTGCCGTGTTTATTTTTGAACTGCTGAATTGAATCAAGAGCTTCCTTAACTTCCTGCAAATGCTCTTCGTGCTTGCTAACTTGCGAATGTATTTCGTTAAGTTTATTTGGCGCATCGCTAAGCTTTGACATTTTTGATTCGAGAGCTTCAACTTGATTCATTACATCAACTAACTTACTAATATATGCATTAGTTTTATCATTGATTTGATCAAATCGTTTTATAAAAATTCTTGCTGTATCTTCTACTTCTGCTGTGGATTGATTAACTTCTCTTTGTGTTTTTTCAACAGCTGTTGCTTTGGTACTTAAATTTTGCATAAATTTATTTGCTCTTGAAATTTCTTTTGAAGATTTCTTAGTATGTTCATGCGACTCATCTATTTTGATAGCGAGTTCCTGTAAAAACTTCTTATGAAGATTATCTTGTTTGACTGCTTGTTCGCTTAAAATCTTTATTTCTTTCCATATATTTGCTACATCAGATTCGAGCTTACTTAATTTGGTTTTACCAGAAACTTTTCTAACCATAGTATAGATAAGCTATAATTAGGTATATAAAATTTACTTGTAGAATAAATTTTCTGGATCGCTAGCGCGGTATATAAAATCTTCTGGATTTTCTGAACCGCTAGCGCGGTATATAAAATCTTTCACGGAAGAATGGATTTTCTGGACCGCTAGCGCGGTAAAATATTGTTCCGCTACTCAGAGTAGTTAATATCTATTACTCCGGGCAGTTCTGCGGCAGCTTCTACAAACGCCTGCGGAGTTTTAAGCTTCTCACCCTGTTTCATATCAAAATATTCATAGAATTTTTTTGTTGGCTGCAGCCATTTGCTCAATCCAGATTTACTTGATTCTACATAGCCTTTCTCAATGAGCGTCTTAATATGTGTATACGATTTGTTGGAGCGCACTCGTACAACATCACATTGTCTTGAGCCGCCTCTCCACGCAATATAAGCTAAAGTTTCTAAAACTGCTCTATCGAATTCTGGCTCTGCTGCTTCTTTTACGATGGTTGTATGCTCATCTTTAATCCTAAGTTTCCAAATATCGCCAGCATCAAGCAGTTGCAATCCAGCTTCTCGTTTTACATAATCCTGTTGCAAGTCTTGAAGCGCATTCTTGACAGTAGACGTGAAACCCAAATTTACTTTATGAGCTAAAACCTGTATACTTACTCCTTCTGGCATACAAAATAATATTGCCTCTAGCTTTGCTTTCAAATCGCTATTAACTTGAATTTTACTTGCGCTTTTTTCTGGCTGTTTTGGCTGACTTTTTGTTTTTACCACTTTTATTTCTCCTTACTTTCCCGGATTTAATTCTGACATCAGGAAGCTGTTCTTTAATTATTTCTTGGGGTTTAATCGCATCTTCTATATCTTCGCGTTTTAATTTCTTGCTTAATTCCTCTTCATTTATATCTACATAAATTTTTCCGAATGATTCTTCTTGGCGCAGTCCCACTTTACCTTCGTTTGCTAAATGCAAAAGCGAAGTAAATGTCCAGATTTTATCCTCTTTGCTCCCTGATGGTATTATATCTGTAAATTCAGCTGTTGTTTTCTTAAATTTAGCAACATAACTGCGAAGAGTTTCAAATACCGCTTGTATTTTTTCAACCCAATCTGTTCGTTTAATTTCTTGTATTGGTCTTATAACATCTCGTCCATAGTCTCTCAATCTATTTTCTCTCCTCTGATCAACTTCGAGAGCTTGTTTTAATGCATCTATCAACTCAAATACAGTAACTTTTCTTTTTCTTACGCCCGGAATTCTTAGCTGCAATCCTGCTTTGGAAAAGCGTTTTTCTCCTTCCAAATCAAATAAATCACCTTCATCAAACTGTTCTTGAAATTCTTCTGGATTTGTAAGCTGCAGAAATTCTTTATATCCCATTCTATCAGCTTTCAATCTTAATAACAATGCTGCAGCTGAAATTACTTTGCCGGATAATCTAAAATTCGTTTCCTTTAGTTTGCTTACAATCTTCAAATATTCCCGCGCTAAAGTAGAAATTTCGACATCCCATGGATCTATTTTACCGCTTTTAGCTAAATCTATAATTATAGTTCGCCATGTAACATCATCCTCTTTGAAAATCAAACCATATACTTGATCTGTGCTGTCTATTTTCGGAGTCTCTATTTCTATATCTTCAACATCTTCGATTTGTGTTTTTGCTTTTAATTTTACCATTTAAACCATCAACGTAATTGCAAACATACCTATACAAAGCGCGAAAAATCCTATCCAAATTGATTTACTCCATTGCCAAACTTTTGCGCCGTCTAATAACGATATTGGTATCATATTAAATATTGCCAGCCAAGCATTAACCTGCGCTGTAACTATTGCTAATTGAAATCCCATTGCTGCAAATGGCAAAAATGCTGCTGTCAAAATTACATTTACTACCGGACCTGAAATTCCTATTATTCCCATGTCTTTCAAATCTATTGATCTAGAAGAAAATCCAAAAGGGGATTTTCTTATATTTGATATCATAGTGGCTCCTGGTGCAGCGAAGACAAATCCGCCTTTAGTTATTACTGCTAAACCAACTGCCATTAAAAGTCCCATAGGCCAGGCTCTGAACTCTGCCCAGAGTCCTTTTTTCTGTGCTACGAATTTGTGTGCTAATTCGTGCAGAGTAAATGCTAATCCGACTGCGATAAGCGCATCAGTAAAGTAACTTAGCTTATAGCCTTGAAAGAAAAGATTTCCGCCAAAAACTACATCACGGTTAAGAATAAGTGAAAAAGCGAATGCGAGTGCTACGGTTGCTACAGCAATATGCTGCACTTCCTCTAATGAAAAATGATATTTTGACATATTATATCTTTAAGCCAACTGCGTTGGATTCTCCAGTTTTTGCCATACTAATTCCATATATATTATCTGCTTCTGAAATTACATTATCGTTATGGCTTATCATTATTACTTGTGCGCGCTTGCTGTATTCTTTTAGAAGCTTTCCAACTTTTTCTGAATTTACTTTATCCAAAGCTGCATCAATCTCATCTAAAAGATAAAACGGAGCTGGCTCAAAATCTTGAATTGCAAAAATAAACGATAAAGCTACAAGAACTTTTTCTCCGCCAGACAAAGATGCAAGAGACATACGTTTACCCTTCAAATCTTTTACATTTACAGATACGCCGCCTTCGAATGGATTTTCTTTATTTTCAAGCTCCAACATTGCATAATTCTTATCCGCGATTTTTGCGTGGAGCTGTTCGAAATTCTTTGCGACTTCATCATAGGTTTTCATAAATGATTCTTTCTTTCTTTTTTCCACATCATCAATCATACCAAGAACTTGATTTTTTTCTTCTGCGAGTTTAGACGATTTTGTTGCAAGCTCTTCATATTCCTTTTCAACAGATTCAAAAATTTCGAGTGCACGCATATTTACATTTCCTAATCTTGTCAAAGATGCGGAATAAGTCCTAATTTCTTTTTTCGCTTCTTCTAAATTCTTTATCTCTGATAGAATTTCTGCACCTTTGTAATCTTCCATTTCTTCATCAAGTGTGGTTATTTGAGCTGAAATTTCTGCTTTATTTATAGAAAGCTGATGTTTATCTTTTTCTACAGATCCTATTTGGAATTCAAATTTATGTCCATTATTTTCAGCTTCGCGCAGCTCTGATGAAAGTTTTGTTTTTGTATCTGTAAGTTTTCGTAATGCGCCGTGGAATTTTTCTGATTCTTTTTCTCTTGCTTCGAGTTTTTTATCTAATTTTCCGACTGAAATTTCTGTATCTTTTGCTTGTTTCTCAAAAGTTTTCTTTTCTTTATCCAATCCCGATAAAACTTTAGTTATATTTTCCTGCTCTGGTAGAAGTCCATTTTCTAACGTAGCTATAATTGCTGCGAGCTGGCTATCAATTTGATTTTTCTCATCATTCAAACTCGATAATTCTTTACTTTGCTCGCCGAACTGCAATTCTCTTAGTCTGGCACGCACAGAATTTTTCTCTTCTGCTTTTTCTTCAAGAGCTTCATCTAAACTATTTAATTCTTTTTCTAATCTTGCAACACTTGAATTCAATAATTTTATTTTATGTTCGTTTTCTTTGCTCTCAGACTGCAAATCGTTGATTTTATTTATTTTATCTTTCGCGCCTCTTTCATCTCCTAAATCGGCTTTCTGCGCTCTCAACATAGTTACTTGTGAATCCAATTCTAATCTTCGTCTTTCTGAACTTTCCATTTCAGATTTTATTGCTTCCAAATCTGATTCTACTTTTACCAAAGCACCTTGTGCTCGGGTATCTTCAAACTCTAAACCTGAACTTTTCGGTCTATAACCGCCAGTTATAGCTCCGCTCTTGTCAAAAACATCTCCATCGAGTGTTACCATTCTATATGTTGAAATACCTAAACTCTTAGCGGTATTTACATCTTTGACAATCAGAGTATTTCCAAAAATATATTGGAAAATTTTCTTATATTTTGACTGACAATTAATTAACTCTGATGCCAAGCCAAAGACATCTTTATTACTTAGAACCGTTTTTGGTATAGAACTTGTATCGGGAGTTTTTATTTTATCAAGAGGCAAAAGAGTCGCAATTCCTGCTCTGGCATTTTTCAAATCCTGCAGACATTTTATTGCTGTAGTTGTATTTTCTACAACTATATTTTTTAGTCTTGCGCCTGCTGCAACTTTTAATGCAACAGAATATTCAGGATCTACTTGTCCAAGTTCTGCAACAGTACCCAGGATATTTTTATTACCGCTTCGCTTCAAAAGCCCTATTGCTTTATCTTGTAAAAGAACTTCGTGCGCCCCTGATTTTATCCTAATACTTCCAGCTTCAGATTCTTTCTTAATTAACTCTTTTCTTAAATTACCGATTTGTAAAGCGAGTTTAGAATCTTCGTTTGCGAGTTTATTTATTTCTTTTACAATATCATCGTAACTTATTTTTCCTGTTTTCTGTGAGGTTACAGATTTTGTAAAATCAGTTAGCCGTTCATTTATTGTTTGTATTTGGCTTTCAAGAATTTTTATTTCCGCCAGCATTTCGTGTCTTTGTTCGTTTAGCTTCTGACGTTCTTTGGCGAGAGTTTCAATATTCCCTTCAAGTGCACTCGCTTGATCTTCGAGTGTCTTCAAATCTGTTTCTTCAACTTTGCGCTTAAACGATGTTAATTTTTTGGAGAGTTCTTTTTCTCTCTTTTCGAGTTCATTTCTTTCGTTTTGCTTCTCTGAAATTTTCTGTTGTATATTACCAAGATTCTTATCTAAATCTACTTTTCGCACTTCAATCCTATCGATTTCATTTAATGAGCTAGCAATCACGTTACGGGATTTTTCCGATTCAATCCTTAATTCTTCCATATCTTTTTGCAACTGAGAAAGTTCTGGACCGCCTTTTTCTTCTATTTGTTTCTCAAGTTTATCGATAGATTTAGTCAAATCTGAAATCTTTTGTTTAGAGATTTGTATATCTAGTTTTAGATTTTCGAGTTCATTATTTTTACTGCTAATATCGTCATCTACTTTTTCTTTTTTTGCTAATGCATAGTTTTTTCTTATACTGACTTCTGTTGCTTGAGCTGACTTAAGCTGTTTTTCTACATCTCTGTATTTTTCTGCATCAGCTTTTTCCTTCTCGAGATTTTTCATATAAGATCCTTTTTCAGAAAGAATAATGTCTACTTCCTTCAATCTCTCGTCAACTTTAGCAAGTTCTTGCAATGCTTTATTTTTTCTGTCTTCGTAGAACCCTATTCCGGCAATCTCCTCAATTACCTGCCGCTTATGTATTGGCTTCATATCTACAAATCTAGCTATATCGCCCTGTAGAATTATATTATGGCCATCTGGGAATATTTTTGCTTTTGATAGCAACTCAAGAGCTTGCTGTCTTGTAACATTCTTATCATTTATTTTATATTGAGTTTGTCCGCTCTTTTTTATTTTTCTTTTTAATTCTACCTCTTTCGTATCGTATGGAAAAACTTTTGCTTCATTGTCGAGTGTTAAAACTACTTCGCCTTCTGAAGCGACATTAGTTTTTCTTCTGAATAAAAGCTCTGCAAAATTATCTGCCCGCAAATCTTTGGAACTCATTCGTCCAAGAACAAAACAAAGTGAATCGATAACATTTGATTTTCCAGAGCCATTAGGTCCAATGCAAATATTTAAGCCGTTACTGAGGTCGAAAATAGTCTTGCGATTAAATGATTTAAAACCGCGCATTTGAAGCTGTTTTAGATAAGTAACTGGCATTCTTAGTGAGGGTATTTAATTACTTATAAACATAGCGTTTCTAGAGGCTATTATGGGCTTAATCTCTCTGGATCTCTTGGGAAAAGGACGGCTTCTCTTATGTTATCTAAATTTAAAATATTTTTAACCATTCTATCTATTCCTAACCCAAAACCACCGTGTGCCGGCGTGCCGAATTTAAATGTGTTCAAATAATCTTCAAAATCTTTGACGTTCAAGCCTTTTTCCTTTATCTGACTGGCTAACTTTTCATAATTATGCTCTCTTTGTCCGCCTGATGCCAGCTCTTCGCCGTTATATTCGAAATCGAAAGCTTTGCTATAGGTCTTGCCGTCTTTCATAATATAAAATGGCTTTATTCCGAATGGAAATTTAGTAATAAAATATGCTTTAGTTTTGTATTTCTTTTCTATTAAATCGCCAAGTTTCTTTTCATCTTCTGTTCCGATATCATCTCCTTTTTTTATTTTTATTCCTTCTTTGGCTAGCAGTTTTAATGCACTTTCGTAAGTTACTTTTGGAAATGGAACTTTTGGCACGTTTAGATTTATTCCTAATGTCTCAAGTTCGTATTTATTATGCGCATTTAACTTCTTCAAAACAAAAACAAACATATCTTCTATTATTTTCATAATATTATTTTCATCTTTTAGAAATGCCATTTCGAAATCAAACTGGGTAAATTCTGCGAGATGTCTCATTGTATGCGACTTTTCTGCTCTAAAGGCGGGACCAATTTCATAAACCTTATCCAATCCTGCAGCGAGAAGCATTTGTTTGTATAGTTGCTGGCTCTGACTCAAATAAGCTTTCTTACCATAATAATCAAGTGAGAACAATGTTGCGCCGCCTTCTGCTCCGCTACCAACAATCTTCGGAGTCTGCATTTCTATAAAGTTATTTTGCTGCAAATATTCTCTTATATAATAGTTCATTGCTGACCTTAATTTGAAAATTGCATATTTTTTTGAACTTCTTAAATCCAAAACTCTCCAGTTTAATCTCTTGCTTAAGTCAGTTGGTATCTTGCCAGACATATCTATCGGCAAATTTGCATCTGCTTTTGATAAAACTTCGAACTTCTGAAGTTCTACTTCATTTCCGCCAGATTTTAACTTTGATTGGCGGACTTTTCCCTTTGCATAAATTACAGATTCATGTGTTAGGTCTTTTAACGAATTTATGAGTTTCTTATTTGATGCTACTAACTGGACTTCTCCTTCTCTATCCCTTAATTTGACAAATGCTATTTTTCCAAGAACTTTTATGACTGCGGCCCAGCCAGCAAGTTCGACTGCACTTCCAACTTTTGCTTTTTGTATGTCTTTACTATAAGAGCGGTTCATAGTCATAAAAAGTTATATTATTATTTAAAGGTTGACAAGTTTTAAATACTATACTTCGGGTATATAAGTATGGCTAAAAGGCGAAAAGCTAAAGGCGAAAATACTGAAAGAAACTCATTCGTAGCTATAACGCTCGTCTCTATTGTGGCTATAATCGGTCTACTTGGTCTATTTGGAACGGGCAATGGAGTATTTACTGGAAGCGGTGCCGCAACAGCAGCAATTTCTACAATTTCATCCGATTACTTCTTAATGACTTTATTAGTTTTAGTGGGTATAGGTTTGGCTGGTTTGTATTTGCAAAACGAGAATGTTTTCTAGTCTTCAAAGTTTAATTTCTGCTGAGCTTTCGAATTCTTAAGTTTCTTTATATTTCCCCACGAATGCCTGATATATTTTGATAATTTATTTTCCCAGTGCTCTTCCACAAATTTTTGTGTTATTGGATCGGCAACATAGCCAGAACCGAAATCCAATTTGACTTCTTTTTTTAGCTTTTCGATTTCAGCGTCTCTTGTAACTTTCGCCAAAATACTTGCTGCTCCGACTTGCCTATGATTTAAATCTGCTTTGTGTTCTGCGTGTATATCAACATCCTTATTCTTCAAATGTTCTCTTATCATTTCTCCGAATTTAGATGCTTTTGGCGAAGTCGGAGAATCTACGTAAATTACATTTGGCTGGAGCTCATTAATTATTTCTGCTGCTTTCATAGCTTCAAGGTGGTTTAAGTTTATACCAGCTGTATTTTTATTGTCAATTTCATCTGCTTGTATTGAAATTATTTTGTAAGACTTTGCAATCTTAATTAATTTCTCAAATAATTCTTCTCGTTTCTTTGGTGGTATTAATTTAGAATCTCTAACATTTAATCTTACTAATTCTTCTGCATCTTTCTCATCGAAACATATTCCTGCAATTACTAAAGGACCTATTACTGGTCCTCTGCCCGCTTCATCAATGCCACAGATTTTCATAATATAATAGCGAGGGTTGGATTTGAACCAACGACCTACGGGTTACCAACGCTTGATTCCACAAAAGAACCTTTTGCGATATGAGCCCATCGAGCACTCCAGGCTGCTCTACCTCGCTGTAATGTTATGTTTTAGAAAACGATTTATAAGCCTTTACTCGCCAATATGTTTTACAGTCAGAGAATTTATACTCCTTTTGTACTCTTCTGCTTTTTTAGTTAATTTCCCTTTTGTCAAAAAAAGAACTGGTATTTTTTTATCTGCGCCAGTGTTATATGCCATATTCAAATCTGCATCGTTAATTATTTTTTTGTCCCTGACTATCGCAAGCATTTTTATTGGTCCAATTGCTGATTCTAATTCTACAACAAGTTCTGCATCTTTGCCTTTTTTCTGTAGTTCTTTGGAAATAATTACGCCGCCAATTCCTGTCAAATATCCAACAGCTTGTATTACACAATTACCTTCATCATACATTTTAATCTGTGTGGATTTAATCGGCTTTTCCTGTTCAGTTGACAATATGTAATTTAATTTTTCGATTTTAGTTTTAACTTCTGTCTTGGGCTTTACACTTTCTTTGGTTTTGCTCGATTTAGGTTTTGGTTCATCTGTTTCATCGGGGTGTCTTGAGCTTATACCAATTTGTTCCTCAATTAATTCTTTTACTTCTTCTACTACATCCGATTCTATATTCATATTTTTTAATTTTGATAATATTTCACCGCCAACTGCAACCGGTTTTTCAACAAATAAACTCCTAACATCTTCAACAGTTATTGGCAAAACGGCCTTGAGTTTTTTTTGCTTTACTTCTCGTTCTTCTATTTCACGCAATCTTTGCAAAAATTGCTCCTGCTTTTTTTGTAGTTCTGTAGAATCTTTGATGCGTGGCACCTCTAAGCCGTGCTTAGATTGTATTGGATTTATCGACTGAGGCTTTCCATAAGTAGAAGCTGTTACTATTACTTTACCTACTGATGCGTTTTGTTTTGCTGGCACTCGCACTTCACTTCGCTTGTTCAAGCCGAATGATTGTAGTCTAGCTCCGGCGGCAGCTTCTTGTCCCGGAACGTAATATAAAAACTCATTGCCAACCCGTTCAGCGGTTATCTTAATTTGATTGGCTTCAAGCATCTGCGAAAGAAAAGCTTTAGCTATGAAACTGTCCATATTAATTTTCTTAGCTACTTCTATTGGTAAAAGCGGACCGAATCGCTTGATTATTTCGGTAACCTGTTCTGGAGTTATTTTTGGTATATTAGCCATTATTTCATCCTGTAATAAATCAGTTAGAAACTATATTAAGAATTTCTATTTTGGAGAGAATAATAGACTATTCGCTTCGTCTGTAAGTATATTATGGATTACAAAGCCTAAGAGTAGCGGATATTAGTAGCTATATGTTGTATAAGTACTCTCACAAATCATAAGATTAGCAACTCTATTTTCTATTTTTGGGGTAAAGCGGGTATCTACAACCTCTAGCGAAATACCTTCTATTGTTGGTGTATTAACTATTGTAGCTATAACTGTTAACTCATTAATCTTTAAGGAGACTTCTCCTGCACCTATTACATCAGTCAAATGTACAGTCTGACCGTGTACTATTTTACTTTGTCCTGCGGTTAATGTAACTGGCACGCAATTTGTTGCAGTAACGCTGGCTGCGCCCGATATATGACTAATGTTGGTTGTTGCTATTAGAATTGCTAATAAGAGAACAACGCCAATTATTAACTTTGAAGGTTCTAATTTCATTTTATTCATTCACAAATATATGATCTTCATCTACATAGCCGCGCAAAGCGTCTGCTAATTTTGTTCCACCTATAGCTTCTGGTAAAATTATATAATTTGCACCGGCTTTCTTAAATTTCGGAATTAATTTAGAATCGGATATTCTTGCAGCGACTTTCAAATTCGTATTTAATTCCTTTGCCGTCAGAACTGCAAGCAAATTCTTGCCGTCATCTCCAATTGCAACTGCGATTCCTATAGCATTACTAATACCTGCTTTAATTAGAACATCTTCATCTAGGGCTTCTGACTCAATAACATAATAGCCCTGCTCTTTCAGCTTCGCTATTGTCTCTTTATCTTTCTCGATAAAGACGACTTCCTCGCCTGAATTTTTCAACCTATCTCCTATTGGCTTTCCTACCCTGCCAGCTCCACAAACAATATAGTGTCCGCGTAAAGCCCTAATGTGTTTCGTTTCTTTTACCTCCTTATAATATTCGCCGAACTTTCCTTCAATCGCCAGTCCGAATGTAGTCCATAGCGCGAACCATATAATAAATGCACCGAAGAACTTCATTATAAGCCCCCACGTCCCAAGTGCAGGATCTACAGGTCCGCTATTTGCTTTTCCAGCGCCTGCAAGCGTTGTTACAGTAAGTGCTAATGCTCCAGTAGGTGTTTCGCCAAATATTATTACCGAGCTTAACGCCCCTATCGTAAGTATCGCTACTATCAACACTACGAGCGCTCTTATCTGGCTTAAAAACTCAGTAGTATTTGAGACTTTCGGAAGCATACCCCAAACTCTATTTATTAGTATAAATAATTAGTTATGAATTATTATAGGTACAGATCAGATATGCTTATGTATTAGGTGCTCTTGACTGGCCTCTAGCAATCTTTTCAATTTCATTCGCTACGTGCTCTGGATGTCTGACTCCTGGAATTACAATCGGACCATCTTTCTGGAAACCGTGCAATTCTATTTTGCCAACGTTTAGAAAACGTTCAAATCCGCTTTGCCTGACTTCTACATTTGTCATAGTAGACAAGAAAATTCCTGTGCGGTTTTTTTTAACAACACCATCAATGAAATAAATCTGTTCTGGAGTTATGTGCCATCTTTTCGACATCAAAAATATTTCAGTTTCAAGTAAGAGCATTGCAATTCCCGCGGCAACTAAAATAGTTATGAAAATATTAAATTCGGAGAAGAATGTAAAACCACCATAAGCTCCGCCAAAAATTCCGGCGAGAACATAGTTGCTCAAGAAGCCGATTCTCGAAGGTTTTATTTTTAGTTTAATTTTATCAGACATATCATTCTACACCTAAGAAGTCTTCACATTCTCCCTTTGACAAACCCACATCTATACATTCTCGTTGCACTTCTTCATTACTGTGTCCTTCTATAACATATACCATTCCCTCATTTGATTGGGTTGTTATTTCATCAGATGTTTCGGTTGTATTGTCTTGAGTCTCCTGCAGTTCTACATCTTGCGGTATTATTACTGGCAAAGGTGTACTTAGCTCTCCAATTGTTTGTGGTTCGTTGGTTTCTGTGCTAGTACCTTGAGCTAATTCGTCTCCAATGTTCAAGCCTTTAGCTTTTGCATAATTAGTGATGCCTTCAAGCTGTACTTGTCCTGTTTCCAAAACACGGACTATTCCAATGAATGGTCCAAATTCAAAAGATTCTGCATCTAAATTAAATGTAACTTTTCCATTATTAAATGAAATACTGCCAGTCATATCTTCTCCAGAGAAAGACGGCAAACTTGCGCCGGATAAAGTTAGACTTTTTACTTCCAATCCATACGCAGTCAAATCGACAGTCTTGTCGCTCGTCTGTCCAATTCCATTAATATAGAATTTTGTTGCTTCGCCTTCGAGCGAAACTAATTTCGGATTTAGTGAATCGAGGGATATTTTTCCTTTAAAATTAATTATGCGCAGTTCCAGCGTCTGCTCACCAATTACATCAAGCTGACTTTTATCTATTTTCAAAACGGAATTTGGTGAATCATAAACTAAAACTAATTCTTCGTAAGTTCCTTTTGCAGATATAGGAAATCTATCAAGAGTTGCTGTCATTTGTATAGTTTTCTCTCCAGCTATTGCGCCCGGCAGCGATGTAAAAAAACCTGTTGGCGTTGCTTGCCCCAAAAGTGCTATGCCTGCTATCGCTCCCAAAACTATAATAGCCAATATGATTTTCCAGTTATAGATTTTATTGTGATGACTTGGCCCTATTGTAATGGATTCATTCATACTCTGAGGAATTAGTAGATGTATATAAAATTTGCTTTATAGAAACATATTGAATTTTCTGGATCGCTAGCGCGATATATAAAAGTTACTTTAGAATACAAAACATATTTAAACAACTAATATACTTATAAATTTACTTAAAGATACTAATGGCTAAACAGAAGTTCAAACTGACTTTAACAAATGTCGGACTCATCACACTTATAGGTATAATATCTGTATTTATTTTTACATCCGGTCCGTCTACATTTACTGGTGCAGCTACGGCTACAGAATTAATAATGCCGTTTGCAATTGATGCTTGGGGATATATGGGATGGGGAGACTGCTCAACACAAATGAATGGCAAGACGTGGGCAAACCAATATTGTCAAGCTAAAGGTTATACAGGCGCTCAATCGTGTTACCATGAATATAAAGCGGAAAGATGGAAATGGGCGGGAACTGCAGCAAGTCCAGTAAAAGGAAAAGCTACTAGAGCTGGTACCGCGTTTACAAAAGTTAAATGTGATATTGTGGCAGCAGCAGATTTAGTTCCCGGAACAAAATTTGAATATACGCCAACTGCCAAAACTTACACGGTGTTCATAGAAGCCAAAAATATTGGTGGCGGACTTCAACTTGCAAATAAAAAAATAGAACTTGAAATGACATCCGAAAAAGGAGATTTTTTTAGAACTGATACTTTGCAATGTTCAGTTCTAGACGTCAATCGCCAAAGAAAACAAGATCAAACCGTTTGGGGTACTAATGAATATTTAGACTGCGGCGGAGTTGGCGTAGCTTCGACTAATACGAAATTTACATTCAAGGTAGACACCACAAACATAATAGCCGAAAGTAACGAAGCAAATAACGAGTTAGTTGTTGGCAAATAGAAATAGCTAAAAAGAAGTTCAAAATTCTGTTATTAAATTGTTCAGTTTAACTCACGGGTAAGTAAATTATTTCTTAACAATAGCCGTGCCAAATAACCCGCCAATAGCTCCCAATACTATACCTAAGATTAGGCTTGCTGTTACTATCGCTAAATTTGTTCCGCTCTGGGTAAGTTGTACAGCGAGCCCTGCTCTATATGAAAGTCCAAACAAAGCTTCGCTTATGTACGTTGTGAGTGCTGAATAAATTGCGTAACCTAATCCGCCCGCGAAAGCGCCGGTTACGCTCGCCCCTTGCAAATCTTTATTCTTAGCGTAATAAACAGCCACAAGGCCACCAATAATTGGTCCTAAAAATGCAGTTTGCGGGAACGAAACAGCAAAAAATGTCGCTATTATTGTAACTAAGATTCCGATCCCAACTGCTTTCCAGTCTAACTCCATCCGAATATATTTAAATTACCAATTTTAATACTTTGCTACTGACGATGGTCAAAAAGAAGTTCAAACCAAAACTAAGCGGACCAGCTATTGCTCTAATAGTTGGGGTAATTATTCTTGCGGGCGTAATCGTCTCTGCAACATCTGGTCAAAGTAACTCTTACGTATAAAGAATAAGATTTATTTTAATTATATTTCGTAAGTGAAATTTAAAATTAACGCATATGATTCTTAATTAAATTATGTAATGCGGGAGAGAGGATTCGAACCTCCGAAGACACTAAGTCAATAGATGTCTCAATTCTTCTTGAGTCTATCGCATTTGACCGCTCTGCCACTCCCGCATAAGTGAAACGAATGCGGACCAGTCAAAACTCTTGTGGTTTTAGACGCTGCCCGCATGAACGAAGTGAGTGCGGACCAGTCAAAACCTTTATGGTTTAGACGCTGCCCGCTTAAACATAGCGAATGCA
>Ga0209343_10004224_pt1 | contig 17777 bp, 9 predicted proteins | sample RifCSPlowO2_02_FD_184026 | JGI IMG/M metagenome (GOLD analysis project Ga0209343, IMG submission 184026) | Groundwater microbial communities from Rifle, Colorado - Rifle CSP2_plank lowO2_0.2 (SPAdes) (version 2) | ecosystem: Environmental > Aquatic > Deep subsurface > Groundwater | place: Rifle... | reverse complement strand
GTCCGCGCTGCCCTTAACTGACAAGGAGCCAACATGAAACAAGTTCAAGACGCCTACATCGTTGCCGCCACGCGCACCCCCATCGGGCGTTCGCACCGGGGCTTTTTCCGCAACACGCGCCCCGACGACCTCTTGGTCAAGGCGCTGCACGCGGCCCTGGCGCAGGTGCCCAGCCTGGACCCCCAGTCGATCGAAGACCTGATCTGCGGCTGCGCCATTCCCGAAGGCCAGCAGGGCCTGAACATCGCCCGCATCGGCGCGGTGCTGGCCGGTTTGCCCACCAGCGTGGGCGGCATCACCGTCAACCGCTTTTGCGCCTCGGGTTTGAGCGCAGTGCAAATGGCGGCCGACCGCATCCGCGTCGGTGAGGCCGATGTGATGATCGCCGCCGGGGTCGAGAGCATGAGCATGGTGCCCATGATGGGCAACTCACCTTCGCTCTCTCCCACCATGTTTGAGCGTGACGAAAACATCGGCATCGCCTACGGCATGGGATTGACCGCCGAAAAAGTGGCCAACCAGTGGAAGGTCAGCCGCCAGGCGCAAGACGAATTTGCGGTGGAGTCGCACCGCCGCGCCCTGGCCGCCATGGAAGCCGGCCACTTTGCGGACGAAATCACGCCCGTGGAAGTGGTGGACCGCAGCCCCGACCTGGCCACCGGGGAAGTCATCGAAAAACGCCGCATGGTCAGCTTGGACGAAGGAGCCCGCCTGGACACCACCGTGGAAGGTCTGGGCAAGCTGCGCGCGGTGTTTGCAGCGCGGGGTTCGGTCACGGCGGGCAACAGTTCACAAACCTCCGACGGTGCAGGCGCGCTGATTTTGGCCAGCGAGAAAGCGGTCCACCAGTACGGCCTGAAACCCCTGGCGCGTTTTGTATCGTTTGCGTCCAAAGGCGTGCCCCCCCACATCATGGGCATTGGCCCGATCGAGGCGATTCCTGCCGCCCTGCGTTACGCGGGGCTCAAGCAAGATGCCATCGACTGGTTTGAATTGAACGAAGCCTTTGCTGCACAGTCGCTGGCGGTCATCAACACCTTGGGTCTGGACCCGGCCAAGGTCAACCCCATGGGCGGCGCCATTGCCTTGGGCCACCCCCTGGGCGCCACCGGGGCTATCCGCTCGGCGACCGCCATCCACGCCTTGCACCGCAACAATCTGAAATACAGCATGGTCTCCATGTGCGTCGGCATGGGGCAGGGGGCCGCAGGCATCTTCGAGCGCGTCTGATCCGCAGGGATTTCCAAGCCACCTGCGGGTGGCTTTTTACATGGAGTGGTGTATGACAGCTGAAACTTCTGTGTTGAAAACCCCGGAGGCAGCGCCGGTGACCGTGCACACCCACACCCTGGCCAGCACGGGCGGCACCCGCATTGCCGTGCGGGACTATGCCGCACCCACCGTGGCGCCACGGGGGGCGGTGGTGGTGGCCGGTGCCATGGGGGTGCCGCAAAACTATTACGCACCCCTGGCCCAATGGTTGGCCCGGCAGGGTTGGCGCGTGCACACCTTTGACTACCGGGGCTCGGGCGATTCGCGTCCCGACACGGCCCATGGCGGGCTGCGGGGGTTCAAGGCGGACTTGCTGGACTGGGCGCGCGACTACGAAGCCGTGGTGGACCATGCCCACCAGGCCAACGCCGGCCAGGCCGTGCACCTGCTGGGCCACAGCCTGGGCGCCCAGTTGCCGGGGCTGATGGGCAATGGGCACAAGGTCAGCGGCCTGCTCGGCGTGGCCACCGGCAGCGGCTACTGGCGCGAAAACGCGCCGCAACTCAAACACTCGGCGCTGTTCCTCTGGTTTTTTCTGGTGCCTGTGTTCACGCGGCTGTTTGGTTATTTCCCCGGCAAACGCCTGGGTGCCGTGGGCGATTTACCGACCGGGGTGATTCGCCAGTGGCGCCGTTGGTGCCTGAACCCGCACTACAGCGTGGGTGCCGAGGGCGAGGCGGCGCGCCAAAGCTACGCACGGGTGCAGTTTCCGGTGCTGGCCTTGGCCATGACCGACGACGAGATGATGACCGCCCAAGGTCTGGAGAGCCTGATGGCGCTGTACACCCATGCGCCGCGCCGTGTGCTGCGCTTGTCCCCGGCCGATGTGGCGGTGCGGCGTCTGGGTCATTTTGGGGCTTTTCGCGACGAGCACCAGGCGGTGCTGTGGCCCCGTATCCAACAGTATTTGAGTAACTTACCCCAGGCGGTACAGGTATGACCCTACATCCTTTTGACCAGGCAACCACCCTGGAACGCCAGGCCGACGGCGCTTGGCTGGGCCACACCAGCCCGGCCTACGCCAACATGGTGGGGCCGTTTGGCGGCATCACCGCAGCCCAGGCCCTGTGCGCCGTGCTGCGCCACCCGGAGCGCCTGGGCGACCCGGTGGCGCTCACCGTCAATTTTTGTGCGGCGGTGGCCGACGGGGCCTTTGTGGTGCTGGCGCGCCCGGTGCGCACCAACCGCTCGACCCAGCACTGGGTCATTGAAATGCAGCAGGAGGGCCAGGCGGTGCTGACCGCCACGGCGGTGACCGCGGTGCGCCGCGAAACCTGGAGTCTGGACGAAGAGGCCATGCCCGCCTGCCCGCCGCCCCACGCAGTGGCGCCGCCTGCGGAGCGTGCGCCCATGGAGTTTGTCAAGCGCTACGAGCAGCGCCCCATCACCGGCGGCATGCCCACGGTGTGGGACGGCAGCGGCGACAGCAGCCTGACCCGGCTGTGGGTGCGCGACTACCCGGCGCGTCCCCTGGACTTCGCCTCGCTCAGCGCCCTGTCGGACATCTTTTTCCCGCGCGTCTTCATCCGCCGCTCCACCCTGGTGCCGGTGGGCACGGTGTCCATGACGGTGTATTTCCATGCCGATGCCGAGCAAGTGGCGCAAACCGGCAGCGGCTACCTGCTGGGCCAAGCGCGGGCGCAGGCCTTTCGCAACGGCTACTTTGACCATACCGGCCAGTTGTGGAACGAGGCCGGTGTCCTGCTGGTGACCACCCACCAGCTGGTGTATTACAAACAATAAGCATTTCTGAACCCGCATTTTTGCCAGGAGACCTATGTCCGATATCTTGATCGACACCGCCGACGGTGTCATGACGCTCACCCTGAACCGGGTGGACAAGAAAAACTCATTCACCCAGGCCATGTACGGCACCTGCGCCGACGCACTGGCGCAGGCGGCTGGCGACCCCGCCATCCGCACCGTGGTCCTGCAGGGCCACCTCACGGTGTTCAGCGCGGGCAATGACATTGGCGACTTCCTCACCCGGGCGCCGTCCACCCAGGACTCGCCCGTGTTTCGCTTCCTGCGCGGCATTGCCCAGTTTCCCAAGCCGCTGATTGCGGCGGTCTGCGGCCCGGCGGTGGGCATCGGCACCACCTTGCTGTTCCACTGCGACCTGGTGTACGCGGGCGACAACGCGGCGTTTTCCATGCCCTTTGTCAACCTGGGCCTGTGCCCCGAGGCGGCGTCCAGCCTGCTGGTGCCGCAGATGATGGGTTACCACCGCGCCGCCGAAGCCCTGCTGCTGGGCGAGCCCTTCATGGCCGAAGCCGCCCTGGAAGTGGGCCTGGTCAACCGCATCGTGCCGCCCACCGAAGCCAATGCTGTGGCCCAGGCCCAGGCGCGCAAGCTGGCCACCAAACCGCTGGCGGCGCTGGTGGAGACCAAACGCCTGATGAAAAAAGGCCAGATGGCGCAGGTGCTCAGCGCCATGGCCGAAGAGGGCGAGAGCTTTGGGCGCATGCTGCAAGAGCCAGCGGCCAAAGAAGCGTTTACGGCCTTCATGGACAAACGCAAACCCGATTTCAGCAAAGCCTGAGTTTCGTCAAGGCCAAGACGGGTATTGCCCTGACAATTTAAGCAAAACTGGCCTCTGGCCCCCGTAGATAGTGCGCAAGCAGCTACTAAATTAATAGCAATAGACCAACATCAAGGAGACGTTATGAGTGATTCAAGTCCAGCCAAGCCGATCAGCCTCCAGGGCAAAACCCTGTTCATCACCGGCGCCTCGCGCGGCATCGGCCTGGCCATTGCCAAGCGCGCGGCGCTGGACGGCGCCAACATCGTCATCGTGGCCAAAACCACCGAGGCCAACCCCAAGCTGCCCGGCACCATCTACAGCGCCGCCGCCGAGGTGGAAGCGGCCGGTGGGCGCGCCCTGGCGCTGTCGGTGGACATCCGTGACGAGGCCGCGGTGATGGCGGCCGTGGCCCAGGCGGTGGAGGCCTTTGGCGGCATCGACATCCTGGTGAACAACGCCAGCGCCATTAGCCTGACCAACACCGAAGCCACACCCATGAAGCGCTTCGACCTGATGAACGGCGTCAACGCCCGTGGCACCTACCTGTGCACCCTGGCCTGCCTGCCCGAACTGAAGAAGTCCGCCAAGGCCGGGCGCAACCCGCAGGTGCTGACCATGTCGCCGCCCCTCTCCATGCAGACCCACTGGTTCGCGCCCCACACCGCCTACACCATGGCCAAATACGGCATGAGCATGTGCACCCTGGGCCATGCGGGCGAGTTCAAGAAGTTCGGCATTGGTGTCAACAGCCTGTGGCCGCGCACCGCCATCGCCACCGCCGCCATGCAGATGATCCCGGGGGTGGACATTGCGCTGTGCCGCAAACCCGAGATCATGGCCGACGCCGCCTACTGCGTGTTGACCAGCGCCAACAGCAACACCGGCAACTTCTACATCGACGACACGGTGTTGGCAGCCCACGGGGTGACGGACCTGGACCGCTACGCCGTCACGCCGGGCAATACCCGCTTTCTGCCGGATTTCTTTGTGGATTGAGGATGAAATAGGCCTCTAGCCCCCGTACCTATTGCGCAAGCAGCTCCTGAATGCATAGCAAAAGCTGGCGGGCTTTGGGCGTTCTGGTGCTGCTCGCCGTGCTGGGGGCTGCGCTGTGGTGGCTGCAGCGGGCGGTTCCCGTGCCATCCCTTGCCCCGGCAGCGCCCCTGCAGTTTGTCGGCAGCGCCGCCTGTGCCCAGTGCCACGCCACACCGACCCAGGACTGGAGCGGCTCGCACCATGCGCTGGCCATGCAGCAGGCCACGCGCGCGGCGGTACTGGCACCCTTTGGCGGGGAGCGTTTTAGCCACGGCGGCGTCACCTCCACCTTCAGCCAGCGCGCCAACAAGTTTTATGTGCGCACCGATGGGCATGATGGCCGCTTGCGCGAGTTCGAGGTCACCCACACGCTGGGCGTGACGCCGCTGCAGCAGTACCTGATTCCGGTGGCCAACGGGGGCATGCAGGCGCTGGGCATTGCCTGGGACGCGCGGCCCCGTGCCCAGGGCGGGCAGCGCTGGTTCCAGCTCCAGGCCGGAGAACGGGTGAAGGCCGGGGACGAGCTGCACTGGACCGGGCGCCAGCAAAACTTCAACTTCATGTGCGCCGAGTGCCATGTGACCCAATTCAAGAAGAACTTCAACCCGCAAACCCGCACCTTTGCCAGCACCTGGTCGGAGATGAACGTGGCCTGCGAAGCCTGCCACGGGCCGGGCTCCGGCCATGTGGCCTGGGCGGGCTTTGCCAAGGCCCCGTCTTCCCCGTCCTCCCGGGCCAGCGATCCCAGCAAGGGGCTGGCGCTCTCGCTCAACCAGCGCCAAGGCGTGTCCTGGACCCTCAACCCCCAGACCGGTAACGCCACGCGCCACCCTCCACAGGCCGCCCCCGGCAGCGCACGCCTGCCCGGCCAGGAGGTGGAGATGTGTGGACGCTGCCACGCCCACCGCAGCCAGTTCAGCGATGACTACGCACACGGCAAACCCCTGCTGGACACCCATGTGCCCTCGCTGCTGGCGCCCGGCCTGCACTGGCGCGACGGCCAGATGCGCGCCGAGGTCTACAACTACGCCTCTTTCCTGCAAAGCAAGATGCACCAGAAGGGCGTGAGCTGCAGCGACTGCCATAACCCGCACAGCCTGAAGCTGCGCGCCCCCGGCAACGCCACCTGCTTCCAGTGCCACGCCTCCGCGCAATACGAGGCGCCGGCACACCACCACCACGCCATGGGCTCGGCGGGTGCCAGTTGTGCCGCCTGCCACATGCCCACCACCACCTATATGACGGTGGACCCGCGCCACGACCACAGCATCCGCGTGCCCCGGCCCGACCTGTCGCAGCGCCTGGGCACGCCCAATGCTTGCAGCCAATGCCATGCCGACCAACCCGCAACGTGGGCGGCGCAGTGGGCCGGCCGCTGGTACCCCCGGCTGCAGGAGCGCCCCATACCGCTGGCCGAGGCCCTGCACGCCAGCGAGCTGGGCAGCGTTGAGGCCCCGCAACTGTTGCAGGGTGTGGTAGCCGACCCGCTGCAAAGTGGCATGGCACGGGCCAGCGCGCTGGCCCGCCTGCCTGCGCCCCGGGACCGTGCCGAGGTGGAGCGCCTGGGCGGCCTGCTGAGTGATGCCGATCCGCTGGTGCGCCACACGGCGGTAGAGGCGCTGGCCACCACGCCGCTGGAACTGCGGGTGCGTTTATTGCTGCCTTTGCTGGCCGACCCGGTGCAAGCGGTGCGCATGGCCGCCGCGCGGTGGCTGGCCGGTGCGCCCCAGGGCGCATGGACGGTGCAGCAACGCGCCGATTTTGAGCGTGCCTTGGGGGAATACATCGCCGCCCAGCAGTTCAATGCCGACCGGCCCGAGTCCTACAGCAACCTGGGGTTGCTCTATGCCGACCAGGGCCAGTGGAGCCAGGCCGAAGCCGCGCTCCAAACCGCCATCGCGATGGCCCCGACGCTGGCGCTCCCCGCCCTCAACCTGGCCGACGTGTACCGGGCGATGGGCCGCGAGGACCGGGCGCAGGCGCTGATCGTGGGTGTCACCCGGCGGGAGCCCAAAAACGCACTGGCCTTCTATGCCTTGGGCTTGTCCTTGTACCGGCAGCAGCGCAGTGCCGACGCCGTGCAAGCCTTGCACACGGCGGCGCGGCTGGAGCCGCAGAACCCGCGGTATGCCGCGGTGTACGCACAAGCCCGCGAGGCCGCCGCCCGCCCGCACCCGCGGGGCGCGGCCACGCCCTGAGGTGGCACTACTCCGGGATTTTTCGGCGCTGCTTGGGCATTTGCCGGTGGGTCCAGGGGTGAAGTTGCTCCAGCAAGGCCTGCACTAGCGTTTGGAGCTCCCCCACGCGTTCCAGCGCTTGCGCACCCTGGCCTTGGGCGTACAGATGGCACAGTTCGCTGCCCAATGTGTGGATGTGTTGGTGTAGGGTGTCAACCATGGCAAAGGACGCATGGGCGCCGTGCAGGGCCATGCCTTTCTTGGCCAGCCAGCCGCCGAAATGGCACTGCGCCGGGTCCAGCTCGGGCGGTGTATCGCGCTCGCCCCGCAGGTGGCTCTCGATGGCCTTGACCCAGGCGTGGTGCTCCACGCTGGCAAACAGCAAAGGCAAATCGTCCCGGCGCATCAGCGGCACCTGGCTCCAGCTGGCATCGGGCTTCCAGCTGCGGGCCCAGTCGGGCAGGGCTTCGGCGGGCATCGGGCGCGCAATCCCATAGCCCTGGCCCAACTCGCAGCCCAGCTGCAACAGCATCTGCCCATGCGCCACCGTCTCCACCCCTTCGGCAATCACCTCGCGGCGAAAGGCCGCCGCCAGCCCAATCACCCCATCCAAAATTGCCAGATCGTCGGGGTCGTCCAGCATGTCGCGCACAAAACTCTGGTCGATCTTGAGCAGGCTGGCTGGCAGGCGCTTCAGATAGGTCAGCGACGAATACCCGGTGCCAAAATCGTCCAGCGCAAACAGCACCCCCATACCCCGGCAGGTCTCAATGACCTTGGAGACCCCGGCCATGTCATCCAGCGCGCTGGTCTCCAGCACCTCCAGCTCCAGGCTGGTGGAGGGCACCTGCGGGTGCGCCGCCAAAATTGCCCTTAAGCGCTGCACAAAGTCGGCCTGCTGCAACTGGCGCGCCCCCACATTCACACTCACCGGCAAGTCCAGCCCCGCTGCGCGCCAGCGCTCCACCTGGGTCAAGGCGGTGTCGATCACCCATTCCCCGACCTCGATGGCCAGCGGATGGTCCTCGATCACCGGCAAAAACTGGGCCGGCGCCAGCAAGCCCTGCTCGGGGTGCTGCCAGCGGATCAGCGCCTCGGCCCCGATGACCACGCCGGTGCGCATATTCACCTTGGGCTGGTAGTGCAGCACGAACTCGGCTTGCGCCAGTGCATGGCGGATGCGGTCCAGGCTCTCGTGGTGGCCGCGCACACTGCGGTCTTGCTCGGCATCAAAGACGTGGTAACGGTTCTTGCCGGCCAGCTTGGCCTGGTACATGGCCTGGTCGGCCTGGCGCAGGAGCTGGTCAGCGTCCACGATCTCGGCCTGGGGGTAGAAGGTGACACCCAGGCTGGCGGAAACCTGCAGCGCCACGTTGCCAATCTGCACCGGCAGAGCCGCGGCCGTGAGCAGCCGGTTCAGCAGGGGCACGCAAGACGCCAGGTCCGTCAGGTCCACCAGCACCGCCACAAACTCATCCCCGCCCATGCGGGCCAACGTATCACCCTCACGCAGGGCCTGCTTCATGCGGGTGGCCAGGGCAATCAGCAATTGGTCGCCCGCATCATGGCCGTGGGTATCGTTGATGGCCTTGAAACCGTCCAGGTCCAGGAAAGCCACCGCGGTTTGTTGTCCGCGCCTTTGGGTTTGGGCCATGGCCTGGTGCAAGCGGTCGGCCAGCAGCACGCGGTTGGGCAAGCCGGTCAGGGCATCGAAGTGGGCGATGTGCTCCAGCTGCTGCTGGTGCTCCTTGGTGGCGGTGATGTCGGAGAACAGGGCCACATACTGCTGCACCTCGCCTTGGGCACCCCGCACCGCACTGATGGTCTGCATCTCGGCGTAGACCTCGCCGTTTTTACGCCGGTTCCAGACTTCGCCATACCAGTGGCCTTGTGCGGCCAGACCCCGCCACATGGCGGCGTAGTACTCCTTGCCCTGGCGCCCCGAGCTGAGCAGGCGGGGGTTCTGGCCCAACACTTCCTCGCGGCTGTATCCGGTGATGCGGCTAAAGGCCTCATTGACGTCGATGATGTCGCCACTGGCCGAGGTGATCATGATGGCTTCGCGGGCGTGGGAGAACACTTTGGCGGCCAACTGGAGTTTTTCTTGCGCGCGTTTGCGTTCGGTGACGTCACGCACCGCAATCAGGTTGGCGTCCTTGCCATCGAACACGATGCGCGTGGCCTGCACCTCCACGTCAATCGCCGACCCGTCCATCCTGAGGTATTTTTCCTCGACCAGGGGCACGGACAGGCCGTTGTTGGCGACCACCTGGGCACGGGCCAGTGCGAAGGCGCGGCTGTCCGGGTGCACCAGATCCATGATGGGCTTGCCGATCATCTCCTGCGCGGACTGGGCGCCAAACATGCGGATAGCTGCCGGGTTGACGTAAACCACTTTCCCATTGCGGTGCACCCCAATGGCTTCGGGCGTCCATTCGATCATGGTGCGGTAGCGGTGTTCGCTCTCCTGCAGGGCCTGTTCGACGCGTTTGCGTTCGGTCAGGTCCACGTCCACGCAAAACAATTCGGTTTGCTGGCCGGCATGGTTCACCAGGGCATGGCTGGTAATCACCGACACCAGGGCACCATCGCGGGTCTGGAGCTGCATTTCGCCGGAAGGAATCGGTACACCGGTTTCGTACATCTGCCGCATCGCGGCCCGCACTTCGTCACGCATGCCCGCCGGGATGATGAGCGCGTGCAAATTGTGGCCCAAGGCCTGGGCGGCGCTGTAGCCGTACAGCAGTTCCGAGGCCCGGTTCCAGAAGGTCACCGTGCCATCGGGGGTGTAGCCTTGCACCGCCACGCTGGAAATATTTTCCATGACGGAGCGAAAACGCTCTTCACTGTCCCGAATGGCCTGCGCAGCGGCACTTCTCTCGATCGCGATGCTGGCCAGGTGGGCGACTTGTTCGATCAGCGCAATATCGCTGGCCACCGGGGTGTGGGGCTTGTGGTGGTAGATGGCAAACGTGCCCAGCACCTGGCCCGATGCGGCGCGAATCGGTTGTGACCAGCAGGCCGCTAAACCGGCACGGGCCGCCAGTTCCTGGTAGGGCGCCCAGTAGGGATGGTTGGCGATGTCTTCGACAATGACCCGCTCCCCAGTAAAAGCCGCCGTGCCACAGGAACCCACACCCGGGCCGATTTCCAAACCGTCTATGGCTGCGTTGTAAAACGCGGGCAGGCTGGGGGCGATGGCTTGGCCCAGGTGTTTGCCATCGCGGTCGAGCAACAATACGCTGCACAGCATGGTGGGTTTGAGCTGTTCCACGCCGCGCACAATGGCCTCCAAAACGGAGGGAAGCGGATCGCCGGCCGCCAAAAATTCCAGCGTGTGGCTGCGGAATTGTTCATATTTTTCGGCTTGGATGCGGCCGGTGACATCGGCAATCACGCCCACCAAGCCGCGTTCGGCACCGTCGGCATCCACAAAGCGCTGGCCCGTCAGGTGGCCCCAAAATTCGGTTTGGTCGTGGCGCCAGTACAAGCGGTGCAAATCGACAGACGGGATTTCACTGGCCAGCAGGGCCAGCATCTGCTGGCGGCCGGTGTCCCGCTCGCTCGGGTGCACCAGGGCCACATACTCGCCCCCCACCAGCGTATCGACCGTGCATCCGAACATTTCGGCCATGCGCTGGTTGGCCTGGGTGATGCGCCCTTGCATGTCAACGACAAAAATCGCCACACTGGAGGTGTCCAGAATCTGCTTGAGCAAGGTCTCCCTTTGCGCCAGGGTTTTCAGCAGGGTGTTGAAGCCACCAATCAAATGGCCTATTTCGTCGTGCCGCGTGACCGGCAGCGGCGGCGGCGGTGTTTGCAGTTGTGACAGGGTGGCCAGGGTTTTGACGGTGGAAAACAGGGGGGCCAGCTGGCGTTTGAGCATCCACCGGGTCAAGCCACCCGCCAGCAGGGTCAAAAGAAGGGTGGTCAGCAGCATGCGCCGCTGCAAGTTGACGATGGGTACAAAGGCTTCTGCGGTGGGCAGTTGGCTGGCAACGGCCCAACCCGCAAGGGGAATCCCCTTGACCGAAGCCAGTACTTCCACGCCCTTCGAATTGACAAAAACCTGGGAGCCCTCGTAGCCCTGGACGAATCGGTCTATCGCCGGATGGGTGCCAGCGGCTGGCAGCGCTTCCATAATGCGCGTCTTGTCGCTGGCCGTGACCATCATCCGTTGCCGCGGTGCGAGGACCAGGAAACTGCCGGATTTTCCGTAATGGTTTTTCGTGATTTCGTCTAAAAAATTGGGCTGGCCCAGTTGGAGCACGCCGGCAAGGGCGCCAATGACGGTGCCATGGCCGTCGTGAATTGGCACCGACAGACTGATTTCTGCGACCCCCGATCGCTTGCCCAGGACGGGCCAGCCGATGGTCGGCGTGTCCTTCTGCAGTGCCGCTGCAATGCTGGCATCGTCGGCATAGTTGGCACCGATCCGACCCGCAGCGGGGGCGGTGTCCGCAATGGCGGTGCCATCGCCCCGGTAGGCGATCAGCCCCCCGTTGAACAGACTCTGCAATACCGCCTGGTCTTGCAGGGCCGTTTGCAAGGCCGCCGTGTGGTCGGGTACCTCAGGGGCGATTCTTTCGGCAACCGTTTGCAGTGAACGCAAACGCAGTTGCAATTCTCCGTTGATCTCGGCCGCCGCGACGGACGCCATGGAAAACTGCTGTTCGCCCAAAAGGCGCTGCATATCCTCGCGCAACATCCGGCTGGCATAAAACGCCAGCGACCACAGGCTGAGCAAAAAAATGACCAGGGTGAACAGCGTCACCTTGTTTTTGAGAGAGCGCCGTCGGAAGAAGTTGAGGGTCATGCAAGTGTCTTAGGTGCGATGCCGGTGCTTAGGCCGGGAGCAAGGACTTCAATTGTTCCAGCAATTGGTCCCGCAGGGTCAGGAGTTCGGGCAGGCGTTCCAGTGCTTCACGGGGCTGGCCTTCACCATACAGACCGCACAGCGTGGCGGCCAGCGCGTGGGCCTGCTGGTGCAAGGTGTCGATTGCCGCCAGGGCGGGGTGTGCGCCGTGGCGCGCCCGGCCCTCTTTGGACAGCCACTGGCCCAGGTGGCATTGCAGGTGGTCCAGCTCCGGCGGGGCTTCGCGCAGGCCGTGGAGAAAATCTTCCATGCTCTTGCTCCAGGCGCGGTGCTCGACACCGGCAAACAGCATGGGGAAGTCTTCGCGGCGCACCGGTGCCATGTGGCGCCACGCCGGGTCGGGCCGCCAGTGGGCCTTCCACAGGGCCAATTGCTGGGCCGGCATGGGGCGGGCAATGCCGTAACCCTGTGCCAGGTCACAGCCCAGTTGCAGCAGCATAGTGCCGTGGGCGATGGTCTCCACACCTTCGGCGATGACGTCGCGGCGAAAGGCAGAGGCCAAACCAATCACCCCTTCCAGAATGGCCAAGTCGTCCGGGTCGTCCAGCATGTCGCGCACAAAGCTCTGGTCCACCTTGAGCAGGGCCACGGGTAGGCGTTTCAGGTAGGTGAGGGAGGAATAACCGGTGCCAAAGTCGTCCAGCGCAAAGCGCACACCCATGCGCCCGCAGGCCTCTATCACCTGGGACACGCCGCTCACGTCTTCCAGCGCGCTGGTCTCCAGCACCTCCAGGGAGAGTCCGCCGGGCGGGGTATGGGGGTGCCGGGCCAAAATCCCCTGCAGCCTTTCCACGAAGTTCACCTGCTGCAACTGGCGCGCGCCGATGTTGACGCTGACCTCCATGTCCAGCCCGGCACTGGCCCAGCGCGCCATCTGTGTCAGCGCGGTATCAATCACCCACTCGCCAATGTCGATGGCCAGCGGGTGGTCTTCAATGACCGGCAGAAACGCTGCGGGCGGTAAAAGACCGCGCTGGGGGTGTTGCCAGCGGATCAGCGCTTCGGCGCCAATGACCGCGCCGGTGCGCATATTCACCTTGGGCTGGTAATACAGCACAAATTCCTGGTCCACCAGGGCCTGGCGGATGTGCTCCAGGCTCTCGTGGTGGCCGCGCACACTGTTGTCGTGTGCGGCGTCGAAGACGTGGTAGCGGTTTTTGCCCGCGAGCTTGGCCTGGTACATGGCCTGGTCGGCCTGGCGCAGCAATTGGTCCGCATCCACCTCTTGCGCCTGCGGATAAAAGGTGACGCCCAGGCTGGCAGAGACTTGCAGCACAAAGGGCCCCACCTGCACGGGTTCGGCAGCGGCGATCAGCAGACGGGCCAGCAGGGGCTCACCGGCGGCCATGTCCGGCAAATCGACCAGCACCGCCACAAACTCGTCACCCCCCATGCGGGCCAGGGTATCGCCATCGCGCAGGGCTTGTTTCATGCGGGCCGCCAAGGCGATCAGCAGCTGGTCACCGGCGTCGTGGCCATGCTTGTCGTTGACGGCCTTGAACCCATCCAGGTCGAGAAAGGCCACCGCCAGAGGTTGGCCGCGCCGTTGGGCCTGCGCCATGCCCTGCTGCAGGCGGTCGGCCAGCAAGACCCGGTTGGGCAGGCTGGTGAGTGCATCAAAATGGGCGATGTGTTCGAGCTGGCGTTGGTGCTCTTTCATCGCGGTGATGTCGGAGAACAGGGCCGCATAGTGCTGGATCTGGCCTTGCGCATCGTGGACTGTGCTGATGGTGAGCATCTGGGCGTACACATCGCCGTTTTTTCGCCGGTTCCAGATTTCGCCATGCCACTGGCCTCTTTCGGCCAGTTCGGTAAACAGTGCCTTGTAAAAATGCCGGTCATGCCGCCCCGAACTGAAGAGGTGCGGGTTGCGCCCCAGCACCTCGTCCTGTGCAAAGCCGGTGATGCGGCTGAAGGCGGCATTGACGTCGATGATGGTGCCGTCCAGCGTGGTGATGAAAATCCCCTCCTGGGCGTGGGTGAACACGCTGGCTGCCAGCTGCAGCCGTGATTCGGCCAGTTTGCGTGCCGTGATGTCGCGGATGGACACATGAATGGCGGGCTCGCCGTCGTAGACGATGGCCGTGCCTTGCACCTCCACGTCGATGGCACCTCCGTCCAGCCGGAGAAATTTCGATTCCACCATCGGGGTGATCGCCACCTTGTCATTGATGGCCTTCATACGCGCCGTCTGTACTTCCAGAAAGTCGGGATGGATCAGTTGCTGCGTGCGTTGGCCGATCAGGTCTTGCGCATTGCTGGCGCCGAACATCTTGATGGCTGCCGCATTGACGTACAGAATTTCTCCGAGGCGGTGCACCAGCACCGGGTCGGGTGACCACTCCACCATGGTGCGGTAACGCCCCTCGCTGTCGCGCAGCTTCTGGGCGCTGGTGCTTTTTTCAATGGCAATGCTGGCCAGGGACGCGGATTGCTCAATGATGGCAATGTCTCCCGCCTGCGGTGTGTAGGCAGTGCGGTGGTAGATGGCAAAGGTGCCCAGCACCTTGCCTGAGGAAGACTGGATGGGCTGCGACCAGCATGCCCCCACACCCGCCCGCGCCGCCAGTTCCTTGAAAGGCGCCCAGTAGGGGTGGGTCGCGATGTTCTCCACCACCACGCGTTCACCGCTAAAGGCGGCTGTGCCGCAGGAGCCCACGTCTGGGCCGATGCCCAGGCCGGCCAGGGCCTCGTTGTAAAAATCCGGCAGACTGGGCGCCACCCCTTTGCAAAGATGCTTGCGCTCGTTGTCCAGCAACTGGATGCTGCACAGGGACTCGGGGCGAACCTGTTCCACACCCAGCACGATGGCCTCCAGGATGCCGGGAAGCGGTGCGCTGGCCGCCAGCATTTCCAGGATGCGACTGCGAAATTTTTCGTAGTTCTGCACTTCCTTGCGTTCGCTGATGTTGGCGATCACCCCCACCAGGCCCCGGTTGTGGCCGTGGGCGTCCACAAAACGCCGGCCCGTCAGACGGCCCCAAAACCGACTGTGGTCGGCGCGCCAATAGAGGCGGTCCAAGTCCACCGACGGTATTTCGCTGGCCAGCAAGGCCAGCATTTTTTGCCGCCCCTCTTCCCGCTCCGCAGGGTGCACCAGCGAGACATATTCGGCCCCCTCCAGCGCCGCGGGCGTGCAGCCAAACATATCGGCCATGGGCTGGTTGGCCTGGGTGATGCGGCCTTGCAGATCGACCAAAAAAATGGCCACGCTGGCGGTATTGATGATTTGCTGGTGCAAGGATTCCCGCTGCGCCGAGGTATCGAGCAGCGATTTGAAACCGCCAATGAGTTGGCCGATTTCATCCTGCTTGACGGCGGGCAGCGGCAGCGGTGCTTGGGTTGGATCACTCCGCGCCAGTGAGCGGGATGCGGCCAGCAGGGGCGACAGTTGCCGCTGCAACATCCAGGTGGTGGCCCACCAGACCAGCCCCCCGGCCAAAAGCGTCAGTGCGGCAGCGGCCAGCATCAGGTGTTGCTGTATGGCGTCCAGGGGCGCAAAGGCTTCGTCGGCAGGCAAGGCGGCCACCACGAACCAGCCCGCCACCGGGATCCCTTTGGCAGCCGTCAACTCTTCCACGCCCAAGGAGTTCCGGGCGATGCCGTAGCCTTCGAATCCCTGCATGTACCGGTCGTGCATCGGATTGGCGCCGGGTGCAGGGGTGGGCTGCATGATGCGGCTTTTGTCGGTTGCGGTCACAAACAGCTGGTGTTGTGGCGCGATCACCATATAACCACCGGTCTTGCCGTAGCTGCTGAGTGCAATTTTGTCCAGAAAGTTGGAGTGCCGCAGGTTGACCACCCCCGACAAGGACCCGATGACTTGGCCTTGCACATCGCGAATGGGCACCGCCATCAGCAAAACAGGGTCTGCCCCGGCCTGGCTGACGAAGGGCCGGCCGATGGTGGGCTGGCCTTTGAGTGCGGAGGCTACGGTGTCGGTATCCCGCACAGCGCTAGTGCGGGGTGTACCGGCGGGGACCACTTGCGCAAAGGCCAGGCCATCCATGCGGGTGGCAAAAATACCGCCGTTGAAGATGCTCTGAAAAATGGGCAGCTGCTCCAAAAACGATTGCGCGGCCGGGGCATGGCCCCAAATCTCCGGGCGCATGATTTTGGCCACATTTTCCAGGGCCTTCAGGCGCTCGTTCAACTCATCGTTGACATTGGCGGCGACCAGGGACACCGATGCCCATTGCTGTTCGCCCAACTGGTGCCGCATGTCTTCGCGCAGCATCCGGCTGGCGTACAAGGCCAGGGACCAAATGCTGAACACAAAAATCGCCAGCGTCAGAAAGGTCAGCCTGGTCTTGAGTGAGCGCCACTGAAGGATGTTCAATTGCATGCAGATGTCTCGTGTCAGTGATTTGGCTTAGCGAACGACTAGGGAGATTTTTTTGATCACGCACGTACCGCACAAGGGCTGCCAGTCAGGCGTTCCAACAAGCTGAAATGGCAGAAAAGACTCTAACACTTTATGCCTGTTGCCTGGGCGCAAAAGGCGCGCTGGGGTGCAGGGGGGCTGGCGCGTGGGGGTGTTATTTTTACAAAGCAATTGCTTGCTAAAAATACAGAGCTTGGGTATGCTTTGGAACCATGAACTCCCTTGCCTTGACCCTGCACCCCTTTGCCGCCTTGCCTGACGACGCGGCGCCCAAGCGCCCACGCGGACGCCCGCGCAAAACTGAAGAGGAGCGCGACGACGGCAACCGCCGCGCCGAACTGCTTGCCGCCGCCGCCCGTCTGTTTCGCCGCCAGGGTTTTGACGCCACCAGCACGCGCGATATTGCCGCCGCCGTGGGCATGCACAGCGGCTCGCCGTTTTACCACTTCAAGAGCAAGGATGCGCTGCTGTATGCGGTGATGGAGGAGGGCATGCACACCGCCATTGCGCGCCAACGCACCGCGCTGGCATCGGACACCTCGCCCGAGCCGGACCCCCGGGTGCAGCTGCGCCGCCTGATCCGCTCCCACTTCGACACCTTGCACGGGCCGGGCAATGACTTCATTCCCGTCATGCTCTACGAGCAGCGCTCCCTGAGCAGCCGCCAGCGCAGCACGATCGCCCAGTTGCAGGCCGACTACGAAGCGCCCTGGACGCCGGTGCTGGAGGCCTTGCATGCCAGCGGCCAATTGCTGGCGCCGGTGAAGCTGTCGCGCTTGCTGATCCTGGGGGCGCTGAACTGGTCGGTGCAGTGGTTTGACCGCAAAAAAGGCGCCTCGCTGGACGAGTTGACCGACGCCTGCCTGGCGTTATTCCTGAAACCTTGTTGAAAGTCTGTATGACCTACCGTTCTGTATTCGCACCCCAATTGTTTGCCGGCAAGGTCGTGGTGGTCACCGGCGGCGGCTCGGGCATCGGGCGTTGCACCGCCCATGAACTGGCCGCCCTGGGGGCGCACACCGTGCTGATTGGCCGCAAGCCGGAGAAGCTGCAGGCTGTGGTGGAAGAGATCACCCAAGACGGCGGCAGCGCCAGTTTTGAGGTCTGCGACATCCGCCAAGAAGAGGCCGTCAAGCACACCGTGGCGGCCGTGGTGGCGGCGCACGAACGCATCGACGCCTTGGTCAACAACGCGGGCGGCCAGTACATGACGCCGCTGGAAGCCATCACGGCCAAGGGCTGGGAAGCGGTGACCAACACCAACCTCACCGGCGGTTTCCTGATGGCGCGCGAGTGTTTTGTGCAGAGCATGGGTAAACACGGGGGTGCCATCGTCAACATCGTGGCCGACATGTGGGGCTCCATGCCCGGCATGGGGCACAGCGGCGCGGCGCGCGCCGGCATGGTCAGCCTGACCGAAACGGCCGCCGTGGAATGGGGCGGCCGGGGCGTGCGGGTCAACGCGGTGGCGCCGGGCTACATCGCCTCCAGCGGCATGGACAACTATCC
>Ga0209343_10004222_pt1 | contig 17778 bp, 20 predicted proteins | sample RifCSPlowO2_02_FD_184026 | JGI IMG/M metagenome (GOLD analysis project Ga0209343, IMG submission 184026) | Groundwater microbial communities from Rifle, Colorado - Rifle CSP2_plank lowO2_0.2 (SPAdes) (version 2) | ecosystem: Environmental > Aquatic > Deep subsurface > Groundwater | place... | reverse complement strand
CATTGAAGTCATCCACGCCTGGGGCATGACGGAGATGTCGCCCCTGGGCACGGTCAGCCGGCTGAAGCAGAAACACCTGTCCCTGCCACTGGACGAACAGCATGCGCTGCTCGCCAAGCAAGGCAAAGTCGTGTTCGGCGTGGACATGCGCATCGTCGATCCGCAGGGGGCCGACGTCCCCTGGGACGGCAAGACGCCGGGCGATCTGCTGGTGCGTGGCCCTTGGATAGTCCAGAGCTACTTCGGCCCTGATGGCGCCAAACCCCTGGTGAGCGACACGACCGGCGCGCAGTGGTTCCCCACCGGCGACGTGGCCACGATCGACGCCGACGGCTACATGCAGATCACGGATCGCAGCAAGGACGTGATCAAGTCCGGCGGCGAGTGGATCGGCTCGATCGACCTGGAAAACGTCGCCATGGCGCACCCGGCGGTGGCGATGGCAGCGGCTATCGCCGTGCCGCATCCAAAGTGGGATGAACGACCCTTGCTGGTGGTGGTGCGCAAGCCGGGCGCGGAGGTCACCCGCGAAGCGCTGATTGGACACTACAAAGGCAAGGTCGCCTCCTGGTGGGTGCCGGACGATGTGGTATTCGTCGATGCCATTCCAATCGGCGCCACCGGAAAGATGCTGAAGAACCAGTTGCGTGAGCAGTTCAAGGACCACCGGCTGCCGGAGGTCTAAAAGATTTGCGGCGAACGTAATCAATGCCGCAAAACAAGCCCGGCATGTCGCCGGGCCCATAACAACGTAAAGGAGACATGATGAAACCATTGAATATCCGGAAATTGACTTGTTTGGCCGTGTTGTGCGGGATCACGGGCGGTGTATCCGCCCAGGAATCGCCGTGGTTTGTGCGCGCTGGCGTCGCATCGATTCAATACCAATCCGATGCGGACATTACAGTCGGGGGCGGCCCGGTGCCAGGGGCCGCGTTGAACCTGAGTGACAGCACCACCCTCGCGGCCGAAATCGGATACTGGCTCACACCCTCGGCGGCCCTGCGGGCAACGGTGGGCATACCACCCAAGACTCGGATCGAAGGTCGTGGAACGGTGGCGCCATTGGGTCAATTGGGCGAGGTGAAGTATGCACCGGCAATGTTGACCGGCACGTACAGCTTCGACCTCGGGGCCATCAAACCTTACATTGGCGGCGGAATCGCCTACATCCATGTCCTGGAGTCAAAAGATGGCGCGGTGGCAGGCCTGGACGTGAAGAGCCGGTTTGGTGGCGTGCTGCAAGTCGGCGTGGATATTCCCATTGACAAGTCGTGGGGCTTGTTCGTCGACTTCCGAAAGCTGTACTGGAAAACCAAGGCGACCGGAACAGCCCCTGCATTCGGCGGAGCGCCCGTAAAGGCCGACTTGAAACCCTCTCCGTTCGTGGTGATGGCCGGGGTATCGAAGCGTTTTTGATGGCTGGATGCTCGGCAAGTTTTCAGCATGCGGGATGTGACAAATAGGCCGGAGGATCGCCGCGATGGCGGTCCAGCCGCCTATCGCTGACCTTGCATCCGAAAACCGTATGCCTTGAGGGAGAGGCAAGGAGCTTTTATGAAAAATCGAAACAGACGCTTTGTACGCATGGGTGGCTTGCTCACAGTTGTCATTGGTGTGACTGGCAACGCCGCTGCAACCGAGAACTTCGATCTTCGGTACGCCCCGGGTTTTGGGGGGGCAGATATGTCGGCACCACTCGATCCAGGGTGGTATTTTCAGATCCCTAGTTACATCTACAAGGGCAAGGTTAAGCTTAATTCCACAGCAAACGTCGACCTCACAGCCCCGCCTTTCAACGTGCCGATCCCCGGCGCGTCGGCAAGCACACCCGTGCAGACGGAGATTCGCGTCAGAATTTCCGCACTCGCCCCACGCCTGACCTTCATGAGTACCGAGCAATGGCTGGGGGCCACGGTAGGCGCAACCGCGCTCCTACCGTTGATCGAGAAGAAGGCCGATGCGTCTGCCGCCGCCGGCCAGACAACTTTCAATGCCGCGGCCTCTCTGCTGCCCGCCGCCAATCAGACTGCAATAGCGAACGGAATCGGCACTGCGGTAGCGCAGCAAGCCAGCGCACTTTCCAGCGCCAGTTTCGGTGTTGGTGATCTAGAGCTTGGGCCCATCCTGCGTTGGAACCTCGATCCATCGCAGGTTCTGTTTGGGCTGATCTTCGCCCTGCCGACCGGTGCGTATGACAAGAATCGATCAACCAATCCGAGTGCGGGAAATTTCTACACAGTCCGACCGATGGTGCAATACAGCCACATCGGCGAAAGCTGGGATCTCGGGGTGCGTGCTGCATACTCGACAAACACGAGAAATAGGGATACTCAGTATCGTTCCGGCGACCACCTCAATGTCGATTTCTCGCTCATGAAATCGCTGTCGGAGCAACTACGGGTGGGTGCCGCAGGATACGCCTTCCTTCAGACCACGCGGGACACCGTCAACGGCACACCGATCGCCTTACAGGCATTGACTGTCGGCAAGAAAGGGAGGAGCTTCGCTATCGGCCCCTCCCTTGCCTGGATCAAGGGTACCGGTGATTGGCTCGTTGAAGGCCGGTTGCTCAAGGAGTTTTCGGTACAAAACCGGCCCGAGGGCACGGCGCTATGGATCAGCCTGACCGTGCCTCTTCGTTGAAAGCACGAGCCTCTTTTGGGCGTGCGCAAACCCGTACTCGATTTTCATTCTGTGTCTGCGTTTTTAGAAAAATGGAGTTCCCTATGCGTCAAATACTAGTCGCCATGTGGCTGCTGCTCGTCATGTCATCTGGTGCCATGGCGGGACCATTGGAAGTCGAAGGCGTATCGCTTAACGACACAGCAACGATCTCTGGGAAACAACTTGTACTCAACGGGGCCGGATTTCACAAGAGAGGCTATTTCAAGGCCTATGTCACCGGCTTGTACCTTCCCGAAAAGCTGGCTTCGCTGGATGCGATCAACAAGCTGAGCGGTCCGAAACGCATCCACCTCCATGTGCTCAGGGAAATTCCAGGCTCGACGATTTCCGGCTATTTCTTGAATGACTTCAAGTTGGTGGCGACCAGCGCCGAGTTTGTGAAGCTAATCGACGAGGTCGGGGCAGTGGGCGCCATTTACAGTGCCCTGCCACGGGTGTACAAGGGTGATGTGTTCTGGATCGATTGGGAGCCCGGCAAGGGGATGACCGTTACCCGGAATGGCAATCTCATAGTACGAGGCTTGTTCACGCCCTATCTCACTACCCCGAATAGCGAGTTGATGCATCAGATCATGCTGCGCATCTATGCCGGCGCAGCCGTTCCCGAGGATTTGCAGCGCAATCTGCTTGGCCAGTCGACGAGCATGTCTTCCTCAGCCCAAGCCGAGCGCTGAGAAGCTGGGACTTGTGCGATTTCCGGCTGCGGGTGGGCCGGAACAAGGCATGGTGCCTTTTGAGGATATGGTGGATGACGTGGGCGCCTTCGGGCCCATCAAACTCCCAGCCGGGCTCTCGCCCGAGCTTCCCGCAAAGCGCCCGTGCGGTTTCGCACGACCAGTTTGGCGTACAAGTTGTGCAGGTGCCACTTGAACCGTGCCCTCGGTCAACAGTAAGCAATGGGATGAACGCCCCCACCCGTAACGGCATCGACGTGCCAAAGTGGAGACGTTGATCAACCACTTGAACCGAGAAGGGGCGTCCACCATGAAGCTTTCGACTGTTGGCATCGACCTGGCGAAGAACGTGTTCCAGGTCCACGGAATCGACGAGCATGGCAAGGTGCTCGTGAAGAAGCAACTGCGCCGGGGCCAGATGGCGACATTCTTCGTCAACCTGCCGCCGTGTTTGCTGGGCATGGAGGCTTGCGGCAGCGCTCATCACTGGGCGCGCAAGCTCCGGGCAATGGGGCACACCGTGCGCCTGATGGCACCCCAGTTCGTCAAGCCCTACGTCGTCTGCCCTGAAATATTCATTTTCAGCCAGCGACCAGTCGTGGCGCCGGCTCCCTGAATGCGTTAACGGCGAGGTTGCGCAGCATGCGAGCCCAGTTGGGCGATGGTGCGACTGTCTTGCGCAGGCGCAAATAAAGCCGCCGCAAGAAGGGCACCCCCTTCTTGGCAATCATCCGCAGCAGCCAACGCAGGTTGTAGCCCGCCGCACACAGCACCGCGTGCAGTCTGTCCCCTTGTTCGCCTTTCAAGTGGCAGCGAGCCATGCGGTGGTCCGCCTTCAAGTGCCCGATGATCGGCTCGATCGCCTGACGTCTCCTGAGCAGCTTTCTCTCCTGGGTCGTGAGCGTCTTGAACCCCCGGCGGCCACTCAAAGTGCTTACATGGTCCGCCCGGGGAGAGCAAGTTTTTGCGTGGTGAAGGTTTGAAGAGTTTGCTGCCTTACATTCGGGCTGTTTGTGCAGTGGGTACTGCTGCCCATGATGGCTATTCGCGGCCGAGGTTCCCATCTCCACTTGGTACTCAACGTACTGGCACTTTGCCGGAATGCCCCCAGCCCGGTTTGACCTTCGTTCCATCACTGCGCTTTTTGCAGGCTCTCCTTCAAAACGGAGTTAACGGCTCTCCGTTGAACTGTCTTTCAGCAGTCGATCGTGATCAGTTGGGGATGCGGACAAATACTTGGACTGGTTTATGGCGTAAGTCCAAGTATTTGTCCGCATCCCCCTCGCGCCAGGGTTCGCACAAGGAGGTGGCCACCCCGGGGGAATTTGACTGCAGTTGCTCCAGCCAGCGTTGGTGGTAGCTCCTGACCGTCTTGCGGTCGATGCCCGTGATGCGGGCGATCTCGCGTTGCGATGTATTGCGCTCCAGCAGTGTCTCTATGGTGGCGCGTTGGTTGGACTTCAAGACATTCACTCCTTGGCCTTCCCTCGGGGAAGACCGGATCAATGTCCTGCCAACAGGTGCCGACGGCGCCGGCGTTTAACCCCTATCCCCGATCAGTTCAGGTGGAGGGAATTTGAGCGGCCATCAGGGCTTCGTATTCGCGCGGTAATCGCTCCGGCAGCATCGTGGTTATTCGCTCCGGCGCTGGTTCTGCCAAGTTGACGGGTGAGGCAATCGGCCTCGCTCTTCGACAGGAGTTGAACCATGAACTCATTGACGCCCTCCGTCTCCCCGTTGCGCCAACGCATGATCGACGACATGCGAATGCGCAAGTTCAACGGCAAGACCCAGATCCACTACATCCGCGCCGTTCGCAGGCTCGCCGCCTATCTCAAGCGATCGCCGGACACCGCCACCGCCGAAGACCTTCGGGCCTTCCGGCTGCACATGGTCGAGACCGGCACGGCACCGCCGACCATCAACTCCACGCTCAGTGGCCTGAAGTTCTTCTTCGATGTGACGCTGGGCCACGCCGAGCTGCTGGTCAAGGTGCAGCCTGTGCACCAGCCACGCCCGCTGACAGAGCGCGCACCGTGGATCAGCAACGTTCGCAAGTAGGTATCCCCTCGCTTGCTCATGCCCAGCAGGTTGGCCTTGCCGCCCGAGGAATGTTGTCTTGGCACAAGGCCAAGCCATGTGGCGACTTGACGACCATTGTCGAAGTTCTTCGCATCGCCGATCGACGCGACCAGCGCGCTGGCCGTGATCGGCCCGATACCCGGGACCTGGGCCAGCTTGCGGCTGAGGTCATTGCTGCGGTGCCATGCCTGGATCTTCACTTCGAGTTCTTCGACTTGGCGGTCCAGTTCCTTGAGGTGATCGAGAAGCCGCTGTACAAGAATCCGAACTCACCGGGCAGCTCATTGGCGCCGTCTTCGATCAACTCTGGAACGCGCGTGGCGATGTAGCCAATGCCCTGGGGAATGATCAGACCAAACTCACTGAACAGCCCACGGATCTGGTTCCCCTGCGCCGTGCGCGCCCGCACAAATCCCTGCCGTACCCGATGCAGCGCGAGGACCGCCTGCTGCTCGATATTTTTGATCGGAACAAAGCGCATGTTCGGTCGACCTACCGCCTCGCAGATGATCGTCAAGAAGGGTGTGCACTTCTTGCAGCGGCTTTATTTGCGCCTGTGCCTGGCAGCGGCCCTGCCGTCGAACTGGCCTCGGATACTGCGAGAACTCGCCTCCATCACCCTCAATGGGCAACCCCTGCAACGGGGCGTTGCCTGAAAACGAATAAATCAGGGCCGACGACTTCGTCTTCGACACCACCGCCGAAGGCCAGCAGATCAAATGCCTGACCGTCATCGACGAGTACACGCGCGAGTGTCGGGCAATCGACGTGGCCGGCTCCATCCGTTCACGCCGAGTGGTGGAGGTGCTCTCACGGCTGGTCAGCATGCACGGCGCTCCACTGTTCATGCGCTCGGACAACGGACCGGAGTTCGTCAGCCACGCCATCCTGGAGTGGATCTCCCAGGCTGGCATCGCAACCGCCCTGAGCGACCCTGGCAAGCCTTGGCAGAACGGCGCCGACGAAAGCTTCAACGGCAAGCTGCGCGACGAGTGTCTGTCGCTGGAGTAGTTCAGGTCCCGCAAGGAGGCTGCCGTGGTCATCGAAGCCTGGCGGCACCACTACAACACGGTGCGCCCCCACAGCAGCCTGGACTACCTCACACCCCACGAATTCAAGCAGCACAATCACCCCATTCCCAACCGAGCTGTCTTACAGGAATGAATGGCTCGAAAAAGCCGAGCAGGTCAGAAGTCCCAGACGGTGCGTGCATCGGGCACATCGCGCGCAAGACCCAGGCCCAGAAAGCGCATGAAGGACAGACGGTAGGTGACCTGGAACTCCAGGCGCTCATCGGAGAGGGCGTACATCTGCTGCAGGATCAGCATCTTGGGCAATGGGATGGAAGCCCCCACCCGTGTGCGCCCATGCTGGGAGCACAAAGAAAGCCCGGCGCGAGGGCCGGGCAAATCAAAGTTGTTGTCGCACGACTTTTCAGGGAGGAGGGCGACTGTTCAGGCCGACCCAGTCGCATTATCGATTCACGCCGCGCCAAACGTCTATGAAAATCAGCATCTGTTGGCTTCAAGGCGGCGTTCAACTGGAGATTGGAGTTGCGCTAATGCCAGGCCGGAAAGCCTGAGTGGACATTCGGAAAAATGCGTGAATGGATCGCCGATCAGGCGACCTCAGGCAATAACGGGGAGTCGGCGATACCAGCGCATTGGGTTCCGGACCTCAGCTATGGGGCTTCGCGAGGACTGATTCCGACCAAGTCAAGATCGAAGCTGTCCCAGCGGACGTCAGCTTGAAGACTGATACCGTCTGAACCAGTTCCTGCGCCTGTGATTTAAGGCTGCTGGCAGCTGCCGCCATTTCTTCGACGAGCGCCGCGTTTTGCTGGGTGACCTGGTCCAAGCTTGTCACGGCTTCACCGACTTGCGAGACACCGGCACTTTGTTCGCTGCTGGCCGCGCTGATCTCACCCATGAGGTCAGTGACGCGCCGGATTGATCCCACCACCTCGGTCATGGTCGTGCCCGCCTGGTCGACCAGGGTCGTGCCCTGCTCCACGCGCTCGACACTGGCGTTGATCAATACCTTGATCTCCTTGGCCGCGTCCGCCGAGCGACCGGCCAGACTGCGCACTTCACTGGCCACCACGGCAAAGCCACGACCCTGCTCACCGGCCCGGGCGGCCTCCACGGCAGCATTGAGCGCCAGGATGTTGGTCTGGAAGGCAATGCCGTCGATCACAGCGATGATGTCGGAGATTCTCCGGGAGGCGTCGTTGATGCCTTTCATGGTGTCCACCACTTGCGCCACCACTTCGCCGCCCTTGATTGCTACCGACGAAGCGCTCATGGCCAGTTGGTTGGCTTGCCGCGCGCTGTCAGCATTTTGTTTGACGGCAGCACCCAGTTCCTCCATGGATGCGGCGGTTTCTTCAAGGGCACTGGCCTGGCTTTCGGTGCGCGCACTGAGGTCGTGGTTGCCTTGGGCGATCTCGGAACTGGCAGCTTCCAGACTCTCGGAGTTCTGGCGCACATGGGCAACCATCCTGGACAAACTGCCCTGCATGTCTGCAAGGGCGGCCATCAAGCGCCCGACTTCGTCGTTCGAACTCGTCACGATCTGCCCCGTGAGGTCACCCTTGGCAATGCGCCCCGCCAGCCCCAGCGCCTCCTCCAGCGGCCCGAGGACCGCCTTGCGGATGGCCCAAAAGGAGGCTAGCAGCACCAGGCCTCCCAGCAGGTTGATACTGAAAACAAGCACTTGGATGAAGCCTACCGCCTCGGCAACCAACGGAGCGAAACGATCGGAGTTATCCTGCACGATCGCCATGTCGGGCCGCAGTCGTTCGACCAGCGCCGGGCTCAAAGCCCTGCCAGGTTCGGCCTCGATGATCTTGCGCATGCGCTCCAGATCGCGAATGTCCTTGATCGGCAAGTTAATGATGTCGCTGAAGCCGAGCAAGCGGAACAGCCCCTGCTCGACCTTGAACAACTCGACATCGACCTGCGATGCAACCCACTGCCCACGCTCGATCGCCTTGAGCAATACGTCCTTGCCGACCGCCGGGACCGTGTCACCAGAGGCCGCTCGCTGCATCGCGAGTGTCAGCTGCATGACGGCCGCCAAATGATCGCGCTCAAGGTGGTGGAACCGCGCGGCCTTGGAAAGGTAGCGTCCGCCCAACAACACCAGCAGTGACACCGCGAGTACGGCCACCATTCCGAATAGAAATTTCTGACGCAGGGTGAATCGGGTCATGGGTAACAATCTCTTCAAAAAGGATAAAAAAAACACGCGCACTGAAGCCTTAAGGGATGGTTTTAAAACTCCGTCGCGAGATTGATTCGATCACCAGGCTTCACCGCGCTGGTTTTGAACACCATCCTTAGCCTATATCGGTCATCCATGCAATTTACTTGAGGCAATCAAGTCTCACAGCCAAGCCCGAGTGCGAGCTTCCCGCAAAGCACCCGTGCGATTTTTCACGCCCAGCTTCGCGTAGATGTTGTGAAGATGCCATTTCACCGTGCCCTCGGTCAACACAAGCCGACCCGCCACTTCGCCATTGGACAGGCCATCTGCCAGTAGGCGAAGGATTTGCAGTTCGCGCTCGGTGGGTCGCTCCTGGTCCGCGGGCGCCGTATCCTGACGTGCAGATGCAGCGCCCGCAGCAAGCAGCAGCGTTCGCGCGTATAAAAACGCCGGCGTGGGACTCTGCGGCTTGTCAGCCACGCGGTGCAAAAAGCTCTCCAACTCCGTGCCTTCGTCAAGGTACAGGCGCACGTAGCCGTTCGATGCCGCGATGCGAAGGCTTTCCATTACCGCGTCGTGCCCACCCTCGGCATCTCCTGTTCGCACCAACGCCAGTGAGCGCAGCATCAGCAACTCGGCCAGCTTGTGGTGCTGGTGGCTGCGTCGCGCCCTGGCGATGCCCGAATTGGCCCATTGCAGAGCGAGATCGGGCCGACCCTGCGCGAGATCGAGACGGGCCCAGAGACGCTCGGCCTTGTCTCTGTGCAAATTGGTCTGCGGTCCTTGCGGCAGCAGCCCATGGTCACTGGCCATTCGCCGCGCCGCCTCGACGTCGCCGGCGCGCAGCAGCAACAGTGCGCGCTCGGCCACCATCGTAAGCTGCAAGCGCACGAAGCCACGCGCCAGTCCCACGCGCTCGCCCTCCGCCGCCGCATCGAGCGCGCCGGATAGGTCACCACGCGCCGCCTGCAGACGTGACGCCGCCACGTAGCCCGCGACCATCGCATCGACGATGCCCTGGTGCGGCAGCAGTGGCAACGCCGCTTCCACTTCCACCATCGCCTCGGTGCACTGGTTGCGTTCGTACAGCAGCAACGCGCGGATCGCGCGCAGCATGGCCGCCAGGCCCGCGGCGCCAGGCGTGAAAGCAGGCGCTCCGGACAGCGCCGAGGCGCTGTCCGCCAGGGCATCGCGATGCCGCCCGGCTTTGAGCAGCGAGGCTGCCGAGATCACCCTGACCCACATAAGGCCATATGGCGAAGGTGCCTCCTCGAACTTTACTTGCGCCTCGCGCAAGGATTGGGTGGCCTCGGCGAAGCGTCCATTGCACTTGTGCGCATAGGCCAGCACCGTTTGTGCGGCGCCGTAGTGGAACGGGTCCGAATCGGGCGGCCCGGCCAGCCACTGGCGCACAAAGACCTCTGCATCGGCCTCGTCATCACGCAGGCCGGCGATCACGCCGCGCTGAAGAACGGTCGTATGCAGGATCAAGCGGACGCCGGCTGATTGTCCCTTGCCGCAAGCCCGCTCAATGCGCGCCAGCCACGCTGCCGCTTCAGCATAGCGACGCAAAAACACCAGCGCCCACACCGCTTGCAACATTAGTGCGCAGTCAGGCTCCACGCTACGCGATTCCAATTGCGCGAGCAGGTCCAGGAAGGTCTCGTGCCGACCCTCGCCTTGCACCAACTGATGTGCGTAGCTGGTCAGATAGGTGGACGCGAGCCGCGCGTCGTCACCCTCCAGGGCCGTGCGGATCGCACGGTAAACCTCGCCCCGGACATGCCACCAGTGTGCACAACGCGTTCGCAGTAAGCGCACCGACACAGAGCTCAGCCCCATGTCGGCCAGTCGCGTCAGTGCGCGCTCCGCCACCAGCGCATGCAAAGCGTAGAACGGCTCGCCAGCCATGCGTCCCCGACGCTGCACGATGCCCAGTTGCTCGCCTTCGGCGATCGCCTCAGCCCCCTCGGGCGCATCGAGCGCGACCAGCAGCGGCAGCGTGAAGTCACCAACGGCGGCCATCACGAACAGCGCCTGCTGACGGGCCGGCGCCAATCCCTTGAAGAAGCTCTCGTAAATGAAGCTGTCCATCAGCAAGTTGCTACTGCCCTCGTCGGCCTCCTGTACGCCCTCGCCGCTGGCGAGGGCAAGCTGCACCAATGCCGGCCAACCCTCGGTGATCCCGACGATATGATCAACCTCTTCGTCACCGGCCGACAGTCGGCGCCGCCGCACCAGTTCCTGCACATCCCGCGCGTCGAGCTTCAGCTCGCGCTGTGTCACCCAGCGTACCAGCCCGCGCGCGGTCAGCACGGCCAGATCGAAATCCATCCCTTCGCGGCCGCAAACGACGAACCTCACGTAGTCGGGTGCCGCCACCAACAGACGGCTCAGGGTGTGAGCGCTCTCGCTGCCACGCAACACATGCACATCGTCGAAGAACAGCACCATGGGACGACAACGTTGGCCAAGGGCCTGCAACAACGCCAGCAAGCCGCTCTCGACCGCCGCCGTCGCGTCGATGGCACCCATCGCGACGGGCTCCGACGGACCTCCGACTGCATTCAACAAAGAGCGAATAAAGAACACCTTGTCGCGCCAGGAAGCGTCGAGCGCCACCCACACGCGGTCGGCGTCTTTGCAAGCGCGAAACCAACCTCCCATCAATGTCGTCTTGCCATAGCCGGCCGGCGCAACGATGGCCACGATCCGATCACGCATGGACAAGGGCACAATCGCCCGCCGCGCAATCGTGGCCGCCGTCTGGTCAGGGGGCGCCCCCTCGACTACCGCCTGGGAGGACGACGCAGCGAAATGGGGCCAGCGAAATGTCGCTTTTGGATGGGTCATTTCCTCAGATGGCGCGCGAAGACGCGTGTTTCACGCTTGAAGTCCGGCCGCCCGGAATCGCGGCAGCGTCACACCGCCACCGACGGGCTCGCAAACCAGCTCGACAGCCATGTCGAAGGTGACCACCGAAGGATCTGGACCGACGAAGGCGCTGATCATCCGCGGACCTTCTTCGAGTTCTACCAGCAGCACGGCATAGGGCGTGTCCTGTTTGAAGGCCGGCCCGGGTGCCCGGTGAACCACGCTGAACGAATGCACCTTGGCGCGACCGCTGGAGGCGCGGTGCTCTAGGCGCTCGCTACCGCACTCACGGCAGATCGCCTGTTGGTAGAGTTGCACGTGGCCGCAAGCTGGACAGTGCTGGAGCAGCAGCTTGCCCTCCTGAATGCCGCGCCAATAGATTTCCGAATCCGCATCCGGCATCGGCTGCGGCTTGAGGTGGGCGTCTTTTGGGTTGATCACAGCGTGGCCTCCGTTCCCAGGATGGTGGTGGCGTTGGTCGCAAAACCGGCACCCAGGCTGTGGACCAGGCCGAGTTCAGCGCCCGCGACCTGGCGCTCGCCGCAGTTTCCGCGCAGCTGGTTGACGACCTCGTAGAAATGAAACAGCGAGCCCGGCATGCCCGAGTGCGCGAACGACAGCAGGCCGCCATGGGTGTTGCAGGGGATGGCTCCGCCGTAGGTGATCTGCCCGTCCTCGACGAAGCGCCCACCCTCGCCCTTGGGGCAGAAACCGAGGTCCTCCAGCATCATGATCACCGTGCCGGTGAAGCAGTCATAGACGCCGGCCACGTCGATGTCCTTCGGCCTGCAGCCCGCCATGTCGTAGGCCCTGGCACTCGACTGCACCGCGCCCGTGGTGGTCAGCGAGGGCATCAGGAAGATGTGCTCGTGCGTGTAGCATTCGCCGCCGCCGAGGATGTAAATGGGCTTGGCAATTCCCAGCGCCCTGGCGCGCTCGGCCGACGTGACGATGAAGGCTGCTGCGCCGTCGGAGATGAGCGAGCAATCGAGCTTGTGGTAAGGCGTTGTCACCCAGCCGGAATTCAGCACGTCATCGACGCTCAGCGGATCGGTCATCTGCGCCCCCGGCGTGCGGCGTGCGTGTTCGCGGTGGATCACCGCCACCTTGGCAAACTGCTCGGAGGTGGTGCCGAACTCTTTCATGTGCCGATGCGCGGTCATGGCGAAGGTGTTGGCCACGGGAATGCCGAAGGGCATTTCGTATTGCTGGTCCCGGCTTTCGGTCATCGAGCGTAGGGCTAGGTCGGGTGACAGGCCGGTCAGCAAGCTGTCGCCTCCCACCACCAGCACCGTCTCGGCCAGGCCGCCGGCAATGGCGGCGGCGGCGATGTTGAACAGGGTGGCCGCCGTGGCGCCGGAGACCTGCATCGTATTGGAAAACGTTGGCTGGATGCCCAGGTATTCACTGAAAGCCACGCTGAAGCGGTGGAACGGCGAGGCAAAGGCAGAGCTTGAGAGCACGCCATCGACCTCGTGCTTGCCGATACCGGCGTCGGCCAGCGCCTTGCCCGCTGCGTCGGCGGCCAGCGCGAGCGCGCTCTTTCCCGGCACGCGGCCGACGGCGGAAATGCCTGCACCGATGATCGCGGTTTTACCGCGAAGCGTATGCGACGAGGGTGCGGATTTGATGTTTGCCATAACTGGGTTCGTGGGTCGGAGTGGGCTCAGAGGCTGAGAGTTTTTCAGGTATTGGCATACACGCCGCGCCAGTGGCCGTTCAAGGCGAACGCGGCCGACGGGCACACAATTTGCGCGGTGCAGGGTTGTGATTGGCGCAGTGGACTTGGCGCATGGGGCTCGTTTGGGTGCTTTGTGCCATTTCTTGACCTCTAATGCGGCCTGCGCGGCCGTTGCTGACGGACTATTCCCCCAGCCCATGATCTGCGGGGCCAAAACGGCCATGCGCATCAGGTTGTGCGCCAGCACAAACAGACCCACCACAGATCGGACCTTGGCCAAGCCGCGCACCGGCATTCGCAACTGTCCTCGGTTGCGGGCTTGCGCATTCACGCATTCGGCCGTGGTCGCACGCTGCTTGTAGATCTCCTTGGCCTCGTCACTGCCCATGCGCGAGTGCTACTGCGCGACCGCCTCGGAGACAACCGACTTGGGCTGATGTTTATCCTGACGCACCTCGCTGTCGCGCTCGTCCTTCTTCGTGTCCTTCGCCATGTCTTTCTTGGTGTCCGTCTTGGCGTCTTTTTTGGCTTTGGGCTCGTGTACCGACGCATAGACATCGGTCTTGCCCGCCACCGCTGCGATCTGCTCGTGCACGGGAAAGCCCCCATCAACCAGCCACTCATGCGGGCTTTGCCCCAGGCGCTGCTCGACTTGTTCGACCATGGGTGAGAGTTGAGCCATGTCGCTGCCAGCGTTGACCACGTCCATGCCGACGATGACCTGCTCGTCGCAGGTGGTGGCGAACTGTACGTTGAAGGCGGGACGGAATCCGCCGTCGCCCATCTTCATGACACGCGCGTCGGCATCCGTTGTGCTTGCCCGTGCTTCGGTCTTGGAGGCGTTGCGTTTTTTGGCCGCTGCCACTTCGGGCAATTGCTTGAGTGCCTTTTTGATGCGATCTTCACGCTCCTGGGCCGCACGCAAGCGGGCCGCATGTGCTCGCCGTTGGGCCAGGCCTGCGTCTTGAGCGTTTGCACCCACTCGCTGGCCTCTTTGAGGTGTTCGTCCAGGCTGGCCTGGCGGCGAAAGGAGGCTGCACCGGCATCGGCGCGCACGCGCATGCCGTCTTGTGCCACGCGCTCCAGCCTGATGGCGCCTGCTGCGGCCAAGGCGGCCACGTTGTCGGTGAGCAAGTCGTCCATCAAGGCTTCATTGCCAGCACGAAAGTCGTTGAGTGCGTGGTAGTAGTTCACCGACACGCCCCCGCAGATCCACCGGTACGCGTCGTACTCCTGGCTCAATTTTGCCAATTCGCGTCCGCTGCCCACGCCTTGCAGTGTGGCGTATAGCCACAGTGAGAACAGGATACGCGGGTCGATTGCCGCACGACCGGCCGTGCTGCCACGTGCCTTGATGGCTTCGATCAACTTGCTCAGGTCTTGGTGCATGACGTAGCCCCACACCAAGCGAGCTCGGTGAGCTTGGGCCAACAAGGATTCCAGGTCCGAGGCTCGCAATTCAATTTGCGAACGGTTGGGTTGCAGCAATCGGGGCTCGCCCTGGCCTCGTTTGATGACCTTCTTGACTTGCGCTTGCTGTACCCGCTCAGCACTTGGCTGCGCCAGGTCTTCAAATAAGCCCGCGCTCGACAATTCGGTGACGCGATCAGTGGGTGTCGTCATGCCAAAACCTAAGCCAATCTCGTGCCGCTTTGTGTACGTGGGGGAAAAACTCTCACTCTCTCAGCCCACGTCACTCTTCGGCTACAAGAGTTCGTCGTCGTGTTCACCAATGAACGGTGCGGGGCCTGGGCGATCAGTCACCGTCCGGCTGAACCTCGGTGCCGGTGAAGGTTGGAGCACGCCGTCTCGCTCAAAGAAAGTACCGCGCGCGCTGTTGTGTGGATGATGTGCAGCCTCTTCCAGAGTCAGCACCGGTGCAAAGCACACGTCGGTCCCTTCCAGCAACGCACACCAGTGCGCGCTCGGCTGGGTGCGGAAGATGTCGGCGATCTGGCGTTTGAGCGTCGGCCAGACGGCCGGATCGCGTTGCCGTTGAAACTCGGGATCGTTGATGCCCAGCTTCTCCAGCAGCAGCACATAGAATTGGGGTTCCAGTGATGCGATCGAGATCCATTTCCCGTCAGCGCACTCATAGGTGTCGTAGAAATGCGATCCGCCATCCAACAGATTGGCCTGCCGTTCATTCTTCCACATTCCCAGCGCTTTGAGGTCGCAGACGATGGAGGTCAGCAGCGCCGCGCCGTCGGTGATCGCAGCATCGACCACCTGACCACGGCCAGAGGTGCGCGCTTCAAGCAAAGCGCAAACGATGCCAAAGGCAAGCATCATGCCGCCGCCGCCCAGGTCGCCGACCATCGCCGGCGGCGCTACTGGCCCGCCGTCCGAGCGGCCAATCATGCTGAGCGCGCCCGACAGCGCGATGTAGTTGATGTCATGACCGGCGGCCTGCGCGAGCGGGCCGTCCTGGCCCCAGCCGGTCATGCGCCCGTAGACGAGTCGTGGGTGGCGTGCCAGCAGCACGTCTGGGCCCAAACCCAGCCGCTCCATCACGCCCGGGCGAAAACCTTCAATGATCGCGTCGGCCCCGTCGACAAGTGCCAGCACCCGCTGCACGTCTGCGGGCGACTTCAGGTCGACCGCCACCGAACGGCGACCGCGGTGCAACACGCTGCGCCGCCCACTGGCCAGGAAGGTCCCATCTCCGCGGTCTTTTCCCTTGTCGGCCTTGCGATCCAGGCGGATCACGTCGGCGCCCATGTCGGACAGCAACATTGCGCAGAACGGTCCGGGGCCAATGCCGCCGAACTCGATCACTTTCAAACCTTGCAAGGGACCACTCATTTGTTGTTGCTCCTCAAACCGAACTAAAACCACCAGCCAACCGACTGCTACCCCAACCAGCGCTTGCGTCGCTTGTAGTGCTTTACCTCGCGAAAGCTCTTGCGCACCCCCTCGCGGTCCAGGCCGAGATAAAACTCGCGCACATCCTCGTTGTCGCGGAGTTCCTGGGCCTGCCCCTCCAGCACGATGCGACCGCTCTCCATGACATAACCATAGTCGGCGATCTCCAGGGCGACGCGTGTGTTTTGCTCGACTATGAGCAGCGACAGCCCCTGCTCACGCAGGTGGCGCAGCACGCTGAAGACTTCCTCGACCATGCGCGGCGCCAGTCCGAGTGACGGCTCGTCGATCAGCATGAGTTTGGGCTCGGCCATGATTGCGCGCCCGATCACCAGCATCTGCTGCTCGCCGCCCGACAGATAGCCGGCCGTGCGTTTTCGCAGTTCGGCCAAGCGCGGAATCGCTTCGTACACGCTGTCCATCGCCTGGCGCATCGCCTGCGCCGATGGAAACATGTGGCCGCCGATGATGAGGTTTTGCTCGACCGTCATGTGCTGCAGCACGCGCCGCCCCTCCATCACATGAACCAGACCACCGCGCACCACGGTCGCCGGATCGTGCCCCTGAATCGGTCGGCCGTCGAAGGTGATCGACCCGCCCGAGACGCGGCCATCTTCCGAGTCAATGACGCCGGAGATGGCTTTCAGGGTGGTGCTCTTACCTGCGCCGTTGGCGCCCAGCAGCGCCACGCACCCGCCTTCGGGGACCTTCATCGACACGCCCTTGAGCGCCAGGATCACCTCGGCATACAACACCTCAACGTTGGACAGCGTCAGCACCGCCGGATTGGCGGCCGCATGGGGCGTGGTCCGTTGATCCGGTGCTGCAGCAATGGCTGAATTCACCATTTGGGCACCACTGGCACGTTCACATCGCCCGCAGCCCGAACGACCTTGCCGTCCTTCATGGTCGCGATGTTGACCTTGGCGGTGCCGGTGGGGAAGGGGGTGTCGTTGCTGAAGTCCACGCCTGGCAGTATGCCCATCAGGTCGTTGCTGGTGAACTGGCTGTTCATCAAGGTCTCGCGCACGGCTTCGCCAGTGACTTTGCCGGCACCCTTGGCCTTGATGGTGGCCTCAATCGCGCGCACTGCCACGACGCTTTGGCCCAGGCCCATGATGGTCATGGCATTCCAGCCCGATTTCAGGCCATGCTTTTCCTGCAACATGCTGTAGAACTTGCGTGCGGTCGTGTCGTCTTCGCTGGCATCGGCGATGGCGCCCACTTCGAAATCACCGGCAAAGCCATTCGGGTCGCCCAGTGCCTTAGATGATCCCACCACGCCGTTGTGCAGCGAGAGCATGATCGGGACGTTTTTGCCCAGTGCCTGCAGCGCACGTTTGGTGGCCACGGCCTGGGCGGTGTTGGTCTGGATCACGATCACATCGGTGCCAGCGTTGACCAGGCGACGCACCGCCAGGGTCAGGTCGGCCGGTTGCACTTCGGTCCAGATCGCCTCGACGAAGGTGGCCTTGTCCGGGTTGGCCTTGGTGTAGCTTTGCAGGCCCTTGGCCATGTCGGCATAAGCGGGGGTGGCTTCGGAGGTGATGATCGCCACCTTGACAGGGCGCTTGCCATCGAGTTTGGTGGTGCGGAACCATTCCAGGAATCCGCCCGCCTCGTGGGCGTAGGTGGGGCGCAGGTTCAGGGCCCATTGGTTGGGTTTCCAGCCGAAGCCGTAGGTGGCGGTGGCCATGACCATGGGAA
>Ga0209343_10004221_pt1 | contig 17781 bp, 18 predicted proteins | sample RifCSPlowO2_02_FD_184026 | JGI IMG/M metagenome (GOLD analysis project Ga0209343, IMG submission 184026) | Groundwater microbial communities from Rifle, Colorado - Rifle CSP2_plank lowO2_0.2 (SPAdes) (version 2) | ecosystem: Environmental > Aquatic > Deep subsurface > Groundwater | place... | reverse complement strand
AGTATCAGGAGTAGGGCGGGTCACACCCGCCGTTTTAGCATCAATTACGAAATTCAATGGCGCGTGTAACCCGCCCTGCGGAGCCATGGAACTTCCCGGTGCAGATAAAATGAGCGCGGTGACACAGGTGTCCGGTACGGCCGTAGTGATCTGGCTGCCTCACGAGTAGGGCGGGTCACACCCGCCGTTTTAGCATCATCACGAAATTCAATGGCGGGTGAGACCCGCCCTACGGAGCAGGCCTGTCACGCTGTGGTTTCACCAGAGTCTTCACCGCATGACTCATGATCGCGGCCAGCGCATAGATCGACACGAACGGATCGAGCAGATAATCCCACAGGTTACCGGACTCATACCAGCCGGTTGCCCAGGCGAGCGTGGCGAGCGCGATGCATAGCACGATCAAATAATTCTTCCAGAACCATGCCGCCAGCGCGGCCAGCATCAGCATCGCAACAAACAGCCAATTGCCGTAGCCCAGGCGATACGGATCGAATGCGCCGAAACCCAGCGCCAGCGGATATAGCGTTACCGCTGCCAACGCGATCAACGCCAACAGCGCAAGACGATGTTTAAACCCTGGCAATCCATTAGGCTCAATGTCCCCTCCACCTTGCAGGGTGAGGACTAGGGAGGGGGTAGAAACGCAGTTTTCCCTCCGAGCCAACCCCCATCCTAACCTTCCCCCTGGAAGGGGGAAGGAACAGTAGAGGGTCCATGGCCTTAACAAGGCGCACCACAACAGCACCAGCGTGGTGATGCTCAAATCTCCGGTTGCGCCGCGCACATAGGCGGCGAGCGGCAAGCCGTTAAACGGAATCAGCGCAGCCACAAATACTGCCCCTGTCGCCCATGCCCGACGGCGGTTGGCGAGCCGCTTCGTCCACGGAAGCCACAGCAGGGATACCGCCAGCGCGCTGGCCACGCTTGCCAGCCCGGTAAGGTCAGTGAAGTTTGGCATCGGCGGTTTTTTCGAGTTGTTGGTCCAGCCAGGCGCGGGTAAACATGACATGCTTGATGTAGCTTCTGTTCCAGGTGTAGACGAGATGGAAATCGCCGCTGCGCGTCTGGATCAGGTAGGGGTAGGAGAACTCGAAACCGCAGCCTTGCGCCTCGCATTTGATACGTTTGGCAGATTCTGCATGCTGCGTCCCGTCGGTGATGTTGCCGTCAGTCGCCAGAGCTGACTGCGCCGCGAGTTGCGCATAGCGCGCCGGATCGGCGTTCTGCCCGCGCTGGTCTTCCAGCTGATAAACGGTTTTCCAGGTACTGCCGCCATCGCCCGAGATCACCAGCGACAGCGCATCCCTGCCCTCTTCGATGTCGTTGAGCACCAGCAGGATGCGTCCGTCCGGCAGCACCGCACCGGACAGCGCCGCATCGGGGTTGGCCAGCGCCGCCTTTACGGGCGCACTCCAATGCTGCCCCGCGTCGTCGGTCGCGGTTGTGATCACCCGTCTGGTGCCTGCGCCTGAATAGCGCATCATCACCGTCGCCTGCTGCGGATTTTTTATCAGCATCACCGGTTGAAGCGTGGTATTTCCGGAACTGAGCCGCTGCTTGTCGATGATCTCGCCGCTGCCGGATATGCGCAACAGCTCGCCGAACTTGCCGATGAACTCATGATAGACCGGCAGGCCGATGCTTCCGTCCCCGTAAAAATACGGCGTGCCTCTGACCAGCGTGCTGATGTTGATGAACGGCGAAGTAATCAGCCGCCGCGCCGGACCCCAGGTTGCGCCTTCATCTTTCGAGGCGATCGCCGTGATCGAACTGCCCGCCCATCCGCCCAGCGAGACGGTGACGTAATACAGACTGAGCGTGCCGTCCGCCGCGCGTTGCGCCACGGGATTGCCGAGTTTTTTCACATAGCGCAACAGCGCGCGCTGTGTGTCCTCGCGGTTGGCGACGCTGCTTTCCATCACCCACAGATTTTTTGCCGGGTCGAACACCGCGCTGCGTATCTCGACATCCGGCGCGCCCTCGCGGCTGCCTTCGAACCAGAAGGCGCGGATGCGGCCGTCGCCCAGCTCGACCAATGAGGCGGCATGGGTATGGATGTTATGTCTGGTGGAGACGAAATGGGTGCGGAAATCGGGTGCTGCACTGCCGGGTTGTGCAGCAACCTCGGGCACCTGAAAAGCTGCAGGCGATGGATGCCTGGCGACCTTGCAGAACGCCGCCGCAAACGCAATCAACACCACGCAAAGTATCAGCGTGTGGAGCGAGGCTAACTGGCGAGTAAAGAAATTAAACACGGATTATTTGTTGGGCCGTTCGTGGTGAGCCTGTCGAACCACACTCACTGTAAAGACATGCCCTTCGACAAGCTCAGGGCGAACGGATACTGGTAATTCACCTCGCATCGAGCCTGATGAACAATATGAATTACTCATCAGCGGCATATCTCTGCGAGCGCCTGCTGTGGCACCACTTTCTCGCCTGCGGGAGCTTCCAGCAACACTTCCCTGATGAAGAGATTCTGGAACACCTTGCCCTCCAGGATCATCTGCTTGATCTCGTTGTCGCTGAGGCGGCCGCGAATGTCCAGCCGCTGGCCGATTACCTTGCACGCTGCGCAGTCCCCGTTTTGCTCTTTCGCACTCATAGTCTGCCGCAGCGCAAACAGCGGGTAGCGTCCGGCCAGCTCGTTCGCGGTGAGGTTCTGGTATTCGTTGTAACCGTGCACTTCCGCGCCCGGCAGAATAAACCGGTGGCCCTCATCCTTGGCCCTGAAGTTGCACGGCACCCACACGTCCTTGCCGCTGGCATAGCGCTGCGCGTCTGCGCTGAAATTTCCCAATGCCCCGTCGAAAGGGCGCACGAAAGCGGCGAGGCACACCATCGCCAGCAGGATGACCACGTTGACCGCATGCCGGGTAAAGCGTGGCACAAAGACGGCGAGCAACAACAGTGCTACAGTGGCCGCCGGCAGCACCCAGATCACCGGCGAATACATCTGCGACTCGGCCTGCAATCGCACGGCCAAATAGGCGATCCCGGTAATGAATGCGCCCGCCACAACAAGCGTCGCGATGAACGCCTTGCGGCTGATCTGCTGCCAGTTGAGCGCGCACAACACCGCCACCGCGGGCATCGCCGCCAGCACATAGCGGCCCGAGCGCTGGCTGGGCAGGCAGAAACTGATGAACATCGCCGCGATCCAGATCAGCAGCAGCTTCTCGTCGTCGCTCAACTGCACGCGCCGCCGGTAAACAACGAAAAACATCGCGATTACCGGAAAAGTCAGCAAGCCCGCGTTGGTCAGGAAAGCAAACGCATAGCTCCAGATGCTGGAGCCGCCCCAGAGCAGCTTCTCCAGATAGCTCGGGCCGTGCGGGTCGAACTTGCCGACGTTCTCGCCGACGACAAATTCCTTCCAGATTGCATGCGGGTCTGGGTCCAGCAAGAACCACAGCGCGAACGCCGCGACCGCCACCGCGATCGCAATCGCGACTTTCAGCGCGTCCTGCCTGAGAAAATCCAGCAAGCGATACTGGCGCCGATGCAGATACCACCCGGCCAGACCCAGCGTCACCGGCAGGCCCAGCGCAAACGACTTGTACAGAAAACCGATGCCGATAGCGATGCCGAGCAACAGCGGAATGGCGAAACGCGATACGAAAGCCTGCCGCCAGTACAGCAGCACGAAGAACGGCAGGAAGATCCAGAACACTTCGGGCGGATTGGTCAGGAACGGTCGGCCGAAACGGTAGGTGGTGAAGAACGCCAGGAAGGTCAGCGCGGCGACAAAGCCTGTTTCGGCTCGATTGGAAATCTCCGGGGACTTCGACAATTTCCAGCCCAGCGCGAACAGCATCGCCGCCGTCAGCAACGTGTAGATGACGCTCGGGTAGCGCAGATTCCACAACGTCCAACTGCTCCCCCAGCCTGTGGACGCGATACCCTGCCAGAACAGCAGCGGCGGCTTGGTGTTGCGCATGTTCTCCATCTGCGACTGCAGCGGCAGCAGCTTGCCGCTTTCGGCGGTCAGCCGGGTGATGTGCTCGTAAGGATATTCGTCGCTGTTCTTCGGGATATGCTGGCTGTCGAGGCCGTAGAAATAGGTGAACACCGCCAGCATGCAGGCCAGCACATACCACGCCATACGTACGCCGGATTCAGATAATTTCATGTGCCGCCAGTATCATTTTCAGTATCCGTCTCGGGTTCCGGAATAATCGGCAGCGCGATCTCATCGACCGGCTTGTGGCTGCGAAACGTCCAGAAGTTATTCACGAGGAAATTGAACACGCTGGCCAGCGCGATAGCGAGTGCATTGGCGATCAGGTAATGCATGAAGATCACGAACAACTTGGTCAGGACCACCTGCACCACGATGCCCACCCAGCACGCCAGCGCGTACTGGCCGAAATGCAGGATCAGGTGTTTGTCGGGATGACGGGTGCGGTCGCTCCAGGTCCAGCGGCGGTTCCAGTAGAAGTTGTTTACGGTCGCAAAGAAGATCGCCATCGCCAGCGATACGTTGAGGCGCATGTCCGGCGAGCTGATCGCCACGAACAGGAATTCCTGGCAAAGGTACAGCACGCCCAGGTTGACCACGATGCCTGAAGCGCCAACCGTCCCGAACTTGATGAAGCGCTTTTTGAAGAACCAGGCCGGCAGCGGATGCCCGGCAAGTTTTGCCAGCAGCTTCATGCGGATTTCCGATCCGGCGCAACAGCCGTTGCGCCCAGCATCTCGCGGGCCTTTGCCAACACCTGCTCGGTCGTGATCTGCTTCAGGCACTGGTTGTCGCCGTCACACGGGGAGCTGCGGTGGTTGTAGGCGGTGAGGCACGGCGAACAGGGCAGCGGCTGGTGAAAGCAGTAGCCGTTCGTGCCCAGCGGCTGGTAGAGCAGCGGCGTTTCGGGGCCGAAGAAGGTGATCGTGGGCAGCGGCGTGAGCGCGGCGAATTGTCCGGGGCCGCCGTCGTTGGTGACGAGCAACGAGGCGCGGTGGAACAGCGCCAGCAGTTGGCGTACCGATTTGGTATAGCCTGCCAGGTTGATGCAACTGGCGCTCTGGCAATGATCCACGATAGTTTGCGCCAGCGGCTGGTCGCCTTTCATGCCGGTGATCGCAACCGCATAACCTTCGTCCAGCAAAGTCTTGCAGAGCCGGTGGTAGTTCTCAAGCGGCCAGGCGCGTATCGGCAGAATGCCGCCGCTCGGATAGACCAGCACCAGCTTCTTGTCGCTGATCGCCGGAAAGTCGCGGTGCAGTTGCGCGGCGACCTCCTCACGCTCCTGCGGTGCAAAAACCAGTTGCGGCGGCTTGCAGGGATCGGGTTCGGGCAGGAACTTGACGGGCGGCATCGTGGTGGACTCGAGCGCCTCGACCATCGTCAGGAACTGGTGCGACAGATGCCGGTACGGGTTGTACATCACCGGGCGGTTAATGAACGAGCCGCGGTACAGGCCTTCCTGGGTATGGCGATGAAACCCCACACGCAGCGGCGCGCCGGAGAGCCAGGAAAAGATGCTGCTGATACGGGCGAATAATTCGCAGTCGATCACCGCGTCGATCCTGAGCGCGCGCAGCGTGCGGATGGCACTGAGGCTGTCCCTCACCAGACCGCCCAGCGAGCCGTCGTCCAGCGTCAGCACGTTTTCCTCGGGGATCACCCCGAGCAGATCCAGCACTTCGCGGTTCTTGGCAAACTGCAAAACGTATATCGATGCCTCCGGATAGCGCTGCTTCAGCCGGGCGAACATCGGGTGCGCGAGCACCAGGCTGCCCATCTCGGAAAGCAGGATGACCAGGATTTTTTTCGGCGGCGCGGCAAGCGGCGCTTTGCCACGGAAACGCTCCAGCAGCGAGAGCAACGCGCAAATCGGTACGCCTGCATATCGATCAACCGCGCGCTGGAATTTGAGGTTCATGTGGATATGGAATCGGCTCTAAGGTTGGAAAACGGCGGCTAAGAGCAGCAAAACCGCTGAAGGCAGCGAAACCAGGCTACATCTGGTTTCATATCTAAGATTCTGATTTTTATCTGTTAGAGTCCGAATAAGCGGCATCACTACGCTGGACATTCCAACCAATTCAACATCGGTGAATTATCTAGGATTTCAACCACCGAGGCAACCGCCAGCCCGGAGCATAATTGGAAACGCCACATGTGGTGTGGTGGCGCATCGTGCTGTTCGGCGCAGTCTGTTCGCGGCTGTGGCAACAGAAAAGGCGGTACTGCGTCGATGGAGCGGAAAATAGGGTGCATCCGGAATCTGCTGCTGATTCCAGCCATGGTCACAATGACCGCCTGGTGCCAACAGCAACCGCAGGGCTGACTGGTTGGTGCAGCTTCAGGTCCTGTCTTACCGGCAAACAAAAAGCCCGGCACTTTCGTGCCGGGCTTTTTTTCCAACTCTGGAACCGATTAACCGGCCTGTATGTTGGAAGCTTGCTTGCCCTTTGGGCCTTGTGTCACTTCAAAGCTGACTTTTTGGCCTTCTTGAAGCGACTTGAAGCCGTTCATGTTGATTGCCGAAAAGTGTGCGAACAAATCTTCGCTGCCGTCATCGGGAGTAACAAAACCAAAACCCTTTGCGTCGTTGAACCATTTAACTGTACCAGTTGCCATGTGTTTACTTCCTTATTAAAAAACGGGAAAACCTCCCGCAGAACTATTTGAATCGAAGATTGCACATGGAAATACCAGTACTGCAGAGACTTTGAATCAAACACCTGGGAGCCTTGTACGCCTGATACACCGATATCGCAAGGGAATTTTTAAATGCTTGCCATAATAGTTGCTGCGGAGGGTGGGGTTAAGCCCGTAATCCGCTGTTATGGAGTCGGCCAGATTGTCTTTGCAGCCCGTTTGTTTTGGGCATGTCACAAGGTGAATGGGCCATTTCGACAGGCTCAGACCGATCGGAGCAGATACTCTGTGCGCGCCTGAATAAAAGCGCGCGTACAAAAGCAGCGCCGGGGCGAACTGCTATAATTTGCGCTTCTTTTTTATTCACACCAGCGACTTTATGAACACGCTCATCTGCGGCTCCATGGCCTACGACACCATCATGGTGTTTCAGGATCAATTCAAGAAACACATCCTGCCGGAAAAGATCCATATCCTGAACGTGGCGTTCCTGGTGCCGGAGATGCGCCGCGAGTTCGGCGGTTGCGCGGGCAATATCGCTTACAACCTGAAATTGCTCGGCGGCAACCCGCTGATCATGGCGACGGTGGGCGACGACTTTTCCAGCTACGCAGTGCGCCTGGAAAAACTCGGATTGACGCAGGCGCATATCCGCCCCATACCCGACAGCTACACCGGCCAGGCGTTCATCACCACCGATCTGGACGATAACCAGATCACCGCATTTCACCCCGGCGCGATGAGTTTCTCCGAACAGAATCACGTCGGCGATGCAAAAAAGGTCAGCCTCGGCATCGTCTCCCCGGACGGTCGCGAAGGAATGCTGCAACATGCTCGGGAATTTCACGAAGCGGGTATCCCCTGGGTATTCGATCCGGGCCAGGGCATGCCGATGTTCAGCGGCGACGATTTGTTGCGCTTCGTCGAACAGGCCGATTACGTGACCGTGAACGATTACGAGGCGCAACTGTTGCAGGACAAGACCGGCAAAAAGGTTGATGAACTCGCCAAGGGCAAACGCGCCTTCATCATCACGCGCGGCGGCGAAGGCTCGACCATCTACGCCGACGGCAAGGAAATCGTCATTCCCTGCGCCAAACCCACCGCGCTGCTCGACCCCACCGGCTGCGGCGACGCCTATCGCGCCGGCCTGCTGCACGGCATCCAGCAGGGCTGGGACTGGGAAACCACCGGACGCCTGGCCTCGCTGCTCGGCACGCTGAAGATCGCCAGCCGCGGCGGGCAGAACCATGCGCCGACGCGCGATGAGATCGCCGGGCTATTCCAGCGGCACTTTGGTTATGCGGTCAAGCTGTAACTCCTGAGACGCCTCTGCCAAGACCGTTCGCCCCGAGCCTGTCGAAGGGTGAGCGGTCCGCTCCGACAGGGCCATCTTGGGCTTAAAAGAAGGCCTCGTGACAGGCTCAGCCCGAACGGCTTTATTCCAAATTCCAGATTAAGCGTGCATTTTTGTAGGGCGGGTTTCACCCGCCGGATCAAGCTGTTGTACTTTTAAAGTAAAAATGGAATTATTCTGGACGTGAGTGATTCACACCATGAACCCCGAGCTCCTCTCCCACATCTCAACCGCCATCCGTGATGCAACGCATCGCCCCTTCACGCTACGCGCCGCGACCCCCGTCGGCGGCGGCAGCATTAACGAGGCTTATCGCCTGGAGGGAACGGACGGCTCGTGCTATTTCCTCAAGCTGAACGAAGCCCGGCATCACCCGATGTTCGCAGCCGAAGCGGAAGGGCTGAACACAATCGCCGCAACGAACACCCTCCGCGTGCCGCGCCCCATCGCTCACGGCACTGCAACTTCGCACAGCTTTCTCGTACTGGAACATCTTGAGCTGAATTCGCGCGGCGACGCAAAACTGCTCGGCGAACAGCTCGCCGCGCTGCATCGTTACACGCCAGCCAGTGCAAACATAAGGCATCCCAATGCAACCACGTCCCTTCCCCATTGCAGGGGGAAGGATAGGATGGGGGTAGAGGTGAGGGAAGACAACGTTTCTACCCCCTCCCTAACCCTCCCCCTGCAAGGGGGAGGGGAAAGCGGAACCACATCACGCTTCGGCTTCACACATGACAACTTCATCGGCACGACATCGCAGCCGAACGGCTGGAAAAATAGCTGGATAGATTTCTGGCGCGAGCATCGACTGGGATTCCAGTTGCGACTCGCGGCGCATAACGGCTACGGCGGCAGGCTACAGACGCTCGGCGAAAAACTGCTGGACGCGCTGCCCGCGTTCTTCGCTGGCTACACCCCGCAGCCCTCGCTGCTGCACGGCGACCTGTGGAGCGGCAACCACGCCTTCCTTTCCGACGGCACGCCGGTCATCTTCGACCCCGCACCATACTTCGGCGACCGCGAATGCGACCTCGCGATGACGGAACTGTTTGGCGGCTATTTCACCGATTTCTACGCCGCCTATCGCGCCGCGTATCCGCTGCATATTGGCTACGCTGTACGCAAGGATGTATATAACCTGTACCACATCATCAACCACGCCAACCTGTTCGGGGGCGGGTATGCAAGGCAGGGGGAGCAGATACTGCAGAGGCTGCTGGCGGAGGTTGGTTGAGCCATCGCTCTTCCGTTCGTGGTGAGCTTGTCGAACCATGAACGGGCAAGAACCTGTCAAAACCGCCGGTGGTTGCCCGGCGGCAAGTTACCTTTCTTGTCTTGCCAAGAAAGGTAACCCAAAGAAGTCGCCCCCGGTTTGCCGCCCCTGCGGGGTTCCCTGCGTTGCTCGTCTGGTCAGGCGGCTGCGGAACTTGCACTTCGTGCTCAAACAGTTCTCGCCGAAATCCCCTTACAAGCCTGCGCAATTCGGCGGCGCACAGGGGAAGCGGGCGGTGTGCGAGGCGATCAGGTAGGGTGCAATAAGCGTAGCGCATTGCACCGGATGGTTGGCATACGGCGCAATGCCCGTTGGTTATTGCGCCCTACGCTGGCTGAGCGGCTTTTTGCGCAGGTCCGGTTGACTGCCGGGTTATGCATGAAGGCAAAAGGCAATGAATGATTTGCCAAAGGACGGCACAGAAACTATCTCCTGCAATGAATTGTCAGCCCCGCCACCAACTGCGAATGAACCTTGAGTGGCGGTAAGGAAGCCTCTAGATTTCAGCCTTCCAATCGCCCCCACAACTGCATATTTATCTGTGCCAGGCTTCTGAATATTGCCAACCTGAAGAGAGCTGGGTTGAGAGTTGATGAACGCTAGGAGCTCACATTCGAGAAGCGTCATTTCAGAAAGAGTATCAAGGAAATACTTGCGCTCATCGAAATTCCCGGCAACCGGGAATTTAAGGGTGTTCTTGAAATAGTTCTTGAAAAACTCCCTCTTTTCAAGCGTCGGCTCTGCTTCAACCTTTTCATGAAGTGACTCGATGATGGCTTCGAGCGCTACGGGGTCTTGCTTGTCAACGGATGAAATACTGTCCTTCATTTTCTCAATCTCGTAGGCGATTTCTTGGTAGAACGATTCGAGACGCTTGAACCGCTTTTCCTGCTTTGCACCGAAATACAGAGAAGATAGCGAGCCACCAACATACGGAACCAACTGCATGCCCGCTTGAATGACTAGGTCTCTCTTATCGCTGTTGGTCAATTTTGGCGTTTCGTTTATGGCTGAACTCCTAATGCATAACGTAAAGTAGTCGGCAAAACCACCGCATATTCCGGCGCGACTTTTCTTCTTGTTGCGAAAACTATAACGGGAATTACCATCGCTCGGCCCCGAGCCTTTGCGTCGTACTCATCTGCTCGCCGCCATGACGCTCTGGATCGTAGGCCGCCAGGCGTTGCTCCAGCGTCAGCGGCACATTCTCCACCGGGGAAACGATGATGTGCTCACCTTGGATGGAGGTGCATACCTTCAGATTGTTTCGACGGCGTTTGATATCGAGAACTGTTCTGGACATGGCACACCCTTCAAGCAAAATACTCAAACACGAATCTAAACTTGCTGGACTGTTCGGTCAAACGAACACGTTACCAATGCTTCGCCACCGGGTTGTTGCAGGCGGCCTGGAACAGCTGGCGGTCGTCGAGCCGGATCGCGCTCATCGGGCCGCCCCACAGGCAGCCGGTGTCGAGCGCGATGACGTTTTTGCGATGCAGCAGGCCGAGCGCGGACCAGTGGCCGAAGATGACGGTGGCATCGCGGCTCTTGCGCCTGGGCACGTCGAACCACGGCAGGTAACCTGCCGGGATGTTTTCCACCTCGCCCTTGAACTTGAATTCCATCTCGCCCTCTTTGGTGCAGATGCGCATGCGGGTGAAGGCGTTGACGATGACGCGCAGGCGTTTGTCTCCGGTCAGGTCGTCGTCCCAGCTGTGCGGGGTGTTGCCGTACATGCGCTTGAGGAAGGTCGCGTAATCTTTGTCTTGCAGCGCGGTTTCGACTTCGCGCGCCAGGCTCTCGGCCTGAGCCACGCTCCATTGCGGCAGCAGCCCGGCATGGACGAGAACGTAGCCGTCCTGCGCATGGAGCAGGCGCTGGTGGCGCAGCCAGTGCAGCAGTTCGTCGCGATCCGGCGCGTTGAGTATCTCGTCCAGCGTGTCGGTGCGGTGCAGTTCCCCGATTCCTTCAGCGACGGCGAGCAGGTGCAGGTCGTGGTTGCCGAGCACGGTGATCGCGCTGTCGCCAAGCGACCTGATCAGGCGCAACACTTCCAGCGAGCCCGGACCGCGGTTCACCAGGTCGCCAACCAGCCAGAGCTTGTCCGCCGCCGGATCGAAACGGGTATCCTCCAGCAGCCGCACCAGCTCGGCATAACAGCCCTGCACATCGCCCACCGCATAAATCGCCATCGCGCTTACCCGTTTGGATTACATGTAAAATAGCGTATCAGATTTTTATGCAGTTTCGATTATTTGTTTGAAGTAATGGAATGATTATGAGCGATAGCGATAAACAGATTTGGCTGGTGCTTTCCCATATCTTCAACATGGATGGCCGCGCATCGAGCCAGACCATTACCGATAAAATCCCCCATTTTCTCAAGCTTGGCATACAGCCCATCATCGTCAGCGCCGTGATGGGAAACAAGGATAAGGTGTTGGAGCATCACCAGGTGCTTCCCGCTCTGGCAGTGGCGTTGCGTTTTGACTTGCGCCATTACCTGAGACAGCGCATCCCGTCGCGGGCTTTGTACCGGATTGCCATGATCGCGGTTTCTCTGGTGCTGCTGCCTTTTTATGTGGTCGAAAAACTTATCATTCCCATTGAAACCAGCTGGTCGTGGGCAATCTCCGCTTATTTCATGGGCGCGCGTGTCATCAGGACGCGCAAACCGAGGCTCATCTACTCCGCGGGCGGTGCTTATGCGGCGCATCTGGCCGGTTACTGGCTGAAACTTCGATTCGGCATCCCGTGGATCACCGAAATCCACGACCCGATGACCTTTCCGGGGCAGACCACAAACAAGACGCGCACCCGCTTTTCGATCTGGCTGGAGGGAAAAATCTGCAAGCATGCCGACGTCGCATTCTGGTTTACCGAGGAAGCACTGGCGCAGGCAAGAGCGAGACATCCAGAGCTGGGCGACCGCGGGCATTGTCTGCTGCCGGGCGCCAATGAACCTGAGTTTCCGCGTGTGCCATACCGGCGCGGCAAGCATCTGGTGATCGGCTATTTCGGCTCGCTGGCGGATACGCGCAACCTGGGAATTTTTATGCAGGGCTTGCGCAAGTTCATTGAAAAGGATCCGCAACGCGCCGAGCAAACCCGGCTGCAGCTTTACGGCGGCGGCATCGATCCGGTTTCTGCGCGGGCATTGCGCGAATTTCCTTATCCTTCGATGATCGAGCAGTTTGGCCGTCTCGAGACAGACCCGAAGACGGGAGAAAGCGGCCGGGAGCGGGTGCTGAAGCGGATGAACGCCGCCGATTGCCTGTTGCTGTTGCACGGCACCGTGCCTTTCTGCGAGCAGTATATTCCTTCTAAGATGTACGAATATCTCTGGACGCAGCGCCCGATCCTGGCGCTGGTCTGGCGCAATCCCCACATGGAGCGCATGCTGCGCGAACTCGGGCATTGGGCGGTGACGGCGGATGACGCGGGTGCAATAGCAGCTGCGCTGGAGGAATTGCACGCCCGCTGGATGCGGGATGATCTCGCTGACTCGGGAAATCCATCGCCTTATACTGTCGAAGCTGCCGTGCGCCAGATCATCGCCTGGGCGAATGCAATTTAGCTCGGTGACTCTCAAACGAATGCAATGCGTATCTGATCCGAAAATGGAAGACATCGTTCTTTACTGCAAGTCATACCGCCGCGACTTGCGGCGCGCAGCGCGGCTAGCTGAGAGTATTCGCCGCTTCAATCCCCAAAAGCTGCCGTTCTATCTTTCCTGCCCGGCTGCCGATATGCAATTGTTCAAGAGCACCATAGGCGGCGAGGGGGTGCTCTTCCTGGAGGACGAGGAAATCATCGCGGTGAATCCTGCTCTCGTCCAGAAGGCCATCAATGAGATGCCCGGCGTGGTGTCGCAACAGATCGTCAAATCGGAATTCTGGCGGCTTGGGCTTTGCGAGAATTATCTGTGCCTTGACTCCGACTCGTATTTTATCCGCGACTTTGGCAGGGATGACTTCCTCACGCCTGCCGGGGTTCCCTATACGGTGATGAACGACAGCATGGAGCTGCGCCTGTTCGGCGCGCTGCACCGGCACGAAAAAATCGCGCACAACATCGACGCGGATTGCAGGGCCGTCATGGAAATATTCGGGCGCACCGGAAAGCAGTATGAATTCGGCCCCTTGCCGGTAGTGTGGAGCAAACGCGTCTGGTCGGATCTTGCCGTGAAATTCCTTGAGCCGCGCGGCATGAATTTTTACGATGCAATGAAGCTCTTCCCCTCGGAAATGCGCTGGTATGGCGAGGCGTTGCTGATGTTCCGATCCATTGAATTGTGGCCGGTCGAAACGCTGTTTCGTTGTTATCATTACGAGCAGCAGTATCTTGAAGCAAAAACAGCAGGCGAGAATGACGAACTTTTAAGCCGGATATTCCTGGGCGTAGTTGTCCAGTCCGCCTGGGATAAGCCGATGGAATATGGATACAATAAGGGCATGCTGTCCAGACTAGCGCGCAAATTCAAGCGCCGCGTGCTGAAGCGGTTAACCTAGCAAGTACCCGAATATTTCCGGCAAGTTCAGCCCGGCCTTTGCCGGGATGGCTCTGGTTGTCTTCTCTATCCTTTATGATTGTTTATTTCTGAAAGCCGATAAATGCACCCGCTACTTTATAAAATCAAGCGCTTCTACCGCAAGGAAAAGCTTCCAGATCCACTGGCGTATCTGTACAAATGGTTCGGTATCACGCCTGAAGGCGTGCTGCAGATAGGTGCAAACAACGGCCAGGAGGTCAAAAAATTCGCGACCGAGGGCATACGCCATGGCGTTTTTGTCGAGCCGCTACCGAAAGCCTTTGAACAACTGAAGAACGCAATTGCACCTCACGCTGGGTATCATGCGATCAATGCGCTTTGCGCTTCGGAGGCGGGGAAGGAGATAACATTCTTCGTTTCCGACCAGGCGGGCGGAAGCTCAAGCATGCTCAAGCCAACCGGACACCTGGATATTCACCCGGAGGTGGGCTTCGGCAATGAGCTTAAACTCCGCACCAGCACCGTTGACGAGATCGTAAAGAATCTGAGGCTGGATGGCCATGCCAACCTGTCGGACAAGCTGGATATGCTTTACATCGACGTGCAAGGCGCTGAGCTTGACGTACTCAAAGGAGCACAAAAATTTTTGACCAAGGCGAAATTTGTGTTTGCAGAGGTCAGCCATGGGGGGCTCTATGAAGGTGATACGTCGATAAGGCCCATTATCGGTTTCCTGGAGGAACATAATTTCAAATTGGCCTTTGCCTACATCAACAAACACGGCTGGGGGGATGCGCTATTTATACGTGAAAGTTTTTTTGGTCAACGGTAGCCGTAGCGCATGATGAGCAAGGCCGAGGGTGTAGGAATTTTTAGAGAACCGCTTATTTTTTTACTAACTGCTTTGTTTTAGACTTCAGAAGTTTTCTATAACTTCGAAATATGTTTTTAACAGCACTAGATTTACGCCATGGATTTACTAGATCTTTGTAGTAATCAATCCCCAACCTACTCAGTGCTTTAGGAAATTCGGGATTAATATCAATTTCACTGATTCGATGACGCCAAAATTCTGGAATATCATCCAAAACAATCTTTAAATCCGCCCCTTTTGGAGATTGGTAACTAAAACAAATTGCTCGCGGATTAATATTGACATACCCAGACTTGGTATTTTCATAACCATATCTAATACGTATATTCGCATCAAAGAAGCCTTCCGGTATGAATAATGGCGGAACCTTATCTGCAATATGCATGTAGCCGTCGTAATGTCTGCAGAACTCAAATTTAGGAACTACCATTACATGACTTCTTATCTTGGTCAGATAGAACTCGGTGTCTTCAGGCCTAATCACTCTACCGGTATTTTTTGAATTGCCGAAAATCCATTTCAGGTCTGCATATCTATAGATGTGTAGCGAATCAATTAATAGCTTATTTAAGCTGATTACATATGAATAATTAGTTTCATAGAGCAACTTTGGGAAAACATCACCATATGCTCCCCACTCATGTTGAGTCGGTTTAAAAAAATTCATGCACTCCGTAAAATGAGAAAAAGGTATTGAAACCAAATCTGCGCCAGTTCTCTCTGCCGCTTCATCTGCATCCTTAAGAACTTCTGCTAATTTAGCAATGTCCCCCTTATTTCCCATAAATGGATGATCGTTATTTGGAGAAAAAAAGACCCATGAGTTATCTTTTAAATCAAGATCAAGTAATGCCTGATAGTATTTCTTGGCCGTATCAGACCTATGCTCAACCACATTTGCATCAGGGAAAATGCCTCTTAATTCCTCATAAATCGATTCATGATTTTTATTTTGGCATTCAATCCTGATTGTGATTGAAGCCCAGGGAATCTCCTGATAGCTGATAAGCGAGTACCTGGTAATATCAAACTTGGATTGAAATTTATAGGCAGGAGTCGCAGTTCTTATTTGATAATCTTTATCAAACCGACGTCTATCCCCCCTCAGATAGACTCCCGGCTGCGCATCTTCAATAAAAACATCAAAAAATAGATGTAAATTCATTTCCATTTCGCCCTAATCAACATAAACCAGCAATTACAAGCATTGCATCCTAACTTGCTATTAATTATGGCCTTTTGCTTGAATATCTGCCTCAGTTGGATACAGTCAAAGAGTCAATCAAATTCAGCTCAAAGAGTACCGATTGCCTTGGCTGAAACTGGCGAATTGGTAAACAGGTTCAGATCGTCGGGGACACCAAGACCGTACATTCCATCGCCTACTTTGCCGATATTGAAGTAACCGATAGTCTGACTCTGAGAGATTAGTTCGTTGTAGACAGGCGCGACATAGAACTCGCCATTTACGCGCGCACCCTTATCGATCATCTTTTCGGCTGCCGCAACAAAATCAGCACCTCGCCTGAAATTGTATATGCCTACAGTCGCCTCGTTCGAAATAACTTTTTTCTCCACAACTTCTATGACGTGTCCCTGTTCATCCATGCGCACAAAAGACCATTTCGGATCATCGGCCCACATGGTCATGATTAAACCATCAAGATTATTGGTTTTCATCATATCCAGATATACATCGATATCGGTATCTACCCATTGGTCGCTGTTAGCAATCATCAAGCTGTCGCTATTGTTGATCAGCTCTTTTGCGAGCAAAACCGTACAAGCGGCCCCTTCTGTAACCTGGCTGACAACGACGATCTCGCACCCTTGCTCCCAACTCTTTAGCAGCCGATCAACTGCATATTTTTCGATATGTTCCTGCAGACACAGGAAAATAAACCGATACGTTTGGCGCGGGCGCAAATTGCTTGTCACGAGTCTGATCATGGGATAGCCATGAACTGGGATCAGAGGCTTGGGTTGTTCATAGCCTGCATTTGCAAAGCGGCTACCTCGTCCCGCCATGGGGATGACAATATTAAGCAAGCTATTCGTCTTTCAAATATTTATCATTGTTGGCACCCGGCAACTTGACCACCGCCGTTGCCGTGTCTTCAAGAGCTTCAAAATCAGTGCCCTCCCCGGGTTCGACGATTACGATGTCGCCAGTTACATATTCGCGCTGATTCATTTTTACCCGCCCGCGGATTATGACGGTGATCTCCGTGGCGATCTTGTGGTAATGCCATGCCTCACGCGCGCCGGCCTTATAATATTTTACACCCACTTCGACTGCATTGGTCTTATAGAGTGACGGCTCGAAGTTCCCTACGAACCAACCCTTCGCCATGCTTTCAAGCTTCGCGGATTTCATGTTTTCCCTCGCAACCTATCGTTACTGTGCTTTCCGGAAGAGCATCTGCTAATCAGCGGCACCAGAGCGGTTTCCCACGCTGTTCTTTAAAGAATCTTCGTACTCTTTCAATTTATGCGGGGAATAAAAATTATGGTAGGTGGAGGAGGGGATAGAATGAATTTCCAGATTTTTCCCCTCCAGCACAAGTTCGTTAAGTGTTGGGGCGACATAAAAACGCCCGTTAACGCTTGCATCCTTTTCTATGGTTTTCTTCGCCGCCCTGACAAAATCACTGCCATGCTTAAAGTAATACAGGCCAGCAATCGCATTCCGGCTCAAGGGCCGCTTTTCTGCAGTTTCGATGATTTTGTTATTTTCATCGAGGCGAACGAACGACCATTTTGGATGCACGGAGTCAAAACATACCGATCCCGCATCCACACTCCTGGATTCAAACCCTGATATCACGCGGTTCAAGTCATAATTGAAAATGTGATCACCATTCGAAATCATCAGCGCATCGTTGTTATCGATATGATCGATTGCCATAAGCGCACTGCACGCCGCACCTGCTGTTTCTTTTTCTAGTTGAATAACGACCCCACAGTCATTGGTGATCAAACGCAGCACATTGTCCAAATGATATTTTTGACAGTCTGCCGCATTCACAATAAAGATGAACCGCTTTTCTCCCTTAATCTGAGCGCGCTCAAAAACCAAGTGCAACATTTAAGGAAGATAATGTTGCATGGGAAAAATCTACACGCAGTTAAGTATTGAAGAACGGACAATGATTCAAACACAGTTATCAAT
>Ga0209343_10004219_pt1 | contig 17783 bp, 17 predicted proteins | sample RifCSPlowO2_02_FD_184026 | JGI IMG/M metagenome (GOLD analysis project Ga0209343, IMG submission 184026) | Groundwater microbial communities from Rifle, Colorado - Rifle CSP2_plank lowO2_0.2 (SPAdes) (version 2) | ecosystem: Environmental > Aquatic > Deep subsurface > Groundwater | place... | reverse complement strand
GATTCCTGCCAAAACATTACGCAGTTCGTGAACAATGGCTGTTGTCAATTCACCCAGACTGAACATTTTTGCGGATTGAAGCAGTGTTTCAGATAAATGTCTTTTCGTCAGGCACTGGTTGATTTTGCTGTAAAGATTTTCCGCATCAAATGGTTTTGTAAAAAGCCCGTCTGCGCCAAGATTGAGAGACTCAATCGCCAATTCTAAATCAGCGAAGCCTGTAATAATGATTACCGGTAGGTCGGGCTGGATGTAGCGGATATTTTTCATCAGGTCAAGACCATTCATCTTTGGCATTCTTACATCAGTAATTAGTGTATCAAACCTCTCTGCACAGAGTCTGTCAAATGCCTCTGCACCATCCCCCGAAACTTCCACAAAAAGATTTTTTGATTTCAGTATCTTAACCAAAATATCACGGCAATCTATATCATCATCTGCAATCAAGATTTTTGATTCCATATCTTCCCCTTATCTCATTTGTCTATTCTATGCTCTGTCCTATGAATTATCTCTTCCTGACAATCATGATTTAAATCAACAAAGTATGCAGTATAGCCTGAGATGCGGACAATCAAGCCTCTGTGTTTTTCAGGATTTTTCTGTGCCTCTCTGAGCGTGGCTGCATCGGCAACTGTAAACTGCACCTGAAGTCCTCCTTCATTAAAATATGCCTTGATAAGCTGGGAGAGTTTTTTTGTATCCCCCTCACCCCCCGATAAATACTTCGGGGACAGGCTCCGACCCTCTCCCCGCCCTTCGACAAGCTCAGGGGGAGAGGGGTTATTAGAGCCATTCCCCGTGATTACTCCAAACTTCTGATTAAAGGCATATATGTTTGTAATATCCTTATTGTTAAGATGTGCAGCAGAGAGGAGAGAGGATGTTGGTCCTTCTCTATCCATATCAAATCCAGGCGTCACACCACTTGTATAATGCTGGTTTGCCTTTCTCCCATTCGGTAATGCCCCGCCGAGTTTCCCCCATCCAACATGGGTTGTCATTGTCCAGAAACCGGGATTATATTTTCCTCCTCTGTAATTGTCGTATTGAGAGACTGCCTTACAGAATACCTCTGATACAAATTTTGCATTGGCATCAGCCTTTGGGTTATTATTGCCATATTTCGGGACTTTATTAAGGATGATTGCATGGAGGATAGGATTATTCTTAAAATCATTTTCAATTGCATCAAGCATTTCTTCCATTGTTACCTTATATCCTCCTATCCCCTCAAAGATAAGACACTGTATTACTGTGAGTGAATCCGCCACATCTGAGAGCCCCATCCCTGTTATACCGCTTGAGTTATAGACTGCAGAGCCCATTGTTACATCTATCCCCTTCTCCATTGTTCCTTCAATCAAAGATGAGAGGAAAGGCGTAGGGGTCAACTCCTGATGAGCCTTCCCCAATGTATTATTCCCATTAACGACATTCATAATCAGAAATTCAATCTGTATCCTGTATGCCTCTTTTAACTCCTCAATACTTCCGAATTTTCTCGGGTCTCCTGTATGTGGTCCAACCTGTTCTCTCCTCCTCGGATAATAACCATCATTGAGTGCCAATTCCAATGCACTGACCATATTCACCAATGCAGCACCCGTCATGCCAAATGTCTTCCCCTGCACATTTGCCTCCACACAGCCAATTACTGCATAATCCCTTGCATCTTCATCAGGCATATCCCCCTCACCCCCGCCCTCTCCCCTCAGGGGAGAGGATTTAGAAGGGCGGATTGTATTCTGGACAATCGGGATTATGAAGTCATCATTATAGACAGCAGGGGTGCCGTGGCTCTCCCTTATTGTATCTGCTATTTTTAATAGATATTCCTGAGGAGAATCCTTATGTATCCTTGCACTTAAGTTTGGCTCTCTTACGCCAAGCACGGCAGATGCCTCAAGCATGAGATAGGTGAGCTCATTTGTTGCATCCTTGCCATTTTTATCTACACCACCAATGGTCATCGGCTGATTACTCGGAGTCCCTCCAAAAAACAAACTCCCTGTGGAGGGTGTAAATGCCACATGGTCTGTAGACTTTATCCAGAAACAGCCCAACAGCTCAAGTGCATCTTTCTCTTTTAGTATGCCCCTGTCAATATCCTTTTTATAATAAGGGTAAAGATACTGGTCTCCTCTTCCAAAGGATATCCCCATATCATAGTTCTCCTGATGTAAAGCAATCTGGATAAACCAAAGTGACTGTAAAGCCTCATAGAAGGTTCTTGCAGGCTTAGCCGGAATCCTTTTACAGATATCGGCTATCTTTATAAGCTCAAATTTTCTTTTACTCTCTTTCTCTTTCTCTGAAAGCCTCAGAGCCTCATCAGAATATCTATTTGCAAAGGCAATAATCCCATCTGCAATAGTCTGTATCGCAATGTAGAAATCTTTTTGTTCACTATTGACTGCTGACTGCTGACTATTGACTGCTTCTGTAATAATAGATCCAAACCCCTGTTCTATACCCTTTGCATAGTGAGGTGCTATGTGGGATATACCATTTGCCTTACTCAACAGATAAAAGGAAAACTTTTCAAGTATATTGAATGGGTCTAACCCATCAAGTAAATAGGACGCTGATTTTCGCAGATAATCAGGATAGATTTTATAATCTTGTAAATCAGCGTTCATCTGCGTCCCATTTTTCTTTGTCTCTTCCCATATCTCTTTTGCCCTTTGCAGGACATTTGTATCCATCCACCTCGGGAATATCACATCATTAAGCTCATCTATCTCCTTCTGTTCAATAATAAAAGGATTGTCTTTTCTTTTGGAGATTGTGTTTAGCTCCGGCCAGACAGCAAGGTGCAGAAACTCAGGAAAGATTAAGCCGCCGAGGAGTTTTGATGTAGTGCTTCCTACAATCAATTCATCGGGAAAGATTTTTACACTCCTGTTTTTCATGATATGCCTGAATGCCCTTGCCTGCCTCAACACAGGAGGAATCTTACAGCATTCATTCTTTTCTTCCTCATGCAGAATTTCTGTATAATACTCCGTGTAATACCTTGCCCTCTCCACACAGACAGCCCTGTCCGCCTCAAGCATTGCCTTTCGTAATCTACCCAGTCGTGGAAAATTATTCAGGTTGTATTTCATCTTATTACCTCCCTTTTAAACTCCCCGAGGTTGTGAAATTGGAGAAAATGTATCTCATCACAATTAAGTTCCTTCAAAAATTCTGACCATTTTTCAAGATTTTCTTTCCTATTTGTATAATCAGGTATGAGTGGAATTCTGGGAATTACCTTATTTTTATCCTTAAGCCTTAAAAATAAATTTGAAAAATTTTCTTTCACAACCCTGTTGTCTGCCCCTATAACCCTCTTATGTAATCTTGCATCCCATATTTTAAGGTCATAAAGAAACAGGTCTGTATCTTCCATAATATTTTCAAGCTTTTCCCACGGGGCATATCCGCTTGTCTCAATCGCCGTGTGTATCCCCATTTTTTTACAGAGCGTCAAAATCTCTTTCAAAAATTTGGATTGATATATCGGCTCACCGCCTGAAAATGTAACACCTCCATTACTTACCCTATAAAATGGGAGATCTTTCAAGATTTCAAAAAGCAACTCATCAGGCTCATAGTATTTTCCAATCCTTACAAGACATCGTGAAGGGCATGCATCTACACATAAACCGCACCTATTACATACTTCTCTATCAATCCCCTTTAATCCCCCTTTATTAAAGGGGGAATGAGGGGGATTACCAAAAATCATTGCACCCCTTGGACATACCTCATAGCATTTCATACAATTAATACACCTGTTTATGTATACACCTATCTCCTGTCTGCTATCCTGAGATTCTGGATTATGACACCACGGACACCTTAAAGGGCATCCCTTTAAAAAGACCACAGTCCTGATTCCTGGCCCATCATTCACACAGTATCTCTGTATCTCGTAAATAAGACCTCTCATAAAAACACCTTTACAAGACGCAGATTAACTCTGATTCGCGGGATAGAAAGTAAATATTTATCTGCGTGAATCTTGAAAAATCGTGAGAATCTGCGTTCTATTTTATAGTTCCATTCCACAATTGAAAACTTTTTATCTGTTTATTCTGGTCATCAATTGTAAAAATCACATAATCAACGGACTTCTGGTGTCCGAATACAATCCCATTTTTTTTATACCCTCCTGGAACAATCCTGTCTCTCCATGTCCCTGTGTTTATGTAGTATTTCTCCCTGCTTCCTTCTACATCCAGCAGGTTGACATCGCTCTCATGTGTATGCCCGAAAAGAATATAGTCACAATTATATTTACCAATTAATTTCAAAGCCTCCATTGCATTTTGGTCCCTCTCCTTTACAAAGTCTTCCTTTATCTCAAGATATTTTTTATAAACCCTTTCCACTACAGTTTCAGTAAAATGCCTTAGTGCCACCTCAAGTTTATCAGCGTCATCAAAGGGAGCCCATCCATCGTAAATACGAAACCAATCTTTGACAAATTTATGGCTAAAAAAATCATCCGAGAGCTTATTCCATGTATCCTTTAATGCATTCTGTTTTGAAGGTAATAAGGACACCTTTATATGCTCGTTTATATGCTCAATCCAGTAAGGTGCGATGGTAGATGGCCTTAAGTTATCTATCTCTTGAAGGTCTTCATATACCTTGTGGTTATACAGAATCTCATCAACCTTGACAGGATATTGATTGATTAAAAGAGTCACAACAGCATCACCTATTGGCGAGGTATCATTTTCTATTTTGTTATATACATCATACTGATGCCCGTGGGCTGCATAGATTGGGATATTATCAACTCTGTATTCAGACGTAAACTCTTCTCCTGTGGATTGCAGTCCGAGGGCATTCTGTATCTTCTTTCTAATTTCATCATAACCTTTACTATTAATCATGCGGTCGTGATTTCCTATCACATAAGTAATATTTGGGCTGAAGTATTTTTTAAATCCATTAAAGACAGCATTATTTTTATTGATTATGTTATTAACAATACTATTGACTGTGTGCTTTATCTGTCCTGCATCACCCCATGGCTGCATATCTCCTTTCCACTCTGTTGAGCGGATTACATCTATAAAATCACCGAGTATAATAAGCTCTGCATCGCCATCAGCATTATCTATGTCTCCTTTAATATCCCTCCAGAAGCCCTTAAGCATTTCTGATGTTATGTTGTGGTCGCCTGTAGTGGTATCAGATAAATGAATATCACTTATAAAAATTTTTATAGACATTTTTTTACCTTTTCTTCCTCAATGGCTGAACAACAATTAAATCCTTGAGCTCTTCGTATTCCTCTTTATCAATCTCCTTAACAAGCAGGAGGTCTTCTATTCGGGTGAAGCCTTCATGTTTTTTTCTGTAATTTATAATTGCCTCTGCCTTGTTTTCTGAAATTCTTGGAAGTGTCAATAAGGTCTCTTTTGATGCAGAGTTAATATCAATGAGCATTTTTAAATCCGATTTGCCTGTGAGGGTCAGGTGGTCTTTAAAGGAAATAAACATATTCTGGCTTACTCCTTCAACTCTGGTAAGCTCCTGAAGATTTTTAAAGCCTCCGTTATCATCTCTGAATTTTATAATTCTGTGGGCGGTTATCTTGCCTATACCGGGGAGGAGCATAAAATCGTTTTCCGATGCAGTGTCTATGTTCAGAACACCGCGGAGAACCTTTGCAGAATCAGGATATGAAATAGACGGATAGAAAAGAGAGATTATTAAAAGCAGAGATATTAATAGATTTTTCATAAGTCAGCCTTCCTTTAAAATAAACTATTGCTATTGTTTCAAAGTAACATCAAAAATAACACCAGAGCCACCACCTTCTAATGGCTTCCAATCGGAGCAATTCTTAAACTTTACAAAACTACCAGCCTTCCATGCCAAATAATACCCTTCATTGTCAAAGGTGCTATTTAATAGTAAAACATTTTGACAATTCATAGCCCCTGTTTCAGAGGAATAAGATTTGTTAGCATCCCAATATGTGCCTCTATCTAAAATAATATAGGAGACCGCTTCATCTAATGTAATATTTAGATCATAAGGGTCAAAACCTCCAGCTTTTATTACTCCATGACACTTTGTAACTTTTTCAGCAAGTGTAGGTGCATAGGAGAGACCACCGCAACCATCCATCCTTTGAAAGAAGCTATATTTGTCATCCTCTCTCAAAATAGTTCTTATATAAGAATTGCTTGGTAATCTTAAAGAATTTGTTATTGGAAGTGGCGAGATTATAGGGTCTACCGTCCATGGTAGATATATCCCATTATAGTTCCAAGGCAACCAATAACCAGGAGGCCACTGTTTCTCACGTCTAACGCTATATAAATCATAGTAACGAATATAGGCATAGTCAGTCTCATTAAAAATTGCTAAGGGATAAATATATCCAGGTACATACATATTGGCATATTTAACACTTTCTCCCGATATGTTTTCAAGAATTACTTCACCACAATCAAATTGATTGTTCCCACAGTTCCTAATATCTATTGTTCCAATTACTCCCCCATAGTAAAGTTCTGTACTCCTTGCATCATTAGCAAGATAGGAACTTAGCGATCCAGCATTAACTAAACTCCCTCCTGAATCTAACACCCACTGATATATCATACGAGTAACCGTTTCATTTGTATTAATAACACCAAAGGGCTTTATATACCCACCCTTCATAAAAAAATCCACACAGATAAAATGAGATACCTTTGTTGTAAGGGTAAAAGTTTCATCGTATTCTGGATAATCTCCATATTCTATCTCAGATGTTTTTGTTGCTTGAAAAAAAGGAAAGACATTCATAGTTAATACAATCCCCTGATAGCTCAGAGTCTTATCAGGATTTATTGAATACTTATGAAACGTATAGTAACCATTCCTACAGTCTGGCTCATTACAATATATAGTTAAAACTGCAAATATGTTCCAATCATTTTTATCAAATCTTACAGAGATTGTCCTACTGCGAGTCATATCTGCTGGCGGTAATGGCAAGCTACCGGTTATTGTGCTACCATCTTCCATATATACTGTTATACTATTTCCATTTACCCCCACCACTCTACCTATCCCTCCTTTTTTAAGTTCTACCACTCTCCCAACTACTGCGCCTGTTTCATTCCCCAGTGTTCCTTGAAAAACGAGGATGTATTTGCCCTTTTCCTTTGCATCAGTAGGTACTGTGAATGTTACGGAATCACTTGAGCTATTTGCATTTATCACCTTATTCCAGCTTGTAAGGTAACGACGGTTGTCAGTGGTATCATCATAATAAAGTGTCCATGTGCCTGACATATATTCATCTGATTCGTTTTTTATTACATACAGGCTTCCGTTATTCGGGTCTTTGTCTATGTTTATCTGCCCACGGAAGAAGTAGTTTAATAGACCTGCGGAGTAGCCTACGGCTTTAGGAATTAAGATAGAGCCGTAATCCTTAAAACAATTATCATCTAATGTGGCTTTAAGATGATATTTATCCTGCGATAATTGCGAAATATAAGAAAACAAATAGGTTGTGAAGGCAAGATGCGGAATAGAGATGCCATCTGTGGTTGTACCGCTATAGTAAATCAGATTATCATTAGTCCCATCTTCAGCAATTCGCGTTGATGGTTCCCCAAGAAAAGTGTTTGTCATGCCTGGATACTCATAATCCTTAAAAACTGTATCGTGGCTTAAGAAGTTATAATTTGAATATTCAGCAAGACCAATTGGTCCGTTAGGATTATAGCCAGTAGAAGGGTATGTATCCCAGAGGTTGATAATAGGAGCAACCCCTTGAATCAATAAACTTTGGAATATAGAATCGTTAACCGCTATAGCAGTAGTATTTAATTCACCAGAATGATTCTGAGCCCATCCCTCAATGGTCTTTGCAATAACATGAGTATCATTCCTTGTATGCTCGGGCACGGCTAAGTCTGCAACGAGGTGCATTACTTGTCCTAATGCTCTAAATGCCATACCATAGTTCTTTTCTCTATCCGTCTTTGTAACACCACTTAACGCTTGGAAATAGTATTCCCTAGTTTTCTGCCATGACCATTCATTGGCTGAACTCTGTGCCCAAAAAATGGAAGATTGCGAAGCACCTAACCATCCAGCCATATCCCAACTCTTTGTAGGGTCGTGAAAATGTTTGCTTGAACGAGTAAGATAACCTATAAGCGGAAGGATGCTTTCATCTTCCTCTCTGCCACCTTCTGCAATCCATTTTATAACTTGGTCTGTGCCATTAGGAAACTCAGAATTTAAGTGCGTGGTCAAATAACTATTGAGATTGGATTGCTCTGCGGCTTTTTTATTTAATAATGGATGGATAACATCCTTGTCCCAAGCCCACCCTTTATTTGCAAATAAAATAGATAACCCTACCAAAAAGAATATAATTTTAAAGTATTTCATTTTCTCCCTCCTTATTTAAAATGGCAATGATTCAATCTTCCATTCGCCATCAATCTTGACAAAGTAAATAAACCACTTGTCAGACGGTCCCTTTTCTGTAACAATTCTATACTTTTTATATTCTCTGGGTACATGAAGTCCATGTGCATCGTTAACTCCACTGCTTACCAGTTCAATGCTTTTTATAGGCACTATCAATTGCTGCCTTCCTTTAATCCCACCTCTTACCCTGTCATAATGTCTATCTCTTTCATAGTCTTTTTCATACGCAGCTATGCAATCCAAGGCAGCCTCAGTATCACCCCGCGTGATAGCCTCTTTATAAGTCTCCCATGTCTTTTCTGGGGTAGAGTATTTCTCAGACTTTGCCATAAGTCCTGCTGCACACCCAAATATAATCAAACAAACTGAAAATAAAATAAAAAAATCTTTCTTATTACTTTTCATTCCTTATACCTCCGTTAGTTATTATGGCTGAAAACTTTCAAGATCCATAACAACAGGCATTTGTTCAATCTTCCACTCTCCAGCAATCTTTACAAAGAAAATAAATATTTTGGCTGGTCCTTTTTCAGTAGCAATCATGTATTCTTTATATTCCGCAGGACGCTTAAGCAGAGGATTGTTAATTGTCGCACTTTCTATAAGTTGGAATCCTTTTATAGTCCTAATCCCTTCCCGTATACCTTCGAGTCCGATTTTGACATATCTTCGCCTTGCCATATCTTTTACATAATCTGCAAAACAATCGAAGGCTGCTTCCATATCGCCTTTGAAGATAGCCTCTCTATATGTTTCCCAAGTCTTTTCTGGAGTTGTATATTTATCAGACTTTGTCATAAGTCCTGCTGCACATCCAAAAATAACAACGTAAACCATAATTAAAATAAAAAAATTCTTTTTGTAGACTACTTTCATAACGTCTCCAAGATTACAGGGTTAAAAACTTTCAATCTTCCATAATCCATTTTCATCTCGAGTAAAGTAGATATAATATGTAATGGTCTGTAATATACCTTTTATCTCTTGTTCGCGCCTAATTCTGTATTTAGCAACATTTCCCTGAACATAGATTAATTGTACCTCTTGCATATTAGCAACTATAGTAGGAAGTTCATTTTTTAAAAGCTGAAATATTTCTCTGTATTTTTCTTGTGAACTTCCATGAAAGTATCCTAACGCTTTCTCAACATTCCCTTGACTCAATCCCCCCTTCATCCCATCCCATTTTCCTTTAAGCAAAGCATCCATTTCTTCTCTGGAGAGGACATTGATGATTGTTGTTTCTTCATAGGTATTACCATTAGTGTCTGTAATGGTAACTTTGGGGAAATAGAGACCTGCGTATTGGTAGTTTGCTGTTACTTTGGACAGCGCTGCACCTGTCTGTTCAGGTGTGCCATCTCCATTTAAGTCCCATGTGTAGTTTGATACTGGATTTGGCAGAGTGCTTTCTGCTTCAATGGTTACAGGAAGGATTCCTGTTGTGTTAAGGATGCCGCTTGATGGTGTGGCTGTGAGTCTTATCTTTTCTTCAAGTGTTGTTGTATTTATGGTTATTGTGTCTGCTGCTTTGTATCCACAAGCATCTGTAGCTTGAACTGTTATTGTGTTTTGTCCTTGCTGTAATGGGATTATACCTGCAAAATTATTCCCCTGTGTTTGAGCTAATCCAATAACCTGACCACCTGTCCCTGAACTCTGTATTATTACTCCTGCTTCTCCATTGAGGTTTGAGAGGTTGCCCTGAACAATGGTCTTTGTCTTGTTTATGACAGCACCTGTTACTGAAAAGGTTATCTTTGGTTCAAGACATCCTGATATACATTCTATAGTTACAGTGATAAATGCCCCTGATTTACCTTTGACTTCTATTTCTATTAGATTCTCTCCCTGTGGTAGAGTGATAGTCCTTTCTACTCTCGCTAATCTTTTCTTGAAGTCATCTTCTTCTATTATTTCTTCTCCATTTATTTCTATTTCTCCTACACTAACCCTTGTCTTCTTTTCTTTTTTGTCATCTTTCTCTTTTTTCTTATGTTTATCCTTATCTTTCTTATCCTTGTCTTTACCTTTATCTTTTTCATCGTCATCATCGTCTTCTTCTGTTGTTGTATAAGTGCCGTTATCTACTATGAGTTTGTATGTGCCTGATATGGCACAGAGAGTAAAGGTCTCTTTGAATTCTTCTGGTCTTCCTTTTTCTCTTATGTATTTGTTTGGACCAAAAATGGGTGTGGCTGAGGCAAAGGGAATGGATTGAAATATAAGGATGACAAATGCACTTACTATTAGTGTAAAGATTCTTTTTGTCATGTTAAACCCTCCTTTATTTGACAAGTTTCTTGCAAGGCTCAAAAAACCCTATAAAAAATTCTGCTATAAAAAATTCTGCTTGTTATGTCAATAACTTTGCTATATACTTGAATCGTGAAATTAACCAATAAACAGAAGGAAAATCTGGCAAAGATTTTTATCAATATTGGCAGTATCACCTTTGCTGGTTTGGGAATTGGATTTTTCTCCTCTGCTTTTATTACTGTTGTTGAATTTATTTCTGGCAGCATATTTACTTTTTCTTGCTTTTATATTGCAATCAAAATAGATAAGGAGTAAAAATATATGAGTTCATTAACGATTTTTTTTATCATTGGTACCATTGTGGTTATTTTAATTGCCTATTTTGTAATTAGAGAAGACAAAACTTTAAAGCATCGCTGATTAATCTCCCTCCTCACCCCAGCCCTTTCCCCAGAAGGGAGAGGGAATGGGATGGGACTTAAGTTAAAATCTGTGTTATCTAAAGAAAATCTGCGTCCCTATGCTATTTCATCTTCTCAGTCTCATCTTCTACAGTAATATTCCCTTTTATCTTTTCATAAAGTTTCTTCCCTACACCTTTTACCTTCTTTATATCCTCAGGCTTTTTGAAACCGCCGTTCTTCTCCCTGTATTCAACTATCAACTTTGCTGTCTTCTCTCCAATACCAGACAGCTTGGCTATCTCCTCTGCTGATGCCTTGTTTATGTTTATAATTGGCTCCACCCCACCTGCTGCAGTTTTTTTCTCCTCTCCGTAAGTGAAGCTGCTGACCATAGATACAGATAAAATTAATGCCATAGCAAAAAGTGAAATAAGTTTTAATACCAATATCTTTTTCATTTTTACCTCCCTAAATATGTAGTTTAGTTAAGTAAGATTAAAGTCCGCAACTCTTGTATATCGTGTCATCAATTTTCTCTTTGAGTTCAGCAGAATGAATAACCTCAACAATGCAATATCCAATAACATTGATACACTCATTACAGTCATTCTTAACCGGACAGGTCATTTCACGGTCTTCCCTGTACCATTTGTTCCCCGTCTTTAGGCATTGAAATTCATACAAGCGCTTTATTCTGTCCATAAAATACCTCTCTACTACAGACGGACACAGACCCAAAAAAAACATCAGACATTAGACAATAGACTTTAGACTTTTTTGTTTTGCTCTTTAGTCTAACCTGCCTATGCCAACGGCAGACAGGTGTCTATAGTTTAAAATCTATTGTCTTAATTATTCTGTGAAAGTCTTGTGGCTTCATTATCTTTAAAAGCAACATGGTTATAGTAGTGTTGAATCATAATTCTGTCCATCATCAATTGGTGTAGACCCTTTCCCCTGATCGTGTGGTACACCAACCGTAACAGTTCCTGTGCAACTGCCGCCCTTACCATCTTTTGCATTAAATGAGATTGCATAAACACGTCCATTCCCTTTGCCAGAGCGTTCAGCCCTCAGCATAATCTGGGCATTACCAGCAGTAATAAATCCGTCAGGACTTGTATCGCCATCACCAAGTCCATTTACTGGCTCATCCTGCGTTATCCTTGTAACTGTTAAAGCAACAGAATCGCCATCAGGGTCTGTAACCTCACCAATAGATATTATGACTAACTTATGATTTGGAGGCCAAAGATTAGCAAGGCTTGGAGTTGCCTTTGTGCAATCGGGTGGTTGATTAGCTGACCCTTCAAAAACTACGATAAGCTGATTAACCTCACAATTGTTTTCCTCATTTAATTCTGCAACAGATTGGGCTGCATCGGCACAGGCGCCGAGATAATATTTCCCCTCCGTCAAATCAGAGGGAAGTTGAATTGCCGTGCTGTATTTATCACTGAGTTTCATAGGTTCTAAAGGCGGAATGGCATGTTCTCCAACAGGAATATCCTGATTGGGGTCAATAGTGTCGTCATCAATAGAAAGATAATACCGGGTAATTGAAGGATTTGACGATGTGCTCCCATAATTACCGGTAATTTCTATAGTGTCAACAAGTGTCCCCCCCTGCCCTTTGACATAAGGCGGGACAAAAAGCTCAATAGCAAGGTCAGGGCCACCATTCCAAATTACCTGAACAGGTATGGATGTGATGCCAACATCGCAACGATCGGGTATTTCCTGAATTTCTGCCTCCAGTTGGTCTGTCCCGACAGTGGCGCTTGTATAGCTAAATATTACATTTCCATTGGTATTGAGGGGTTTTGTTAAAGATAGTCCGGCATTCGGCCCTGTTGTTACCTTGAGAGTAACACGACAATACGGCGATAAAGGCACAGGGATGTTATCTTCCATGTAGGTGGCAGTTAATGTGTGAATAGTTCCAATGGTAAGAGATGACTCTGAAGGAGTGAGATTGAGTTTGCGAACCGGCGGAATATAGGTATCTGGCAACCAATCTTTAAGATATTTGGCATTGAAATAGAGGAGGTCCTTCGCCTCGGATGTTCTCTGTGTAGATGATGCCTGTTCAACGGCGGTCATAAACTCCTGAAGCGCCAGTTTGGCCGAAGACGGGTCATTGGCATCAACAAATGCGTAAGCTCTATCCAGTTGGCTCTTGAGAGCAGTAGTTAGGGCTGCATCCATGAGCCATCCCAATTGAACAGACTCATCTATATAGCTGCGAACTGTGTTCAAGAAGTCTTTTGGGTCAAGAAATCTGGGTAGGGCTGTGGGGCCAAGGGTCTTGGTATGGAAGATAAGAGATTCTTCAATTGAACGTGCTATATCAGCACCTTCTTCACTTGCAGGACCTTCCTCTACCATAATCCACCAAGGCTCAATCTCTATCTGTCGAATTGTAGGCAATCCACGGCTGATAAGCTCAAACCCTCCTTTTGTCTCTCCTGGATTAATATGTGAACCTCCAGGTCCGCTACCAGCCCCTGTAGAAAATCCAGCAGTTCCGCTGTTAGTGAGACTGCCTCCCCATTCAACACTTGAAGGAACCCGAATTCCTACTGGCACCATGGGTTTATCACGCCTCGCTGCAAGTTCATCAAATGTCCTAACCCTTACACCATAAGGTATTGTCAGCCCTTCACTGCTCAGATATACACTATCAGGTGGTTTGGTGATATCAATATCAATACTCCATATCTCCCCTGTATTGGTAGCAGGATTGGTGATGGTGTAGCTATAGGTGTAAAGACCTGTTGTTGACTCGTAGGCAACACTGGATTGAATACCTGCACTTGTAAATACAGGAGGAGGGATAAGAGGACCCCCTCCACCACTTATATGCGGGGTTAATCCAATAATTATTAAAAGAGCTATGATTGGTATAAATTTTCTGCACATTTTTTATCCCTCCCTGAAATTAGTCAAAATCAATATGCTTATAAACATCTTCCCATATTATAAGCCCACCCATTAATACTGCATCCTCACATCTTAGAACAGGATAAAGTTTCCTATTAGCTACCTCTATTACTGCTCTTTTTAATTTTTCGTCTGCCCAGCAATTAGTATATACCCCTCCGCCATCTGTGCGATTAATATCAACATCAGTTCCTGTGCGGTGTTCTTTATGTGGAGTTACCCATGTATTCTTATAATCAAACAATCCGCCTTTAGGCAAACTTATATCATTAATACTAAGTTTTCTGTCAGTACGATCAAAATATTCTTTGGCAATTTCTTTCAGTCTATTAATGGTATCAGATTTTCCATGAACTCCTTCAGGGTGTGATGCATCTGATGAGGGAGGATTAGGATAGCATCCCTCAGAGCGACATACGATATGATAATCACCGCTATTCTCAAGAGGAATAAGCTCCCCGAACCCGACACTAATCGTATCTAAATATCTCCATGACTCAGGAGTCCAGCATCCTCCACCACATACCCACCCTGGAGGGGCAGTAACAATAATTTCCCTTTCTATAATACTTGATACTTCAGGGGAGTGGCTGTATAACCCTGAGCGGGTTATATAGTGTATGCCCCTTAACCCACAAATACCCTAATTCTTCATATCCACCGAAATACTGTAACTTCCCATCAGGTGGCTCAATTATCGGATGTGTATCAAAGTTGTGATTATGACCACCATTATTATTAGAATCCTCCACAGGTGTCTTCAGTCCTATAATCTTATAGGTAAAGGTGCAATCGCATTCAACTATATCCGCATAACCTGGTCTGAAAACTAAACAATAACACCTTGCTGAAGAACCTGTGCTGGAAGGATTTCCCGGTGAGGCTGGTGGTACAGTAAAGTCCCTCTCATGAGTATAACCTGAGTGATAAAAGCTATAGGCAGGACTGACACTGAACAACAATCCAAGAAATAAAAAGAGTATATATTGTAAGTAATTTTTAATCATAGCTAACCTCCCAAAATATATTAAATAGGACAAAGAATAAGAATCATTAAAAGTAGAGATACATAGAAAAACTCACAACCTTCAACTTACAACCCATAACTGTTGTTTGTTGTCAGTTGTTAGTTGTCGGTTCTTCATATCAGCGTCTCTGTGGTTCATACATTATTTCTTCTTTTCTGTCTCCTCTTCCACAGTAATATTCCCCTTTATCTTTTCAAAAAGTTTCTTCCCTACACCCTTTACTTTCCTTATATCTTCAGGCTTTTTAAAACCGCCGTTCTTATCCCTGTATTCAATTATCAACTTTGCCGTCTTATCTCCAATACCAGGCAGTGTTGCTATCTCCTCTGCCAATGCCTTGTTTATGTTCACCATTACATCTATTGCCTTTTTTTCTTCTGCCGGTTTTGACGGTTTGTCCGCCGCATATACAGAACCGCTAAAAATAGAAGTTACTAAAAACGATGCTGTAACAAAATACAGAATACCCTTTACTATGGAATTTTTTTTCATTTTTTAATCCTCCCTTTAAAATATGGATTCCCGCCAGAGGCATGCGGGAATGACAAGTATGTGATTATTTTTATTTTTGCCTGTCATGCCCGAATGGTTCTATCTGGCATCCATGTTTAAATTAGGCTGCAACAATTGCAACTCCCTATACTTAAATCCATATCTTCTCTTGCTCTACACCCCCTTTCTCTTGAAAATCGGTAGCATGGATAATCTCTAAAAGCGAATATCCGATTACCTTTATCTCCTCCTTACAGTCTTTTTTAATCGGACACACGATCTCCTGCTCATTTTTGTACCATTTTTCCCCTTTACCACATTGAAATTCAAACAATCGCTTTATTCTGCTCATAAAATACCTCTGCTTCTTTAATAGCCTCACCATCAAATAACTGCCTGCTAAAGAGGGCAAAAGATAATACCTTCTGTATCCTCCATTCAAGTCTTTCCAAGGATATGTCATCCAGAATTATCCTGTCATTGTCATCAAGAAAAATCTCAACTGAATAGCTGACCCCTCCATTCAGAAGGATATTCTTGTAGTATTTTGCCTTGTATTGGTTACTGCCAATATTAAGTGTGTGTTCCATTAAAAATTTCATCATCTTGCTATATATACAGAGCAATTTACATGCCAGAATAAACCTATAAAGGTTAAGGTTTAGGTTGAGGTTGAGATTTTAGGTTTTAGTGAGATACGAACCAATGACCAATGACTAATGACTCTTGTATTCTTTTCCGATTTATTCGGGTTAGGTTTTCTTAACCTTGACCTTAACCTCAACCTTGTTTTTAAATGGTAGGGAGTTTTATTGTGAAGGTGGTTCCTTTTTGAGGAATGCTTTCAACATCAATGGTGCCGTTATGCTGGCTGATAATTTTTTTACTTATAGCAAGACCGAGTCCAAGTCCTTTCTTCTTCGTAGTCTTGTAATCTTCAAATATGGTTTTTAATGTCTCAGGAGGGATGCCTATGCCTGTGTCCTGGAAGGAGATTTCAAACAGACCACCCCCTTCCCCTCCTTCTGAAGGAGGGGAGAAAGGGGTGGTTTTATATGCGGTAGAAATTGTGATACTTCCCCCATCAGGCATTGCCTGTATGGCATTCATAACAATGTTCTTAAACACACGCTCCAAGGCAAACTTATCGGCTGAAACCTTTATCCCCTCACCCCCACCCTCTCCCACACGGGGAGAGGAGGTTTTTACAATTTCCACATTACTATTTTTAACCTCAACCGAGACAGACTCAATCACATTATTAATCAGACTCTCTGGATTTACAGGGACAAATTCAAGGGGTTTTGGACTGCTCAGTTCATGGAGGTCATCAAGAAACCTGTTAATATTTGACAGCTCCCTATCCATGATATTCTTAAATGTCTTTCTATACTCTTCATCATCATAGAGCCTGCCAATAAGCTTGCTATTATTCTCTATACTCCTTACAGGATGCTTCAGGTCATGAACAATTCCAGAGGCTATCTTCCCGATTGTAGCCTCCCTCTCCTTTCTGCGAATATCCTCCTGCAATTCAATAAGCTTATCAGACATATAATTGAAAGACTTTGCAAGCTCTGAAAACTCATCACCTGTATTAATCTCTACCCTCTTATTAAAAATCCCCTGTGCAATTTCCCGTGTCCCTCCCATGAGGCTTGCTATAGGCGTCAGGATATATCTATTACCGCCTAAGTATCCTATAGCAGTTATAACAATCAGAAACAGGATAACCATTGCAGTCAGCTCATAGCTCAGCCTTGTAGCAGGTGCATAAGCCTCTGAAACAGGCTGCTCTATAATAATCCCCCAGCCAAGGGATTTAATAGTTGCTGAGACGCCGAGCATATCAATACCTCTGTAGTCCTTATACAAAGATACTGTAGACTCGCCACGGAGGACAGACTTAATAATATTCATACCCTTAAGGTTTTCTTCCTGTATCACCCTTACCTTTGAGCTGCTGTCACCATGGGCAATGAGAAAACCGCTCTTTGATACAACAAAGGCAAATCCACTTTTACCAATTCTTATGCTGTCAACAAGCCTCCACATATTTGTAAGGTTTATCTCCCCTGCTATCATCCCCTCAAACTCATTGAGCCTTATAATCGGGACTGCTATTGTCATAAGGGGGACAAGATTGTCAGAGATAAAAACCTCGGATTTATAAACCTCACCTTTTGAAACAGTGGATAAGACCTCC
>Ga0209343_10004218_pt1 | contig 17790 bp, 15 predicted proteins | sample RifCSPlowO2_02_FD_184026 | JGI IMG/M metagenome (GOLD analysis project Ga0209343, IMG submission 184026) | Groundwater microbial communities from Rifle, Colorado - Rifle CSP2_plank lowO2_0.2 (SPAdes) (version 2) | ecosystem: Environmental > Aquatic > Deep subsurface > Groundwater | place... | reverse complement strand
GGTTTCGGATCCGTCATGGTGTGATCTGGTGCATGTGTCGTTATTGCCATTAAATATGGCAATAACGACATGGTAAGCCAAGACGGTGCCATTGGACAATCTGCTGCACATTCACCAAGGAAGCACCATGCGTCTGTCTATTCTTTTGTTTGATGGTTTCACTGCGCTCGACGTGGTGGGCGGGTATGAAGTGCTGGCCAATGTGCCCGGCATCGAGACCGAATTCGTGGCCGAGAGCACCGGGCTGGTCGTGGCCGATACGCGGCGCCTGGCCTTGCAGGCCTACCGCAGTTTTGCGCAGACCGAGCACACCACCATCCTCTATGTGCCCGGCGGTCCCGGCGTTGAAGCGGGCCTGCAAAATCCGGTGCTGCTGGACACCATCCGCCGCCTGCACGCCACGTCCACCTGGACCGTGGGCATCTGCAACGGCGTGGAACTGCTGGGCGCGGCCGGGGTGATCACCGGTCTGGAGGTGACCACCAACTGGTTTGCCCGCGAGCGGGTGGCGGCTTGGGGCGCAAAAGTGACCACCGAGCGCTACCAACGCGACGGCAAGGTTGTGACCGGCGCCGGGGTGTCTTCCAGCATCGACGCGGGCTTGTACCTGGCGGGCCTGATCGGCGGCGAGTCCCTGGCCCAAACCCTCCAACTGGGCATTGAGTACTACCCTCGCCCGCCGTTTGGCAACGGCACGCCCGACACCGCTCCCGCCGCAGCGCAAGCCAGGGTGCGCGCCTTTGAGAGCAGTGCGGCACAGCGGCTGGCGCAACTGAGCTCTCCGTTTTAAACACCCCCAACCACACCACACCGGACCCACCATGCAAATCACCCAATTACGAAACGCCACCATCGTGGTGCACCTGGGCAAGCGCCATATCCTGGTGGACCCCATGCTGGCGCCTGCCGGGGCGCTGCCACCCTTGCGCCTGCTGGACGGCAAACGCCTGCGCAACCCAGTGATTGGCTTGCCCACCCAGGCCAATGAAGTGCTGCAGCAAGTGACGCATTGCCTGATCACCCATTGCCAGAAAGGCCATTTTGACCACCTCGATGGTTATGGCAAACAGTGGCTTCGGGAAACCCAGACGCCCGTGATCTGCACGCCCCACGACGCGGCGTATTTGCGCCAACGGGGCCTGAATGTGCAGCCGCTGCCAGACGGACATGAAGAACCCAGCCCCTTTTTTGAAGGCCGCATCTCCACCGTGCGCTGCACCCACGGCGAAGGTGTGGTGGGCCGCTTCATGGAACATGGCGTGGGCTATTTCATTGCCATGCCGGGAGAGCCGACCTTGTACCTGGCGGGAGACACGGTGCTGACGCCCCGCATCCGCGATTTCGTCTTGCGCCACCAGCCCCAGGTGAGCGTGGTGCCTGCGGGCGGCGCCCGGTTTGATGTGGGGCAAGACATCATCATGGGGCAAGACGAGGTGCTGGAATTCACGCGCCTGAGCCAAGGCACGGTGGTGGCCAACCACCTGGAGGCCATCAGCCACTGCCCGGTGACACGCGGCGAACTCCGGGCTGCGGCCCGCCAGGCAGGGCTGGGCGCGCGTTTGCAAGTGCCCGACGACGGGCAAACCCTGCTATGCGGCAACCCGCCGGTGGTGCTTGCGAAAGTAGGCGACCGCCAGCCACAAAGAGCCTAACTGCAAGGCTGCGCAAAAGTACATTGGGGCGCCAATGCGCCAGTCCCCCTGGGGCAGGTGCGACACCATGCCCAACAGCGGGGCCGCCAGCATGGGCGCAACCACCGCGGTCAGGCTGCTCAGCGCGTTGACCGCACCCAGGGTCTGGCCCTGGCTGCGGCTGTCGGCAGCGGCGGAAATCAGGCTGTTCACCGAGGCGGCCACGGTGCCCCCCAGCAGGTTGACGCCGATCACGGCGTACATCATCCAGCCCTCGCTGGCCGCGCCCCACAGGGCGTAGGCCAGCACGGAAGAAACCAGGCCCATGATGGCCAGGCGCTGCGGTGGAAAACGCTGGAGCAAGCGCCCCATCAAGAAACCCTGCACCGCCACCGACACCACCCCCACCGCCGCCAGCGACCAGCCGTTTTCCATGGGCCCCCAGCCAAACTTGAAAGTGGTGTACAGCACCCAGCTGGTGTACAGCACAAACTGCGCCAGCCCGCTGAAGGCCACCACCCCCACCAGACCTCCTACGCCCTTGAGCTGGGCCAGCGCACGCAAAGAGTTGACCGGGTTCGCTGCGCGCCAGCTAAAGGCCTTGCGCTGGGTGTGAGCCAAAGACTCGGGCAGCACAAAATACCCGTACAGCAGATTGGCCATGGCCAGGCCGCCGGCCGCAAAAAAGGGCAGGCGCAGGCTGATGGCGCCCAGCAGCCCACCCATCACCGGCCCGATGATGAAACCCAAGCCCATCATGGCGCCCAGCATGCCAAAGCGCTTGGCGCGTTTTTCCGGCGGGGTGATGTCGGCCACATAGGCATTGGCGATGGCCGCATTGGCCTGCATGGCGCCGCCCAGGGTGCGCACCGCAATCAAGCCCCACAGCGTGGTGGTCAGGGCCGTGCCAAAAAAGCTCAGACCCAGGCCCAGAAAGCCCAGCAGCAACACCGGGCGGCGCCCGTAGCGGTCGGACAAGGCGCCCAGCACGGGCGAGGCCAGAAAGTTGGAGACACCAAAGCTGAAGGCCACCACGCCATACCAGTAGGCCTGGTCGGCCGGGCTGCTGGAGAAGCTGCCCACCAGCACCGGCAAGACGGGAATGATCAGGCCGATGGCCACCATGTCAATGAGCACGGTGAGCATGATGAAGGGCATGGCGGCGTCGCGGGAACGAAGGGTATTGAGCATGCGGGCGACTATACAGGCCGGCACCTGCGGCAGGGCCAGGCAAGCTTAGGTATGCTCCACCCCATGAGACACCCCATCAGCCCCCCTGCCCATCGTGGCGGCAACGTCCGCAGCGCGCTGGCCGCCTGCATGCTCGCCTTCTGTGTTTGGGGGGCACCGCTGGCCCAGGCCCAGGCCATCGGTGAACGCCCGTTTGTCCTGGCCTATGACGAAAGCGGTGGTTCCGAGGGCTCGTATTCCGTCAAGCTGCTCCGGCTGATCTACGCGGAAGCGTTCAGGCGCATGGGGGTTCCCCTGGAAGTGGCCAGTTACCCCACCGCACGCCTGCCGCTGCTGCTGGAGCGCGGCTTGATCGACGGCGAAATGGCACGCGCACTGGTCTACGGCAAGCTGCACCCGGACTTGGTTCGCGTCAACGAATCCGTGCTGGTGGGTGCGTTTGCCCTGTACACATCCAAGCCGGAGTTGCGCCTGGGCGACCTGAAGGACCTGCTCACCAGTAGCCTGCGGGTGGAATACCGCCTGGGTGTGCTCACCTGTGAAGCGGCCATGAAGGCTGCGGTATCGGGTGAGCGCCTTTCGACCATCGCCACCACCCGGCAAGGCGTGGAGAAATTGTTGCGGGACCGCACGGACGTGTACTGCGATATCGATTTGGCGGTTTTGAACGTCCTGTACGGCCCCCCTCTGCCCGGAGTGGGCGCGCTGCGCACGCTGATGCAGATCGGGGACCCCGCCCCCCTGTACCCCTACCTGAACCCCAAACACGCAGACATGGCGGTCCGCCTGGCCGCTGTCCTGAAACAAATGAAGCAAGAAGGCGTGGTGGAGCAATACCGCAAGAAGGTCTTGCATGAATTCAGCCGTTGAACGTGCAACAAATATTTGCTATCAAATTGATAGCTATCCACGCACATTCCATCAGGGCTGCAGGCTAAAACCACTTTAATCCTCCACCTAAACACCCGCCCACCACCCCAAGGGAGCCCTTTTGCAAAGAGCCGATTTCATCCACCTGACGCGTGTTTGCGCCCTCAAGCGGACTTGGCCATGGCGGTCTGCAAGATGGTGTCGATATCGCCGGTAATGGCGATGAGTTCGGTGGCGACCACCGCAAACTCTCGCCCCGAGTCCCCGGCCCGGGCAGCCACGATGCGGGCATTCATGGCCACCACCTGGGCTTGTTTGGAGATGCTTTTGATCTCGTCCATGGCCGCGTGCAAGTGCTGCTCCATTTTCTTGGCGTGGGCGCGGGCCTCCTGTTCGTAAATCGCGGTGAGACTGTTGAGCGTGGCCAGCAGGGGCGTGGTGCTTTCGATCAACTCCTCCAGCATCACCGGAATCTGGTAGCGCCAGCCGGCCTCGATGCCGTGCAATACGCGGTCGGCCAAGCCGATAAACCCCATGATTTTTTCGTTCCCCTGGGGTGGACCAAAGTAGGCGTTTTGCAACGCGGGACTGAACAGGCCGGGCACCCCTTTGGTCCCCTTCATCAGGCTGGCATGCGCCTCGCTGAACAGCTTCAAGGCCTCCCTGGCCACGTCCAGCGCGCCAGGGGTTTTCCCAGCCGCCAGCACCGCGTACAGCACCACCCGCTGCGAAGTAAAACGTCGGCGCCCCGACAGGTTGATGAGAGTGGCAAATACTTCCCCGGAAAGCTCTGGGGTGCTGGTGGGCACGGCCAAGGTGGAGCGGTCGGTCACGGCTAAGTACATGGAGTTCTCCTTTAAAAAAGCGATGGATCGGCGACCGGGGGCGGGGGCGCTCAGCCCCCTGCGGGGTATTTGGTCAGCAGGTCGGCCAGGGCCATGGGGCGGTCCAGCAGGTAGCCCTGGATCAGGCTGCAGCCCGATTGCTGGAGGATTTCCAATTGCGCCGCGGTTTCAACCCCCTCGGCAATCACCTCCAACTCCATGTGCCGCCCCAGGTCCACAATGGTTTTCACGATGGCCCGGTCATTGCGTTGCTGCGACAGGTCACGCACAAAAGAGCGGTCGATCTTCAATGAGGAAATGGGCAGGTTCTTCAACAGCGCCAGGGAAGAATGCCCCATGCCGAAGTCGTCCAGACTGATGCCAAAGCCCAGTTGCCGCAAGGCCCGCATGACCGGAATGACCTGGTCCGGGCGCTTCATCAGCATGCCTTCGGTCAGCTCCAGCGACAGGTTGTGCGGGGCCAAGCCAAAGGCGGCCACCTGGGCCTGCAATTCGTCGGGCAAGGCGCTGTTGGCAAATTCCGATGCCGCCATGTTGACGTGGACCTTCAGGTCTTTGAAGTGCGCCGCACGCAGCGTGGCCAAGTCGCGGCAGGCCCGCGACACCACCCACTTGCCAATCTGCACGATCAAATGGCTTTGTTCGGCGATGGGAATAAACACATCGGGGGGCACCAGCGTGCCATCGGCGCGGCGCCAACGGATGAGTGCTTCCACCGCGTCCATGCGCTGGCTGAAGGTATTGAAAATCGGCTGGTAGGTCAAAAAGAACTCATCGCCCTGCAGTGCGTGGTGCAAATCGGTTTCCAACTGCAAGCGCTGGGCGATGGATGACTGTTGCTGGGCCAGCGCATTGGGGCTGCTGACGGAGTCAAAGCAGCAGCCGTTGCGCCCGTTGTTCTTGATGCGGTACATGGCCGCATCCGCGCTCTGCAGCAGTGCCGGACAGGTTTCGCCACACTGCGGGTAGGTGCTGACCCCCACGCTGGCCGACACCGTCAGCTCCACGCCTTCAAAGGCGAAGGGGGTGCTCGCCGCCCGCAAAATATCTTCCACCAGTCCTGCCGCATTCGCCATAGCGTCGCCGGGAATCAGCAAGGCAAATTCGTCCCCTCCGAGGCGCCCCACACTGGCGCCCGCGGGGGCCAGATCACGCAGGCGGTAGGCAAATTCACGCAACACCACATTGCCGGCCTCGTGTCCAAAGCCATCGTTGATGGGCTTGAAGCGGTCCAGATCGATGAAGGCCAACGCAAAACTTGTCTTGGCCTTGGCGGACATCGCGCAGGCCTGGGTGACCAACTCGTAAAAATGGCTGCGGTTGGACAGTCCGGTCAGCTCATCCACCTGTGCCAGATGCAGGATGGTGGCCTGGTGCTCCAGCCGACGCGCCATCTGGGCAATCAATGCGCCTATGGTGGCCGACAGCTTGGGCAACTGCGCCTCTTGCTGGCGCGATAGGCAACTGTAAAACTCCAGCACGCCCGGGCTGTGCTGGTGGCCGTCGGCCGACACATAGGTCACCGGAAACACATAACCCGACCACAGGCGGCACTCCCGGTCGTTGGTGCGCTGCGAAAACCGCAGGTCATTCACCATGTCCTCCACCCAGTCGGGTTTGCCGCTTTTCCAGACGCTGCCGACCAAGCCCTCCCCGGGTGCCAAGAAAATGGAGGAGCTTTCCTGGCCAAAAGATGCCAGGTCCAGCTCGGGCTGGTGCCAAAAGTATTTGCAAGCCAGGCGCGTGGCACCCTGCGGCGAGGGCTCCGTGGACCAGTAGGCCCCCCAGTCCCAGCCCAGGTTCTTGCAGATCAACTGGATCACATTGGTAATCGCATCACCCAGGGTGTGGGAACCACCCAGGAACTCGGTCAACTCAAAGCCCAGGCGCTCGCGCATGCTGGCGTGTTTGATGGGCGTGATGTCCACCAGAATGCCGCTGACCATGTGCGGATGGGCGGGATCCGCCGGCAAAGGCGTCATGCGCAGCCAATGCAGCCCATCCACCGCGCTGATCACCCGAAAATCAAGAGAGGTAGACGGATGGGGTCTACCAGACAGGTAAGACACCAGGGGCAGCAAGTCGTCCAGCACCACGGCAATAAAGCAGTTGTCCATGCGGTCGTGAAAGCCCGCTTCCACATGCAAATACCCGGCGGCGGCCCGGGACAGGGCCATGTGCGAGGATTCCGGGTCGAACCACCAGCGCCCAAAGGAAGCGGCCTCCTCCAGCACCGCCGGTGAGGTGTTCTGCCGCACAGCCAAGGACAGGCGGGGTGAAATTCCGGCATTGCGGAGAGCCAATGAAGCGTGGCCTGCGGTCTCATGCATGGTGCGTTCCAAAGTAGCAATGCCTACACCATTAGCATGATCCATGCCACCCAGAAACTCACTCAATCAACAGAAAACAATAGGTATTTACCCTTTATTCAAATGCTTTTGGTGCATGCACCTCATTGACGCGCGTCAAATGCACCGACAGCACGCCCGCCAGCCAGTCCATCACCACACGCACCCGCTGGGACACATTGCGCCGGTTGGCATACACCAGCGCCAGCGGCATGGCGGGGGCCGGATACTGGGGTAGCACTTCCACCAGCCGCCCCTGGGCCAGCAGGTCGCGCACACCCAGCCACGGCACCTGGATGAGGCCCAAACCCGCCAGGCAAGCCGCCGTATACGCGTCCGCATTGTTCACCGTGACGGCACCCGCCATGGGCAACTGGCCCGCCAGCTCGCCATCCAGGTATTCAAAGCCCGCCGGCTTGGCCCCCAAAGTGCTGGCGTAGTGCACCAGGGAATGCCCGGCCAGATCGGCCAGCGCGCCCGGTGTGCCGTGCGCTTGCAGGTAGGCCGGGCTGGCGCAATTGACCATGCGCATCTGGCCCAGGGGCCGGGCGATCAGGCCGGGGTCGCTCACCACCCCGGCGCGCAGCACGCAGTCAAAACCTTCGCGCACCAGGTCCACCCGGCGCTCGGTGCTGCTGAGTTCCACCTCCAGCTGCGGATGCAGCTGCAACAGCTCCGGCAAACGGGGAATCACGATGTTGCGCGCCACCCCGGTGGACATGTCCAGCCGCACCCGCCCGCGCAGGGCCTGTGCGCCTTGCTGCTGGAACATGGTTTGCAACTCGTCCACATCGGCCAGCACGTCTTTGCAGCGTTCGTAAAAAACCTGCCCGTCCTGGGTGAGCTGCACCTTGCGGGTGGTGCGGTGCAAAAGCCGGGTGCCCAGCAGGCTCTCCAACTGCTGCACGGCGGTGGACGCGCTGGCCTTGGGCAGCCCCAGCGCCAGGGCCGCCTGGGTAAAGCTGTTCAGCTCAGCCACGCGGGTGAAGATGTGCATATGGTCTAAATGGCTCATTGTTCAATTATTGCGAACAAACAAACGCATTTAAGACTATTTATCCAATTCATATCGCTCAATAAACTTCTCCCATCTGCAACCCACCCCCCAAGGAGATTCCCATGAGCCACCCCAACAGCCCCATTGCCCTCATCACCGGCGGCAGCCGTGGCCTGGGCAAAAGCACCGCATTGCACCTGGCCCGCCAGGGTACCGACGTCCTCCTCACCTACCGCAGCCAAGCCACACAGGCCCAGGCCGTGGTGGCCGAAATTGAGGCACTGGGCCGCCGCGCCGTGGCACTGCCGCTGGACATGGCGGACAGCGCCCGCTTTGACCCCTTCGCCAGCGAAGTGCGCCAAGCCCTGGCCCGGCACTGGCAGCGCGAACACTTCAACTTTCTGGTGAACAACGCCGGCGAAGGTGCACATGCCAGCCTGATGGAAACCACCGAGGCACAGCTGGACGCCCTGTACCAGGTCCACTTCAAAGGCGTGTTTTTTCTGACGCAAAAGCTGCTGCCGCTGGTGGCCGATGGCGGGCGCATCGTCAACGTGTCGTCCGGTCTGGCCCGGTTTTCCCTGCCCGGCTACGCCGCCTATGCGTCCATGAAGGGCGCGGTGGAGGTGCTGACCCGCTACATGGCCAAAGAACTCGGGCCGCGCGGCATTGCGGTCAATGTGGTGGCACCCGGCGCGATTGAGACCGACTTTGGCGGCGGCATGGTGCGCGACAACGCGCAGCTCAACGGCTTCATCGCCTCCCAGACCGCACTGGGCCGGGTCGGCTTGCCCGACGACATTGGCGGAATGATCGCTTCGCTCCTGTCCGACGGCAACCGCTGGATCAACGGCCAGCGCATCGAGGCCTCGGGCGGCATCTTTCTTTAAATGGAATTACATGGCCCAGATGCGGGGACGGGTGGCGGGCATACCCCACAAGGCCTCGCGCCACGCGGCCCATGTTTTTTTGAGCAAGTCCATGGCCGGCTCCACCTGCGGGGCCAGCACGCGCAGCACCAGCACCTGCGGATTCGGGGATGTGACCCCGGCCCAGGCTGTGAGCGCATGGTCTTGCAGCACCTGCCGGGCACTCTCCAGCGCCAGCTCCCGCCGCTCGCGCCCCAGAGCGCTGCCGCTGGCAAAAAAGACCGAGGCCACGCAGGTTTTGCCCGCCAGCCCCAGGGGGCTGGACAAAAGCCGGGTATCGGCCGCGTCAATAGCACCCCGCTCCAGCCAGACGCCGGGCATCTCGATGTGCTGGCAAAAGCTGCCGCGTACATAGGGCTGGCCCGCATGGGGCAGGCCCAGTGCGGTCAGGTCCCAGCCGATCAGCTCGGCGCCGGGGGCCAGGTCCAAGCTCAGGTGGTTTTCCGCTACGCAGCCGCTGTACAAAATGGCCTCCAACGGAAGCCACTCCATGCGGGCACCGGCCGCCAGCGACAAGTGCGCACGCTGCACGGCAGGCGCACCCTCGGAGCGGTAAAACCGCGTGGCCCCCGGCGTGGTGACCAGCCCATGCGCCCCAGCCCCTGCCGTCACGCGGATGTCCAAGGTGTCGCCCCCCACCAGCCCGCCCGGCGGATGCACCAGCACGTTGTGGCACACGGCGTCGCCCTCGGGGTACAGGCTTTGCAACACCCGCAGCGGCCCGCTGTGCACATAGCGCACCACGCTGCGGTGGGCTTCGAGGGTGTAGTCGAGGGAGAGGGAGGCGTTCCAGGTCATGCAGGCATCCCTAGGTGGCCGGTTCTTGAATGGCACTGGCAATCAGGGCGGATAAATCGATACCGCGTTGCAAGGATGTCATATTACTTGCGGCTGCATCAACATCAAGTAGTGCATTGGTGGCATTGGATATGCGCCAAACGGGTTTACTTGCACCACAGTATTTGGCAATCGCCGATTTGTAGTTACTTACTACCCTGTCCATCTCTTTATTGGAAACGACATTAATAAAAAATATTACTTTCTTAGAGATGGGCGTTCCGTTTAAATCCATGCCACTAACCATTACTTCCACACGATCATTACCAACGAAATCCTTGTCAGGCAAATATGCCGGGTGATTGCTTACACTTGTATCATTAATCATCTTCCCATGTGCGGGATCACGCGTGATTTCCACCTTCAAACTTGCATCCCAGGCACTCATTTTCGCCAATGCTTCTTCGGAAATTCCTTTGTTCAATTGATTTACAAAGTATTTTGGCAAAAATTCAAGCATGTACATTTGATAGTTCATCGACATTGCAGGAGATTCACGCCCAGTTGCCGTATTTGCGATATGGAAACCACATACTCCATCAGTCGATATCGTGTTGCCCACGGATACGCTTGCAGTCACTGCGCTTGCTGTTTGAAGCTGCAACGAAAGGGGCTGGGCTTGAACCGCCCTTGCTCCCATGCCTCCGGCGGTCACCAGCCCTATAAAAGCCAGTGAACTCAACCGCTGCATTTGGAATTTCATGTTGGGCACCATTCAAGTTTTGCTATTGTTTATGTAGCTGCTTGCGCACACCCTGTAAGGGCTAGAGGCAGTTTTTAACCTTCAAACATCAGCGTGGCCGTATTCGTGGTGCAAGACACTGAGCAGAGCCATCTTGCCTGCGGCGGAGAAAAAAAGAAAAAAGGGGCCAGGCTCAGAAAAAAGCGAAAAAAGGGGCCAGGCTCCATTTTGAGAAAAGTGGAAAAGGGGCCTGGAAAAGGGGCCTGAAAAAGGGGCCAGGCTCCATTTAAATCAGGCTCCATTAAATCCGCCGCCAAAACATTCCCGCCCGCACACCCCACCAGGCAAGCGAAAACCAATGGCTTCAAGTGTTTGGCTTTTGATTTCATACTGGTTTTTGATGGAGGCGATAGGGGTGCCCGCCATCCTAACCGCTGCTCTACCCACTGCCCGCCAACTCAAATAGCCACCAACTGCCGCACCCCATCGGCGTCCATATTCTTGCCCTGTCCCCTAGCCAGCACGGCGCCGCGCTCCATCACCACGTAGTCGTCGGCCAGATCCTGCGCAAAGTCGTAGTACTGCTCCACCAGCACAATCGCCATGTCGCCGCGGTCGGCCAGCATACGGATCACGCGGCCAATGTCCTTGATGATGCTGGGCTGGATGCCTTCGGTGGGCTCGTCCAGAATCAGCAATTTGGGTTGGGCCGCCAGCGCCCGTGCTATGGCCAGTTGCTGCTGTTGTCCGCCCGACAAGTCACCGCCCCGGCGCCCCAGCATTTGTTTCAGCACCGGGAACAACTCGAACAGCTCCGTCGGTATGGGGACGCTTGCCGCTTTGGTGGCCAGGCCCATGCGCAGGTTGTCTTCCACGGTGAGGCGGCCAAAGATTTCTCGGCCCTGCGGTACAAAACCGATGCCCGCGCGGGCGCGTTCGTAAGGGGTGGCCTTGTGGATGGACTGACCATCGAATTCAATGGAACCCGTCTTGATGGGCACCAGGCCCATCAGGCATTTGAGCAAGGTGGTTTTGCCCACGCCGTTGCGGCCCAGGATGACGGTCACTTTGCCCAAGGTGGCTTGCAGGCTCACGTCCCGCAGGATGTGGGAGCCGCCGTAGTACTGGTTGATGTTTTTGACGTTCAGCATGTTTTTCGCCTCGACGGGCCGCCCCTAGAGGCGAAAGCGCCCCCTCGGGGGGCAGCACAATACACGGAGTGATAAGCGTGGGGGTTCATTTAGCGCCCCAAATAAACCTCAATCACCCGCTCGTCCGCCTGCACCTCGGCCAAGGTGCCTTGCGCCAGCACCGAACCGTCACACAGCACGGTCACGATGTCGGAGATGGTGTTGATGAAACTCATGTCGTGCTCCACCACCATCAGCGAGTGTTTGCCTTTGAGGCTGAGGAACAGTTCGGCGGTGCGCTCGGTCTCGTGGTCGGTCATGCCGGCCACGGGTTCGTCCAGCAAAAGCAGCTTGGGGTCTTGCATGAGCAGCATGCCAATCTCCAGCCACTGCTTTTGGCCATGGCTGAGTACACCCGCCGGGCTGAAGGCGCTGTCGGCCAGATGGATGGTGTGCAAGACCTCGGCCAGCCGGTCGCCCTGCGCCGAATCCAGCTTGAAAAAGACCGACGCCTTCACACCCTTGTTGGTCTTGAGCGCCAGCTCCAGGTTCTCGAACACCGTGAGTTGCTCAAACACGGTGGGCTTTTGGAACTTGCGGCCAATGCCCAGTTGCGCAATTTCGGGCTCGGTGTAGCGCAGCAAATCGATGGTGCTGCCGAAAAACACGGTGCCCGAGTCGGGCCGGGTTTTGCCGGTGATGATGTCCATCATGGTGGTCTTGCCCGCGCCATTGGGGCCGATGATGCAGCGCAACTCCCCCGGCGCAATGTCCAGGGAGAGGTTGTTGATGGCCTTGAAGCCATCAAAACTCACGTTTACGCCGTCCAGGTACAGGATGCGGCCGTGGGTGATGTCCACTTCGCGGTCTTTCACCACGCGGCCGATGCCTGCGGCGCGTCCGCCCGATTCGGTTTGCTGGGATTTGGCAGCCAGAGCGGCCATGCGGGCTTCGATGCGGCGTGCGCCCTGCTCCATCAGATCGGGCGTCATTTCGCGCCCCCCTTCGCCTTCAATTTTTTCACGAGACCCACCACCCCATCGGGCAGGAACAAGGTCACCCCAATGAACAGCGCCCCCAAAAAGTACAACCAAAATTCGGGGTAAGCCACCGTGAGCCAGCTCTTGGCGCCGTTGACGATAAAAGCGCCCACGATGGGCCCGATCAAAGTGGCGCGCCCGCCCACCGCCGCCCAAATGGCAATCTCGATCGAATTGGCCGGGCTCATTTCGCTGGGGTTGATGATGCCCACCTGCGGCACATACAGGGCGCCGGCCACGCCGCACATCATGGCCGAAATGGTCCAGATGGTGAGCTTGAAACCAATGGGGTTGTAGCCTGAGAACATCACGCGCGTCTCGGCATCGCGCACCGCCTGCAATACCCGGCCAAATTTGCTGCCCACCAGCCAGCGCGCCAGCAACAGAAAGGCCAGCAGCGTGGAGGCCGTCAGCACAAACAGTGTCATGCGCATGCTGGGCGTGGCAATGGGAATGTTCAAAATCCGTTTGAAATCGGTAAAGCCGTTGTTGCCACCAAAGCCGGTTTCATTGCGGAAAAACAGCAGCATGGCGGCAAAGGTCATGGCCTGGGTGATGATGGAGAAGTACACCCCCTTGATGCGCGAGCGAAACGCAAAGTAGCCAAACACAAAGGCCACCAGCCCCGGCACAGCCACCACCAGCAACAGCGTGGCCACAAAGCTGTCGCTCAGGGTCCAGTGCCAGGGCAGCGTCTTCCAGTCCAGGAACACCATGAAGTCGGGCAGATTGCTTTTGTAATTGCCGTCGGTGCCAATCTGGCGCATCAGGTACATGCCCATGGCATAACCGCCCAGCGCAAAAAACAAGCCGTGGCCCAGGCTCAGGATGCCGGTGTAGCCCCAGATCAAATCCATGGCCAGCGCGCAAATGGCGTAACACAGGATTTTGGCCACCAGCGCCACCGCATAGTCGCTCATATGAAACACGCTGCCAGCCGGCACCACCAGGTTCAGCACCGGCACCAGCGCACACAGCACGATCACCGCAGCCAGCCAGGCGCTCCAGCCGCCGCGCGTGAGCAGCGGGCCTTTGGGGGGAATGGTGAATGTGCTCATGCTTCTGCGCTCCGGCCCTTCATCGCGAAAATTCCTTGGGGTCGTTTTTGAATAAAGATGATGATGAACACCAGCACCGCAATCTTGGCCAGCACCGCGCCGGTCCAGCCCTCCAGAAACTTGTTCAGCACACCCAGGCCCAGGGCCGCGTACACGGTGCCGGCCAGTTGGCCCACGCCGCCCAGCACCACCACCATGAAGGAATCGACGATGTAGCCCTGCCCCAGGTCCGGCCCCACATTGCCCACCTGGCTCAGCGCACAGCCCGCCAGCCCGGCAATGCCCGAGCCCAGGGCAAAGGCGTAGGTGTCGATGCGCGCGGTGTTGACCCCCATGCACGCCGCAATGGGGCGGTTTTGCGTCACGCCGCGTACGAACAGGCCCAGGCGGGTTTTCTCAATCAAAAACCACACACCCACCAGCACGGCGATGGCGAAACCCACAATCACCAGCCGGTTGTAGGGCAGCGAGAGATTGCCCAGCACCTGCACACCCCCACTCATCCAGTTCGGGTTTTCCACGCCCACGTTTTGCGCGCCAAACAGCGTGCGCACGCCCTGCATCAGCACCAGGCTGATGCCCCAGGTCGCCAGCAGGGTTTCCAGTGGGCGGCCGTACAGAAAGCGGATCACGCTGCGCTCCAGCGCCGCGCCCACCAGGGCGGAGGCCAAGAAAGCCACGGGCACCGAGGCAAGCAAATACCAGTCAAACGCACCGGGCAGGTACTTTTGAAACAGGCCCTGCACCACATAGGTGGCGTAGGCGCCAATCATCATCAGCTCGCCATGGGCCATGTTGATCACGCCCATCAGCCCGTAGGTGATGGCCAGGCCCAGCGCCACCAGCAGCAAGATGCTGCCCAGGCTGATGCCGCTGAAGATCGCGCCCAGCCGGTCGCCCCAGGCCAGGCGCGACTCCACCTGGTGCAGGCTGAAGTGCAAGGCGCCCTTCACCCCCGGGTCCTGCTCTATTTGCAGGCGCTCGATCAGCAGGGTTTTGGTGGCGGCCTGCGGGCTATCGGCCAAGAGCTTGGCCGCCGCCAGGCGTTTGGCGGGGTCGGCGCTGCCCAAGAGCGCTGCCGCGCGCAGCAGGCCCAGCCGCTCCTTGATGTCGGGCACCGTTTCTTGCGCAAAGGCCTGGTCCAGCAGCGGCAGTTTGCTTTCGTCTACCTCGCCCTGCAGGGTTTGGACCGCCTCGCGGCGCACCGCCACGTCGGGCGACAAGAGTTTTATCGCGGCCAGCGCGCTGTCGAGTTCACCGCGCATGCGGTTGTTGTTCATCACATCCTCTGCCGTGTCGGGCAAAGGGGATTGCGTCCCGGTGACCGGGTCCACCGCCTGGTCGTCTTTCACGATCACGGGTTTGCCTGCCACCACCTTCACGGCGTCCTCCGCCAGCGCCTGCAGGAAGGCCACCGTCTTCTCATCGGCCCCGGCCACGGCGGCACGCAGGGCTTCGATGCGGGCATCGCCCTCGCCTATTGCAATGGCTTTTGTGGCCTCAGCCGTGATGGAATATGCGTGACCAGCTATTAAAAGAATAGCAATAGCAAAAATATTTCGGATCGGCATGGTGCAACCTGTAACTTCTATGGCGGCCACGCTCCCCAAAAGGGGAGCTGGCCGTAGCAAGCGGCCCGAGGTGGGTATCCCCATTGGGCCGCGCAGCAGGCTGGCGCCTTACTTTTTCACAGGTTCGTCAGGCTTGCCGGCATTGCCTTCGATGTAGGGCGACCATGGCTTGGCCTTGACTGGGCCGGGTGTCTTCCACACCACATTGAACTGGCCGTCGGCCTTCACCTCGCCAATGAACACGCTCTTGTGCAGGTGGTGATTTTTCTCGTCCATCTTGCTCACGATGCCGCTGGGTGCCTTGAAGGTCTGGCCGGCCATGGCGGCGATCACCTTGTCGGTATCGGTGGACTTGGCTTTTTCAACCGCCTGCTTCCACATATTGATACCGATGTAGGTCGCTTCCATGGGGTCGTTGGTCAAAGGCTTGTCTGCGCCGGGCAACTTCTTGGCCTTGGCGTAATCGGACCACTTCTTGATGAACTCGGTGTTGGTCGGGTTCTTGATGCTCATGAAGTAGTTCCAGGCCGCCAGGTGGCCCACCAGCGGCTTGGTGTCCACGCCGCGCAGCTCTTCCTCACCCACCGAGAAAGCGACCACGGGCACGTCCTTGGCCTTCAGGCCCGCGTTGCCCAGCTCTTTGTAGAAAGGCACGTTGGAGTCGCCATTGATGGTGGACACCACGGCAGTCTTGCCACCGGCAGCGAATTTCTTCACGTCCGCCACGATGGTTTGGTAATCGGAGTGGCCAAACGGGGTGTATTTTTCGTCGATGTCCTTGTCGGCCACGCCTTTGCTCTTGAGGTAGGCGCGCAGAATCTTGTTGGTGGTGCGGGGGTACACATAGTCGGTGCCCAGCAAGACCCAACGCTTGGCGCCGCCGCCTTCTTTGCTCATCAGGTAGTCCACGGCGGGAATGGCTTGCTGGTTAGGCGCGGCACCCGTGTAAAACACGTTTTTGGACAGCTCTTCACCCTCGTACTGCACGGGGTAGAACAGCAGGCCGTTCATTTCTTCCACGACCGGCAACACGGATTTGCGGGACACGCTGGTCCAGCAACCGAAGATGACGGCCACTTTGTCTTGGCCCAGCAGCTGCTTGGTCTTCTCGGCAAACAGGGGCCAGTTGGATGCGGGGTCCACCACCACGGGCTCCAGCTTCTTGCCCAACACGCCACCCTTGGCGTTGATCTCGTCAATGGCCATCAGCACGGTGTCTTTCAACACGGTTTCCGAAATGGCCATGGTGCCCGAGAGGCTGTGCAAAATGCCGACCTTGATGGTGTCGGCCGCGTGCGCGGGCAAGCTGGAGAGCGTGGTAAGGGCGACGGCAGCGGTGAGTGCCTTGAGTGTGAAACGACGTGAATTTGTGCGTTGCATGGTGACCTTTCCGTAGTTAAAGAAAACCGACTTCGCTACGCAATGCCTAAGGGCCTACCGGCCGACTTGCCATGGGTTGAGGCAGGCTTTGCGTAACGATGGGTTGACTTTAGGGAAGGTCGGGGGAAGGGGAAATACGCCGAGTGGCGTATGGGGTGGCTTACGCCGCCATGGCTGTGGCCCGAATGTGGTCCAGCACGCCGAAGAGTTCGTCCACTTGGGCAGACGTGAACAAGGCCTCCAGCCCCTGCGGGGCAAAGTTCGTAAACGGAGGCTCGTACAGCAAGGCCGCGTCCATCACACCACGCTCGGTCAAATGGGTGACGATCAGGCTCACAAACTCCAGTTGGTTGGCCGTCAAGGTCTTGTTGCTCACAAAACCGTTCAGGGCTTGCGCGGCCGCCTCACGGTCCAGCCCCACCAGCGACCGCACAAACAGCCCCAAACCATGGGCCTCCATGCTTGCGCGCTGCACATCATCAGCGCTGCCCGTTCCGCTCTCCAGCAGCAGACGCTCCAGTTCGGTCAGGTCGGTAGCGGTCAAGGGCTGGTTGCGGCGCAATTTGTGCAATGTCAGGTGCGTTTCATGGGCACGTAGAAACGCTCGCACCTTGAGCCTGAAGCGTTCAAAGTCGCCCGCACTGCCACCCAAGGGCAAGTCAATCTCGGTGGTATCACCCATTTGGTCGATGAAGTCGGTGTAAACCACCTTGCGCCGGATTTTCTCCAGCAGCTTGACCAGACCACGCAAATGGCGGCGCGCCTGCTCCAGCATGGGCAGTGTCACGTCTTGCCACCACTCCTCACCTGCCACAGCCTCAATCAGCACCATATGCTTTTTCACCTCAGGAATATTGCCCAGTTCCATCAAACCATCGGCCAAGGCACGCACCTGCTCGCGTAGGCGTGCGTAACCCAGGTCCGCGCGTGCACAAGCCAACTGGGTGCGCAGCATTAGCAAGTCAAAACGCTTGGCGTCTTCATCGTCATCACGCACCGCACTGGGCAGGCCAGACACATGGGCCGCCAACTCAGACAACTGCTCCGGTGACACCTTGTGCCATGTGGAGGCTTGGCTCCAGGCTTCCACCCAGCGGCGCTGCGGACGCACCACAAAGTTGTCCAACCGCATGCCGGCCACGACGGTGTGCAATAGCGTGGCGGTGTCTGAGCGAATAGTGGACTCCGTCATGCCAAAGCCCGGTGCATCTTCACTTGCGAAGTGGCTGGCCGCCGCCAAGCGTTCGTCCAACACCCCAAGCAACTCCAGACGGGCTTTAA
>Ga0209343_10004217_pt1 | contig 17790 bp, 15 predicted proteins | sample RifCSPlowO2_02_FD_184026 | JGI IMG/M metagenome (GOLD analysis project Ga0209343, IMG submission 184026) | Groundwater microbial communities from Rifle, Colorado - Rifle CSP2_plank lowO2_0.2 (SPAdes) (version 2) | ecosystem: Environmental > Aquatic > Deep subsurface > Groundwater | place... | reverse complement strand
TGCTGTCCTGGCCGGATGTGATCACCGCCATCGGCTGGATCAAGGCCTGGGACGGCGTCGGCGGCTACTTCTGGAACTCGGTGAAGATCACCATTCCGGCGGTATTGATTTCCACCTTGCTCGGCGCGCTGAACGGCTATGTGCTGGCCATGTGGCGCTTCCGTGGCTCGCAGCTGTTCTTCGGCCTGCTGCTGTTCGGCTGCTTCCTGCCGTTCCAGGTGGTGCTGCTGCCGGCGTCCTTCACCCTCGGCCAGCTCGGCCTGGCCAACACCACCGGCGGCCTGGTGCTGATCCATGTGGTCTACGGCCTGGCCTTCACCACGCTGTTCTTTCGCAACTACTACGTGAGCATTCCGGACGCCCTGGTGCGGGCCGCGCGCCTGGATGGGGCGGGCTTCTTCACCATCTTCGGACGGATTCTGCTGCCGATGTCGATTCCCATCGTCATGGTCTGCCTGATCTGGCAGTTCACCCAGATCTGGAACGACTTCCTCTTCGGCGTGGTGTTCGCCAGCGGCGATACCCAGCCGATCACGGTGGCGCTGAACAACCTGGTCAACACCAGCACCGGGGCCAAGGAATACAACGTCGACATGGCCGCCGCGATGATCGCCGGCCTGCCGACCCTGGTGGTCTACGTATTGGCCGGTAAGTACTTCCTGCGCGGCCTAACCGCCGGCGCCGTCAAAGGTTAAAGCTGCTGCGCTCGGTCATGCGGCGTTGGAATCCGGCTCGGAAAGCCGCTTGCGGCTAACGCACTTCAGTGCGGCCCGAAGGGGCGAGCGAAGCGAGTCATGCTCATTTAGCGGCCTAAACTCCGCTTCCTCGCCGGATTCCGCCTTGCCTGACCTTCGCTCGCGACGCTTCAACGATATTGGAGAGATGAAATGGCAACCCTCGAACTGCGCAACGTCAACAAGTCCTACGGCAGCGGCCTGGCGGACACCCTGAAAAATATCGAGATATCCATCGACTCCGGCGAGTTTCTGATCCTGGTCGGCCCCTCCGGCTGCGGTAAATCCACCCTGATGAACTGCATCGCCGGCCTGGAGGACATCAGCGGCGGGGCGATCCTGGTGGAAGGCCAGGACATCAGCGGCATGAGCCCCAAGGACCGCGATATCGCCATGGTCTTTCAGTCCTACGCGCTGTACCCGACCATGACGGTGAAGGACAACATCGCCTTCGGCCTGAAGATGCGCAAGATGGCCCCGGCCGCCATAGAGGAAGAAGTGGCGCGGGTGGCCAAGCTGCTGCAGATCGAGCACCTGCTGGCGCGCAAGCCCGGCCAACTGTCCGGCGGTCAGCAGCAGCGGGTGGCCATGGGCCGGGCGCTGGCGCGGCGGCCGAAGATCTACCTGTTCGATGAGCCGCTGTCCAACCTGGACGCCAAGCTGCGGGTGGAGATGCGCACCGAAATCAAGCTGATGCACCAGCGCCTGAAGACCACCACCGTGTACGTCACCCACGACCAGATCGAGGCCATGACCCTGGGCGACAAGGTGGCGGTGATGAAGGACGGCATCATCCAGCAGTTCGGCACCCCGCGGGAGATCTACAACGATCCGGCCAACCTGTTCGTGGCCAGCTTTATCGGTTCGCCGCCGATGAACTTTATTCCCCTGCGCATCCAGCACCGCGATGGCCAGTGCTACGGCCTGCTGGATTCCGGCCAGGCACGCTGCGAGCTGCCGCTGGGCGTGGTGGAGGGGCTGGACGGGCGTGAGCTGATCCTCGGCGTGCGTCCCGAGCAGATCCAGCTGGCCGGCGCTGGCTCTGGCGCTACGCCGCAGCTGCGCGCCGAGGTCGAGGTGATAGAGCCCACCGGCCCGGATACCCTGGTGTTCGTCGAACTCAACCAGACCAAGGTGTGCTGCCGCCTGGCCCCGGACGACGCGCCGCAGGTGGGGCAAACCCTGGAACTGCAGTTCGATCCGAGCAAGGTGCTGCTGTTCGATGGGCAAAGCGGCGAACGCCTATTGCCGGGCAAGCCGCAGCCCAGCACAGGCAAGGTGGCCCAGTTCAAGGCCGGCTAAGTCGGTAGGGTGCGCCATGCGCACCAACCGATTTCACAGAACCCGCCACTGCGGCGGTTAACCGCAGCACTTCACAGAATAAAAACAATTAGGAGCAGCCATGAAGATCAGTATCAACCCCCTGTCATCGCGTACCGCCTGTGGTGCGCGCGGCGCACCCTACCTGGTCGCGTTGGCCCTCGGTCTGGCATTGCCTCAGGCTCAGGCCTTGGAGTTTTCCGGCTATGTGCGCAGCGGCGCGGGCAGCGCGGATGGCAATGGCAGCCAGTCGTGCTTCCAGTTGCCCGGCGCCCAGTCCAAATACCGCCTGGGCAACGAGTGCGAACACTATATGGAGCTGGACCTGCGCCAGGATCTGCTGAGCCTGGACGACGGCTCGCTGGTCAGCGTCGAGGGCATGGCGCAGCTGTATAACCAGTATGGCCATACGCCGAAATTCACCGGCGACTACGGCTTCGCGCGGATGAACCAGCTGTACGCCGAGTGGAGCAAGGTGCCGGCGCTGAATGGCGGCTCGCTGTGGGCCGGGCGGCGTTTCTACAAGCGCAACGACATCCATATCTCCGACTTCTTCTACTGGAACCAGAGCGGCACCGGCGCCGGCATCGAGAACTTCGAGCTGGGCGGGCTGCAATACAGCTACGCCTTCTCGCGCAAGGACAGCTACTTCCAGGAACCCTATATCAACCGCCACGACTTCAACGTCGCCGGCTTTCGGGTCAATCCCGGCGGCGAGCTGGAGCTGGGCCTGAGCTTTATCGACAAGCCCGACAGCACGGACGCCCACAGCGGCTGGGCGGTTACCGCGCAGCACAAGCAGGCGGAGTTTCTCGGCGGGGTGAACACCCTGGCCCTGCAATACGGTCGCGGTCCGGGCACCGGCCTGGGTTATACCGGCGACGTGAGCCTGGATGGCGACAACCACAGTTATCGCCTGGTGGAGTTCTTCGACTGGCAGGCCACCCCGCGCTGGGGCGGCCAGGCGCAGTTCGTCTACCAGAAGGACGTGCGCCCGGATGGCAGCGACCAGGACTGGCTGTCGGTGGGCGGGCGCACCAGTTATGCCTTTACCGAGCAGTTCAAGCTGGTCGGCGAGCTGGGCCATGATCAGGTCGATGCCACGGACGGTACGCGCAAGCTGAGCAAGTTCACCCTGGCGCCCACCTGGTCGCCGGCCGGCCCCGGTTTCTGGAGCCGCCCGGAAATCCGCCTGTATTACACCTACGCCAGCTGGAACGAGGCGGCGCAGCGGGCGGCCAGCTTGCTGGCGGCGGGTTCGGCGCTGTCCGATAGTGGCGCCTTCGCCACCGCGCAGCATGGCTCCAACTTCGGCGTGCAACTCGAATACTGGTGGAAATAGCTCGGTGTCGGCCAACCCAGGCAACAGAGCCCGATATGCCGCTGCTTAAACCGCAGCCGCTGACGGCGCAGGCAATCCGGCCGGGGGCTGCTTCCGAGCATCCCCTGGCCGGGTTGTTTGCGCCTGCCGGCGAGCCCGGCATGCGCTGGGTCAGCCATCAGCAGCGCGACTTGCTGCTGATCGAGCATGCACGCTTTCAGGCGGCGTTCAGCCGCCAGGGCGGCCAGCTTCTGCATTTTCAACCCCGTGGCCAACGGCCCTGGCTCTGGTGCGCCAGCCACTGGCCGCGCGGTGGGGCGATTCGCGGTGGGGTGCCGGTGTGCTGGCCCTGGTTCGGTCGGCATCCCAGCGAGAGCGGCTGGCCGTCCCATGGCTGGGCGCGCCTGAGTGACTGGGAACTGCTCGACAGCCAGGTGGATAAGCAGGGGGTGCGCCTGCGCTGGCAGCTGCAACTGTGGGATTGGCAGGTATGCCTGGAAGCCGAGCTGGGCGATGGCATGGCTTTACGCCTGAGCAGCAGCCACCAGGACAGCCAACCCTGCCAGCTTAGCCATGCCCTGCATGCCTACTGGCGCATCGGCGATGTGGTGCGGGTGGCGCTGCTCGGCCTGGATGGCGCGCGCGGACACGACCTGCTCAAGCGGGCGGACTGTCTGCAGCAGGGCGAGCTGCGCAGCGAGGATGGCTGTCACCGCATCTATCGCCACGCCGGCTTGCTGCAGTTGCAGGATCTGGCTTGGCAGCGGCGCTTGCTGATCGATACCAGCGGCGGCGCCAATACAGTGGTCTGGCATCCGGGTAGTCGGCCCCTGACCGATGTCGGCTGGAGCGAGACCCTGGGCTTTCTCAGCGTGCAGGCGTCCAGTTGCGCCGCCGACAGCCTGTGCCTGGCGCCTGGACGGGAGGCCGTGCTGGAACTCAAGGCGCGCTTGGGCTGAGAGGCTAGTGTGCTGCCTCAGAATTACTGATGCCGGCGAAATAGTTCGGATAGCACTCTGTAGGAGCCAGCTTGCTGGCGATCTTCGGTGCCTGTTAGCGGATCGCCAGCAAGCTGGCTCCTACAAAACCGGTGGCGCCCCGACGGGCAGCGGCTCGACCGGGAAAACGATTATTACCAGACAGGCTCCTAGCGGCCGATTATGGCGCGACGAGCGGAGTCGCGAGTATGCGGTAGGTGCAGCGGCGGTCGCCGGCGAGGAAGTGCTCGACGCGCTCGACCCTGACGTCGTCGCCGAGCAGCTCGCGGAACAGCCTCAGCTCGCCGCCGCAGAGCTGGTTGCAGGAGTGCGCGGCCTTGGCGATCGCGCAGTGGTTTTCCACCAGTTCGAGGGTGCCGTCCTGGGCCGCCCGGCACTCGGCCATAAAGCCTTCCGCGCAGCGGATCTTCACCAGGGCGGCCACGCGCTGCTCGAGCGGCAGGTCCTGGCGCGGCATCTGCGCGCGGTAGGCGGCCACCTGCTTGCGCGTCCAGCCGTCGGTCAGGCGTTCCAGGCCTTCGTCGCCGAAGCTGCTCTGCACCAGCTGCAGCATGTCGACCGCCAGCCCCGCGTGCTGATCCGGAAAGCGCGCATCGGCCTTGGGCGTCAGGCGCCAGATGCGCGCGGGGCGGCCGATCTTGCGCGGCTCGTCGCTGAACTCGACCAGGCCCTCGCCATGGAGCACGGCAAGGTGCTGGCGCACGGCCATGGCCGTCACCCCCAGCTGCTGCGCGACTTGTGCCGTGGCCTGGGGCCCGTCCCGCTTGAGCAGGAAGAGCACGCGATCCCGACCGGAACCGGGGGTCTCGGCATTCTGGCTGGTGACGCGCATCGCAGCTTTCCTTTGCATACTTAGGAAAGTTCATTATTGACAATCTAGGCGCGAGCGTCTAGCTGTTAAGTCTGGCGGCTGCGGCATGTCGCGCGCGGCAGTCTGGAGTGGTGCCATGAGTGAGTTCGTCAAGGTCGCCCGCGTCGGCGATATCCAGCCGGGCAGCGGCACGACCGTGAACCTGGGGGCGACCCCCGTCGCGCTGTTCAACGTGGACGGCCAGTACTACGCCATCCACAACAACTGCCCGCACGAGGACGGCTCGCTGGGCGAAGGCACGCTCTGCGGCTGCGTGGTTATCTGCCCGGTGCACGCCTACGAGTTCGACGTGACCAGCGGCGCATGCCTCACCGAAGAGGTCTATCGGGTCGAGCGCTTCGAGGTGCGGGTGGAGGGCGAGGACATCCTGCTGCGGCCCTTGGAGGATTGATACGCCGCAGCGCTCCTACGGGTTCTGCGCTTGTTCGAGGCGTGCGCGGCTACCGCCAACGCCCCAGCAGATTGGATGTGCCCAATATCTATACTTTGCAAAGAACATACTTGCTAAATCAGGGCTGGGGGGTAATGTATAAGCAATCGAATCGTCCGCCGTGACAGCGTGCGGGACGAGGAGGAAGCCATGAGCACCGACAACGCCAAGATCCGCGAACTCAGCAGCCGCGCCTACAAGTACGGCTTCGTCTCCGACCTGGACAGCGACGCCGCCCCGCGCGGGCTCAACGAGGACGTCATCCGCCTGATCTCGGCGAAGAAGAACGAGCCGCAGTGGCTGCTCGACTGGCGCCTGAAGGCCTATCGCCACTGGCTGACCATGCGCGAGCCGACCTGGCAGAACGTCCACTACGCGCCCATCGACTACCAGGACATCATCTATTACTCGGCGCCCAAGCCGAAAACCCCGGGGCCCAAGAGCCTCGACGAGGTCGACCCCGAGCTGCGCGCGATGTTCGGCAAGCTCGGCATCTCCCTGGCCGAGCAGGAGCGCCTGAGCGGCGTCGCGGTGGACGCCGTGGTCGACTCGGTCTCGGTGGCGACCACCTTCAAGCACAAGCTGGCCGAGGTCGGGGTGATCTTCTGCTCCTTCTCCGAGGCCGTGCAGAAGCATCCGGACTTGGTGCGCCAGTACCTGGGTTCGGTGGTCCCCTACAGCGACAACTTCTTCGCCACCCTGAACTCGGCGGTGTTTTCCGACGGCTCCTTCTGCTACGTGCCCAAGGGCGTGCGCTGCCCGATGGAGCTGTCGACCTACTTTCGCATCAACGCCGCGGATACCGGGCAGTTCGAGCGCACCCTGATAGTCGCCGAGGAGGGCGCCTACGTCAGCTACCTCGAGGGCTGCACCGCGCCGATGCGCGACAACAACCAGCTGCACGCGGCGGTGGTCGAGCTGGTCGCGCTGGATAACGCGCAGATCAAGTACGCCACGGTGCAGAACTGGTATCCGGGCGATGCCGAGGGGCGCGGCGGCATCTTCAATTTCGTCACCAAGCGCGGCAAGTGCGCGGGTAGCCACTCGAAGATCTCCTGGACCCAGGTCGAGACCGGCTCGGCCATCACCTGGAAGTACCCGGGGGTGATACTGCAGGGCGACTACTCGGTCGGCGAGTTCTACTCGGTGGCCCTGACCGCCAACCACCAGCAGGCCGACACCGGCACCAAGATGATCCACGTCGGCCGCCACACGCGCAGCACCATCCTGTCCAAGGGCATCTCCGCCGGCCACGGGCAGAACACCTACCGCGGCCTGGTCAAGGTACAGAAGGCGGCGATCGGCGCGCGCAACCATACCCGCTGCGATTCCCTGCTGCTGGGCAGCCAGTGCGGCGCCCACACCTTCCCCTATGTGGAGGTGAAGAGCCCCAGCGCCCAGGTCGAGCACGAGGCCTCGACCTCGAAGATCAGCGAGGAGCAGCTGTTCTACTGCCGCCAGCGCGGCATCCGCGAGGAGGACGCCATCCCGATGATAGTCAACGGCTTCTGCCGCGAGGTGCTCAAGGAGCTGCCCATGGAGTTCGCGGTGGAGGCGCAGAAGCTGCTGGGTGTGAGCCTGGAGGGCTGCATCGGCTGAGAGCGGAGGTGAAGCATGCTCGAGATCAAGAATCTGCACGCCAGCGTCGAGGGTCGCGAGATCCTGCGGGGCATCGACTTGCGCATCGAGGCCGGCGAGGTGCATGCGATCATGGGCCCGAACGGCTCCGGCAAGAGCACCCTGGCCCAGGTGCTGGCCGGCCATGAGACCTACCAGGTCAGCGGCCAGGTGCGCTACCAGGGCCGCGATCTGCTCGCCATGCCGGCCGAGGAGCGCGCGGTCGCCGGCGTGTTCCTGGCCTTCCAGTACCCGGTGGAGATCCCTGGCGTCGGCAACCTGTACTTCCTGCGCACGGCCCTCAACGCCGTGCGCCGGCAGCGCGGGCAGGAGGAGCTGGACGCGCTGGACTTCCTCGCCCTGGCCAAGGAGCGCATGAAACTGGTCGAGATGGACCCGAGTTTTATGAACCGTTCCGTCAACGTGGACTTCTCGGGCGGCGAGAAGAAGCGCAACGAGATCTTCCAGATGGCGATCCTGGAACCCAGCCTGGCCATTCTGGATGAGACCGATTCGGGCCTCGACATAGACGCGCTGCGCACAGTCGCCGCCGGGGTCAACGCGCTGCGCCGCGAGGACCGCGCGCTGCTGGTGATCACCCACTACCAGCGGCTGCTCGACTATATAGTCCCGGATCGCGTCCACGTCATGGCCAACGGCCGGATCGTGCAGTCCGGCGGCAAGGAGCTGGCGGTGGAGCTGGAGAAGCACGGCTACGCCGGCTTCGAGCAAGACCCGCCAGCGCCCGGAGCCACGCCATGAACGGCGCAGCGAGCGCGGCCTTTCTCGCCCGCCTAGAGCCCAGGACAGACGTTCGGGAATCAGCCCGCCAGCCTGCCTGGCTGCGGGAGCTGCGCCGCGCGGCCTGGCAATGGCTGGCCGAGCAGGGCTTGCCCACGGCCAAGGACGAGGCCTGGAAGTACACGCGGGTCGCGCCGATCCTGGCGATCCCTTTCCAGGCGGCCGAGGCGGGCGCGCGCCGGCATTTGTCCGCCGCGATGGTCGAGCGGCTCGTTGGTGACTACGGTGGCTCGCGGCTGGTCTTCGTCAATGGCCACTTCGCCTCCGAGCTCTCGGTGCTGACGAGCCTTCCTCCTGGCGCCCGGCTGAGCAATCTGGCGGCGCTGTTGCAGGCCGACGCTGCGGCCGATGACGGGGTGCTCGACGCCCTGTTCACCCATGCGTCGCGCACTCAGCCGCAGGCCTTTACCGCGCTGAATGCAGCCCTGGCCGAGGACGGGGCCTTTATCCAGATTCCCGCTCACACGACGGTCGAAGCGCCTATCCATCTGGTGTTCCTCTCCGACGCGGGCGCCACGCCGCTGGCGGCGCATTCGCGCGCCCTGGTGCAACTGGGCGCCGGCAGCCGCGCGACCCTGGTGGAAAGCCATGTCGGCAACGGGGTCTATCTCGGCAATGCGCTGACCGAGGTGGTGCTCGAGGCCGGCGCGGTGCTGGAGCATTACCAGCTGCAGAACCAGAGCACGGCGGCCTTCCATATCGGGCTGCTCAGCGTGCGCCAGGCCGAGGGCAGCCGCTTGGCCGCGCACTCCCTGGCGCTCGGTGGGTTGCTGGCGCGGCAGGAGGTGCGGGTGCTGCTCGAGGGCCACGGCGCCGAGGTCGCCCTCAACGGCCTGTACCTGCCGCGGGGCGAGCAGCACCTCGATAACCAGACCTGCATCGAGCATCTGGCGCCGCGCTGCACCAGCCGCGAACTGTACAAGGGCGTGATCGACGGGCGCGGGCACGGGGTGTTCGACGGCCGCATCATCGTGCGTCCGGGGGCGGTCAAGACCGATGCCCGCCAGACCATCAAGAACCTGCTGTTGTCGGACTCGGCCCAGGCCAACGCCCAGCCGCGCCTGGAGATCCTCGCCGATGACGTCCAGTGCGCCCACGGCGCCGCGGTCGGCCAGTTGGATGAGCAGGCGATCTTCTACCTGCGCTCGCGGGGGATTCCCCTGGCGGAGGCGCGCGCTCTGCTGACCTATGCCTTCGTCAGCGAGATGCTGGATCTCATCCGCCTGGCGCCGCTGCGGGCCCGGGTGGAGCAACTGGTCGCCGCACAGCTGCGCGGCCTGGAGGTGGCGGCATGAGCGACCTCGAAAGCAGTCTGCAGACACCGCAGTTCGAACTCACCTCGGGCTACGACGTCGAGCGCGTGCGCCGGGCCTTCCCTATCCTGGCGCAGCGGATCTATGGCAAACCGCTGGTTTACCTCGACAGCGCCGCGACCAGCCAGAAGCCGCAGGCGGTGATCGAGGCGATGTCGCGCTTCTTCCTGGAGGAGAACGCCAACGTGCACCGCGGCGTGCACTACCTCTCGGTGCGCGCCACCGAGGCTTACGAGCAGGCGCGGGCCAAGGTTCAGGGCTTTCTCAACGCCGAGCAGGTCGAGGAGATAGTCTTCGTTCGCGGCACCACCGAGGCGGTCAATCTGGTGGCGCAGACCTATGGCAAGGTCCATGTCCACGCGGGCGACGAGGTGCTGATCAGCGCCATGGAGCACCACTCGAACATAGTGCCCTGGCAGATGCTCTGCGAGCAGACCGGCGCCCGGCTGCGGGTAGTCCCCATCAATGACGCCGGCGAACTCCGGCTGGATGAGCTGGAGCGGCTGATCGGTCCCAAAACCCGGCTGGTGGCCGTCACTCATGTGTCGAACGTGCTCGGCACCGTCAACCCGATTGGGCGCATTGTCGAACTCGCCCATGCCAGGGGCGCGCGCGTGCTGGTCGACGGCGCCCAGGCCGCCCCGCACCTGAAGATCGATGTGCGCGCGCTGGGCTGCGACTTCTACGCCCTGTCGGGGCACAAGATGTACGGCCCCACCGGCATCGGCGTGCTCTACGGCCGCCGCGAACTGCTCGAAGCCATGCCGCCCTACCAGGGCGGCGGCGACATGATTCTCTCGGTCAGCTTCGAGAAGACCCTCTACAACAAGCCGCCATACCGCTTCGAGGCGGGTACGCCGAACATGGCCGGGGCGATTGGCCTCGGCGCGGCGATCGACTTTCTCGGCGAGCTGGGGGCGCAGGCCATCGCCGTCCACGAGCAGGCCGTGCTGGCCTACGCGCAGCAGGCGCTGGCGGCGGTGCCCGGGCTGCGGCTGATCGGCACCGCGCAGGACAAGGTCGGCGTGCTGTCCTTCGTCCTCGACGGCATCCATCCCCACGATATCGGCACCATCCTCGACCGCGAGGGGATCGCCATTCGCACCGGCCACCACTGCGCCCAACCGCTGATGCAGCGCTTCGGCCTGGCCGCCACGGCCCGCGCCTCGCTCGGCTGCTATAGCAGCGAGCGGGACATAGATGCGCTGCTGGCCGGCCTGGCCAAGGTGCAGGAGCTGTTCCGATGAACGGCGAGCTGCGCGACCTGTACCAGGAGGTGGTCATCGACCACGGCAAGCGGCCGCGCAATTTCCGCCTGCTGGAGGGCGCTACCCATACCGCGGAGGGCTTCAATCCGCTGTGCGGCGATCAGCTCAGGATTTATGTGAAGCTCGCCGGCGGGGTGATCGCCGACATCGCCTTCCAGGGCGCCGGCTGCGCCATCTCCCAGGCCTCGGCATCCTTGATGACCCAGGCGGTCAAGGGCCAGACGCCGGAGCAGGCGCTGGCGCTGTTCGCCCGCGTGCATGCGCTGCTCACCGAGGGGCCGAACGCCCGGGTGCCACCCGAAGAGCTGGGCAAGCTGGCGGTGCTCGCCGGCGTCTGGGAGTTCCCGGTGCGGGTCAAGTGCGCCACCCTGGCCTGGCACACGCTGCGCAGCGCCCTCGAAGGGAGCGATGCAGCAGTTTCGACGGAGTAAGCCATGGCAAGCGAGCAACCCAGCCCCAGGATCAGCCTTAGCGACTCGGCGCGGCGAGTCTTGCGCGACGCCCTGGCCGAGGGCAGCGGGGACTGGCTGCGGCTCAGGATAAACCCGCGCTTCGAGCATAAACTGCTGTTCGAGCCCGGCGCCGAGGGCGATATCGCCGTCGAAGCGGACGGCCTCACCCTGCTGCTCGATCCGGCGAGCGCGCGGCGCGCCGATGGCCTGGCCATCGACTTCGTGCAGGACCTGCGTGGCGCCGGCTTGCGCTTCGACAACCCCAACCAGCCGGGCCGCGCCCAGCGCATCGAACTCAAACGGGATTGCGCGGCCACCCTGATTCCGCGCGGCGAGCCGCTGCAGCTGGCGCGGGGCGAGCAGGTGCTGCTGACCCAGGCGCTCGGCGGCAGCTTCACGGTCAGGACCGCCAAGGGCCAGCTGGCGCGGATCGCAGGCGGCGATGCCGATTCCCTGGGGCTGGAGGCTCTCAAGGGAGACGGCCCGCCGCAGCCTGACCAGCCGGCGGCGGTCGGCGCCTTCGACGTCCAGCAGGTGCTCGACGCGCTGCGCACGGTCTACGACCCGGAGATCCCGGTCAATGTGGTCGACCTCGGGCTGATCTACCAGTGCGAGGCGCAACCGCTCGCTGGCGGCGGCCAGCGGGTGGCGATCCAGATGTCGATGACCGCGCCCGGTTGCGGCATGGGCGACGTGCTGAAGGAGGAGGCGCGGGCCAAGGTCCTGGCGCTGCCCGGCGTATCCGAGGTCGAGGTCGAACTGGTCTGGGAGCCGCCCTGGGAGCAGAGCCGCATGTCCGAGGCGGCCCGCCTGCAGCTCGGCCTGCTGTGAGCAAGCAATTGTGAGGAGCTCCCTATGAGCAATCGACTCGCCCAGGAAACCTCGCCCTACCTGCGCCAGCATGCGGAGAACCCCGTCGATTGGTATCCCTGGGGCGAGGAGGCGTTTCGCCGCGCCATTGAGGAGGACAAGCCGGTCCACCTGTCGCTGGGCTACGCCGCCTGCCACTGGTGCCACGTGATGGCCCACGAGTCGTTCGAGGACCCGCAGCTCGCGCGCCTGCTGAACCAGCACTTCATCAACATCAAGGTCGACCGCCAGGAGCGCCCGGACCTCGACGAGATCTACCAGAAGGTCGTGCAGATGCTCGGGCAGGGCGGCGGCTGGCCGCTGACGGTGTTCCTCACCCCGCAGCGCGAGCCGTTCTTCGCCGGCACCTACTTCCCGCCGCAGGCGGGCTACGGCAGGCCCGGTTTCGCCCAACTGCTGCTCGGGCTGAGCGACGCCTGGCGCAACAACCGCGCGGCGCTGCAGGGCAACGTCGAGCAGTTCCTCAAGGGGTACCGCGCCATGGAGGCGCTGCAACTGCAGGGCGCGGCGCCAGCGGAGCCAGACCCGCCGGCCGCGGCCGCCCGGCTGTTGGCCGAGCAAACCGACCGCGTGCACGGTGGCCTGGGCCAGGCGCCGAAGTTCCCCAACCCGGCCTGCCACGACCTGGTGCTGCGCCTCTATCGGCGCCTCGGCGAGCCGCAGCTGCTGGCCTCTGTGGAACTGACCCTCGAGCGCATGGCCGCCGGCGGGCTCTACGACCAGCTGGGCGGCGGCTTCGCCCGCTACTGCGTGGATGAGCACTGGGCCGTGCCGCACTTCGAGAAGATGCTCTACGACAACGGCCAGCTGGTGAAGCTCTATGCCGACGCCTACCGGGCGACCGGCAAGCCCGCCTGGCGCCGCGTGTTCGAGGAGACCATCGACTACATCCTGCGCGACATGAGTCATCCCGAGGGCGGCTTCTACGCCAGCGAGGATGCCGACAGCGAAGGCGAGGAGGGCAGGTTCTACCTCTGGACCCCGGCGCAGGTGCAGGCCGTGCTCGGCGAGGCGGACGCCGCGCTGGCCTGCCGCGCCTACGGCGTCAGCGCGGCCGGCAACTTCGAGCATGGCCGTAGCGTGCTGCACCGCGCCGTTGCATTGACCTCGGAGGAGGAGGCGCAAGTGCAAGGGCTGCGCGGCAAGCTGCTGGCGGCGCGGGCCCGGCGCGTGCGCCCGGGGCGCGACGAGAACATCCTCACCGGCTGGAACGCGCTGATGATCCAGGGCCTCTGCACCGCCTACCAGGCCAGCGGCAGCGCCAGCCACCTGGACGCCGCCAGGCGCGCCGCCGACTTCCTCGAGGCGCACCTCTCGACCCCCGCGGGTGGCCTGTACCGGGTCTGGCGCGAGGGCAGGGCCAAGGTGGCGGGCTTCCTCGAGGATTACGCCTTCCTCGCCAACGCGCTGCTCGACCTCTACGAGTGCGACTTCGACCCGCGCCATCTCGAACGCGCCACCCGGCTGGTCGAGCTGATCCTCGAGAAGTTCTGGGACGACGGCCTCTACTTCACCCCCAGCGATGGCGAGCCGCTGCTGCACCGGCCGCGCGCAACCTACGACGGCGCCTGGCCCTCGGGCACCTCGAGCAGCCTGTTCGCCTTGCTGCGGCTGTTCGAGCTGAGCGGCCGCGAGCTGTACCGCGAGCGCGCCGAGCAGGTGCTGGCCATGCACCGCGGCGCGGCGGCGCAGAATCCCTTCGGCTTCGCCCATCTGCTGGCGGCGCAGGACTTCGCCGAGCGCGGCCCGCTCGCCATCGTCATCGCCGGCGAGCGCGGTGCCGCCCGCGCCCTGGCGAGCAGCCTGCATCCGCTCTACCTGCCGGCCCGGGTGCTGGCCTTGGCCGAGGATGTGCCCCTGGGCGCGGGCCGCCAGCCGCTCGCGGGGCAAGCCACCGCCTATCTGTGCCGCAACCGCAGCTGCGAAGCCCCGCTGACCAGCGCCGCGGCACTGGTCGAGCGCTGCCTGGAGCGCGCGCGGCACTAGGGTCTGTTGCCGTTTCGCGGCCGCATCGAAATGGCAACAGACCCTGGTGTGCCGGCTCAGAATTACTGTTTCGATGACTCCGGTTCGTAGGGTGCGCCGCGCGCACCAGGCACCCGCTTGCCCTTGGTGCGCACGGCGCACCCTACACAGGTCAGTCGCAGCTGCTTGGGCAATGGTTTATCGCGAGACAGCACACTAGCGGTTGGCCGCATTCCCTCCTCGCCACTCGGGCGGGGCACGGCCGATGCACTACTGAGTCGTCGTGTGCCGATCATTGCCAAAAATGTTGTTTTTATTACTACATCTATCCTTGATTAATCTTTGCTTGCGGGTTATCTATAGGTGAGTTTGGCAAAGCAACAACTTTAATTCCCTGTTTTCGCCGCCGTCCCTGGCCTTTCGCCGGCGAGTCGCAGCCAAGCCCTTGCTTTTCCATAGAAAAACCCGCCCATGAGGAACCTGAGCTATGCGCCGAAGAACAAAAATAGTCGCCACCCTGGGTCCGGCCACGCAGAGCCCCGAGGCGATCGAGGGCCTGGTGGTGGCCGGGGTGGATGTGGTGCGCCTGAACTTCTCCCACGGCAGCGCGCAGGAGCATATCGAGCGTGCCCGCCTGGTGCGCGAGATGGCGCGCAAGCACGGCCGTTTCGTCGCCGTGCTGGCCGACCTGCAGGGGCCGAAGATCCGCATCGCCCGCTTCGCCCAGGGCAAGGTGCAGTTGCGCAAGGGCCAGGCCTTCGTCCTCGACGCCGCGCTGGACAAGAACGCCGGCGACGAGCAGGCGGTGGGCATCGATTACCAGGCGCTGATCGGCGACAGTCGTCCGGGCGACATCCTGCTGCTGGATGACGGGCGCATCGAGCTGGAGGTGAAGCGGGTCGAGGCCAGCCGCCTGCTGTGCGAGGTGCTGGTCGGCGGGCCGCTGTCCAACAACAAGGGCATTAACCGCAAGGGCGGTGGGCTGTCGGCGGCGGCGCTGACCGACAAGGACTGCCTGGACATCCAGACCGCCGCCGAGATGCGGGTCGACTACCTGGCGGTGTCCTTCCCCCGCGACGCCGCCGATATCCAGCTGGCGCGCCGCCTGCTGCGCGAGGCCGGCGGCGAGGCCGGGCTGATCGCCAAGATCGAGCGGGCCGAGACGGTCAACGACCTGCAGGTGCTGGACGCCATCATCGAGGCCTCCGACGGGGTGATGGTGGCGCGCGGCGACCTCGGCGTGGAGATCGGTGATGCCGAACTGGTCGCGGTGCAGAAGCTGATCATCGAGCGCGCCCGCACCCTCAACCGGGTGGTGATCACCGCGACGCAGATGATGGAGTCGATGATCAGCCAGTCGATGCCGACCCGTGCCGAGGTGTTCGACGTGGCCAACGCCGTGCTCGATGGCACCGATGCGGTGATGCTGTCGGCCGAGACCGCGGCCGGCGCCTACCCGATCGAAACCGTCGAGGCCATGCGCCGGGTGATAGTCGGGGCGGAGAAGCACCCGCTGGCGCATCGCTCCAAGCACCGCATGGACGAACAGTTCCACAAGATCGACGAGTCGATCGCCATGGCGGCGATGTATGCGGCCAACCACCTGCATGGGGTCAAGGCGATCATCTGCATGACCGAGAGTGGCGACACGCCGCGGCTGATGTCGCGGATTCGCTCGCACCTGCCGATCTACGCCTTCTCGCGCAACCCGCGCACCCAGCATCGCGTCGCCCTGTTCCGTGGCGTGCAGACCATCCCGTTCGACAGCGACAGCTTCCCGGTCGCCGAGGTCAACAGCCGCGCGGTCGACGAGCTGCTGCGCCGCGGTGTGGTGGCCGACGGCGATCACGTGCTGATCTCGCGCGGCGACTACGCCAATGCCCAGGGTGGCACCAACTGCCTGCGGGTGATCCGCGTGGGCGATCGTATTTGCTGAGCGAGGAATGACTGTGAGCCTATCCAATATCCGCAACCAGCGCGCCACGCGCGTTCCGCCAGCCGAGGGCGACTGGCCGCGCGATTTCGATTTTCGCGAAGCCTACGCCGAGCAGCGCGAGCTGCTCGATGAGGTTGTCCCGTGCAGAGAACCCTTGACCCATGCCAATGGTGCCGATCGCAATGAATGACCAGACGCTGATCCAGCAGGTAACCGCCCGTGAAATCCTCGATTCGCGCGGCAATCCCACCGTCGAGGCCGTGGTGACTCTGAGCGGTGGCGCGGTGGGCGTGGCTAGCGTGCCGTCCGGCGCCTCCACCGGCAGCCGCGAGGCGCTGGAGCTGCGCGATGGCGGCACGCGCTACCAGGGCAAGGGCGTGCTGCGCGCGGTGGCCAACGTCAACGGGCCGATTCGCGCGCGGGTGCTCGGTCTGGATGCGCTGGAGCAGCGCCAGGTCGACGCGGCGATGATCGCCCTGGACGGCAGTGCGAGCAAAAGCGCGCTGGGCGCCAACGCCATCCTCGCGGTGTCGCTGGCAACGGCCAAGGCGGCCGCCGCCGCGCTGGGCCTGCCGCTGTATGAGCACCTGGCCGTGCTCTATGGCCAGCCCGGAAAATTCAGCCTGCCGCTGCCGATGATGAACATCCTCAACGGCGGCGAGCATGCCGACAACAACGTCGACATCCAGGAATTCATGATCCAGCCGATCGGCGCCGGCTCGTTCGAGGAGGCGCTGCGCATGGGCGCGGAAGTCTTCCACACCCTCAAGCAGGTGCTGCGCGAGCGCGGCCTGAGCACCGCGGTGGGCGATGAGGGCGGCTTCGCGCCTTCCTTGGCCTGCAACGAGGAGGCGCTGGTGGTCATCCAGGAGGCGGTGGCGCGCGCCGGCTACCAGCTGGGCAAGGACATCAGCCTGGCGCTGGACTGCGCCGCCTCCGAGTTCTACCGCGACGGCCGCTACGTGCTGGCCGGCGAGGGCAAGAGCTTCGACGCCAAAGGCTTTGCCGATTACCTGGCCGGCCTGTGCCAGCGCTACCCGATCGCCTCGATCGAGGACGGCATGGACGAAAGCGACTGGGACGGCTGGGCCTACCTGACCGAGAAGCTGGGCCAGCGCGTGCAGCTGGTCGGCGACGACCTGTTCGTCACCAACAGCCAGATCCTCGAGGAAGGCATCGCGCGCGGCATCGGCAACTCGATCCTGATCAAGTACAACCAGATCGGCAGCCTCAGCGAGACCCTGGACGCCATCCGCATGGCCCAGGATGCCGGCTACACCGCGGTGATCTCGCACCGCTCCGGCGAGACCGAGGACACCAGCATCGCCGACCTGGCGGTGGCCACCTGCGCCGGGCAGATCAAGACCGGCTCGCTGTGCCGCTCCGATCGGGTCGGCAAGTACAACCAGTTGCTGCGTATCGAGGCGGCGCTGCAGGGGCGTGCATCCTACGCTGCCGGGGCGCTGCGCGCCGGGCGCCGGCAAGGCGCCGAGTGAACGATGGATCGGGCCGCGCCCGCGCGCGGGGCAGGGCTGGCCAGCGGCCGGCTGTGCGGTCCGCCGTTTTGAAGGTTTATTCGCATCGGGCCGGGGCTTCCGGCTATTGACAGGCTGCTATATCAGAAGAGGTAATGTCATGACCACCGCAAGCCGTCTCGACACGCTGTTCCCCACCCTGGCCGAGATTCCCGAGCAATACCGTCCCGGCGCGCCGATCGAGCAGCGCGACTATCTGGTCGATGGCCAGCTGCGCACCTGGGAGGGGCCGCTGGCCACCGTGCGCAGCCCGGTATTCCTGGCCACCGAGCAGGGCGACCGGCAGGTGATCCTCGGCAGCACGCCGCAGCTCGATGCCGAGGCGGCGCTGGTCGCCCTGGATGCCGCGGTGCGCGCCT
>Ga0209343_10004215_pt1 | contig 17792 bp, 33 predicted proteins | sample RifCSPlowO2_02_FD_184026 | JGI IMG/M metagenome (GOLD analysis project Ga0209343, IMG submission 184026) | Groundwater microbial communities from Rifle, Colorado - Rifle CSP2_plank lowO2_0.2 (SPAdes) (version 2) | ecosystem: Environmental > Aquatic > Deep subsurface > Groundwater | place... | reverse complement strand
GATCTTTCAGCCAAAATTCTATGGCGATTAGTTTTCTCAGCTTTGTGCCGTTTAGGAGTGAGAGGATCAAAACAAGACACCTAACGATTAAGCTAAGGGGCGGGCTTTAGCCCGTCCCAGCGAACGAAATGAGCGATTTGAGCGCCTAGTTAGGTGCTGTGCAACCCCAGCAATAAAAAGCAGTTCAAAGTGCATGGTGTTTCTTATAATCAGCAATTGCTTCAAGCAGCGCATCTGTAATGTTATTTGTATCTTTGCGCCAAACCCAGTCTGTGCTTTGGCGTGTGACTACAACAGTGCAGGGGTTACTAGATCGCTCGCCGTCCCACTTTAATAAAACAACCGCGCCTTCCGAGCGGAGTTGTTCAATTTCCGGAATTAGTTCATCGAGCGAAGTGTTAGCCATTTGCCGGAACCTAACGTTTGGTTAAGGGGCGGGCTTTAGCCCGTCCCAGTGAGCGCAGCGAACGGTTTGAACCAATTGTTAGAAGCCAATTGCACGACTAACGACCGGCAGCCGAACCACCATTTTTTGAGAACTGCTCTTTTAATCCAATTTTCAGCCATAACGTGCCGCCTGATTGGATTGTAAGCTTCTTCATTTTCTTGCTCTTCCGCTTAAGCGCGGACGGCTTCTCATAGTAACCAAACCGCCGCTTATACCAGCGCCGATCCATTTCACTTTTGACTTTTTTGCTTAATTTCCTAAGCGCTAAATCAATTGACTCGTCATTCTGTATTTTTACTGTCACTGGCATTTTTGGCGTTTTATGGACTGACACCTGTCCTTCTTTGGCTTCTAACGTTTGGTTAAGGGGCGGGCTTTAGCCCGTCCCAGTGAGCGAAGCGAACGGTTTGAACCAGTTGTTAGGGCGCTCAGCACTAGCTTCACTCCTGCTGCCTTCCAACATCGACTGCTATTTGGTAATCATAATCCCGATAGATATAGGCAATGAAAAAATCAATAACCTCAATTTGTTCCTTCGAGAGGTCGGTATTTTTAAAATTACGATTCTTAAGCTGCTGAATAAAATATACAACTGAATCACCAGATCCGTAACCGCTATAGTTTTTATGAAGTTTCCCTTCGATATCGTCTAAAGCAAATAGCATGAAGCGCGGAAGAACGTAAAGTGCGGCATCTAGGGGAGCAAAAGAAAAGAACACACTGCTCTTCGCAATTTGCCAATCTTCTATTTCAGACCAAGTTTTCCACTTTTCCTCAAATGTGAAGGTTCTATCACCATAGTCATCTTCGATAATGGCATCGCTCAGACGGTAGGTTGGTGCATCGCTTTCCGGAAAAACGTGGCGAATTTGGTCTCTGATGTCCATCCTTGGTGCCCTAACGTTTGGTTAAGGGGCGGGCTTTAGCCCGTCCCAGTGAGCGAAGCGAGCGATTTGAACCAGTAGTTAGAGAAACGGCACCGCAGTAATTGTTAAGGCTATTCATAAACGCGAGCCCCGCACAGCATTTCTGCAAATACTCTCCAGCTGGGCGCTGATGCATCTACTTGCTGGTTTGTATTTTTGTAGTATCCATCGATATCTTTGCTGTAAGAGCCCAGCGCCTCTAGGAATGAGCCAATATCTGCGTTTTCCCATTCTTGACCATTAGTCCTATAGTCTTCGGCAAGAAGAGCTAGAAACTGCTGAAAATCTTCACGTGTTTGGATGGTCGGCGCAATCTTAGACGCTTTGTCGTTCACGCAGTATTCCTTCCGTGGCTCTAACGTTTGGTTAAGGGGCGGGCTCTAGCCCGTCCCAGTGAGCGAAGCGAACGATTTGAACCAGTTGTTATGCGGATTTTACTCAGCAGGATTTTCACGGTTTTGGTTTTTTATAAGGCTAACCAAGCAGTAACAAAATAATAAAAATAGGCAGCACGCCAATGTTAAAGAACTATACACCCAGATAGCTGCCTTTTCAGATGGCCAGCGCTCTGGCTCAGCAGCATTCATCCAAGCATAGAAAACTACGCATAGCCCAGCGTATGCGCTTAAAGGGAGTGAGAGAATCAACCCAACCCATAAGAGGATTTTTCTTCGTTTAGTCATAAAGCCGCATAACGTTTGGTTAAGGGGCGGGCTTTAGCCCGTCCCGAGTGAGCGAAGCGAGCGACTTGAACCACTTGTTATGCGCTGCACATTATGATTGGACTAAGTTAATGCTCTTTTTGCTTATGAGGATGTGAGCGAGAACGTAAGATATAGAGGCGATTGCTCCACCTAATAACAGCGTAGGCCAGATGTAGTCGAATGCAGCTATAAAGTCTACTTCCATGCTCTGCATTATGTATGGGATTGAACCAACACTACTCCCTGTAATGGCTGCTGCGATAATTGTAATAAAATAAGATGCTGATATTGTTGCTTGGATTTTTACGATTTTTATATTGGTGTTTATTAGTCTAATTGCGTAAGCGACAGATGTTATTGAAATGGCTAAAAGGGAAAGCAAGCTAGTAGCCCAGTATGCAATGCCTCTTGGTTCTGCTAAGAAAAGAAACACGCCAAGGCAAGCAGTGATTACTGCGATACAGAGCATTAAGGTGATGTTGAATTTACGCATGTTACTTCCTTATGTATAACGTTTGGTTAAGGTGCCGGCTTTAGCCGGTCCCGAGTGAGCGAAGCGAACGGCTTGAACCAATTGTTATGAGCCATTATGCACCTGTGCCCCATGAGAACAGAATGAAGTGGTTTGAAGCCTCGTACAAAAACTCCATCTCGTTCCACTCGTTTGCCAAAGCAATGACATTACAGTTCGGTAAGGGCGTCCAGGCCTCATGATGGGATGATAACTTCTCTCCATTTAAAAATACTCCCCAGCGATCAGGGTTGTACATTCGGCTAGAGTTGATTTTTTCTTTGATGCGAGACTGCATTGAAGATGTTATGTCTTCAATTTGAATTAATGCATCGCTATGTGACGTGTCTTGGGCTTTTTGGACCTCGGGTGTAAGCCACTTGCTGGCTATTGACTTAAGGTCACTAGCGCTTGTCTCGTTCATGGGCCATTCCTCATAGAAATGAAGCGCATGATTTAAGAGTGTAAAAAATGCTACGGCCTTATTTGGAACTTCACTTTTGCTGCAGGCAAATAAGTTTGCCGAGCACAGACCCTCGTGTGCGGTTCTGAATTCCAAAATATCGACACTGACTCGTAGCGACTGAGCAAGCGCATTGCTAAGAAAGCTTTCAGAGTGGCTCAGTTCGATAAGGTGGGCTGCGTTCATGCTTCTGGCTTATAACGTATGGTTAAGGGGCGGGCTTTAGCCCGTCCCAGTGAGCGCAGCGAACGGTTTGAACCAATTGTTATGCGATCACGACTCGGGCTGCATATATGATTCAAAATTTTCGATGTAATCATCAAGATTTTCTTCAAGCATTTTACGAAACTCGCGAACAAAATATTCAAGAGTTTCCTGCTTGGCTTCGGCCATTTCTTGTCCGCTATTCCAGCCGCACGCGCTAACCCAAGCATTAAACCTAGCGGTAGCATACATATTTGATGCGCTTACTTTTCCCTTGCCAATCTCTTCAGTTATCTGGCCGTTAGATAAGTGAATATGTGCATCAGCTCGCTCATAAAACGCGTTGTCTACTTCTTGCACGATGCCTCCTTGATTGCATAACGTTTGGTTAAGGGGCTGCGGAACGCAGTCCCGAGCGAGCGAAGCGAGCGGCTTGAACCAGTTGTTAGGCAGCGGGCATCGAGTCGGACGCAGGTAATGACTATCGCACTGTGGCTAACCCGCAAATTTCTTGCAAGCGACTGATTCTTTCTGGGCGGAACCTCGGCTGAGCGAGCTACTAGGCGGCGCTGTGGATACTCTGCAGCCTTGAGGCACAGCGAGCAGGACATGGCTTGAGCTTGTGCAGCGAACTGTTTATTGAGCACGTCTGGATTGAGGGTTGCACGGTGTTTGCCGGCGAAACTGTGAAAGACTTCCATGCCCGCACATCCTTTAATTGCTCTTGCCGCCTAACGTTTGGTTAAGGGGCGGGCTTTAGCCCGTCCCAGCGAGCACAGCGAGCGATTTGAACCATTTGTTAGACGCTCGGATGTACGCATAATTTAAAGCACCGCTTTCCTGCTTGTAGCGCGTTGCGCGATGAACCTGGCGAAACGCAATAAATTTGATGTTTCGATGTAGCTGAAAACCCGCAATTTCAACGTGCCCCGATGGCAACCGGCGTAAGCACAGCAACCGCAAGACTAAACCCGAGAAAGACCCGAAAGCAATCGTGCGGCCTTGCGAACAAAAATGACGCAACGGATGAAACGCGATAAATCCAATGTTTGCAATGTAACAACCTGAACGCAGTGTTGAAAAATGCCACAAATATAACGGGCGTCCGTTCAGAAAATACAAATTTCAAACCGAGAAAACCTCGAAAGTAAACGTGCGTTTTTACGGGTGTACGCATTACAAAAACAAGCTTTGGAAACATGAACGTCTAACGTTTGGTTAAGGGGCGGGCTTTAGCCCGTCCCAGTGAGCGAAGCGAACGATTTGAACCGCATGTTAGGAGTTTCACCGTGTTGGAGATTTTACAATCCATATTTTCGAATTTTCCATGAGCGCTTTTTGATCTCAATCTTTAATACTCCATCCTGAACGTTAGATGTCATTTCAAAGTCTGACGAATAAGAGAATTTTTCATGCGGGATTGGATCAACGACAGGACTGCAGCTTAGCGTCCCTGTTTCGATATGGTTTTCATACGGTGCAAAGTACACACGGTCATGACAATGACCGCAATCAAATATTATCGCGCTACCCCCAAAGAATACTGCAGCATCAAGCATTTCTTCTATTTCTAGTGGAGCTTTGCAGGAGGGGCATCTAACCCTATTCTCAAGCAGTTCGTTTTTTGCCAGCTGGGCTTTATTTGCAAGGCGAAAAGTCCACCATAGAACAACTATTGCTATTAGGAGAAATGTTAGACTCGCCATCAGTTACCCTAACGATTAAGCTAAGGGGCTTGCTTTAGCAAGTCCCAGTGAGCGAAGCGAACGATTTGAGCGCCTTGTTAGGTGCGTTTAATTTTGATTAACCTTTGTAGTACATTTGTTGATTTCCTGAGTCTTTTCCTCTCATGGTTACATCAACAAAATCTCCACGCTCTACTTGCTTTCGGAATCTCTTTCCTAGTGCTTGCCTAGTCGTTGATGGGATATTTGACCAGTCGTCTTGACCAAATAGTTGATTAAGTCGGAACGTTCCGGGATTACGAAATTCTAACGACTCTCTAATGAAATTATCGTGCTCTTGTAGATTTTCAATATCTGATATTTCATCCTCTGTCTTATTAAGCTCTGTGTCTACTTGAGGCTTAGAGTCGCTATTTTTTTCTAGTGTTTCTATATGTTGATTAAGGCTCGATATTTGGTTGTTGTAGCTGTCTACTTCGTCTTGGTGTTTTGATTGCATTTGCGCGAGTCGCCGATATATTTCTCTAGATTCTTCTACGCTCAGTAATCTCTGGTTCTCCTGCTCTTGTTTGATTGATTTTAATTCTTTTTGTTTTTTCAAACTATGCTCATAAACAGGTTTTGCAATGACTGGATATATGAAAAGGTAGCTGAACGCTAAAGCAGTTGGGATCAGAAGCCCATTTAGTAGTGCACCATTTATGGTGTAGCTAAAGTCTCCAATTGCAATAGTCGACGCAGAGAAATGATGATCAATAAACTTGAATTTACTCTCTGGATTGGAATCCCCTGGTGAGAGCAAAACAACAAAAAATCGATAGTTCCAAACGGCCCAAGCTGAAACAAATGCTCCGGTTAAAGGGCTTACGGCGCGATCATAAAGATAAGCTTTTATCGATGTCAGAATGTCCTGCATTGCAATTTCCTGTGTAGTACCTAACGATTAAGCTAAGGGGCGGGCTTTAGCCCGTCCCAGCGAACGAAGTGAGCGATTTGAGCGCATTGTTATAGGCTGAACTGGCCAAGAACGGCCATTAGCAAAAGGGCAAATACGAAAACTCCAACGCAGCATACATAAGCCTCATTTCTGGAGCCGCTTAACCACTCATTATTTGGGTATTTCCCTAGAGTGGCCACTTTTACAAATGGCCATCCTATGGCATAGAAAAATGTTCCAATTATTATTTCCGTTACTAAGTAGCCAAAAAATCGAACTACTAGGCTGAGCAGTTCTTCCATGTGTCACCAGCGTATAACGTTTGGTTAAGGGGCGGGCTTTAGCCCGTCCCAGAGAGCGCAGCGAACGGTTTGAACCACTTGTTAGGTGATTACTCACTGTCTTGTGTTGCTGTGACGTTAAAAGTAGCAATGTAGTCGGGGTTGTTGATTTTTTCGTTAGTGCTTTTAAGTACGTAAATACCTTCTTCGGCTGGTTGATAGCAGTTTAAGAAGGGCGGTAGTGAAAACTCATTTCCGTCGTTTAGTAAAATTACCAAACCGTCATCTTCTGATGCGTGAAGAACTTTTCCGTGAATCTGTTCTGTAGAAACAACGGTACCACCGGTGTCGCAGCGGTTTACGCCAACTAGAACGTATTTCCCGACCATGGCCTGGGCTTTGTATTGGTCGAAGCTCATGGCTTAATTACCTAACGTTTGGTTAAGGGGCGGGCTTTAGCCCGTCCCAGTGAGCGAAGCGAACGGTTTGAACCACTAGTTAGGTGAGCGACTCAACCTGAACGCTGAAGCCGATGAAATGCAAAATAGTACCTTCTCCTGGTTCGTACCCGTCAGACCACCATTGCTCGCTATGTCTGAAGTTTTTATCACCAGAATATTCGTGGCGACCAAATGACCATTCGTTTTTATTCAGTTCGTTAACTAGGTTTTCCACGTAGTAAACCAAGAAATTAGCTAAATGGTCTTCGCCCTTGGTGACTTCACACTCATATGCGTTCTTTAGTTTTAGATTCAGCTCTTCCTGTAAGTTGAGAAGTGCTATGTAATTTGGTGCCATTCTTAGCATGGCTTCACCTAACGTTTGGTTAAGGGGCCGGCTTTAGCCGGTCCCAGCGAGCGGAGCGAGCGATTTGAACCAATTGTTAGAGTTCTCATACGCCGTATATATTTATCCAGCAACTGTTGCATGTGATGATTGAATGATTGCCGTTGACTGGTGATTCAGCGTGCTCAGTCACTACAGGTAGCGGACCGTTTATAAATAAGAATATTTCGGAAGATTTACTGCCGTCTTGAAGAATTCTGACTATCGCAGTTTGGCTTTCGTGAATCGGATTACAGGCATAAGGTGCTAAGTGTTTGCACACGTATTTTTTCCACTCATTAAGTGGGCGCTCTATGCATCGGTACCCGTTGAATTCAATGATATCCATGAGAGAACTCTAACGTTTGGTTAAGGGGTGGGCTTTAGCCCGTCCCAGTGAGCGAAGCGAACGGTTTGAACCACTTGTTAGGTTTTAATACGCTATCCAAGCCTCACTTCCGTCGAACTCGTACTTTTTTTCTTGTGAGGTAGAGTGCAACGCAGGCCAAACTAAGTTAAAGCTGTGAATGTACTCTGGTAGTACAAAGTATTTTCTGGCTTCTGAGTCAATGACAACCGTTTTCCGCTCAACTAATTTCTCCATCCAACTCAGAGCTAGATAACGCGAGTCTTTTGAATAGGCAAAAAGGCAACCCCATGCATAGCCCGGAAACCTGTTACCGTCAACAGTTAGCTTATGGTAGGAGTCTCCGTGAGGGGGCTCACCGACATATATGAGAGATGCACGGTGGTTAGCATCAGGGGAAATCAATACATAGTCGCCCATGCCGGCCCACATGCAACTCCCATCGCTGGGCAATATTAGTTCTTCTGGTTCCACGCAGATGTACCTTTAAAACCTAACGTTTGGTTAAGGGGCGGGCTTTAGCCCGTCCCAGTGAGCGAAGCGAACGGTTTGAACCAGTTGTTAGCCGCTTGGAGAGCTGCATAGGTTTAACCATTGTGCTCTGCATCAAGGCGACCATGACTGTGATAATTAAGAAAGTCTCGCATTGCAGGGGTGATATTCTCTTGAGAGGCAATTCGCCAAAATTTACTTTCGCCGAGTATTGGGACAAAGCGCTTAATTAATTCTTGGGCTGCGTTGTGATGACCTTCGCGCAGCCAGTGCCGGAATATTTTATCTAGCTCTTTTCTAGGTAGCTGTGATGCCTGTACGAGAACCAAAGCGAATCGAAAATTTATAGGCCATAGTTGCTTAATGAATTCGATGCGTTCCTCTACATCAAGAGATAGAAGCCATTTTTTCAAATCCGACTCAACCTGAGCCATTCCCGGCCGGTTAGCAAATTGTTCAGGTGTGAATGCTGGTATGTTCATGTGGCTAACGTTTGGTTAAGGGGCGGGCTTTAGCCCGTCCCAGAGAGCGAAGCGAACGATTTGAACCGTTTGTTAGGCAGGTAAATGGTCGCGAGCCAAGTAAATTCAAGCGCTTCCTTAGCTAATATTATATTAACTTTACTGCTCCATCACTCCGGCAAGCTGGTAGTATGTTGGAGACCATTGCGTTTCAACTAGAAGGGTGCCTTTTTTTACAATTATTTTGTCTTGAAGAGGAATTAATCTTGGGTCTTTAACTATGGTGTCTTCTGAAACTTGTGTGATTTTCAATCTGACGCGCCTATTTACACCATTATATAGTTCACAGTTAAGGTTAGGATTAATGCCTGCTTCCCCGATACATTTAATAACTTTATCTTCAAATAGTGGTTCAGGTTTTTCGCTAGAATAGTACCTAACCATGTGACCATTATATGTACGCTCTATTTTTATAGCTGAGAAGCCAATATCTTTTCCGCCTGAATCAGTGATTACGATTTTATTTGAAAAGTAATTTATGGCTTTTGCTGACTCTATTTCCTGCGCTTTTTCTTGTTCTGGCGTAAGTGGCGGTGCCAGTGAGCAAGATGTGATAGCTAAAGTCATGAGTGTGACCGTGATTAAATTTATTTTTTCCAATTCAGTCTCCAAGTTTTGAAGTATGCCTAACGATTAAGCTAACGGGCGGCCAAAAGCGCAGCTTTTGGCTGTCCAGCGAACGAAGTGAGCGACAGTTGAGCGCATTGTTAGCCGTTACTCATAATTTTGTAGTTCTGCTTTTATGTCTTGAAGCAATTTGCTGGCGGGGACGATGACTGCCTGGAAATTTCCGACTGGAAAGACTGCGAGCTGAACGAGTTTGTCTTGCATGTCCGGCAACCACTCACCTAAGAAGGCTTCTAGCTCAATAGGCTTCGGCACATAATTTTGCCACTGACCTTGTGCTTGAAGCTTGGCATATTCGGGATGCGGCCACAGCGGAAAGGCCTCTACTCCTTCGCTGCCAGCTGACGCCCACCCGCCTGTAGTATGAAGCCCCCACACCTGTTCCCAGTCTGCAACTCGCTTTACGAAATGTGCATATCGAGCCAGGCCATCAAGTGCTGAGACCTGTTCAATTTCTTGTTGAGTAACTCTGTAAGTCATAAGGGCGGCTAACGTTTGGTTAAGGGGCGGGCTTTAGCCCGTCCCAGTGAGCGAAGCGAACGGTTTGAACCACTAGTTAGAAGGCATCACAACACGTCTTTTATTAAGAAAAGGCCCTCGAACTGCTCTTTTCTGTCGTCGGGGCTTTGATCTAGTAAACCGACACTGACCAAACCACAAACGATTTCACCGATATCCATTGATGACGTAATGCCCCACGAGCTAAGTGTGTCTCTAGGGTCTTCAAAAACCTCTTTGGCGTGAAGCACATAGCAGTAAGCAAAGTTGAAGGCACTTACATGATATGTGAGCCCAAGGTTAGGAGGCGGCGCGGGAATATTCTCATGATATTCAGGGGCGTACTGGTATGCCTCAAGCGCGAATTCATACGCCTCGAGGTCGTACTTTGTCTCGCCAAGTGCCTCTAATCTCTCGGCTACATGGGTTTGGTATTCGATGGTGTTGTACCAGTTATCCATGATGACTTCTAACGTTTGGTTAAGGGGCCGGCTTTAGCCGGTCCCAGTGAGCGAAGCGAACGGTTTGAACCATTTGTTAGGGGTACATTGCACATGCAATAACTCCAAGCAGTGTGACTCCAGCGATAATAGCTGCACTTAATGCCAGCTTCCTTGTGAAGACTATAGTGTTCTCTGAATTAAAAATAAATTTCGACACGAGCGACAACAAGGATATAGCGGCAGAAATTATAAAGATAAGGGTAATGGTGGTTGTAAATGCCGCATAAAATGCCGGCGTATAGTTTGGCTGAGTAGAGTTTGCTGGAGGAGTGTAAAGTAAAATGCCTTGTGGGTTTTCAAGGTGAGCCATCCAGCCGAGACTGGCGGCAAGTGTGTATGCGCACAGGATGATGAGAAATACATAGATGAAATTTTTGCGAGTCACGTTGTAACCCTAACGTTTGGTTAAGGGGCGGGCTTTAGCCCGTCCCAGTGAGCGAAGCGAACGATTTGAACCACTAGTTAGGCGTTCCGCCATTACTCAAGGTCTACACAGACCTGCTTGTGCCACGCAGGAAGATTAGGCCACCTTTCATTAGTGCTGCCATTGTGAGACCAGTAAATTATCTCGCCCGACTTTGTTATACAGAAATAGTCGCCATTGTCCTCAATGAAAGGTAACAGGTCTTTTGGAAGGCCCATGACATTCCAGGCTGTTTCAGCAATTTCAAAAATATCAAGATGTCCAGAGCCAGGCAGAACTACCGCCGGTTCAAAGGTGGCATTTGCAACATCGCTGCCAGACTTTAAAAAGCATCGGTAGTCGTCATGAAACCTGATGCCAAGCCTGCTCTCTGCGGTGGCGATTTCGGCATCTGTAGGGATTCGAAATGGATCATTGTTCATGATGATTGTTGCCTAACGTTTGGTTAAGGGGCCGGCTTTAGCCGGTCCCGAGTGAGCGAAGCGAACGACTTGAACCATATGTTAGCCGCCCGTAGAAGCTGACCAAACGGCGAGCATCGCTACAATGAAAATTATGAGTAAGTGCAACGCAACAGATTTTTTGTATGCTTTTCTTGATTCAATTGACTCGTTTTCGTCGTGATCTAGCCCGCCAGGTGCTCTGTCTTCGATTGAGATAATTAGACCGTTGACAAGTAGTGCTAGAAATAGGATTAGGCCAGATGTTAGCCAATTGAATTTAGAAAAATAATCGATAGCAATGCCTATTGCCAAACAGAATGATGGCACTGCGATTAGTGCTTTTATGTCGATATCGCTGAATTTAAGCATTGGTGGCTAACGTTTGGTTAAGGGGCGGGCTTTAGCCCGTCCCAGCGAGCGCAGCGAGCGATTTGAACCATTTGTTAGGCTTTGCATGGATTAATTGTTACATATACATTGCTGGATGTAACGTAAGGTACAGGCGTGGTTCCAACCATTATCATGGAGCCGCTATATTGCTTCTTACTGGTTTCTTTAGCGATGGGCACGCTTCCAGTCAATTTGGTTGCACCTAGGCTATTGAGTTGGTTATATATTTTGATCTTCATTGGAATATTAATTCCTCCGCTTGGTGTGATCGGGGCAAGCATGAAGGCCTGAGTATCAGTAAAGGCGTAAAAAATTTCAGGAGAATTTCCAGCTGTGAAAGTGTGTGTGCAGCGTATTTCGGAAACTGGAATTGTAAAGGCGTGTTGATACTTTTTGGATTTATATAGAGCAAGTGTAAGTCCATTTTCTGTTAGTACACCTAGGCCCTGTGTTGCTTTGCAAGCAGCAATATCTCCATAGTTATAAGCACACCAGTTTGTTTCAGTTATTCCTAAAATATTTACATTATCAATTTGTAGGTCGCGTCTTATGTTTTCTAGTGCCTCAGGGGTTTCGTATGGGATCATAACGCAGCCATTTAATAATACTGCCAAGAAGATCAATAATGATCGAATTGAAGTTGTGTATTTTGATTTATGCATGAAATTTAATTTGCTCATTAATAGGTTGCTGAGTGTTTTTGAATAGTTGGTATTCATATGTTCTGGTTTTAATTAACGTAGTGCCTAACGTTTGGTTAAGGGGCGGGCTTTAGCCCGTCCCAGTGAGCGAAGCGAGCGATTTGAACCACTAGTTAGGGTTGAACACAAAGAAGTTTTTCAAAGTGGTTTGCGACCTCAAGTAGAACAGAGTCAGGGCATGACGAATTTTCAACAAAAAACCAGAAGTCGCCGTATTGGTTGTTGATACTGAATTTATTGCCCTTGTACCTAAAGTCTATCCAGGCCTCGTCGAGACTAGGTATATAGGCCGTAGGGAAGGCTCCCCACAACGAGAGTACGCGAAAGGCGAGGCGAATTGGCGATGTGCTTCCAGTAGGGAGCAACAGGAAATTTATCGAGCCATCATGCATCTTGTCTTGGAGCAACTTCATTAAATGATGAGACCCTAACTTTTGGTTAAGGGGCGGGCTTTAGCACGTCCCAGTGAGCGAAGCGAACGATTTGAACCAGTTGTTAGCTGATACATACCAAAAACTCAAATAAGCTTATGTTCCAATAGAGCATCTTCCCAGAGCACATCCTTGTGTGCTCGGAAATAGCCACTCAGTATTGAGGTTACTGTTTGTGTTTTTAAATTATTGCTTTCAATAGCTGAAATTAACTGATTAGTACTTGTGATCTCTATTCCCATGATTTTATTCTCAGGTTCACAGCAGCCATAACCATCGTAAGAAATTCGCACCAAGTAGAGATTGCCGTTTTCGTTTATTTGAAAATCAGCAAATACGGCGTGATCTTGCAAGGCAAGGCAATACTTGCATGGGCGTGTTGACATTGGCTCAAATTTTCGGACATCCATGTTCTTTGCCTGTGCAGCTAACGTTTGGTTAAGGGGCGGGCTTTAGCCCGTCCCAGTGAGCGAAGCGAACGATTTGAACCACTTGTTAGGCATTTACGACCCAAACACCAACTCAATTAATGTGGTCTCATTTGTTTTTCGTGTTATCTCGAAACCTTCAAGGTAGGCGTGGTGGAGATCGCCAGTTGTAACGATGACTTCATTCGCAATTACTGCCAGTTCTCTCCATGACGGATTTTCAAGGACTTGGCTCTTGTAGTCGCTACCTTTGCCCCAGAAGGGGTTATGGTTGGCGAGGACAATTATTTTTCCTTCAATTGCGATGTCTTTTAAATTATTTATAGGTAATCCGCGTTCGTCTACGTCGTAGACGCTGTAATTCACAAGGCATTCGCCTTTAATGTTCTTGCAGACGTCATGTTGAATTGCGTCATATTTTTCAGCCCACTCTTCTGGCTTTGGTTCAGCAGACGCTTGCGTGAAGATTGCTGTAAGCAGTGTTATGGATATAAGCAATTTTTTCATGCTGTCATACTGCCTAACGTTTGGTTAAGGGGCGGGCTTTAGCCCGTCTCAGCGAGCACAGCGAGCGGTTTGAACCAGTTGTTAGGCTTGTAAGTCTATTGAAGATTGGCAAGTTCACGGAGTTCTAAAGCTCTAGAGATGTTTAGCATCATTGGGCAATATGAATACATTGGCGATCCGACATAAGAGCCTGAAAGCTCACAGTGGTTGTTTCGATATGATATCCAGGCCTGCTGTGTCTTCTCAAATTTCAGTGCGTCATCGACTGAAGAAGTGGAAATGTACTTGTATATTTTTTTGTAAAGCACTGTGATTTCTTTTTTTGCACTGTCAGATGCATGTTCTGAGCAACCGTGAACGACGCTATTGTTTATAGGCTCTTGCTCATCTATGCAGGCAGAGTAGATTTTATAATGATCAATTAAATTTTCCTCTGCATTAGCGTAGAGGCTTAAATTTAGGAAAAGTAATGAGATGAAAAATTTTAATGGCATTGGCACAGTATTTCCTTATTGGCCTAACGTTTGGTTAAGGGGCGGGCTTTAGCCCGTCCCAGTGAGCGCAGCGAACGGTTTGAACCAGTTGTTAGGCTGTGCCATTAGCTTGGTACCACTTTTTAACAAGAGCAGACGAATGATGGCGAACTCTCTGTGAAAAATGTTTGTTTTCCACAATTGAGTTTAATTCCTGGATGATCTCGTTGTTGGCTGGTGCTCCTTGCTCTAGCCAGCTAACAGCAAGACCAACCCAATATTCTGATGGAGCTTGTAAACCCGCAAGAACAATTTCGTGTGCAGGGGGCTGATTGCCGCGTTGTTCGCTGTATGGTGACTCTAAGTAAACAACTAAGGCTCGCGGATCCATTGTGAGGCCTAACGTTTTGGTTAAGGGGCGGGCTTTAGCCCGTCCCAGCGAGCGCAGCGAGCGATTTGAACCATTTGTTAGCCGCTTGCAAGGATTGCTTGCATGCGTAGCCAAACGGCTTCTTCGATTTCATTTCTCCAAACGCCCTGCAGTAGCGTTTTGAATTTTGGACTTGCGTTTGCAAGGAGTTCTACGCGTTCAATGAATATTGGGCCAGCGCTTGCTAATAGGTCTTCTAGTGGCCCTGCAGCTAAGTAGCCGGCCACATTTTCAGGAAGATCCTTTTGAGATGTGTGAACAATGAATTCCCAGATTTGCTCGTACTTACCTTTGAGCCATAAATCGGTCAAAAACGACTCAGCCCATGGGACTCCTGTCGTTTGGTCAAGGTTCTCAATTGCTTTTACCCACTCGATTGCGAATTCTTCTAGTTTCATAAGTTATGTCGCATGGCGACTAGGTGGCTAACGTTTGGTTAAGGGGCGGGCTTTAGCCCGTCCCAGCGAGCGCAGCGAGCGATTTGAACCAATTGTTAGACGCTCGGATGTACGCATAAATTGAAGCACCACATTCCTGCTTGTAACGCGTTGCGCGAAATACCTGGCGAAACGCGATAAATCCAATGTTTCGATGTTGCTGGCGAAACGCAATTTAGACGTGCCCCGATGGTGGAAGCGATGGTTCAGTAAACACAAAAATTGAAACTGTGTGAAGCCTAAAGCAGTGGAGCGATATTGCGGATGTACGCGGTGCAAAAAACCATTAAGCAGAATGCGGTTAGCTAACGTTTGGTTAAGGGGCGGGCTTTAGCCCGTCCCAGTGAGCGAAGCGAGCGGTTTGAACCAGTTGTTAGAGGAAACCACGCAGTTTAGCTATTTCGTTTTGGTGGTAAGTTGACCCCTACACCAAAGTAGAAATCCTCACCTGGAGGAGCTGGGAATTTGGCAGTTTTTAGGCCGTTTTCTAGACACTCAGTGAAGCTATTAGGTTCTTTCCAGAAGAAGCGCCCAATATCACCTGTGCTTTTTACTATAAATACCATGTCAATTCGTGCTGGTCGCGATTTTTCACTATTAAGGCAGCCGCCCATGACAGGACTAAATGCGGGCGCAAATGCCGGTTGCATTTGACTTTCAAACCACTCAGACGTCTTCACATCGGCAGCATGGCCAATAGATTTAATTTCAGCCTCGGCGTAAGTTTCAGCAAGCATGTTTGCTGAAAATAGGAGCGCGGTAGTTGCCAAAATGGTGTTGGTTTTGATGTGCATGATGTTTTCTCTAACGTTTGGTTAAGGGGCGGGCTTTAGCCCGTCCCAGTGAGCGAAGCGAACGGTTTGAACCATTTGTTAGCCAGTTAACTTTATTTCATGGCGTTGAGATATGCTGACTTTAAAGAAATCTTTATAGCCTCTAGTGTGTCATGGTTAAGCTGAGCAAGGTTTGCACGTAGCAGCTCTTGGCCTGAACCTTTAATTTTTACTATGGATTTGCCCTTGTATTTTTGGTTGTTGATGAAAATTGAAATTTCAGATTGGCATGCATAGTATTGCGGGTCCTGCCACGTTTTTAGAAAAATTCTATCTATTATAATTTTGGCTTGAGTGTTTGAATTCTCTGCAGGATTTAGGGCGGACTTAGTGAAAGCACTCCAGTCACTTACTGGTATTTGAGCGAAGCCTTCATAAAAAAGGCCATTGTAATTGGCTGCATGCCAAAAAATTTTGCTTGATTCTGTGCATTTTGTGCAGCTTTCAGCTCCCGATACTTCTACTACTTCAATATTAATTTTGGTGTTTCTGATTTCAGCCAGCTCTGCTTCTGTGCTGTAGGAAGCAAAATGAAGTTTATTTGTCGCGCAACCACTTAATGCTACTGCAATTGCTAAAAACAAAATTCGGTACATGACTCGTTTCCATGTATTGGCTAACGTTTGGTTAAGGGGCGGGCTTTAGCCCGTCCCAGTGAGCGAAGCGAGCGGTTTGAACCAGTTGTTAGAGCCGTTTGTGCACATGCTTCAACGCTTCATCGATTGCTCGCAATAAAGCTCTAAAATCCGCTACGACGTCGTTTCTTGCTTCTTTGAATTCTTCTGATGATTTATGTTTCATGTCTTGTGAGAAAAGCCACCCACCAGAGTTTGCTAGCTTGTGCAGTGCTTCTGTTACATTTGTGTGCCGCATAAAGCGACCAGTAGCCAACTGAACAAATTCTAGTTTTTTAGTTATCTGTTGCCGTTTATCTTCGTCTCGCATTCGATACGCGAAGAGATCATCGACTAGCGTTCCTGCAACTTCTTCTAGTTCGAGAAATCGCAGTAGTTCACGCTCCCATAGTGCTTTTCGCCGCTCATGAGACTCCGAAAGGCGTGGAGCTATAAGTAAGCTCACTAGCGACACAGCGGCTGCGATACAGGCGACGATAATTGCGGCATTGTCCATATGAGGCTCTAACGTTTGGTTAAGGGGCGGGCTTTAGCCCGTCCCAGTGAGCGAAGCGAGCGATTTGAACCAGTTGTTAGGCATCACTGACTAGTTGATTAAATTCATCGACATGCCTTTTAAATCGCTTGTCGTTGCATATATGGCAGAGCATTGGCATGCTGCGACCAATAAACATTGCTTGATATTCGCCGCATGTTTTACATTTAATATTGCTGGTGATGTGTGATTCCAATGGTTTAACAAGCTGTTCGTTGAGGTGCTTTGCAAGATAAGCGAGTTGCACACGATCAAATTGATTAGAGAGATTGAGGTGCTGTAACTGCTTACACTTAGCAAGATGCATAACGTCATCATCCCCTAGCGAGGCATTTGCAAGAGAAAATGAGGTCAGGTTAGGTATTTTAGAAACTGGCACTATTGATTTAATGCACAACTTTGGCGTAAGTGCTCCGCGACTCCCTGAGAGATTTAGTGTTTTTAGTTTCGAGAGAGATCCTATGCCGTCAATATTTTCTAATTTTGGAAAGTCGTAAACTGAGAGGGATTCAAGTTCCTGCATTTTAAATACGGGTAACAATTCTTCTACTTTTTTTGCCCATTCAAGCTCTAGGGTTTTGGTTTCGATGAGGGATTCAATCCCGTCTAATGTTTTTAATTTAATATTGTAAAGGCGAAGAGCTGACGCTTTACAAGATGAAAGAATCCTAGGCCAAACTTTGCTTTCAATATTCCTGAGGTCTAGATGTAACTCCTCAGAGAGTTGTTGTTCTGAGTAGGCCCTGTCGAGCAGCATAATGATCATTTAGTTGAGCCTAACGTTTGGTTAAGGGGCGGGCTTTAGCCCGTCCCAGTGAGCGCAGCGAACGGCTTGAACCACTAGTTAGGTTTCACTTGCACAAATTGTCCCTAACTAGAGTTGCCGCAATTTGTTGAGCAGACCAGTGGCGAGTAACCCAGATGGTTAGTGCGGCACCGGACGTATGCCACCAAGTATTATTGCCCATGCGATGAGCAGCATTATAGGTGCTCGCAATTCGCCATGCGGCACGCTCTCCTTGTGTCGTACGAAGTGGATTGCCAAATAGGAGCTTACTAGCAACTGCCCAAGGATTAGTAGGTTGAACCTCGACAGGCAGCTTCTCTCTGCATTGACTCCATGCTTGATCGAC
>Ga0209343_10004214_pt1 | contig 17794 bp, 20 predicted proteins | sample RifCSPlowO2_02_FD_184026 | JGI IMG/M metagenome (GOLD analysis project Ga0209343, IMG submission 184026) | Groundwater microbial communities from Rifle, Colorado - Rifle CSP2_plank lowO2_0.2 (SPAdes) (version 2) | ecosystem: Environmental > Aquatic > Deep subsurface > Groundwater | place... | reverse complement strand
CCGCATTCCGAATTGGCCGGAGCGCTCCCGATGATCGCCCGCTACACCCTCCCGCAGATGGGCCGGCTGTGGAGCGATGAGCATCGCTTGCAGGTCATGTTACAGGTCGAGCTGCTCGTGCTCGAGGCTCAAGCGAAGCTGAGGCTGATCCCGCGCCGTGCGGTCTTGGCGATCCGCAAACGGGTTCGTCTGAACCTGAGGCGCGTGCAGCAGCGCGAGGCGAAGACGCAGCACGACGTGATCGCCTTCATCGAGCATCTTGAAGAGCGCGTCGGGCCCTACGGGCGCTACCTCCACTTCGGCCTGACCTCCAGCGATGTGCTCGATACCTCGCTGGCCGTGCTCCTGCGCCACTCCTGCGGGCTGCTGCTCGCCGACGTGGAGCAGTTGCTTCGCGCCGTCGCCGCTCAGGCCCGGCGGCACAGGCGCACGCTGATGATCGGCCGCACGCACGGGGTGCACGCCGAGCCGACGACGTTCGGGTTGAAGATGGCGATGTTCTACGACGAGCTGCGCCGGCATCGCGAGCGACTGAGGCTTGTCGCGCGTGACATCAGCGTGGGCAAAATCTCCGGAGCGGTCGGGACGTTTGCGAACGTCGACCCGGCGGTCGAACGGTACGTGTGTGCCAAACTCAACCTTCGTCCTGCGCCGATCTCCACCCAAATCATCCAACGCGATCTCCACGCAAGCTACGTGACGGCGCTGGCGTGCCTCGGCGGGACCCTCGAAAAACTGGCGACGGAGATCCGGCATCTGCAGCGCACCGAGGTGCGCGAAGCGGAAGAGCCCTTCGGCTCCGGCCAGAAAGGCTCCTCCGCCATGCCCCACAAGAAAAATCCCATCACCTGCGAGCGCATCGCTGGATTGGCGCGGCTGTTGCGCGGCTACAGTGTGGCGGCGATGGAGAACATCGCGCTCTGGCACGAGCGGGACATCACGCATTCGTCGGTGGAGCGGGTGATCCTGCCGGATGCGAGCCTCACGCTCGACTACATGCTCCAGACGTTGCGGGCCGTCGTCTCGGGACTTGTGGTCCATGCCGATCGCATGCGCGAAAACCTGATGAGCACCCACGGGGTCGTCTTCTCCGGGCAGGTCTTGCTGGCGCTGATGCGAAAGGGCCTGTCGCGGACGCAGGCGTATGAGCTGGTGCAGCGCAACGCGCTGGCCGCGTGGAAGGATGGGAGGGATTTTCGCGAGGTACTCCTGGCGGATCGGGACGTGCGGCGGCACCTGACGCCTGCGGCGATCAGCCGGTGCCTGGATCCGACCCATCACCTGCGCCACGTGAACCGAATTTTCAGGCGGGTCGGTTTATGATCAGCACACAGCACACAGCACACAGCACACAGACTGTCTGTCTGCTGTCTGCTGTTTGCTGTCTGCTCGTGGCAGGGTGCGTGCGACGGAGCCTCACGATTCGCTCCGAGCCGCCGGGTGCCACAATCATGGTCAATGACGAAGTGGTTGGGGCGACCCCCTATTCCTACGACTTCCTGTGGTACGGCTGGCATCGCATCAGCCTGACGAAAGACGGCTTCGAGCGATTGGATGATCGGGTGAACCTCACCGCCCCGCCATCCCTGTGGATTCCGTTTGATCTGGCGATGGAGCTGCTGCCTGTGACGTTCCGCGATGATCGGCAGTTTTCCTATCAACTCGCACCGCTACAGCCGTTGCCTGATCCGACGCCACCGATGGCGGAGGCTGAGGCGGCCACCTCGGAGGAGTGACAGGATGGCGACGCACGGCGAGCAACTCTACGAAGGGAAAGCCAAGATCCTCTACGCGACGGAGGATCCGAATCTCGTCATCCAGTATTTCAAGGACGACGCCACCGCCTTCAACGCGCAGAAACGCGGCACCATCATGGACAAGGGGGCGTGCAACAACAAGATGTCCTCGCACCTCTTCCAGCTCCTCGAGGCATCCGGCGTGCCGACCCACTTCGTCAAGCAGCTCTCGGACCGGGAGATGCTGGTAAAAAAACTCCAAATCGTGCCGCTGGAGGTGACGATCCGCAACATCACCGCGGGGGGCATGGCGAAGCTGCTGGGGATCGAGGAGGGGATCGTCCTCGCGCGCCCCGTCTTCGAGTGGCACTACAAGTCTGACGCGCTCGGGGATCCGCTCATCAACGACGATCATATCCTGGCCCTGAACCTGGCGACGTCGGATGAGCTCGAGACGATCCGGCAGTTGTCACATCGGGTGAATGACATGCTGAGCGCCTACTTCGCGAAACGCGGCATCGACCTGGTCGACTTCAAACTGGAATTCGGCCGGCACGACGGCCAGATCCTGCTCGGCGATGAGATTTCGCCCGACACCTGCCGCTTCTGGGAGCAGGGCACGCGCCGGAAGCTCGATAAGGATCGCTTCCGCCGCGATCTCGGCGATGTCGAGGCGGCGTACCAGGAGATGCTCCGCCGCGTCCTCGAATGATTCCGATTGCCCTTGGGTTGGTTGTGGGGGTTGTCGTCGGCCTGTTGTATCTGTTCGCGAAGGATCGCGCGGTTCAACGGACGCTCGCCAGCTCGATCCTCCTCGGCGTGGTGGTGGGGATCCTGGTGGAGCTGGCGCGGCGGCCGATTTTCACGGCCGTCTTTGCCGGCGTGGCGACGATCGTGCTCGTGGAGTTCATTCGCTGGGTCATGGCTGGTCGGACACGGCGAGACAAGGAGTGACGGATGTGGATTCTTTTGCTCGCGGTGGTTGGGCTCGTGGCGGGGGTGGCGTTGGTCCTGGGATTGGAGCGACGCTACGCCCGTCCCATTTTGGTCTTTGCGCTCCTGGGGCTGGTCGTGGGCGCGCTCATCGGCTCGGTCCGGGTCGTGCCGGCAGGGCATGTGGGGATCATCGACTTCTTCGGGCGCGTCAACCCCAACTCGCTCAAGAGCGGGATCAATTTCGTCAATCCGCTGGCGCGGGTCGTCCCGATGTCGATCCGGACGCAGGAAGACAAGGAGACGATGATCGTACCCTCGAAGGAAGGGCTGACGGTTGAGCTGGAAATCTCCGCGCTCTACCACCTGGGTCCGGAGCAGGCGGCGGAGGTGTACAAGACGGTCGGCCAGAGGTACCAAGAGATCCTCTTTGTCCCGCAGCTTCGCGCGGCGGCCCGAGGCGTCACGGGCGGCAGCGAAGCCAAAGCGCTCTACACCTCCGCGCGGGAGATGCTCGGCCAGGAGATCCAGAAGCACCTCCAGGAGCTCGTCCAGAACCGGGGGCTCGTGGTTGAAAACGTGCTGCTGCGCAAGGTCATGCTCCCGCGCACGGTGAGCGACGCCATCGAGCAGAAGCTCAAAGCCGAGCAGGAGTTCGAACGGATGAAGTTCGTCAACCAGCGCGAGGAGATGGAGGCGGAGCGCAAGCGCATCGAAGCCAAAGGGGTGCGCGACTCGCAGGCCATCGTCAGCGAGACCTTGACGCCGCAGTACCTGAACTACCTCTGGATCAAAAATCTTGAGCAGAATCAGAACGTGATTTACGTGGCGACCGAGGCGAACATGCCGATCTTCCAGTCGGTGGAATCCCAAGGGAAACCGCCGAGTGGTCAATGAAAGCCACGGTCGCCGTCACGTTGAAGCCGGGGCTCCTCGACGTCCAGGGCAAGGCGACCCAGCAGGCACTTGAGTCGCTCGGCTTCAAAGGGATTAAGCAGGTTCGAGTGGGCAAGCTGATCGAGATCGAGCTCAACCACGCGACGGTTGCCGCGACCAAGCGTGATCTTGAGCGGATGTGCCAGAAGCTCCTCGCGAACCCCGTGGTGGAGACGTACCGGATCGAGTTAGCGCGTTAGCGAGTTGGCGCGTTAGCGCGTTAGCGGATTGAACGCGCTAACGCGATCACGCGCAAACGCGCAAACCAACACGATGAAGTTTGGTGTGGTGATTTTCCCAGGATCCAACTGCGACCAGGACTGCGTGCACGTCCTGAAGGATGTGCTCGGGCAGGGGGTCGTGACGTTGTGGCATCAGGAGACCAGCCTCAAGGGTGTTAAGTGTGTGGTGCTTCCCGGAGGCTTCAGCTATGGCGACTACCTCCGAACCGGAGCCATCGCGCGCTTCTCGCCGATCATGCAGTCGATTGGCGCGTTTGCGAAGGACGGCGGCGTGGTGATCGGGATCTGCAACGGGTTCCAGATCCTGCTCGAGGCCGGCCTGTTGCCCGGCGCGATGATGCGCAACGCAGGTCTGCGGTTCATCTGCCGATTCGTCACGCTGCGGGTGGAACGCACCGAGACACCATTTACCAACCGCTTCCGTCAGGGGCAGGTCATTCGCCTGCCGATTGCGCACAACGAGGGCAATTACGTCGCCGAGCCCGAGGCGCTCAAGGCGATTCGGCAGCGCGGGCAGGTTCTCTTCCGTTACTGTGACGCCAACGGCGAGCTCACGGACGACTCGAATCCCAACGGCTCGACCGATGCGATCGCCGGCATCACCAACACCGCGGGCAACGTCATGGGCCTGATGCCGCACCCCGAGCGTGCCTCCGAGCCGGCGCTCGGCTCCGTTGACGGGCGGTTGCTCTTCGAGTCGCTCATTGAGGCGCACGCGCATGCCTGACGCGGCGTTGCTGAAGAAACTCAACCTCACGCAGGACGAATACCGGAGCATTGTGAAGATCCTGGGACGCGCTCCGACGACGACGGAACTCGGCATCTTCAGCGTCCAATGGTCCGAACATTGTGCGTACAAGAGTTCCAAGATCTACCTCAAGACATTTCCGACGAGAGGGAAGGGCGTTCTCATTCGTGCGGGCGAGGAGAACGCAGGGGTCATTGACATCGGAGATGGGTTAGGCGTGGCGTTCAAAATCGAGTCGCATAACCATCCGTCCGCCGTCGAGCCGCACGCCGGAGCGGCGACCGGTGTCGGAGGGATTCTGCGCGACATCTTCACGATGGGGGCCAGGCCGATTGCGCTGTTTGACAGCCTGCGGTTCGGCCCGTTGAACGGATCGGGCCGCACGAGGTTTCTGTTTGGCGGGGTCGTCAAAGGGATCGCCGACTACGGCAACGCAGTCGGGGTGCCGACCATCGGCGGGGAAATCGCCTTCGATGAGACGTACCGCGAGAATCCGCTGGTCAACGTCATGTGCATCGGGATCGTGCCGAGGGGCTCAATCGCCGTGGCGAAAGCCCGCGGCGCGGGCAACCCGGTCGTGTATGTCGGCTCCTCCACCGGGCGGGACGGATTGGGGGGCGCGAGCTTCGCCTCGCGGGAAATCACCGACGGCTCTGAGGCTGATCGGCCGGCGGTGCAGATCGGGGATCCGTTTGCGGAAAAGTGCGTGCTCGAAGCGACCCTGGAGGTCCTGGCAACCGGCAACGTCATCGCCATTCAAGACATGGGCGCGGCGGGCCTGACGTGCTCGACCTGCGAGACGGCTTCACGAGGCCGCTGCGGCATCGAGATCGACGTGGCCAAGGTCCCCCGCCGGGAAGAGGGGATGACGCCCTTTGAGGTGATGCTTTCCGAATCGCAGGAGCGCATGCTGCTCATTGTCAAGCGCGGACGGGAAGCGCAGGTTGCGCGGCGCTTCGCCAAGTGGGGCTTGCATGCGGTTCAGATCGGACGCGTGAAGGACGGAAACCTCATGCGGGTCAAGGACGGCGACCAGGTCGTCGCGGAGATTCCGGTGGGCGCGCTGACGCACGAGGCTCCGGTCTATCGACGCCCCACCAGGCGTCCCGCGTATCTCTCGAAAGCGCAGCGGCTCTCGTTACGGGCCGTCTCTCAGCCAAGGGACTATGGCGAGGCGCTGCTGGCACTGCTGGGCGCACCGACCATCGCCAGCAAAGCCCTGGTCTTTGAACAATACGACCACATGGTCCAGACCAACACCGTCGTGTTGCCGGGCCGGGCGGACGCCGCGGTCTTGCGGGTGAAGGGAACCGGCGCGCTGTTGGCGGCGACGACCGATGCGAACGCCACCTACTGCTATCTCGATCCGTATGAGGGGGGCAAGCTGGCGGTGGCGGAGGCCGCGCGCAATCTGGTGTGCGTCGGGGCGAAGCCGCTTGCGGTCACCGACTGCCTGAACTTCGGCAATCCGGAAGACCCTGAGGTGATGTGGCAGTTTAAGGAATGCGTGCGCGGGATCGCCGAGGCGTGCCGGGCGTTCGGCACGCCCGTCACCGGCGGGAACGTGAGCTTCTACAACGAGAGCCCGCGCGGCGCCATCGACCCGACGCCGGTGATCGGGATGGTGGGGTTGATCGAATGCGGAATGCGGAATGCGGAATGCGGAATGCAGCCGATCACGGCGAGCTTCAAGCAGGAGGGTGACGCGATCCTGCTCTTCGGCGAGACGAGGGAAGAGCTTGGCGGCAGCGAATACCTCAAGCTCATCCACCACCGCAAACAGGGCAGGCCGCCGGCGTGCGATCTGCCGAGCGAGCGGCGGCTTGGTCACCTCATGCTGGAGCTCGCGCATCGAGGACTGATCAAATCCGCGCACGATTGCTCCGAAGGCGGCCTGGCCGTGGCGCTGGCCGAATGCTGCATCACGGAGCCGGAGCATCTCATTGGTGCAGCGCTTGACCTGTCACCTGTCACCTGTCACCTGTCACTTCGTCCAGATGCGCTCCTGTTCGGCGAGTCGGCCGGGCGGATTGTCGTGACGTGCGAGCGATATCACCAGGAGCGTATCGAGGCGTTGGCGAAACGCGTCCGTGTTCCTCTGACAACGCTTGGTCGTGTTGGGGGCACCCGCCTGGTGATCCGGCCGCGGATCGACCTCACGGTGGAGCAGTTGAGCCGCGTGTGGCGAGCAGGCCTCGCAGGTGGAGCGCACGCGTAATGCGGCGATTGCTCCTCTTTGTGCTTGGACTGTGGAGCGTCATTCCCCTGACAGGGTTCATCACGCTTCGCTGGGTCAGCATGGGGAAGGAGTGGGTTCAACCCACCGTCATGTTTGGCATCTTGAACACCATTGGAATCCTGGTGTGCCTGAGCATGTGGAGCCTCTGGAAGGCGGTCAAGTCGCGGATGCCGCTTTCCGCCGGCGCGTGGCTGGTGATGATTTATCTTCCGTTGGCCATTCCGCTTTCCGTCATGGTGGTGATGGCGGAGCACCGCGGGCTATGGAGCGAGTCAGCGGCGATGATGCAGTCCTTCATGTCGCGGTGGATGATGTCGATGTTTGTGGTGGTCTCTCCGCTCACCTTGCTGGTGCTGATCGGCGGAGCCGCGATCGCCTCCCAGACGGTCCTCCTGGTGACGAATGTCGCGGCGAACGCGCTGTACTACTTTCTCCTCGGCACGGGATTTGAGCGATGGGTGATCCGGAGGGGCACGTCGCATGGATGAGGCCGTCAAGCATTCGTGCGGGCTCTTCGGCATCTACGGGCACCGGGACGCGGCGCGGTTGACGTATCTGGGATTATATTCGTTGCAGCACCGTGGCGAGGAGGCGGCGGGCATCGTCACGTTCGACGGCCGCGAGATGCGCACCCACAAAGGCATGGGCCTGGTGTCGGAGGTGTTCAGCGAAGAGTCGCTGCGCGCGCTGCCCGGCCGCATGGCGATCGGCCACACGCGCTACTCCACCACCGGCTCCAGTACCCTCAAGAATTCGCAGCCGCTGGTGGTCAGCTGCGCCAAGGGTGCCTTGGCGGTGGCGCACAACGGCAACCTGGTGAACGCGTACGAGCTGCGCCAACAGCTCGAGGCGAACGGCTCGATTTTCCAAACCACCGTCGACAGCGAGATCATCCTGCACCTGCTGGCTCGGTCGACGAACAAGGAGATCGAGGACGATCTGGTCGAATGCGTGCGGCTGCTGAAAGGGGCGTTTTCGCTGCTGTTCCTCACGGAGCGCGCGCTGATCGGCTGCCGCGACCCGCAGGGATTCCGCCCGCTGTGCATCGGGCGGCTCAACAAGACGTACGTGCTGGCCTCGGAAACCTGCGCGCTGGATCTCATCGGCGCCAAATTTGTGCGCAACGTGGAGCCTGGCGAAATCGTCGTCATCACCGCCGGCGGTCTGCGCTCGCTGCATCCCTTCAAGAACGAGGAGATTAAGCCCTCACACTGTCTCTTTGAGCATGTCTACTTCGCGCGGCCGGACTCGAACATCTTTGGCGAAAACGTGCAGGCGGTTCGCATGAACCTCGGGCGGCAATTGGCGCGCGAGCATCCCGCGCAGGCGGATCTGGTCATGCCGATCCCGGACTCCGGGAATTTCGCCGCGTTGGGCTTCAGTCTCGAGTCGAAAGTTCCGTTCATGATGGGGATGACCCGGAACCACTACGTCGGCCGCACGTTCATCCAGCCGGCGCAGGAGATCCGCGACCTGAAGGTGCGCGTGAAGTTCAATCCGATCCGCTCGATCGTCAAGGGCAAGCGGCTCGTGCTGATCGACGACTCGATCATCCGCGGGACGACGACGCGGGCCCGCGTCAAAAGCCTGCGGGAGGCTGGCGCGAAGGAGATCCACATGCGCATCAGCTGCCCGCCGACGAAGCACTCGTGCTTCTACGGCATCGATTTCCCGACGCGCAAGGAGCTCATCGCCAACCGGCTGTCCGTCGAGGAGATCTGCAAGTTCATCGGGGCGACGACGCTGGGCTACCTCTCGCTGGAGGGGATGCTGAAGGCCGTCAGCAAGCCGCCCGGCAACTACTGCACCGCCTGCTGGAGCGGGACGTACCCGATCCCCTTCGGTGGGGAGGGCGACAAGTTCGCGCTGGAGAAATTCTCCGGCCAAGGCCGCTGCTAATCGATTTTGGATTAATGAACAGGATGATCCATCTGCTGAGTGAGCGAGCGACGGATGAGCAGATCAAAGGAATGCTTGAAGTCCACGAATCGTACATCAAGGTGGCCGTGGATATTCGACGGGGCGTCCTGGTCGGCGGTGGGGAGTTCCATGCCGACTGCGAAGCGGTGCTGATTGAAGATGGCAGTCGACGCGAAAACGTGTGGGGCGCGGATTGGCTGCCGGCCGAGCAGGTCGTCCGGTATGCTGCGCTCATCAACATCCGTCCGCGAGTGAATCCAAATCTGGAGATTCAGGATCGCACGATTCGGCAGCGCGTCGACGTGATCGTCCGCCGCCTGCTACAACGATCATGAACGATTGGGAAACGCGTCGAGCGAGGTACCAGCGGGACAGCGTTTCAATCCAGCTGGGAGGGTTGGCCTCGAACCTCAACCGGATTGCCTGGTGCGCGGAACAGGCGAACCAACAACAAGCCCTGCCGGTGCTCCGGGAAAGCAAATACTTCACCGAGTGGGCGGTGCCGTCATGCGATATTGAACAGCAAGGCCTGTTGGCAGAGCTGCAGCGTGATCTTGCGGTGTGGGAACGGCAGTGGGGACGTCGTATGGATCCCTCAGCGATCGCGCAGGCGGCGCGACAGGGCTCGCAACGCCTGTTGGAAGCCGCCGGCGTGTTGAGGACATCGTGACCGCAACGACCTATCGGCAGGCGGGGGTGGATATCGAGGCGGCGGATCGGACGCTGGCGCGGTTGGCGCCGCTGATCCGGTCGACGCACGGACCGGAGGTGCTGCCGGACAGAGGGCAGTTTGCGTCGCTGGTGCGGTTGCCGAGCGGATTGCGCGATCCGGTGCTGGTGTCCTCCACGGACGGGGTCGGCACCAAACTGAAGGTGGCGGAGTTGTTGGGCGACCACGCAGGCATCGGAATCGACCTCGTGGCGATGAACGTGAACGACCTGGTGGTCTACGGCGCGCGGCCGTTGTTTTTTCTCGATTATCTCGCGGTGGGGAAGCTGAATCCGCGACGGATGCGAGAGCTGATCGCCGGCATCGTCAAGGGTTGTCAGCAAAGCGGCTGCGCGTTGGTCGGCGGCGAGACCGCGGAGATGCCGGGGGTCTATCGCAACGGGGACTATGATGTGGCGGGATTCTGTGTGGGCGTCGTGGAGCGTCGGAAACTGATCGATGGCTCGGCGGTGCGGGCAGGCGATATTGTCATCGGCCTGGCGTCGTCCGGCATCCATGCGAACGGGTTCTCGCTCGTGCGGAAGGTCTTCGGCCTCTCGGAGCTGAAACGATGGAGGCGTGAGTTGCTGACGCCGACGCGCATCTATGTCAAACCGGTTCTCGCATTGCTCAAACGGATTCCGGTGACGGCGATCGCGCACGTGACCGGCGGCGGGTTGGCGCGCCGGCTGCCATCGCTGGTCGCGAAGCGCCCCGAGCTGCGTGTGACCTGGCAGCCCGGTCGATGGACGGTGCCGCCGCTCTTCGGCGCGATCCAGCGGGCGGGCAGGATCTCGACGGACGAGATGTTCCGGACGTTCAACATGGGTGTGGGCATGGCCTTGTCGTGTCGGCCCCGGGCGTCCACCTCGGTCCTTGCGACCCTTCGGCGTCTTGGGGTTGCCGCATGGCCCGTTGGCACAATCGAGCGTAACAAGCAACAAGTGACAAGCGACAAGTGACAAGAACGAGGAGACTGACGGCATGAAGATTCTGGTCGTGGGATCAGGCGGACGAGAGCACGCGCTCCTGTGGAAGCTGAGCCAGTCGCCCGAGATTCGTGGCCTGTATTGCGCCCCCGGCAACGGCGGCATCGGCGAGCTGGCGCAGCTCGTCGATATCGGGGCCGAGGACATCGAGTCGCTGGCGGAGTTTGCCGAGGCCAAAGACATCGACCTGACCATCGTGGGCCCTGAGGGGCCGCTGGCGAAAGGGATTGTGGACATCTTTGAGAAGCGGGGGCTTCGGATCTTCGGGCCGACGAAATCCGCTGCGCGATTGGAATCAAGCAAGGCCTTCTCAAAGAATCTGCTGAAAAAATACCACATCCCTACGGGGCAATTTGCCGTCTTTGATGACGCCCAGGCGGCGCGCTCGTACGTGCGCCAGGTGGGCGCGCCGATCGTCATCAAAGCCGATGGGTTGTGCGGCGGGAAGGGAACCATCGTCGCGCACACCCTGAGCGAAGCCCTGGGCGCGATTGACCTGTTGATGGAAGACCGCATCTTCCGGCAAGCGGGGGAGCGCATCGTCGTGGAGGAGCGGTTGGTGGGCGAGGAGGTGTCGATGATCGTCCTGACGGATGGGGCGACGGCGATCCCGCTGCTGACCTCTCAAGACCACAAGCGCCTGCTCGACGGGGATAAGGGGCCGAACACCGGCGGCATGGGGGCCTACGCCCCTGCGCCGGTGGTGACCGGGACGCTGGCCAAGGGGCTCATGGAGCAGGTCATCCATCCGACTCTCAACGGCTTGGTGAGCGAGGGGATTCTCTTCAAGGGCGTGCTCTATGCCGGCATCATGCTCACCGCCGACGGCCCGAAGGTGCTGGAGTTCAACGTCCGCTTCGGCGACCCGGAGATCCAGGCCATCTTGCCGCTCTTGAAGACGGATCTCGTGCCGCTGTTGGACGACACGGTGGAAGGGCGGTTGAGCCAGCATCGGTGCGAGTGGCAGGCGGGCAGTTGCGTGTGTGTCGTCCTGGCCTCGGGAGGTTATCCGGGTGAGTTTCAAATCGGCAAAGAGATTCGCGGGTTGGAACGGCTCCAAGGCCGCGAGGGCGTCCTGGTCTTCCACGCGGGAACCAAGCGGGACGGGGAACGGTTTGTCAATTGGGGTGGCAGGGCGTTGAACGTCGTCGCCGTGGATGACGAGATCGAAGGCGCGGTGAAACGGGCCTACGACGCGATCGGGCAGCTGGCATTTGACGGGATGACGTATCGGAAAGACATCGCCTGGCGCGCCCTCAAGAAACCCGTGAGCCATTGAATGGACTGACGAAGGACGCGCATTGATGAAACAACCCGTCGTGAGTATTGTGATGGGCTCCGAGTCGGATTGGCCGGCGTTGGAGGCCGCCTCGAAGGTGCTGAAGGATTTCGGCGTGCCGCACGAGGTGCGAGTCCTCTCCGCGCACCGAAGCCCCGGGCCCTTGCGTCGCTATGTCGAAGGCGCTCCGAGGCGAGGCATTCGCGTGTTCATCGCGGGAGCGGGAGGCGCGGCCCATCTGGGAGGTGTCGTCGCGGCCCACACGACCCTGCCGGTGATCGCGGTGCCCATCGAGACGAAGTCGCTCAAGGGACTGGATAGCTTGCTGTCGATGGTGCAAATGCCCACCGGGGTGCCCGTGGCGACGGTGGCGATCGGCAATGCCACCAACGCCGCGCTCTTGGCGATTCAAACGCTCGCCATCCACGATCGCGCCTTGCAGCGGAAACTGGCGGCGTATAAACACCGGTTGACGGCGAAGAATCTGAAGGCTGACCGAATGTTACAGGCCACACTGCGGGGGCGGTCGTGACGGCAGTGCCCAGGCATCCGAGCGCCCCGCAGCCTGAGCTGATCGCCGAAGCCGCGCGACGGCTGTGCGCCGGAGGGCTGGTGGCGTTCCCGACCGAGACGGTCTACGGGCTCGGCGCGGATGCGACGAACCCGCAGGCGATTGCGCGGCTCAACCAGGTGAAAGGCCGCCCGCCGGAGAAACCGTACTCACTCCATCTCTACGACGCCGCACAGGTCCTCCAGTTCGTTGACGACATTCCGCCGGCGGCCGAGCGCCTCATGAAACGCTTCTGGCCCGGTCCGTTGACGATTGTGATGCCGTCGAAAGGCGGAGGCACCGTCGGCTTCCGGTTGCCCAGCCACCCGGTGGCGTTGGCGTTCCTGCGATGCTGCGCCCGCGCGGTGGTGGCGCCGAGCGCCAACCGATCCGGGTCGCCCCCTCCGACGGATGGGAAGGAGGTGGCCGAAGCCTTGCAGGGATCCTATGACTACCTCCTGGATGCCGGTCCGACGCCGCTGGGACGGGAGTCCACGGTCGTCTCCGTCGTCGGTGGAACGCTGACCGTGTTGCGTGACGGGGCGATTCCCGAAGCGGTCCTGAGAGCCACGGTGAAAGACGTGACAAGCGACAAGTGACAAGTGACAAGCGACAAACAACGGTTCCTAATGAAAGGTCTTGACCTGTCACCTGTCACCTGTCACCTGTCACTGTTATGAAACGCGTGCTGTTTGTGTGCACCGGCAACAGTTGTCGCAGCGTGATGGCCCAGGGGCTGCTGCAGCATCGGTTGAGACAACTGGAGTTCCGTCTGCGCGAGCCGATCGAGGTCAGTTCGGCCGGCGTCTTTGCCATCGAGGGGATGTCCCCGACGAAGGACACCCTCGCCATGCTCCAGCGCGAAGGCGAGGATTTCTCGAGCCATATGTCGAGGATGCTGACGGATGAGATGCTCCGTCACGCCGACTTGGTCGTCGTGATGGAGCGCTTCCACAGGGACGAGATCCTGCGGCGCGTGCCGGAGGCGAAGGCCAAAGTAACCCTCTTGACATCCGTGGGCCGATCGGCGGACCCGGACGGACCAGACGTCGATGTCCCTGATCCCATCGGCAAGCCTCGCGAAGTCTACGAGGCCTGTTTCGAAACGATCCGGCAGGGCGTGGAACAGCTCATCAACCAGCTCGTGCGAGGGGCATCCTCGTGATGGGCCACGCGCCGCGTCTTCAGATGAGGCCGCTGCGGGTGGCGATCGGAGCCGACCATGGCGGGTTTGCGTTGAAAGCCACGTTGATCCCCGTGTTGAGCGCCCTCGGCTGCGAAGTGGCGGATCTGGGGACGCATTCCCCTGAACCCTGCGACTATCCCGCCATCGGCTTCAAGGTCGCGCAGGCGGTTGCCGGCGGTCGATTCGATCGGGGGGTGCTGTTATGCAAGTCTGGGATCGGGATTGCGATGGTCGCGAACAAGGTTCCCGGCATCCGCGCGGGCGCATGCCAGACGGTGTTCGACGCGCAGCGCAGCCGCGCGCACAACGACGCGAACGTCCTCGTCTTGGGGGCCGAACGCCTACCGCTGGCGCACGCGAAGCGGATCGTGCGGGCGTGGTTCGCGACCCCGTTTGAAGCCGGCGGACGCCACGAGCGTCGCGTGAAGCAGCTCGCGGCCATCGAGCGAAGACTCAAGAGACATGAGACAGGAGACAGGAGACGACAATAAGGAAGGGCATGGACGCGCTCAGACGGGTTGATCCGGAGATTGACGACGCGATTCAAAAGGAGCTGCAACGGCAGCACGAGCATCTAGAGCTCATCGCCTCGGAGAACTTCACAAGCCCTGCGGTGCTGGAAGCGCAAGGCTCCGTGCTGACGAACAAATACGCCGAGGGCTATCCAGGCGCCCGCTGGTATGGGGGCTGCGAATTCGTGGACGTGGCGGAACGGCTGGCGATCGATCGGGTCAAAGCGCTCTTCGGCGCGGAGCACGCCAACGTCCAACCGCACTCAGGCACCGAAGCCAATATCGCGGTGTTCTACGCCACCTTGCAGGCGGGTGATGCGATCCTCGCGATGAGTCTCGCCCACGGGGGACACCTGTCGCACGGCCACCCGAAGAATTTTTCCGGAAAATATTTCACCATCATCCCGTACGGCGTCAACAAGACGACCGAACAGCTCGAGTACGACGAGCTCGACGCGCTGGCGCGCGAGCACAAGCCGAAGATGATTCTCGCCGGCTACTCCGCCTACCCGCGCGTGCTCGACTTCGCGCGCTTCCGCCAGATCGCAGACGCGGTGGGGGCGTTGCTCCTCGTGGATATGGCCCACTTCGCGGGACTCGCCGCCGCCGGCGTGTATCCCAATCCCACACCGCATGCGGACCTGGTCACCTCGACGACCCACAAGACCCTACGGGGGCCTCGCGGCGGGTTTATCCTCTGCAAAGCCGCCCATGCCAAAGCCATCGACTCCGCGGTCTTCCCGGGCATCCAAGGCGGGCCGTTGATGCATGTCGTCGCGGCGAAAGCCGTCTGCTTCAAAGAAGCATCGACCGATGCCTTCAAGGCGTACGCGCGGCAGATCGTCGCCAACGCGCAAGCCCTGGCCGCCGCGATGAGCCAGCGGGGCTATCGCATCGTCTCCGGAGGGACCGACAACCATCTCCTCCTCGTCGATCTGACCCCGAAACACTTGACGGGCAAGGAGGCCCAGGACACACTGGATCAGGCCAGGATCACCGTGAACAAAAACGCCATTCCCTTTGATCCGCTCCCTCCCTTGAAGGCCAGCGGCATTCGCCTGGGCACCCCCGCGGTGACGACGCGGGGGATGCGGGAAGGCGAGATGATCCGCATCGCCCAGCTCATCGACGAGGCGCTCGCGCACCGCGTGGAGGCGCAGGCCCTCGCCCGCGTGCGCGAACAGGTCCACGACCTCGTGGAGCAGTTTCCCCTCTATCCCGAACTTCGTCGCTGATGACGTGTCCCTTCTGCGGTCATCCCGACCACAAGGTGGTGGATTCTCGGACGAGCGCGGACGGCCAGGCGATCCGCCGTCGGCGGGAGTGCCTGTCCTGCGGGAAGCGGTTTACCACCTACGAGCACCTCGAGGAGCAGCGCCTGATGGTGATCAAGAAAGACGGGCGCCGCGAGCCCTTCGATCGCAACAAGTTGCTGGCGGGTTTCGTCAAGGCGTGCGAGAAGCGTCCCGTGAGCATGGATCAATTGGAAGATCTGGCCGACGAGATCGAACGGGACCTCTCCCGCACCTTCGAGCACGAGGTGCCCTCGCAAGAGATCGGCGAGCGCGTGATGCGCCGTCTCCACGACGTCGATCCGGTGGCCTATGTGCGGTTTGCGTCGGTCTATCGCGAGTTCAAGGATGTGGAGCAGTTTATGCGCGAGCTGAAAGACGTCTTGGCCAAACAAACCAACCCGGGAGGCTGACGATGCCCGCACCGACCCGCCGGATGCTGATCGTGGATGATGAGCAGCGGATCTGCCAGGCTCTGGCAGAATTTTTCCGCCTGCGGGGCTTCGTCATTCGCGTCGCGCACAGCGGAGAGGAGGCCTTGACCTGCCTGAAGGAAGGCCCGATCGATGTCGCCCTCATCGACATCCTCTTGCCAGGCATTCACGGGCTGGAGGTGGTCAAGCAGGCCAAACAGCTGTATCCCACGGCGCTGGTCGTCGTGATCTCGGCGCTGGCGGATGACCACCTTCGGAGTCAAGCCAGAGCGCTCGGGGTGGAGGCCTACGTGACCAAGCCGTTTGACCTTTCGGAATCGACCTGGTCGACGGTGCTCTCGCTCGTCGACGCCCCGGAGTGACCGGCTTAATCGGGTGGGATCTCGGGGAAGGTCTTGAGACGGGCTTGGTCTCGAAGGGTTGCCAGCCACGCCGCCACGTGTTCCTGCCGCTTGGCTTCTAAGCGTGTTGCTCGAAACGCCTCGCGGGCTTCCTCAAACTGCGTCTCATCAAACGGGATCCGCTCCTCCACCACGGCGATCATCGCGTCCCCTTGGGGACCTTCCGAGATCTCAGAGAGCTGCCCGGGCTCAAGAGCAAACAGCCCGTCGGTGACGTGAGGAACGACCCCCAGCGGGCCAAGAGGATCGTGCCGCGTGAGAGGGTCGCTTCGCTGAGGAGCCACACCGAGTGTGGCGCACGTCTCATCGAAGGTGAGGCCCTCGGATCGTTTGGTCACAAACGAGGCGCGAAGCTGCTCGGCACGGGCGCGCGCCTGCTCGCGGGACCGTTCCAGGACCATTCGCGCAATGAGCGCTGCCTTGATGCCGTCAAACGCCGGGATGGTTGAAGGCTGTTCATCCGTGGGACGGAGGACGAAGACCCCGCTGGGATGTTCGAGCACCTCCGTCATCTGGCCCACCGGGACGGCGAAGGCGGCTTCGAGCATGGACGCGGTGAGTCCGTCGGGAAGTTCCGGGGCGCCTTGCGCCAGCGGCCCGACGGTCTTCGGCGCAAGCTCGCGTTTGGAAGCCATCGCCTCGAAGGTCAGGCCGTCACGTTGGTCAGCTCCTAGATCGAGCGCCAGATCCGTGAGGCGGGCCTGCGCCCGCTTGAGGACGAGGCGATTCAGGATGTCGACACGGGCCTCCTCGAGCGGTCGAACGGTCCCATCGTCGCGCGTGAATTCCTCCTGATACAGCTCGTAGTGCCGTTGCATGTCCTCGTCAGGCACGCCTCCGGTCGTTGCGAGGGCGTCCTCAGCCGTCATCCCCACGTAGTCGATGGTGCGCTGCGCAGGACGCCGAAACGCCTCAGCCTGCTTCGCGAAGTAGGCGCGGGCTTCCTCATCGGTGACGGCGCTTCGGATGGCCGATTCGAAGTCGGTCGGGGTGATGACGACGAAAGCCACACGGATGCGCTCGTGCCGCTGCGCATACGCCCGGCGCAGCTCCTCCTCGCTGACGACCACTTCGGCGACGACCTGCTCGAGCAGCTTGGCCGTCCGCAGCTCGTCGCGCACCCGCGCTTCAAAGGCCTGCGGGGTGATGCCCAAGGCGCGCGTAAATTGGAAGTAGAGCTCCGGCAGGAATCGGTCGCCCTGTTGGAATTGCGGATGCCGGCGGACGGCCGCGGCGACCTCCTCGTCGCTGACCCGTTGGGTCCGCCGGGCTTCTTCTTTCAGGATCAGCCGCTCCCAGGTCTGCTGGCGCAAGGCCTCCTCAAGGCCCACCGGGATGCTCCCGAATCGGGCTTGGAGCTCCATCCGGAGAAGGCGGGACTCCTCTTGGAAGACGTCCCACGGGATCTTGCGTCCAAAGATCTCGCCGGCCGCTCCGCCGGGTCCATGCGAGGGGCTGAGGGCCCCGGCGTGGAAGAACAGGATGAAGGGCAGGACAAAGACGAGCACGAGCAGCCAGAGGACGATCACCTGGCGTTTTTTCAGCCTCAGCAACTGGCGGAACATGCGGGTATCGTAACGCATCTATCGAGCCGCCGCAAGCGGGCGAGCACACGAGCAGGTGGTGGTCAAGTTTGACGGGTGGCGCGGAGCCAGGGCTCCCGCCGCCCGCCCGCACCCCCACCGTTT
>Ga0209343_10004213_pt1 | contig 17796 bp, 7 predicted proteins | sample RifCSPlowO2_02_FD_184026 | JGI IMG/M metagenome (GOLD analysis project Ga0209343, IMG submission 184026) | Groundwater microbial communities from Rifle, Colorado - Rifle CSP2_plank lowO2_0.2 (SPAdes) (version 2) | ecosystem: Environmental > Aquatic > Deep subsurface > Groundwater | place: Rifle... | reverse complement strand
AGAAAACTGAAAAGATGGAATATTAAATACAACAACCTGGAACACTGTGGGCTTCAGGGAAAAACGCCACTAGAAATACTAGATTTATTTAAACTACAAAAAGTGTCAAAAGAGGTTAGTTAGAACAAGATATATTAGCGATAGAAAATTCGCTCATAGCAATCTCGCTAATCTGCATTTGAGTTCCACTTCCTTGGTCTAGGAATCTCCAGTAGCGGTGCGCTCCTATGTCCGGTACATCCAAATCAAGCCACTGGTCAACTCCGGGGACAATCGCATTTATCGCTGTTGTTACCTGTTTCTCTCCTATTTGTCCGGCTTGGTCGGAGATGGTCTGGAAAGTATTCGTCATTTTTTGGAGTTCGTTAAAAGCGGTTTTTGTTTTGTTCGTACCGAGAGGTGCGGCCGTAGGTGCAAGGGCTTGGGCGAGGTTTGAGAACTTGTCGCCGAAATTAAGCAGATCAAGAAGTGAATCAACAGTGGGAGCGCCTGGTGATTCGAGTTCGAGGTCGGATTGGATGGTTTGGGTTGGAGATTTAACCGCAGAAGACGCTAGGGGTCGAGGTAATAAAGCGTCGCCCCTTATTAAAAAATTTATAGCCTCACTGCCAAATAAAAATCTGGATATAAAATTTGTATCCTTAGGGACAATGGCGCCGTTGCTAAACGTATATACTGGGGCCCGGTGTCTGCCCAGTACTCTGGATCGTCAGTGCAGGCGTATTGCGTTACACACGCCACTGTTTGCGAAATCATCCGGCCGTTCCAGTTGAATTGGGTTAGGGTCTTAAAATTGGCAGGATTACTGTTTCTTGCGGAAATAGACACTCCATCAAAGCCGCCATCCGGACTAGCAAATTTATATTGAACCGTGGCATGCATTAATTCATGTTGTAATACATATAATCGTTTATTCCAATTTTGGTGGACAGTATTTTCAGTAAAAATATCGTATTGGGTAGCGGCGGGATCGTATATCAATATTGCTGTTACTACTCGTGAATTTATATGGCCGAGAGTAAGCCCGGTAAAGCCACTAAAGTTTACGGGAGGGATTCTTTGCCCGCCTATTGAATAGACAACATCGCTTGCAAACTGATTAAATTCATTGCGGTTATTAAAAATAAAAAAGGGAATGGTACCGTTATAAATGAGGCTTCTGATTTCCTGTGGTGCGTTATTGCCGCCTATTCTTATTATATTAACCCAATCATTAATTTCTAGTTCGGAAAGTCCGCAGTTTCCGATTTTTATATTGGGGGAATGTGTGGCATAAGAGCACGCAGATGGCTGGTTTTTCAACGCGGTATCAACGTCTGCCTGCGTGGCGCCCATTATTACATCATCGTTTTCTTGTCCTTCTTCTTCCTCCGCCAGTTCCTCATCCGTATATCCTCGCGCATCATCAACAATAGATTCGGTATCTTCGCTTAGTTGCAGCGCTCCTTCGATAGCCGCTTCTTCCAGCTGTGAAGACTGCCCTTCATTTGTAAGCTCTATAACTTCCCCCTCGCTTTCTTCAGCTTTCGGATCGTCGAAATTATCGATAAAATCAGACAAGGCATCCTCCGGTATTTCCGAAACGTCCGGGAAAAAATCTTGGCTGGCATCCGCAAGGCCAATCAGAAAATCATCGTCAAACGTCTGGTCAAAGTCTTCCCAGATGTCGGCCATGTTTATTATCTCTTCAACGGCTTGCATGGAAATATCACTCATTGGGTCGGGGAAATCAGTAGTGGAGGTTGTATCAGGAGGAGGAAGAGGGTCTGGTACGTCGTAACATACCTGATGGTTAATCCAGCAATAAATCGGTTCAAAATCATCAGGATCATTGTTGCATCCGGAAACCGGTCCTATGGGGGAACAATGACGATAGCCAAAAATGTCTTCGTCGCAATCAATAGGAACTTCTTCAGAATACATTTCGCACTGGACGGCCGCTTTTGAGACTTCAAACTTCCCTTGGGGATTGGCTACATACAAAACTCCTATCGCGACTCCAGCTATTACTCCTAAAACTAGCCACGCTTCCCAGGGCCTTATCTTGTCTTTTTTGACGACGACAAATTCTTTTTTTATGGCGTCTAGCGCTTTTTCTATTTTGGTTTTGGGGGTTTGGGACATGTTGATTTTTGATCCTGATAAATTATCTTGAAAGTATTTGCGGATTCATATTCGTTGTCGGGAGTCCTGGCAGAAGATAGCCGTTCGTGAAATCGTTGCTATTAACGTTTGAGGTTGTGGTGGAGTTCGGCGTCCAGATAAAATTATCGTATTCACTCGGGAAAGCATCCACTATTACGGCTTCACTCATAACATACGCATGATCTCCCACTAGTTCAGTAGATATGTAGGAACCGGTAACGGCGTCTGAAACAGAGCCGCGCAATTCAATGTAGCGCGTAGCGCCATTTGGCACGATTCTCGTAAACTTATATGGCGGAGATTCAAGATAAACTTCAGCAAATCCGTTGGCAAAATTTACGAACGCTGTATCCGGTTCTGGGAGCGTAAAAGAAGAATCCTGATAAACCCAGAGCCTAAGATTTGATAAGTTAGCGAGATTTTGGTTTATTTTGAAAGTAAGTTTATAAATGCCGATGTCTCCCCCGTTAGCCTTCATAGAAAATCTGAATAAGGGCTGGTCGCTGTTCGCAAGCGAAGAAGGTTGCCATCCGGATATTCCCGCGAGAATCGGATATGCTCTAAAAATTCGAACGCCAGCGGAAAAAGTATCGCCTCCGCTCGGAAAAACATTCATGCCCGAAGTGTTGCCGATTCCGTATGTGCCGCCAAATCCTTTGTTATCAGAGTCCCAATCAACTTTGAGTAAATCACCAGAGCGTACTAGTTCGCAGGAAGCACAGATGCTCGCGATGCTTCCCTTTATAACCATGACTTTGGAGCCATTTGCGGGGATTTGAAATGCGCCCGCGGAAATCGCGGATGAAGTGGCGTAGTCGCCAGCAGCAAATATAGCAGTGCCAATTTGGATTCCGTCTGTTGTCCATAATGAAACTTGTCTCATCAATAAATCATTGGGCGTATTTTGCGCCGTATCAGAAAGTTGAAGGGCAACTTGTTTGAGATCAATATTTTCTTCAGTGGAACTGAATTTTATCCGTGCGAGCTCAACATCAGTCGCTCCAGCGTTGACGGGTTTATAACTGGCACTTCCCGCGTCTAAAGAAACAGTGAAAGCTCCGCCGGGAATCGCTGTCATAACTTGTCCGGCGGATCCAAACAGAGTTTCATTTATAGCCTGTCCGGAAGTTAGGCCTGTTGCTCCGATATAATTGGCCTGTTGACCGGAATCCAGCCCCCATGCGTATGAGCCGACAGCTCCAGAGCGCGTGCTGCATTTTAATGGAATAATTTTTGACGTTCCTTTTGGAACAATTAAGCCTTTGCCGTCAAAAGTAAAAATTGTCGCGAGAGAAGCTGAAAATGGATTGACGGTATTTGCTCCGGTAGTAATCGCGGTTGCGCCGTCATAAAGTTTGCAGTCGTTTAGATCTGCCGCTCCTCCGCTTAAAACCGTGTAAGCAAGGGGCACAGAAGATATTCTAATGTCTTCTGCCGAGGCCGAGGCGTCAAATTTATATCGCGTGAATTCAACTTCAGTTGTTCCTGCCACGAAGTTTTGAGATACCGGTTCAGCGCCTACGCTAATGGTGAGCGCGCCGGTTCTTAGAGTTATCGGGTTTGCGTATACCAAATCGTAGGGAGTCGCGTTAATTATATTGCCGCTAGTTTGACCGGTTATTTCCAAATTCTTAGCCGGCGAAGTATAGATGGTGATAACACTTCCGTTCTTAAGGCCGTCTCCTGTGGAAACCTTACCTCTTAATGTGTAAGTATTTGATCCAACTTTTGCCGTAAACTTGTCGTTGAATGTCACGGATGATACGCTGTAAAGCCCGCCAGATGTGAGTGCGTCCGTCGGACCTGCGACAATATTTCCAGATTCATCGTAAAGCAGTACGTTCGTTATCTCTGAACCGATCATTTTGTTGTTTTTATCATCAACGAAAAATGTTGCCGAAGAAATAACAACACTCTCGCCTGAAACTTGTAATACGAAACCGCCCAAGATCTGGTTTGGTGTGTCAGCGACGATATTTTGAGCTTGGATTTTTTCAGATTTAGAAATATTAACTGAATTTGCCGGCGCAACAACGCTAAATGGCGCGTCGCTTGCGTCAGAAATAGAGCCGTTAGTTATTTTAATCCTGTATTTTCCCGGAGGTATACTTTGAGATCCTTTGCCGACTGTCCAATTAAATAAGCCGCTGTCTGAAATGCCATTTGCAATTACCAAAGCCTGCGTGGGCGGCGGCGGCGGCGTGGCGCATTGGATGCCAACAGGACAAGGCGGCGGCGCAATATATTCGCCGACCAGAGTTATTGTTATGGGAGCCAGCGTTGGCGTCGGGCATGGAATATCTCCGCAATTAAAAGTGGGTCTGTTTGATTCCCATTTAATTGCCTCTGTAGTTCCCAGTTCCCATTGTTCCCCTCCATTTGGAGAGAGCACGGTGATAGAAGGCTGAGCCGTGATGTTAAATGGCCCGTCGCTTACATCTTTGACAGATTCATTTGGATCGATATTTCCGTTAATGTCGGCTTTATAGATTTCGATAATGTAATCGCCAGGAATTATATCTTTTGGAATTCGCCAAGAATAGCTTCCGCTCAAGGGCGCCAAGACGGCAATTTTTATTGCTACTGCGCCTTTAATGTACCTGTTTGGTCTTAGTTCAAGATAAACCATCGAGTTTTCGGGAAAGTATGAGGCGTTCCATTTTACAGTCATGGGGCCGCCGACCATAAATGTTTCTTTCCCGTTCGGAGAAAGAACAGTAACCGAAGGTTTGGCGAATTTTAGGGACGCGACTGCATCAAGGCCGGGTCTTGCGGCATTGCCGACAATTATATTTCCTCCCGCGTAAGGATTTTTATTGTCAACGGCAACTTGATAAAAATTATTCCTATTTATGGTATCAGATGCAAGAACTATAAAATATTTCATACCGACTTTAAGACTGATTGGAGATTTAAAAGTCGCGACCGCGTTTAATATGGCGGATGTTTGAGTAGGCGCAGCGTCGGCAGTATCCGCGGATTCAAGGTCCGGCAAAGAAAGTTCAGAGTCCGAACTAGCTTGGGAAATTACTATAAGAACCGCGGAAGTTAAATCTTGGCCTCCCCTGGTTTCGCGTATAGAAACTGTAATTTGCTGGGCAGGTGAGCCGACTTTTGTTAAAGCCAATTTGACTGATTGCAAAGGGAGGTCACTTGGGGCTGTAAATGTCTGATCTACTTTTTTATTGGCCAGAGTTTTTCCAATGCCGCCCGTCGCGAGCGGGTTTTTTGCAATAGCGAGGTTATATTCCGTGGAAGGTGTCGGCAATGGGGGGACCTGTGCGGAGCTTTTTTCAACTTCGCCTGAACGATTCGCAACATATAAAACCCCTGTAAAGATTCCGACAACAACTCCGATCGCAAGCCACGCGTGCCACGAGCGCACCCGCGTCTTGCCGACGACTACAAATTCTCGGCTTAGCGTGCTTAATGTATCGTGCACCAATTGCTCATTTGATTTAGCCATATTTTTTATTTAATTTTTAATCGGCTTTAAGACGTCAAATCGGCTGACGACGCCGACTACTTTTTTATTTTTATCAATAACCGGAATTGGGTTGACTCTGTGATGTTCGCGAAAAGCATTGAGCATAGTGTCGAACGAATCTTCAGGTCGAAGAGTGAGCGGATCGCTATTCATAACGTCCTTTACTTTTAACGCTGTAACCTCTTTTACTTCTTTCTGAAAATTCGAACTGTCTTGCTTAAATACATTTAAATTTTCGAGAATTTTTTGGAAAGTCGGCAAATGAATAGACGAGCTTTTTTCAATCAAGTCGTATTCAGTCAGAATTCCGACGAGTTTATTATTGCCGTCAACAACAGGAACGCCGTCGAAATTATGCGACATTATAAGTTTCGCCGCTTTTATAAGAGGGGTATTTTCCTCAACGCTTATTACTTTTTTTACCATTGCGTCTTTAACGCAAATGCTCGAGATATTTTTATCCGGCATATTTATAGTCAGAGTTTAATAGATAATTTATACAAAAAAACCGTAGATATCCTATCCGCTCTCACATTTACAATAACAAAAAAACGCTTCAAAGTATCGAAAAAAAGTGGATAAAGTAAGTTTTTTGCAAAAGAGATTTAAGTTTTGGTCGTCAAGAATAAATCAAGACAAAAATAGTTTTTTACGGAGATTTTTCTATGTTCCACAAAGGTCGAGAGGTCGATGTCCGTGATTTTACGCTAATTGATCACTGATGAAGAAAGCATCTGATGTGAGTTTTGTATGAAGGATATTTTTTTCAGCACAAATTACAAATATGTATCAATGTTTATGTAGTTTTTCTTGACTAGTTAGTTTATGGCTTCTCGTGTCTATAGCTTCAATTTACCAAAACCTCATTCATCTTTTGCCTTGTCTTTGGCCCGGCAATACCCGTTGGTTCAATCCCGTATTTCTTCTGGAAGTTAATCACGGCTTGGCGGGTTAACGGTCCATAGTATCCGGTAACAGGACCGGTATATATAGAAGGGTCTTTAGAAAGCATCTGTTGGAGAGTTTTGACTTCAGAGACTCTCGAGCCCAGAGACATCGATAGGGTAAGTTTTTGGTATTTGGTTGTTGCAGGTTTATTCTCTTCTGCCGCTCTCTCTTGAATTACTTGCTGGTTTGTCTTCTCTCCCAGCTTGGTTTGTGAGACAGAGAGGCTTGAGAGATTGAGGTTTCTGTCCAGTGAAGCTACAGCGTAGTAATAGGTTTTGCCTGAAAGAGCCGTTGTGTCTGTGAATTCTTTGTTGGTTCCTTCATAAAGAACGGTTGCTTGCGGAAGGTTTGAAGCAGATATCGGAGATTCCGATCTGAAGACTTTGGTTCTGACGAAGTTTGGATCTGTTGGATTAGTCCAGGTGATAAGCACTTGGTTTTCTGCTCCTCGGACAGTGAAGGAGGTTGGGGATGTGGTTATTGGCGTGAAGGAGCCTCCGCCACCGCCTCCTCCGCCAGAGCTTTGTGAAGAACTGCCGCCTCCGTCAGAAGATCCTGATGAAGAAGGGGCGGAGACTGGAGTCGGGGTAGGCGTAGCTCCGACGACCGACGACGGAGTCGGCGTTGGAGTTGCGACTGGTATCGCGAGTGTTGTCGTTGTAATAATATTTGAAATCGTTGACATATTCCCTGCTGAATCAGAGGATTTGATGGAAATGTAATAAGTGGTGCTTGGAGAAAGGCCAGCAAGAATGTAGGTCTGGGTTGTTCCTGGAGCAGAAGGAGCTGGCTCTCCGGTTGCTTGAGTTGCGGATGAGAAATTAGCAGGAGTGATTGGAGAAGTGGAATATCTGATGTCATAAGTTGCCGCAGCTCCCCCGTTTGGAAGGTCTTGAGGAGAAGTCCATGAGAGAGTCAGAGAATTTGTTTGGATATTGGAAGAAGAGAGATTGGAAATTATCATAGGCGCGCTCGTGTCTGCAACTATTGCTGATTGAGTGGTAAAAATATTGTCCAGAGAAGTTCCGAGAAGACCAGCCTGGTCTCTGGATTTTACTCGGTAATGATAGGTTGTTCCTGAAGAGAGGTTGGAGAGGGTTCGAGAATGAGATGTCAGAAGTGATGGATTAAGAGCGGATTGCGAACCATAGCTTGCGGTTGTTCCGTATTCAACTTGAGAGTCGGAAGGTTCGTTGGTAATCCAGGAGATAGTGGCTGATGATTGGCTGATGTTTGAAGAAGAGATTGAAGAGATGACGGGGGCGGTGGTGTCTGCGGGAGTTGGAGTTGGAGTAGGAGTAGGCGTTGGTGTCGGAATTGGAGTTGGAGTAGGAGTTGGTGTTGGAGTCGGGGTTGGCGTGGGAGTTGGAGTTGGAGTTGGAGTAGGAGTAATGCCATTTAAAGTAAGAGATAATCTTGCCAAAACTGAATCGCTCCAGCGATTAAATCCACCCGCAAGAGAATAAGAATAATATACATAGAACTGTTGGCCTGAATTTCTAGGTTCCGTTACGAGGCCAATGATACTGGGAGCGTAAGACTCGCCTGCCTCTGATTCAAGCTGCCTGCGCCCAGACCAATTAATGCCGTCTGTTGATTCAATAATAGATAAATCCCAACTCGCGCCGAAATTCACGAGTACTAGAACGTACTTTCCGGAATATTCATTGTAAGAAACGCTGGTAAAGCCTGCTCCGGGATTTCCAGATTCAAGCGCGCTTGAAGTTCCTCCTAGGCCGGGCTGGGACCAAGAACCGTTTAGATATTTCGTCCACGTTGTCACATTATTTGATGCGGCAGCGCTTAGCACGTCGGCAATTTTTGCACGTGCTACAGATAAATTAATCGTTGTGCCGTCTTGCAGCCGATCTCTGAAATAGACATAGAAATAATCTCCAACAATCGCAAATGAACCGCCCGTGACTTCGGTTGTTCCGGCGCTTCCAAAAATTATGTTGGGTGAAATTATTTCTCCCAAGTCAACCCATGTGTTTCCTCCGTCGTTAGATTTTGCCATGCCTAAAAGAGAGTAAAAAGCCGTCGGGTCTCCTGTAGGCCATTTTTCCGCGTGATAGATCATGAGAAGCGTGCCGGTTGCCGGGTCTTTGTAAACCGGACCTCCGGCGGTGTAATTGTAGGAATGCTTCATCCCCTGAATCTGTATATTTGATGCGGAAACAGACTCGATAGGGTTGTCTGCTGTACCAATTGTTTTTGCGATGCCAGAACTATTCGGAGTGAAATAAGTATATTGCGATCCGGAGCGGATTACTCCCATTGTGCCATCAGGCCAGTAATTTAATCCAAGCGCGTTGCGAGCAGAAGTGCCCAAAATTACCTGGCGCGCGCCAACAGTCATATTAGTAATGGAAGCTGATGGATTAATTGCTGGTGGTGTAGGAGTTGGTGTAGGAGTTGGTGTTGGTGTGGGGGTGGGGGTTGGAGTTGGGGTTGGAGTTGGGGTTGGAGTTGGGGTTGTGGTTGTAAGTACGATGGTTGAATCAAAATAAGTATTGTCGCAATTCCAAACGCCGTCAGGGCCTTTGTTGACCGTAAAATCAATAGATTCGTTTTGAAGAATAGTTTGGGTAATGTTGAAATTAACCCCGGCCGTGTTTCCGTTGGCAATATTGCTTTGCCATAAAATTGTGTTGCCCTTTTTGATATAAGCGGTGACTCCTGCTCCGCAAGAAGAATCGTTATCATGAACATTTCCAGAAATTTGTACTGTTCCTGACTGCTGGGCAACCCACCGCCGAACAGCATCAGCGTTGTTTCCAGGATGCATGCCTGTATTCCAAATCCAAAGATAAGTTTCGTTTCCCTGCCAGCGACTATTGGTAGAATCGTAAGTAAGTTGAGCCCCGGTTGAACTTAGATAATACCAGCCTGATCCTCCTTGAGTTGAAGAAAAATTACTTGAAGAAGAAAAGATTGTGCTAGTTGGAGTAGGAGTGGGAGTTGGTGTTGGAGTAGGTGTCGGAGTGGGAGTTGGTGTTGGAGTTGGTGCCGTGTATTTCTCCAAATAATCTTCCGCAGACCAGCCGTCAACTCCAGAATCATAGTTAACATTCCACCAGTTAAATCCTCCTGCGTTGGTCGGGCCTCCGATTACTGTTCCAAGAGCTCCGGTGGCTTGAGTGCCTAGAGAAGTTCCATTGGCGGTTTGGCGGACATTGAGTGGTCCTGAAGAAACTTGAACTCTGTCATTGATTGAGAATTTAGTTGAAACAGGCGTAGGTGTCGGAGTAGGAGTAGGTGTTGGTGTCGGAATTGGAGTTGGAGTAGGAGTTGGTGTTGGGGTTGGTGTTGGTGTGGGTGTGGGTGTTGGAGTTACCGTAGAAGCATTCAGGGTAGCGTAGAAAGACCAGTGATACGCGCCGCTTCCCATAGGAGAAGTTGAAAACGTCTGGGGCATTGAAGCAAATGTGTAGGAATACCATTTGGCTGAACCTGTGTAATCGAGCTTGAATGCCAGACTGCTTGAAGAAGGAAGATAAGCGAGCCAGTAGGTTCCTGCGGGTAGAGAGACCGGAGTTATGACATTTTGAGTGTTCCAGCCTGTGGTGGGAGTAAATGAGTTGGTTTCGGCTTTCTTCTGGCCTGGTCCTCCTCCGGGGCCGGTTCCGTCATAGATGCCAAGACGAAGGTTGCCTGACGCTGTTGTTATATAGAAAGAGAGAGATTGAATGGTTGCGGTTTGAGAGAGAGTTGTTTGCTGGGCTACAAGAAGGTTGCCGTTGCCGGAGTCGTCAGTTGAAAGAATGTTTTGTTCGCCTATGGTGATGGTGCCGGTTGTTGTTACTGAAGGAGTCGGGGTTGGTGTTGGAGTAGAAGTGGGTGTCGGAGTTGGCGTTGGCGTAGGAGTGGGTGTCGACGTTGGAGTTGGAGTTGGAGTAGGTGTGGGTGTAGGAGTTGGGGTAGGAACACCGGTTCCGCCAGGAACTACATAATCTATAGTTTTAACATAAGAGCTTTGGGAATTATGCCCGTCACCGTTTGCCGTTGCGGAAACATCTTTGATTGCGAAGTAAACATGAGCGCCGGGCGCATTAAAATTTGAAGGGAGGGTAAATCGCGTCCAAGCCGGCAGTTTCCACGGGTTAGGTCGCCTGATTCTGCCAGCACCGCCGTAACCGTGATACAGGGGCGTGATCGTCGTGGCTGAAGAAAAGTTGGCATTGGTAATCGGTGCATTTGAGTACCGAATCTCAAAGGAGCTCATTGAGGTATCATTGTAACTGCCGTGCGGAAAAGATGTGTCGTTAAATCCAATTTCCCAGCCAGTACTCGGCCAGTAGCCGGTCCAAACACTGCTGATAGAAATATCGTTTTCCGGCTGGGTACTTTGCGAAAATCTCATCTCGTCAACCCAGAATTGCGTGTTGTTGGGTTGATCATCCCGGATCATAAGATAGAGACTATTCATGTACTGGAAGTAGGGATGGGACGGCCCTGCCGGATTATCACTCGGTTCACAGCAATCCCTCAACCATTGAGGATGGCGGTCGAGAACAACACGGAGCCATGCGCCATCATGAATCGTCATATAATGATAGTAATGCTGACCACTTGCTTCAGTGGGGCAATCATCGCCGCCGCCGTAGCCGCCCCCGGGCCAGCAAAGGTAAGTGCCGACATGAATGTTATAGCCGGACGGTTCACTCCCTTCTAGACCGGGATCAGTGGTAAGACCTTGTGTTTTGAAGTAAAAATCAAGTCTGTCGGTGTTGGCGTTTGCAAGTCCCTGACTGCCGAAGGTTGTGTCGTTAATCCACCACCAAGCCGCTTGCTGAATAGATGATTTCCCGGTGTCATAAACACGAAGGCTACCGCCGGTTGCGGTTGATGGTGCGCGGTTGGCGGTGTCGATTGTTCCAATGACATCTTGCCCATATGAGTTGTATGACATTATTCTCGGCATCCAGTTGGTGTTACCGCTGACAAAACGTCCGCTGTCTTTTCTCCAGCCCGGACTGCCGTAGTCATCTGCTCCGCTTGCCCAATAGGTCCATCCGGGCAAGCTCGTGCCGCTGCCTGAGTTAAAATCCATGAATACCGTGGATCCGGAGGTTGGCGCAACTTGAGCAAGTTGAGTCTCGGGGTTGATAACTTCTAGCTTAAAAAGATTTGGAACAATTACTTTTTGGGAAAATACAAAAGCCATCACAAAGACCAGAACCGCGAATATTGTTTTTGAAAGATTAGTTTGCACAAATTTTATTGCTTTGTTTCTTTTTCTATTTTTTAATTATACATTTATGCATTAAAGTAAGGTAAATTTAGTGTGGATAATTTCACTTAATTTAAATATAAATACTTAAATTAAAACATTAGAACCTTTGTTCAATAACATCCAAAAATATAAAACATTAATAAAGCTTAATAAACTATCGACCAAAATTAAATAATAGTTTGATTTTGTCGCTCGTCAGCACTTCATTGTAAAAGTCCGCCGGTGAACCTGAAAACAATAAGCGGTAAAATTTGTCATCTTTTAAACAGTGGCGTTGATAAGCTCAAAATATTCATAGATGAAGAAGATCATCTGCGTTTTATCCATGACTTGTTTGAGTTTAATAATCTCAATCCGGTTGCTGATGCGCTATATAACTTCAACAATATTTCGGACATCGGACATCCCAAAGTTAGAGTTGAGAGAAAACCAAGGAAGATACTGATAGATATTCTTGCATTTGTTTTAATGCCTAATCACTATCACCTTTTGGTTATGCCTCGGTAAGATAATGCGGTCTCTTTATTTATAAAAAAACTTAATATGGGATATACGAAATATTTTAATGAAAAGTACGATAGTAGCGGCGCTTTATTTCAAGGTTAGTATAAATCGGTGGCAATTGATCGCGATGCTCATTTTATTCATATCCCCAATTATATCCATCTAAACCCTTTGGATCTTAAATTCCCGGAATGGCGGGAAAGAAAAATTAATAATTATAAAAAAGTTTTTGAATACCTGGAATCGTACAGATGGTCGAGCCATCTTGATTATCTCGGAAAAAATAATTTCCCTTCGGTTACAAATAGAAAATTGCTTTTGGATTACTTTGGCGGCGAAAACAAATATAGAAAGAGTATTTTAGAATGGCTAAAAGAAATCGATCTTGATGAAAGCGAAATCAAAAACTATCTTCTTGAATAACCATAAACTTTTGGACATCCGATGTCCCGAAGTTGGTTAACGACCGAGGTTATAGAGCCGTTTGATTTCATCCGCAGTGAGCGCACGGTCATAGATGCGCACGTCGTCGATCTTACAGCCGCAGTATGAGCTTGCCGCCCGGCCGATATCCATGTCGGATGCCGTAACACCGGATGATGTGATTGCGACATGATGCCAACCGGATGTGAGAGTAGCGGATGCCGTAGAACCATCCAGCCAAACTGTCGTTCCAACCGGAAAACTGGTCGCTGTAACCACACTCGACGAATTGGTTTCAATCATATCCGTGCCATCAATATCAATAATTTTCTGGCTCGCTGTGGTTGAAGCAACTTTGATCCAAAAAGCGATTGTCCCCACACTTCCCGCATTGCCTACGCTAATATAACTATTTGTTCCGTTAAACTCCAAGCCTTGGCCCACGCGACCAATATCAAGTTTAGGCGCACTGCCTGTGGTCCCTGCCAATGCTTCAAAGGAGATAATTGCCTTACCAGCACTGCCTGCTCCGCCCGAGTGATTCGTAGAATCATCAATCTCTGCGCCTCCTCCGCCGCCGCCCGGCGCAGTTCCTGCGACACCATTGGCTTCTCCGCAAGCGCCGCCGGCGCCGCCGTTGCCTCCACCGGTACTGCCTCCGGATCCCGCGGTCCCTGCCACGCATGGATTCTGTCCATCTCCACCAGTTCCGCCGGGATTTGCGTCCCCCGCGCCTCCTCCACCGCCTCCGGCTCCCATCGCGTCAACAGCTACGCCGTCGCCTCCGTTACCACCCGCGTTAATCGTTCCACCAATACTGCCTGTGTTGCCAACTTGCTCGCCGCCAAGGCCGTTACTTGTAGCTCCCGACCCGCCCTTGCCTCCTTTCGCGCAAACCGATGCGCCGCTATCAGAGCACACGGTCGCCGAGCCATCGTCATTAAACCACGAATCGCCTCCGGCCGTGCCTGCTCCTGTACTTCCGGTTCCCGCTGACCCAACTTTTCCGTTATAAGTAACTCCATTGCTCACGGCGATGCTGGTTTTTTTTGCGTATGCGCCGCCGCCGCCGCCGGAATATCCGCCAGAGTCATCTGTAGTACCACCAGCTCCCGCTCCGCCGCCGCCCCACACTTCGGCCGTTGCGGTCACGCATGCTTCAAAACCGCTCCAGCTGGTGGGAAATGTGAATGTTCCTGCTGTCGTGACAGTTTTTGTGCCGCCTCCAGGGCAACTTGCCCCATCCGCTCCAAGCAAAAAACCGGCCTTATTATTTCCCGAACGATCCAGCGCGGCACTGCCGGTTGAAGTTGCGACCATATCCGGACCATCAAAGGACCAGTATCCGACAAGGCCTGGTATTTCAAGAGACAACTTTGCGCTCGGTAATGTAGTATTAATTTTAAAAGTTCCCCCGATTTTGTAGAGCCGTTTGATTTCGTCCGCCGAAAGCGCGCGAGTATAAATTCTGATATCGTCTATGGAGCCGATAAAATTACTAATATGATTATTGGCGGAATCAGCCCCTATGCGAAGATTATATGCATTACTAGCAGTGGTCGCGGGCACACTCCCAAAAAAACTTAAAGATTGCTCGACGCCGTTAAAATAAAATTTCATCCGGCTCGAATCTCCCGTTTGCGTCCCATCATAAACCATGGTCCACAGCCCCCATGTCCCCGCTTGAAGAAAATTACTTGTTGTGTAGCCGCACTCACCCGCGACCGCGACAATCACATTGCGTGAATCGCCGGAACATCCATCAATCGAGCCATCTGTTAAAATTACTATTCCGCCTCCGCCAGTTTCAGACTTGGACACAACATTTACAAACGGGTAAAGAGCAGATGGTTTTGCCCAAGCGGATATCGTCATCTGGGATATCCCATCCAACGCATTAACGTCACCCATGTTTACGTAATCGTCCGCGACGCCGCCGGGATAAACATATATAGCCAAATTAGTCCCATCATAATCATTGTTCGCGTTTTTATTAATTCTAAAATGAAGCTGGTCTCCGGCAGTCATTGATACAGAGCCGGTCAATGTCTGCTCCGTAAATCCATTGGCGTAAGTATTGCTCGAAAGCTCCGTCGAGTTATTAAGAATTTTAAAAACAATTCCGTCTCCTCCGCCACCGTCTCCATCCGATAATACGGCTTTATAATAAACAGATTGCGTAGAAGGCGCTTGCCAGGTTACAGCCGCGTCGCCAAGGGTACCGCCGGGATGCGAAACACCATTGGAACAAACCCTTAAATACTCGTTTCCGGCTCCAACCGGATTTCCGTCATAAGTCCAGCAGCTATCCGCCGCATTATAAGTCATATTGTGATAAGACGTGTCAAAATATTGGTAATAAAAATTTCCACTTCCCTGCGTCGAAGAAAAATCTGTACTTAAAATGCTTTTTTGAGAACCCGCATTAAAATCCAGTCCCTGCCCGATTTTGCCTTGGGCGCGGGTGGGGCCGTTGGTGAGCGTGCCGTTGTTGGCATTGCCCGAGCGGTCATAGGCGGTAACGCCTGCCATATCTTTGCCGTCAAAAGACCAATACCCCACAAGCTCTCTAGTTAAAGAATCATTATTGATTGAAGTATTTATCTTCAACGTCGCCCCGATTTTGTAGAGGCGTTTAATCTCATCCCCCGAAAGCGCGCGGTTGTAGACGCGGACGTCGTCGAGATATCCTTGAAAATTATTATCCGTATTAGTAAGGTTAACATTTCCCAAAACAAATCTTTGGCCGGCGGTTGTTAAAAGTGAAGTTGAAAAAACCGGAGATGAATCCAAGGTGCCGTTGAAATAAAAACGCACATTGCTGCCATCATAAGTAAACGCGATGTGTTGCCAACCGTTAAGATTGATTGTGCCGGTAGATAGGACATTAGGCCAGGTATCATCTGGATTTGCGGTAAAGCTAAGACGGTTATCATTCGCAAGGCCATAATCACCGACCCCAAAGTTAAAGTTGCCCGTCGATCCGGTAGTCCAGAGACTCATCACTACTCTATCGTCATTTGCTATATCGGCAACACCTAGCATGTTAACCCATGCCGAACCGGAGATGCCATTTGCCTTGGGAGTTATATTCGTCCCTGCGTCTATAACATCATCCACCCCGTCAAAACTTAATCCCTGCCCGATTTTGCCGATGGCGCGGGTGGGGCCGTTGGTGAGGGTGCCGTTGTTGGCGTTGCCCGAGCGGTCGTAGGCGGTGACGCCCGCCATATCTTTGCCGTCAAAAGACCAGTAGCCGACGAGACCATTGGTAAGGCCGATGTATTTGGGAGCTTGGATTATGAGAGCGGCATCTACCGCTTTTGGCATAAAAACAAAAATCAGAAGCGCCAAAAGTGTAATTTCCAATTTCCAATTTCCAATTTTCAGTAAGTTTTTTAATGCTTTAATTTTCATTTTCTTAATGATAACCCAATTTTATTAAAGATAAGCGTCAGTTCTTAGCACTCCTTCCAATGATTTTCAATCTCATCCTTTAATTCAGCATTCCTCACCATAAGCATTCTTAACCAATGCTTTGTTCCATGTGCTTTTTTTGCAAATGTAAATCTTGTTCGCGAAATCTTTTCTTGAACTTGTTCCATTTGCTTCGCAGTAATTTACCCCAAATTGAAAATTTTACTTTAATATTTCATTCATCTTCTCTCTTGTCTTTGGTCCTGCAATTCCTGTCTGCTGGATATTGTATTTCTTCTGGAAGTTAATCACGGCTTGGCGGGTTAACGGTCCATAATATCCGGTAACAGGACTGGTATATATAGAGGGGTCTTTAGAAAGCATTTGTTGAAGTAGTTTGACTTGTTCATTTCGATAGCCGAAAGCGAACGGTCCTGTCAGTATTCCGGTTGCCGTGGTTTGTAGAGTGGAGCTTGGAATGTCTGGCAAGGATGATGAATAGAATTCATTCAACTTAGCTCGGGTGATCGGTCCCACTGTTCCTGTTTGCTGGATATTGTATTTCTTCTGGAAGTTGATGACTGCCTGTCTTGTAAGGGGGCCGAAGTATCCGGTGGGGCTAACTGAAAGCTTTTCTTGGAGCGCTTTAACATTATCGTTCCTGTCCCCTAACTTGAGGTTCTTGGTGAAGGTGTATCCTGATTTTTTGAGAGCGGTTTGAGGAGCGGCTGTCTGTGAGATGGCTTTAGTAACTTCAGCGTTTGTTTTGTCTCCAAGAGAAGCAGAGACGACTGTTGGAGAAGATGGGGTAAGAGAGCGATTAAGCCCATAGATGGCGTAGTAATATCTGACTCCTAGTTTGGCAGTGGTATCCGTGAATTCCTGCTTGTCTCCTTCATATATAGTCAGTCCATCGGAGACTGAAGAAGGAGAAGAGCCTTCTTTTCTGATGATTCTGGTTCTGACAAAGTTTGAGTCTGAAGGATTGACCCATTTAATTAGCACTTGGTTTTCAGCTCCGAGAACCTGGAAAGAACTGGGAGCGGAAGAAACTGGGAGAGAAATGCTACCGCCTCCTCCTCCCCCTCCGCTCGAAGATCCGGAGCTTGATGAAGAAGGAGGGCTGTTGCTTGAAACTTGTTGCGGCTGGTATGCGCAGGATTGGGTGAGCTGCGGCGAACCACCAGCGCATCCATCTGGCAAAGATGATATGGTAGTTCGTGATTGAGTATTGTTGGGTTGGCAAGAGGAGAAGGAAGAATAAGCGAAAGAAGAGCAGATTTGAGGGGTGGTAGAAGCGGTAACAGGAGGCGTATAGACACATGATTGTGTTAATGATGGAGAACCGCCTGTGCAACCTGAAGGAGAAGGAGAAATCACTGTTCTCGATTGAGTTCCATTAGGCTGGCATGAAGAGAATAAAGAATATGTAAAGGAAGAACAAATTTGAGGGGTGGGAGTCGGGGTGGGACTGATGGTCGGCGTTGGAGTTGCGACTGGTATCGCGAGTGTTGTAGTTGTAATAATATTTGAAATTGTTGACATATTCCCTGCTGAATCAGAGGATTTGATGGAAATGTAATAAGTGGTGCTTGGAGAAAGGCCAGCAAGAATGTAGGTCTGGGTTGTTCCTGGA
>Ga0209343_10004209_pt1 | contig 17812 bp, 16 predicted proteins | sample RifCSPlowO2_02_FD_184026 | JGI IMG/M metagenome (GOLD analysis project Ga0209343, IMG submission 184026) | Groundwater microbial communities from Rifle, Colorado - Rifle CSP2_plank lowO2_0.2 (SPAdes) (version 2) | ecosystem: Environmental > Aquatic > Deep subsurface > Groundwater | place... | reverse complement strand
GGCAAGCTGATCCCCCAGCACACCACTGGCGTAGGGAATCAGTTGCCCGTTGACCACCTGCTGCCAACCGGTTGCAGTCAACTGAAGCAGCACAAATGAGCTGTCGGTTGCTGCAGCCTGCGTGTGGGCTGCTGCTTGACCCACTATTTTCGCCACGCTTTGCAACGTCCCCACCGACCCTGCCGGGACCATCGCCGTAATGAACACCGCGCCCGACTTGCCCACATCGGCGGCGTTGAATTTGGTCGTGGTCTTGACCACTGCACTGGTATCCGAGATACCGCCGGTGGAGGAAACGAAAAAAGGAACCTTCAGTTCAGGGGGTGGCTCGATAGGGGCGATATCGTTCAGTCGGAGAAAACCGTTTGCTTCGGGGTTGACCGCCAGGACAAAGTCAGGGTGTTGCGCAAACGTGCCGTCGCCCAACTGACCGGCGAAATTTTTTCCGCCCATTAAAACCTGGCCATCCTGCCGAACCAATCCGGTCACATAAGCACCGGCAGATATCCGTTGAATCGCATCGACCCCGGCGACAGGCGCGGCAGTCGAAAGCGTGGTTGTCGGCGCTGAACCGAGCTCTCCCGATGTCTCGTAGTCCCAACTCCAACCCCATACCGACCCATCGCCTTTGCGCGCCAGCGCATGCGCGAAGCCGGCCGCAAATTCGACCACACCGTTCAGTCCAGCCACCGCTACCGGCGTTTGACGCTCGGACGTGGTGCCGTCGCCGAGCTGGCCACGCGAATTGTCGCCCCACGCTATCACGGTGCCGTCGGCTTTCACCGCATAACTGCTGGTTTGTGATGCTGCAATCAACTTCACGTCTGACAACCCCGCGACCCGTTGCGGCTGCGTTCGATCAATTTTTGTTCCGTCTCCCAGTTGCCCCGCGTAGTTGGCTCCCCAGGCCCAGACAGTCCCGTCTCGATTCAGTGCCAGACTGTGTACATCGCCCGCAGCAATGGCGATGGCATTGTCAAGCACTGGCGACGGTTCAGAAGGATCGGCAAATTGTCCGGGCAGGGCGCTGCCCCATCCCCATACGGTCCCGTCGCGCTTGAGTGCGAGAGAGGAAAACGCGCCCGCGGCAACGGCCTGAACATCGGAGATCGCAGACAGTCGAATCGGCGATGAGCTGCCCAAATAACTTCCATCACCGAGTTCGCCATAGCCGTTGTCTCCCCATGCCCAAACGCTGCCGTCCTGATCGACGGCAAGATTGTGGTTGTAGCCTGCCGAAATCTGAACAATGTTGCTTAATCCGGCAATATCCGCGGGGACTGAGCGACTCAAGACTCTGCCGCGGCCGAGCTGGCCCGACGAATCGAGGCCCCAGCTCCAAACCTTGCCGTTCGCATCGAGCGCCAGACCGTGCCATGTGCCCGTGGCAACCTGAACGATATTCGAGATGTCGACGACAGGTCCCGGGGTTTGTCGATAGTTCGTCGTGCCGTCGCCCAAATTGCCGAACCCATTCCCGGTGTAAGTAAACGCCAGCACCGTGGCGTCGGATTTGAGCAACAAGGTTTGCCCGTAGCCGGCCGCGGCTGCCTTCAGATTTCCCACCGGGTCTTGCAACGCGGGCGTGGTACCGGTCTCCCATCGCCACCAGGTCTGTTGATCTGATTGAATTGCCAGCAGCCAGAAACTGGGCAAGCTCGCAGCGATCGCCACCGCACCGCTGACGCCGGCTGCCTGCACCGGCAAAACCCGTGGCGCGCCCCGCGGGGTGGCATAGGGAGCAAGAACGCCCCACTCCCATACCGTACCGTCCTGCTTCAAGGCGGCGCTGAAGTCTTGTCCCGCCGCGATGGATACGACACTTGTCAGCCCCGGCACTTGGACCGGCTGCAGGCGCATGGTGGTACTGCCATCTCCCAACGCGCCCTCGGCGTTCGAACCCCAAGCCCAAACCGTGCCGTCCCGGCGCAGGGCAAGCACATGATCGTTGCCACAGGCAATCGCGCTGACAGAACTCAAGCCAGCCAGCGGAATCGGTACCGATGAGTTGTTTTGCGTGCCATCGCCAAGCACGCCATGGTAATTTGCGCCCCACGCCCATACCGATCCATCTGCCTTAAGCGCCATCGAGTAATAGTCACCGCCGCAGGTCGAGGCGACATCGGTGATCCCTTGCACCCGAGTCGGACTTGCGCGATTAGCGCTGCTGCCACCGCCGAGCTGGCCATCATTGTTGCGTCCCCAAGCCCAGACCGTTCCGTCCTGGCGCACCGCAAGCGCGTGGTTTAACCCACTGCCGATATTTCGAACCGCGCTCAATCCAGTGACCAGACCCGGCCTGGTCTCGTAGTTGAGGCGTCCGGAGCCGAGCTGCCCATCCTGATCAGAGCCCCATGCCACCACCGTGCCATCGCTGCGCAGTGCCACGGCATGTTCCTGACCCAGCGAAACCATCGGCGTGGCCGCAATGGCAGCGCCGTCGAAGGCGAACATGAGAGCCGCCCCCAGCGCGAACGCGAACAACCGATCATTCCACATGAACATCGGATAGCGCTTCGCAAAGCTGCGATCCGGTGCCGGCAGCTTTGCCTTGAGGGCGGAAGGTGAGAATACCCGTAGTCCGCTGTGGTGTGACGCACGCCAAGCCTGGCGCCCGTCCGTTCCACAAAAGGGCGCCAGGCTGAGGCGTTTGGCCGGGAGCTTAAGGAGCGTAGGCAGCGAGGTCTGGCGGGGGCCCGACCAGATCGGACATTCCCGCGCACCCCGCTAGCGCCCCGACCAGCGCCAGCACCATAAGTAGTCCGTGAAGCATCGATTTCATGTGATATCTCCTGGTTGCACTTGTCTGCTCTTAGGGGCAGTACGTTTACTCCCTGAAAACATACTTCCTGATGCTCTTGTCGCTAAACCGGATCGTCGTTCTGATGGGTTCATGCAGAAATGTCGCGATCTTGTTTCATTCTTCCATGCATCAGAAATTGGCCAGCCGATCTCAACAAGCCCAACGCGCCGTTCCATTCACTATTCAGAAGATCAAAGATATACCTCGCACGCAGGGCACGCGCCTTTCCCCAGCGTCCGCCTTCGGGGAAAGGGACCGGCTGTCATTGGCCAACGGCAGCCGACTGCAGCCCTTCGAACGACCTTCTCAGTTCGACCGGCTGGCGGCTCGGCGCATCGAAACAATACAGGAGGGACACAGTTGTGCCGAAGAGAAGGGCCCCTGGTGCCCAAGTCAGTTGCAACATTTCTGCCTGGTAGCCGTATCGTTATTTATCGCAGCGTACGATGGCCATTTAAGAAGATCGGCCGATGAGCGCTATTCCTTCGGACCGGGGAATGCGGCTCAGTGAATAAGCCTATGACGGCAGCATGAATTAATCAACAATGTTCCCAATATGGTCTTTATGGCCATCGCAGCATTTACTCACAGGCCCGGCGCGGCTGGTCGCGAATCTTCCCCAATAAGTTTCCAGGCGAATGGCTTCGACGGCCTGTCAGCGGCCGAGCAGACCTGAGCCGGCCTTCGCTCGCCGCACGACGAGCTTGCGCGCTTCCTCCAGCAACAGCATCGCTGCCGCGAACGGCAGCATGAACAGCCACGCTTCCAGCGGCAGCGCCGCGGTGCCGAAGATCGACTGGCCCCAGGGAGTGTAGACGATCGCCAGTATCAGTGCGATCTCCACCGCCACGCCGAGCAGGATAAGCCGGTTCGCGAGCAGCCCGACCGTGAATATTGATGCGCTCGGGTCGCGGCACAGGAACACGTTTACCACCTGCATGACGATGATCGCCGCAAGGCAGGCCGCGGTCGCCTGCAGATACAGCGGGTCGAGCCTGTCGGGCATGTCGCCGTAGGTCCAGCCGCCCAGGTGCAGGACGAAAAAGAATGCTGCCATCGCCGCGGCGGCTTCCAGCATTCCGAGGAACAGATAGGCGCGCGCAAGCAGCGGCCAGGAGAGCAGCCGCTCCGTGCGCGGGCGCGGCGCGCGCTGCATGACCGGCGAGTCGGGCCGCTCGGCGCCCAGCGCGAGCGCGGGCAGCATGTCGGTGCCCAGGTCCACGGCGAGGATCTGGATGATGGTGAGCGGCAGCGGGATCCTGAACAGGACGAACGCGAGGTAGGGAACGAGTTCCGGGATGTTCGAGGTGAGGATGTAGGTGAGGAACTTGCGGATGTTGTCGTAGACCGCGCGTCCCTCCTCGATGGCGCTGACGATGCTGGCGAAGTTGTCGTCCAGCAGCACCATGTCGGCCGACTCGCGCGCGACGTCGGTGCCGGAGATGCCCATGGCGATGCCGACGTCCGCGCGCTTCAACGCCGGGGCGTCGTTGACCCCGTCGCCCGTGGCGGCGACCACGTGCCCCTTGCGCTTGAGCGCTTCCACGACCCGCATCTTCTGGTCGGCGGTGACGCGCGCGAACAGGATTTCGGGCGCGTCGAGGGCGAGCTGGATCTGGGTCTCGGACATGCGCCGCAACTCCCCGCCGCTGATCACCGCGGGCGCAGCCGAGCGCACCAGCCCGATTTCGCGCGCGATGGCGCGGGCCGTGTGCGGATGGTCACCGGTGATCATGATGACCTTGATGCCGGCCTCCCCGCAGCGTCGGATCGCATCCGGGACTTCGGCGCGCGGCGGATCCTCGATGCCGGCAAGGCCGGCGAGGATCAGCTCGCTCTCCGAGTTCTCCTGCGGCGTGCCGGCGGGAAGCGGCCGCCATGCAAGCGCGAGGACCCGCAGGCCGCGCTCGGCCATGTCCTCCTGTGCCTGCCGGAACCGTTCCACGTGGTCCGCATCGATCGGTCGCACGCCCGCCACGCCACCCACTGTCAGCACCGACGTGCACAACGGCACCACGACTTCCGGGGCGCCCTTGCAGTAGAGCATTCTTCCCTCCGGCGTGTCGTGCACCGTGGACATGCGTCTGCGGTCTGCGTCGAACGGGATTTCGCTCACACGCGGGCTCGCATGCTGCGCACCGATTGCGGCCCCGGTTACGTGCGCGCCCGTCGCTTCTGCGCCGAGCGCGCGGTTAGCCATCTGCGCCAACGCCGTTTCCATCGGGTCGCCGAGCACGGCGGGCTTGCCGTTGTCGGTGACGCGGCGCAGGTTGTGGCAGAGCGCGGCGACGTCAAAAAAAGGACGATGCGCCTGCGCCACCTCAGGCGTGACCGGTAGCGTGGCCAGGCCCTCGGCGAAGAACAGCGTGCGCACCGTCATGCGGTTCTGGGTGAGCGTGCCGGTTTTGTCGGTGCAGATGACCGTGGCCGCGCCCAGCGTTTCTACTGCCGTCAGGTGGCGGACGAGCGCGTTGCGGCGCGCCATGCGCTGCGTGGCCATCGCCAGCGCAAGCGTCACCGTCGGCAGCAAACCCTCCGGAACATTGGCGACGATGATGCCGATGGCGAAAATGAAGTTTTCCCAGAACTGCAGTCCCATGAACCGGCCCACCGCGAAAAACACCAGGCCCAGCGCCACGGACAGCATCGCCACCAGCCGCGACAGGCGCGCAATCTCGCGCTGCAGCGGCGACTGCGGTTCGCGGTCGGTCTGGGTGAGACGGGCGATCTTGCCGAACTCGGTGTGCATGCCGGTGGCGAACACGAGTCCCTTGCCGTTGCCCGAGACGATAGCCGTGCCTGCCAGCAGCACGTTGCGCGCGGCGAGCAGGTCCGGCTCTTCCGAGGGCACGGCGTTGCGCGCCTTTGGGAGCGACTCGCCGGTGACGGTGGCCGCATTGAGACGCAGCCCTGAAGCCTCGATGAGGCGGCAGTCTGCCGGCACGTCGTCGCCTTCCTGCACCAGGATCAGGTCCCCGGGAACCAGCGTTTCCGCCGGCAGGCGGCAGTCCACGCCGTCCCTCAGCACCGTGACCTGATGCGGCAAGAGATCCTTGAGCGCGGCGATCGCGCGTTCGGCGCGATATTCCTGCCAGAACGAGAACACGCCGTTCACCACGATCACGCCGATGATCGCGAAGCCCAGCGTCGCCATGCCCTTGCCGGGGTCGTAGTGCTCGGCGAGGAACGCGAGCCCGGCGGCGAGCCAGAGAATCAAGGCGAAGAAATGCGTGAACTCGCGCGCAAACCGCAGCGCGAGCGGCTCACCGCGGATTTCCTCGACCCGGTTGGGGCCGTATTCGGCGAGCCGCCTCGCGGCCTCGGCGGAGGCCAGGCCGCGCTCGCTGCTGCGCAGGCTGGCAAGGGCCTCGGCAACGGTAAGCTGGGTGATCCTCATGCGATGGATTGTTCAGCAGTCGCGCGGCTGGCACGCAACCGGATTCGTATCCAATCTACCGGGCCCGCGTTCGATCGCTATTGACCACGGTCAAATGCGGAGGGCGCCGTGGCACAGCAAAGAATGGTATTGTTTTTGCGCATGGCTGCCGGCATCGATCTGTCGAAACTTCACGTCGGGCTCAAGGGCACGACCGAATTGCTGGTCGGCGAAGAGCACACCGCGCCGCAGGTCGGCAGCGGCCGCATCCACGTGCTCGCCACGCCGGTGATGATCAACCTGATCGAGGCCGCCGCGCTCGCCGCCGTCGAGCACCTGCTTCCGGCCGGCCACCAGAGCCTGGGCACGCATCTGGACGTGCGCCACATCGCCGCCACGCCCGTGGGCATGAAGGCGTACGCCAGCGCCGAGCTGGTGAAGATCGAGGGGCGCACGCTCGGCTTCCGGGTCGAGGCACGCGACGAGGCCGAGCTGATCGGCGGCGGCGTGCACGAACGCGTGGTCGTCAACGTGGAGCGCTTCGATCTGCGCGTGCAGGGCAAGGTCGGGCTGCGGTAGCGCCGCTTGCGCAATACATATGATATATATATCATCGTGGAATGCGGTTCAAGCACAATCCGGCGAAGGCGGCAGCAAACCTCAAGAAACACGGAGTTTCGTTCGCCGACGCCGAAGGCGTGCTTGAGGATCCGCTCGCGGTCACCGTCGAAGATCCAGACGCCGAAGGCGAACAACGCTGCGTTACCGTCGGACTGGGAAACGCCGGTGGATTACTTGTGGTGGTCTGGACAGAACGCGACGGCGTGTGCCGCCCGATCTCGGCGCGTCGGCCGACGCGAAAGGAGCGGAAGGGATATGAGGGCTGAGTACGATTTTTCCAAAGGCAAGCGTGGCGCGGTCATCCCGCAGAAAGGCAAGACGCGCATTTCCATCTTCATCGACAACTCCGTGCTCGACGAATTTCGGACGCGGGCGGAGAAAGCGGGGACCGGCTACCAAACCATGATGAATGACGCGCTTCGGAAGTACCTTTCCGAAACTGACCAACCGGTAACGGAGCAGAAGCTACGCCAGGTCCTGCGCCAGGAGATGTCCGAATACTTGCGAGGTCTAACCGCCGCGTCCACCCGGACGCGCGCCAAGAGCGGCGCGCGCCGGTGATGCGGATTGTTGGACGGACGAAGACCATGACCGAACGTGAACTGCGAGTGGCCGTAGGGCAGAAACTGGGACGCAGATCAACAGTATGGAAGTTCTTTGTTCACAAGAATGACGCATACATCATGACGCGTATGTTCGGCCGAGACGCCAAGGTCAGCATCCACGAAACGCGCGCCTCGCAATGGTCAGCCACATCCGACTGGGTCCTCGACAAACCTTCCCGAAAAAACACTGACCGTCATATCGCAAAGTGGATCTCACCTGTCCCTGTGCTGAACACCGCGGCGCACGTATTCCGTGTGCTGATTCCCGAATCAGAGTTGAGGACAGTAGCGGAGACGGAAAACAGGAAACCTATATGCTGGGTACCACCGCCACCCGCGGGCGCGACGTTCGCGTTCGAATGTTTCATCACTCCGCCAACGACCGTCGCGCCCATCCCTAACCAGGCCCCCTACCTTCACATAAAGTCGTTGCCCTTAATTGATGGCCGGTGGTTCGTAGTTCTCCTCACGCAAGTCACCATCGCTGCGGAGGGGCTTGAGCAGGCCCGACGTGAGGTACTTGATACGGCCCTTGCCGCCGGTCTGGAACCTGGCACGAAGCATCGCGCTGCCCTGTTCTTCCAAGGAAACGGTACGACACCTGGGTTGGTCGAAATCGCGTTCCCGGAGTACGCGCCCGTCCAACCGTCGCTTGTACCCGACCCCTGAAAAGCGCGGCGGGTGAAGCGCAGGGCGTTGGGCGTAGAGGAGACATCGATGGTAACCAGCACCGGATCGCTGATAGCTGGGTCCGCGACCATATCCATCGGCTCCGAATCCCTCGGTCTTCTTTCGCGAGCGCGCGGACTACTTCGCGGAGTGAATGCACTTGCAACCACTTCTGATGACAATACAACTGCTTGTCATTTTCTAGCCGCATGGACTCTGGAATTGCTTCTGAAGTCCTACCTTTCTCATACCGGATTGACAAAGGCACAGCTCAGGCCAATTCGACACAATCTCGAAGCGCTTTGGGAGAAGGCGTCGTCCCTTGGCTTGTCGGTTGTGAATATTCCGCCGCGATGGTGTCAAATGCTTAACGGTATACACGATGTCCCCTATCATTCTCGCTACCCCACCAAGGCGGCCGCGTACATCGGCCCGGGCCTTCGGACACTCAATACTAAGTTGGAGGCAGTTTTCAGAGCAGTCGAGAAAGTTGTGCAGCCCGGCTAGCATGCAATCTGCGCCCAACCCATCGTTACGGGGGACCGCCGGCAAGCTGCGCTTGCCAGGGTCCGCCGCCCAGCGGGCTCCGGCAGTCCCTGAGATCAAACGTTGGGCAGCCAAAGGAGGCTTCAGTGCGTGACCCGCACGTTCAGACGATGCACTATGAGGTCAGCTCTGGTGAATCGATCTCATACCGCAATCCGGAGCCCCTCTCATTCTCGAATCACCTTGGTACCTTCGACCTCAGCGATGGCAAGCTTCGAATCGTGCCTACCGAGCACTTTCCGGACGAGGATGATGCTCGCCGAGCCGTCGAGCCGTTCTTGCGAGCGTGGGAAATTGAGGCAGATCTCACTTCCAACATCGGAATGGTTCGCTTCAAGTTTGATCGGACGGAGGTGATAGACCGTAATCCGCCGCCACCAGGCTCGCCACAAGTCATCGAGCTAAAGGGGGCATCAATGGTTCTAGTTGGCGGTAGTGTTTCAGTTCATGTGACGTGCAGCAAGTATCCACAGCCACCCGAGACGTTTCGCGCAACGCCTGAGGTCCAGCACGCCTACCGCCGCTGGCTTGGCTATCGCTCCGGCAAAGAACCTCTTCAGTCTATGGCGTACTTCGTGTTGACACTTCTTGAGTCCGCGGCAGGCGGTCGGAAGAGCGCTGCGCGTTCATTCCAGATTGATGTGCCAGTACTCGGAACGATTGGGAGACTAAGCTCGACGAAGGGTGACGAAAGCACTGCGCGAAAGGCCGGTCCGGGTAATCAGTTCCAGGAGCTATCTGGCTCCGAAAAGCAATGGCTTGAAGAGGCTATGCGTCGGGTAATACATCGACTGGGTGAGCACGCCTCGGGTGCTCCACTGGTCCTGATTTCCTTACGCGATCTGCCTAGCCTATGAATGCGTGGCTGCCCAACAGCCGCATGCACCTGACCGTCGTAAGCGAGCTTTTGGTTCCATCGGGCCACTGGCCCGATGCGGCAGGTGACGCGGAGTGTTTGCCCCATACCTCGCTACCCGTTCCAGAAATACGGCATGGTGCAAGGGCACGTGAAGCACCTGAGCCCGGACTCGAGCGAACTGCCGCAGGCGCAGAACTTGGAGAAGAAGAAGGCGGACCAGGAGCATGTGCCGCCGCCGACTGGCTTTCGTGCGCTCGTTGCGCTCGATCAGCCTTACCCGGAATTCGACGGAACCCAATATCCGGTGACCCCGGGCATGCAGCTTACCGCCGAGATCCACCTCGGAACGCGCACGGTGCTCGAATACCTGCTCTCGCCGGTCCAACGGCTGGCGCACGAAGCCGGAAGGGAAAAGTAGTTTCGCACGGGCCGCGCCCAAAAAAGAAGAGGCCTGGAACAGATTCGTTGCCGGGCCAAGTCACAACCGAGGAGGAGTACTACGGCGCTTACGATAGGCTCGCGGCGGCAGGCAGTCTGTGAACAAATGCTCCATTCCCGGCCCAACAGCGGTATCTCCGTGACAAATTGCCCGCAATTCGTTCGTTCCCAGGCCAGCGGGATCCTCGGGAAGGGCCGGATTCCTCCGCAATAAACAGGCGATATCGCCGGTGCTGTCGCGTGGTAGTGATAGTCATGTTCCGCGGTGGGAGCGGCGGGGCGGGAAGCACGCCGTTTCTTCCGCTTCACTTATCGCACAAGAAAGCCCGCGCGAGGCGGGCTTGAATGCACTGGTCTATAGGGCACTTCGGTTCTTGTCTGTTGACCCGGGGCGAATACCTTGGCCGATTTCGTGTCCTATTTCTTATTGACCCGGCCCGGGGCATAGGCCTTCGCGGATTTCGCGCCCGTCTCTTTCTTGACCTGGCCAGGGGCGTACGCCTTCGCGGTTTTCGCTCCTTGCGCATTCTTGACCTGGCCCGGGGCGGAACTCTTGGCGCCCTGCGCGATGGCGTTAAAGGTGAACGCCGAAAGCATAATCAGTGTGAATACCAACAGGGACTTTCTCATAATGGCCATCTCCTATAGAGGGATAAACGTTGGAACAAAACGGCCCGCACGATGCTGACGACGCATGGCAGCCATGCCACCTGTTCACGGCCTCGGCGACCAGCCGCAAAAGGCAGGAAATTCAATCCTGCGCATTTCGCGCGTCTGGCCGCTGGTGACGGTCTGGCGCTGATTCGGCGCGGCCGCGCATTGCGCTCAAGAGCATGTTGCGCCAGCGTTCGGCCGATTGCAATGCCGGTTACATCGGGTTACATCGAAATGGCGGGAAATCCCACAACGAAAACGGGGAGCCGCGGCTCCCCGTTTCGGTGGCGCCCGCTATCCGCCGGGGCGCATTCCCGTTGCCGCTCCACCCATCATTGCGCCGCCGCCGATGACCCCGCCGATGGCGCCGATGATCGCGAAAAGCACGATGGCGCAGATAATCACCACCACGGTATAGCCCATTGCCTTATCCGGGGGGGATTTCATCAGAACGGGCAGGCCGACATAGAGCAGATAGAGGGTGTACAAACCGAGGATCGCAAGAATCCCGAGGCCGGGGATGATATGGAAAATACCCGCTAGCCACGCCGCAGTGGCCGAAAAGACCGCTACCTTGAAGGCCTGGATGAAGTTCTTCTCGCCGCCGAAATTCGGCGCCAGCGCATCGATGATCAGGGCCAGAACATAGATGCTGCCGAGTCCCAGCAGATACTGCACGATCATTCCCGCGATGCCCGGGACGATCGGCACGCGATACGAGACACCCAGAAAACCATACCCGATGATGGATCCACCGATAAAAGTCGCGATGACGGGGATCGCCGCCAGAATCATGGCGTAGTTGAGATACAAGTCCTTGACGGTGGCGGTTTCACCTGCGATGACTTGCCATTCGTCCTTCGGTTTCAGGAGAATGTTTTTCGCGCGATCCACGAGATTCATGTTGAGCTCCCCTTGCTGACAAAAGATAGGAAATTCAATCCTGCGCTTTTCGCGCGTCTCGCCGCCGGCGACGGTTTGGCGCTGATGCGGCGCTGCCGCGCATTGCGCTGAGCGCATGTTGCACCTGCGCTCGGCCGATTGCAATGCCGGTTATGCCAAGATGGCGCGAATTCTGAGAGGCGCGAGGCCATCGCATGGTGTGAGCGGGATGACGGCGTTCCGCGGCCAGTGGGGCGCTTGCGCAGGCGGGCCTCGCTCGGCGGGCTCGATCGCCCAGCGCCCCAGGTGCTCCAGGTTGCGCCGCACCACCCCCGGATCGTCGATCAGGGCAATGACGCGCATCGGCCCGCTTTCTTGCACTTCGGCACCTGGGGCATGCCGCCAGCCGAGAATGGAAATCTGAACCCGGCCCCAGTTAGGTGGCCGGAAGCCGCCTTTACTTCGCGCCGGAGACCTCGATCTCCACGCGGCGATCAGGCTGCAAGCAGGCCTTCAGTTCCTTGGTTGCTTTGTCGCCTTTGCATTCACCGGGCTTCGTCACGGGATGCGTCTCGCCTTTTCCGGTGGCAACGATCTTGGCGGCCGGGATTCCTAATTCCACCAAATAAGCCTTGACCGCTTCGGCGCGGCGCATCGAAAGCCTCATGTTGTATGCGGCTGAACCGAATCGGTCGGTGTGTCCCGTTACCGTGACCATGGCTATGTTAATGACGTCAAACTTCGCGCGCTTCAGGTCCGCTGCAAGCTTGTCGAGTTGCCTTCTGCCTTCAGGCTTCACAATCGCCCGGTCGAAATCGAAAAGCGCGTCTGCGGAGAGCGTAAATCTTTTCGGTGCCGGCACCGGTTTCACGACGGGCGGAGGGGGAGGCGGGTACGCGGCCCCGGCAGGCGCGGGCGCGGCGACCGCGTAGTACGCCGGTTCGCTGTGGTACACGGGGCGGTCGTAGACCACGAACGGCGGCTGGATGTAAACCGGAGGTCCGACGACGACCTGGCGCACCCCGGGTCGCCGATCGAACACGGGGCGGTCGTAGACCACGAACGGCGGCTGCATGTAGACCGGGGGTGCGACGACGACTTGGCGCGCCCCGGGTCGCCGGACGAACACGCGCGGTTCGACGAACACCGGCCGTCTGACACGGGTGTCGCGCGCCGCCGGGCGAAATTGGCGCTGCTGTACCACCGCCGACTGCGGGTGGCGATCGCGGAAACTGCGGGCGCCTCGCGGCTCGGGTGACTGGGCAAAAGCGGGCATCGTGGCGGCAAGCATGATGCCGGCCGACAGTATGCAGGCTGTTCTGGTCGCGTTCATGGCATCCTCCGTTCGTTGGGTGCCCTGAAGATTAGAACACCGGCGCGGCCGCAACGGCGGACCTGGAAATGAAACAATGTGTTAAATGGGTAATAGATTTGTTACGTTTGGCTGTCTCGTGAAGGGTGAATAATTGAAGGCCAAGAACCCAGACGTGAAGGAAACAGACATGTCGGAGTTCAGGTCGGCATCGACGACGGGCGCCGGCTAAACGGGCCCCGCCGCGAAGACCGCACCCCAAGCGGTGCTCGCAAGCCCGTCGGCAGCGATGACGATTTGACGGCTCACGAGAGATGGGAAATTCAATCCCGGTTCGATGAGCCGAGGCGCCGCTATTTGCACTCTTCCAGGGCGCCCTGGCACTTCTTCAGGCACGCGTTGTAAGGCGCCGTCTCGGTTTCCGTCGTTCGGCATTTCCTGCTGCACGACTCGAAGACCTGCTTGCACGAAGGTGCTTCGCCGCCGCCAAGGAACATCTCCTGGTAGATGAAATAGCCTGCGATGGCGGCGATTACGACGATGATCAGAGTGCGCACTGAGTTCTCCTTTCTTGATGTATTTCCGAGTTCGACCTGTGCAAGAAAAGCCGCTGCCAGTCGGCTCCGAGCGTCTGACCCGGCCAGGTTCACTAGCCGGTTTTGTTACCGCACTCAGGACAAAACTTCGCGCCCGCCTCGAACTTCGTGCCGCAGCGCGAGCATTCGTTTTTCGGGCGCAGCGGTTTGCCGCAATCGGGACAGAATTTCGCGCCCTGCGTGCGCGCGCCGCAGGATGGGCACAGCGCCGCGGCCTCGCTCGTGACATCGAGGTCCTTGGTCAGATCCTGGGCGTGCACCTTCTGCTTCATCTGCTCGACCGTGGATTGCACCTGCGCGGACGCGAGCTCGGTCTCGATATCGGGCGCGCATTCGTAACACAGGGAGCGCTTGTCGTTCCAGCACGTTGCCTTGCACACCCAATGCGTGCATTTCGGGCATTGGCGGAAGCTCGGTTTCGTTTCTTCCACCGCTTCGCGGAAGGCCTTGTCGTGGGCCGGCCCGCGCACCATGCGCTCGATCTCGTAGGCGCTCGAACTCGCCTGGCCCAGGATGCCGCCGAAGAGCCCGCCCGCCGCCCGCAGCGCGCTGCCGGCAAAGCCAGCCACCGACGGCTTGAATTCGGTCATGAATCCGTTATGGCAACGGTCGCAGAAAAACTCGAACTGGTTGCCTTTGTCGGTGGAATGGTCGGTATGATTTCGGGTGAACTGAATCAGGGCCATGAGTTCTCCGAACTGGCAAGGGTTCTGCACATTCTAGCGGCTGCAGTGCGATCGCGTCCAGGCTGCCTCATTATTGACACAACAAAGGTTACTTTCACGCATTTCGGTGATCCAAGCACTCACGCCGTTTTCCCATCTTCGGAGGCCGGCTTCACGATCGGGACACTTTCTTGAAATCGGGTTTCAGATTTGCAGGACGAATCGCCGGATTCGGCCGGAATAGGACTGGGCATAGTTGCAATGCGACATTTCGCTTTACGACCCAGCAAGCTCGTCCGGGAAGGAGGCGATGAGCCAAGGTGACGTATCTGGAACGAACATAACAGCGCTTACGCGCCGTCCGCGACAAGCTCAAATACCTGATTGCAGCGCGCCGGCGGGCCGTCCTGACTTTGGGTTCGGATTGATTGTCCTCCCTCCTCGTGCGCCTTCAGTTCGTCGCCTTGGTCCAATGTGCATTGTTGACCTTAAGTGAATCCTTTTCTCGCGCGAATCGAGAAAAATCCGAAGCCGGCAAAGGTTTGGCTACAAGATAACCCTGTATCTCATCGCACCCGCCCGACCGCAGAACCTCCTGACTGAGCGCACGCTGACTTCCCCAATATGGTCTTGTACATTGTTGTTATAGGGCCAGCGACGACAGTAGAGCAGAGACGAGCCGCATGGTCGGTCCCCCTCTGGAAGGATGCAGCCAGCGTATTCCGATACTTGGATGGGTGCTTGTGACCCAGATCAAGCCCTAAACAGCACGGAGGACTGATGCAGGTGCATCATGGACGCCTCGGGTCACTAACGAGGTCCACGAATAGTGCCGCACATTAAGAAACCAAAGCCGTTGGCGGTCTGTGACGTCTGCGGCGCGTTTACCGGTGAGCACATGGACGTCAACCACCGGTGTACCAGATCGCTCTACGGCAGGCGATGTTCGGGCACATTCAAGAGCAATCTTGGCCAGGTATGGGAAGAATGCCAAGGCTGCTATGCAACAGGGAAAGTCGGGTCCGAGACCTGCGTCGAGTGCTCCGGTTGGGGCTGGCATCTGGTCGGCTGAGATAAAGCGTTCCTGGGCCGTGCGGCGCTAAGACCATTTCTGCGGTTAGATTGACACGGTTTTTCGTCAGTGCCCGGTCCTGACCGTTTGCTGCTCGTCAGCATTGCATCGAAATCAACGGCTGCTTTCGGGAAACGCGAACCTCCGTTACCGACCCAATCTGCCGTTTAGGTCCGCCGAAAGCAGTCACTCAACGTTGGCATCTGAGGATCAATTCGTCGCACCAAGCGCGAATCCCTGGTGGCGGTGTTCCAGCGTAAGGCGAGGTTGTAGGAAACGCCTTGCACCATCACGTCGTCGAGACGAAACGTGTTGGCGTCGACAATCGTCGCGCTTGCTCCCCGCAGGCTGACCTCGGCCGCATTGGCAATGAAGCCGCTCGGTAACCTCACCACGTTGAGTGTCGCCGCCGCATCCGCGACGATCCCGGCGTTGTACACCGCACGCGTAAGGAAGGTGTGACTCCCCGCGCTCAGCAATCCGAAGTTGTAGGCCATCGAGAAACCGGAGTTCGTCGATTCCGGACAGGTCGGATAGGCCGACGTTGTATCGACCCACACCGGCCAGTGAGTTTTCTCCAAGCGGTCGTTCAACCCCTAACCTCATCCACGTGCTCGGGCGCGACAACAACAGCGCATTACGAGCCGCCGTCGTTCAAATGTATGAGATGCTCGGTGATCCCAGTTGTAGGAGAGGCGGGAGGGAACCTGCCTCGCGCTGGCGGCCGGAATAGATTGTCAAGTAATTAACCAGAAATATCGCTCAATTTACGCCAGATCGAGGGTCTTTCAAGGGGAGGAGGACATCATGAGGCCGATTGTGCGCGGATCGTGAGACCTTCAGACACTCGTTTGCAACCGGCCAGCCACCGGATCAAAGTTTGCGTCCGGATTGATTGTCTTATCCCTTTGTTACGTATGAATGCCGATCCGGTAACCCGCGATCCGTGACAGGATTCCGGCCACGAGCACCGAACCCGCCAGCACGGATCCCACCACCGCCGCCCGTTCGTACTCCTTCGACTCCAGAAGATAATCGAGCATGAGGACCGAGAGTGGCCGTGAATTCGCCCCGGAGAGCAAGACCACGGTGCTCGTATCGCGTGTGCTCACCACCAGCACGACCAAGGCCACGACGAATACGGTCCGTACGACCAGAGGCAGGAGAATGTGAGCCATGCTCGCGAGACGGGAAGCCCCTGCCATGGAAGCCGCCTCTTCCAGCTCTTTGCTCAACTGGGTTATCGCGGTCTTTAACATGTGGGTAGCCATGGGGAGTTCCTTCACCGAGAGAGCCAGTATCAGCAAAGGCAAAGTTCCGAACCAAGGCGCGGTCACGGGATTGCCCAGGAACATCCACAACAGGCCCAGACCGAGGAGAATTCCAGGAAGTCCCCACGGGATCCACACCAGGGCCTCCAACACCCAGTGACCGCCAAATTGCGTTCGGGTAATCACGTAGGCAACCACACCCGCCAGGATTACTGTGCACAGGACCGTTCCCGATCCCAGGACAATCGTGTTCCGAAACGAGCTCAAGAAAGCGTGATCCGCGAGCACGGACTTCCAGTGAGTGAGCGTCCAGGAGCCCTCGGCGCCGACAAACCCGAAGATCTGCATGAAAGAAGCCGTGATCAGGGAAATCATCGGCACGATGGTCAGCGCGATTGCCAGGAGCAGGACCAGCGCAAAGCAGGGCCATCGCCACGCCCCGAGCGAAATCCGATCGGCGCGAAAGCCACGTCCCGACACCGTCGAATATTCCTTGGATCCAAGGTAGACGATTTGCCATATCACCAGCAGCGCTAGGATTGCCAGGAAGGTCGTTCCAAGAGCCATGGCCGGAGGGTAATCAGGCGGTACCCACCGCACCAAGTCATAAATGAGCGTGGAATACACGTAGAGGTTGGCAGGCAACCCGAGCAGCAATTCGACTTCAAAAGCCTCCATGTTGCGAATCACGGACAGAGTTAGAACCGTGAGCAGCGTCGGCATCAGCACCGGCAACGTGATCCTCCAGATTGCCTGAAACGTATTGCACCCGGACATCAGCGCAGCTTCCTCAATCGCGGCGTCGATATTGCGGAACGCAGGCGTCAATAGCATGACCTTCACGGCCACGGTATAGAGCGACAGGTGGACCCAGACAATTCCCCAGAACGAGTAAATATTGAATGGAGCCGTTTGCAGCGGCAGCAGCCAGAGCAAGAATTGATTGACCAGTCCCGACTGCGGGTCCAGGAGCAAGATCCACCCGAGCGTCACCGGGAGCGCGGGCAGGAAGAAAGGAATCCAGAACAGCAGTTCGAAAACATCACGGCCCGGCAAGTCGCTCCGCGCCAACAGCCAGGCGAGGGCCACGCCAAGAACCATGGAAATGACCTGTTGCGCGGCTACGAGGGAAAAGGTGGTGGCAAAGGCTGTGTAGATAATCGGCTTGCTTAATGCGGTCCAGCCGTCCATGCTCCAGACCAAACCCCCGCCTGGCGTCCCGGCACGGACGCTGTGCAGGATCACCATCGCCACTGGCCAAAGCGTGACCAACCCCAGCAGCCCGACCATCAACCAACCGAACACTTGAGGCCGGCAAACTTGCGCGAAACGGCGAGGTATGGCGATCGTCCGGAACAAACCTATTTCCCTTCACGCTACTGCGTGCGCACCTTTGCATGCTTCCAAGCGGCTGGTTCTCCGGGCGAAACGGGGGATTCATCA
>Ga0209343_10004208_pt1 | contig 17821 bp, 9 predicted proteins | sample RifCSPlowO2_02_FD_184026 | JGI IMG/M metagenome (GOLD analysis project Ga0209343, IMG submission 184026) | Groundwater microbial communities from Rifle, Colorado - Rifle CSP2_plank lowO2_0.2 (SPAdes) (version 2) | ecosystem: Environmental > Aquatic > Deep subsurface > Groundwater | place: Rifle... | reverse complement strand
GACCGTCTTCTCGTCGAAGCGGCGGATCTTCACCATCGTCGTGTACAGGCTCTCGAGCGCCTCGACCTGGAGTTTCATGGTTTCCCCCGGGGAGGATCGGGACGATGCGCGGGTCCGGCTGCTCTTCGCCATGGCGATCGGGCTCCTGGCCGGCGCCGTCGCCGGCGCCGGCCCGGGACGCGGCGTGGCCACTATACCGCAACGAGAAGTTCGGCTTCTCGTTGCGGTACCCGCCGGCCTTCGTCGTTGGCGCCTACCGGGACCAGCTGCCGGCCGATCTCAAGGCCCCCGCCGCGTCTTTGTGCGGCGACGGCTGGATGCGTGTCGGCCATCACGCTCGGCCCTGCGATCCACTCAGGACCAGTCTGTTGCCGGGGAACTACACGGTCGAGTTCGGGCTTGGTACCGCTCGATACCCGATTTGTCTGGCCCAACCGGATCCAGATTACCTTCGGTGGTGGCCCATGCAGGACGGTGAGCCGATGAAAGTCCTCGTCCTTGACACGGTCCAGGCGCGGGCGCCAAGCCGACATCGCCGACATGGACGGAACCGGGGTACAAATCAGCAAGCGCCACGACAAGACGCGCCGCCAGATTCTCGTCGAACAGCAGCTTGAGTGGCTGCTCAGGCAGCCGGGATACTCACAACCCGACGCTCGCGCTCAGCGGCGAATGCCAGGCAGGCGCGGATGTCATCGCGGGTGAGCTGCGGGAAGTCCGCGAGGATCTCGTCCTCGCGCATCCCGGACGCGAGGTAGGATAGGACGTCTCCGACCGTGATGCGCGTGCCCCGCACGCACGGCTTCCCGAACCGAATCTCCGGGTCGATGACGATCCGGTCCCGGTAGTCCATGCCGCAGATGATAGGCCGACCGTCCTGGCGAAGGCAAGGAGCGAATGGTGCTACGACTTGTCCGCCGAACGCTCACATTGACCAGCCGCGGCGAGCGAATGCGAGCCAGCGGTCCGGTCGAACGTGCTGGTCGGGCAGCGGCCGTGGTCGCACCGAAGGGCAGCTCATGCTGACCGCCCAAGTCTGCCGTTGATGCTACGCCCAGCTGTGGAAATCGTCTGGCGACCTCAGGCTGACGAGGCGGCGCGCCGGGCCACCTGACGAAGCCGCGGCCGACCCTTCTTGGGACCGAGGCGGGGCCGACATTATTGATAGAGGTGGAAACGAGCTCGAAAAAAGCGTCGCAAAGCTGAAGAGGATTTCGAACTCGGCATGTGACGGAAGAAATCTGATGGCCGCCTTGGAATCACTATGTGCACGTTGCGAACGCAACGCACGTGACGGGACGGACCGACAGGTTTACGTGCATCGCCAGGCGCCCCCCTGTTGCCTATCTTCCCGGTTGCTCACCTACCCAAGCACGACCTCATCGATGAGCTTGGCAATGCGTCTCGCGTCTAGCCCGCCCCCCGGATCATCGCGCGTTTCGATAAGCGTGCCTTCCGGGCCGCCGCCATTCTGATAGGGCCGGATGCCGCCTGCGAGGTACTCCGCTCGCTTCCGCTCCCACCGCGCGCGATAACCTGGATCATCGAGCAGCCCGAGGTGCTCCCAGTAGTACGTTACTCCGCTGGCGTGATCGGCGATCGTGAAGTCCGGGTAGCGCACCCGCCCGTCGCCAAGACTCAATGGTTGCTCGTACGCGTAATCAATCCCGCGCGCGTGCAGCTTGTCGGCAATAACCAGCTCTGACTTCGACCGCACGAGGTCTCCGCGCTCGGTGCGGTGGATGAGCCCGTCCTCCAGGAACCGCGTCGCCGTGCCGACGATCACCTCCCGCGGTAGCGGATCTGCAAAAAGGTTCGTCATGCGTCGGGCGATCTCCGAGTGTTCCTCGCCGGAGAACCGGCGGAAGTCGGCGACAGGCCCTTGGTGAAGCACCACGAGGCGGTCCCGGTGCCGCGTGAGCGCGGTGTAGAGAAGCTCGCGTGACAGGAGCCAGCAGGGATTGGGCAAGACGAGAAAGGTGACCCCGAACTCGCTCCCCTGGGTCTTGTGGACGGTCAGCGCGTAGGCGAGCTCGAGCGGATTCCTGGCCTCGTCGCCGAACTCGCTCTTCCAGAAGCCGTACTTGTGGCCGAGCTGGCTCGCGAACTCGACCTCCAGCTTCGAGGGCAATCCCTTGAGCTTGGACTTCTGCCCCTTGTACTGGCCGACCACGATACCCAGGTCTCCATTGGCGATGTACGCCTCGCCGTCGACTGCCGGCCAAACATCGCGCCGCTTCTGGTTGACGATGTTGATGACCTTGTCGCCGTAGAGGATCGACTGCGGACCAAAGGGCCTGGGGATCTTCCGCCCCCAACCCTCGGCGGTCGCCATTTCCCGCCATCGGCGGCGAAACCGTTCCTGGATCGCGCGGTTGAGGGCGTCGACGCCGTCGAGCCCGCCGCGGACGGGCGAGAGCATCTGCCAGGCCTCCGCCCTCGACGCCGCGCCCGGGTTGTCGCCGTAACGGTTCGAGAAGAAGGCGCGGTCGAGATCCTTGAAGCGCGAACCGCCAAGCGACACCTCGAAGCCGACCTCGTCGTCCGGCCCTGCGAGTTCGAGAGCCGAGACCAACTCGCCAACGATCTTCGCCTGCAGATCCTGCGGATCATTCCATTGCAGGAGGCGCAGCCGGTCGCCGCCTCCGGCCGCCAGCCGGTCCCAGACCTCGTCCGCGCCGGGGTCGAGCGGGCGACCACTGTAGTGCGACGCGAGCAGCACGTCCTCGCCACCGGCGGCCGTCTGCCGCCGCGGGATTGTTAGCTCCGCGTAGCTCGGCCCGCAGCGCGGGAACACGGCCTCGATGCCCGCTGGACTCAGTTCGTTCACGATGTCCACGAATGGGCGGCCCGCCCCAATCGGCGGGAGCTGGCGCGGGTCGCCGACGAGTACGAATCGCTCGACGTTCGTGCACGCGTCGAACAGCGCTGCGAGTTGGTCCTCGGTGAGCATCGAGGACTCGTCGACGATCACGGTCCTGAAGTCCCCGCAACGTGGCGCGCTCCGATCAGGGAAGTAGGTGCCCGTCTCCCCGTCGTACCTGCGGTAGCCGTTGAGGAACTGCGCTAGCGTCCGCCCGGCGCCGCGCTGCCCGGTCTGCTCTTCCAGGCGCACGCGGGCCTTGCCTGTAGGCGCGAGCAGGAGGATGCCCTTGGCCCCCACGTCTGGAAGAGCGCACAGCATCCCCAGGAGCGTCGTCTTGCCGGTGCCGGCCGGACCGATCAGCACGGAAAGCCGCGACCGGAAGAGCTGCTCTAGCGCGGCGGCTTTCTCGGTGCGCGCCCGCTCTTCGAGCCCCTTCTCCTCGGCATCGCTCGTCGGCACCGCTCCGATGCCCTGATCCACCAGCGCCCGCCAGTCGTGCGCCGCCGTGTGGGGCTTGCCCTTCCTCCGTCCGCGCACTTCGCGCCGGATGATCTCGCGACACTCCACAAGCCGGTCGATCTGGTAGGCCGCTTCGCCGGCCCGCGTGGCGACGCGCGCAACCACGGGCGCGAAGCTGTCCTCGCTCGCGTCGAGCACGTTCTCGCCCAGCGGACACGGCGGCTGAAGCGCCCGCTCACGCGCGCGCCGGATGACCCACCCGCGCGGCAACACCGTGTGGCCCTGCGCCGCGGCCTCCTCCAGCAGGTCGGCGACCAGCGCCCGGACCCGCCGGGGATCCGCCGGGTCGTCGATGCAGCTGGGCTCCAGCACCGGGAACTTCCGCCGGACCGCCTCGTCCGGGAAGAGGCCGCGGTCGACCGCACCGAAGGCGATCGGATCGAGGCTGCGCCGGTCCTGCTCGAACAGCCGGTAAGGGTTTGCGAGCAGTTGGGCATCGCTCGCGTCGATCCCAGCATCGACTTTCTCGGTCGCGTCGTAGAATCGCAGCGCCTGATCCTCGCTAATCGCACAGCGGCTCAAGAGCTCGACCAGAGCTCGGCGCTCACCGGCCAGGCGCTTCCAGCCCTTCCGCAGGCTCGGCGACAGCAGCTCTGCCATCGGGCCATCGAGCCGCGCGGGGTCTTCCATCACCGCGTCCACCAACTCCCACGGATTGCCGCCGCCCCCCGTCCGCTCGCGCTCCAGCTCGATTTCGTATGCCAATAGGCTCCCATGCTGGAAGCCCCATTCGTAGCCGAACGCCGAGAGCGCTGACCCGAGGCCCGGGAACGCGCCCCGCGCCTGCCAAAGACGATTGAGCTGCGCGTCGATCCACCGGAGCGCCGCGTCCCACGGCCCTTCGATCCGCCCGCGGATGCGATGCAGCGCCGCGGCGCAGGCGACGAGCGAGGCGACGGCGCCGTCGTGCGTTAGCAGCTCCGAGCCATAGGAGTAGGCATCGAAGTGCTCGTCCGGCGCGAAGGCGACGAACTCCTCGGGGTCGATCCCCTCTCCCTTTGCCGCCAGCGCGAGCGCCTCCTGGTACGGAAACAGGAAGCCGTCGACGAAGCCCGGCCGGATCGAGTGCCCGACGTTGCGCTCCCACAGCACGCAGCGCCGCGGCGGCTTGGCCACGTTGTAGGCGTACTCGGTTTCCTGTCCGACGGAGATCACCCGGCCCACGCCGACGATCACGCGGCGCGACTGATCGGAGAGAGGCGTGCGCTTGGCGTAGAGGAAGCAGAGCGACTCTTCGGGGCGCAGCGCCCCGAAGAAGGTGTCGAGCAGCGCGAGCTGGTTGTCGCGCTCCTGCACCCACGCCGTGTCGAACTTGAGGTCGGGCTCGCGGTCCGACGTCCAGCCGAGCTTCAACCGCTCCGCGAGGCCGGGCTCGCTCTTCTTCGGATCGCCTTCGACCTGCCCGCGGAGCATCCAGCGGAAGGGCACACAGGCGGCCGAGTACGGTGGCTGCACAAAGCGCGTGGGCGCGAAGTGCCCGTGCGTCTCGGCGCTGCTCTCCGCGTAGGGGTGCCGCATGGTCCGCGTCAGCTCGAACGGCGCCATGAAGGACACTCGCTCGCCCGCGCAGGGCGGCAGATCCCCGGCACTCAGCTCATCGAGCCGCTGGCCGGCGCAGCGCGCCTCGACCTCGTCGCGCTTACCCTCACCGATGCGCGGCAGGATCAGGCAGCTCGTGTTCTCCAGCGGGCGCGCGCAGACCGATCCGGCCCAGCCGCTGTCGTGCCAGGGCACGCGGATCGTGATGTGGTGCGTCGGCAGCCGGCGGGCACCGGGCGCCAGCGACTTCATCGCTTCCCCTTGCCCTTACCCGAACCGTACTCCCCAGGCGGCTCCGCGGCCTTGAGGACGCGCCCCGTGGGTGCCTCCGAGGCGCCTGTACCTTTGAAACGCTCCCGGCCAGCCGTGAGCCTCGATGACATCGTCGATCTCGCGCATGAGGCGGATGGTCTCGTGCAGGGCGATGACGATGCGGTGGTAGTGAGCGATGTCCTCGGCGGTGAGGGTGCGGTCCTTGAGCCACTTCTCGCAGACCTGGTAGCCGCCGATGTGGAAGTTCCAGACCCCCTCGTGCGCGCCCCGGAAGCCGACACTGCCGGTGACCTCGGCGTCGGCCGCGGCCTTGTTCGGCTTGACGGCGTCGATCCAGACCGTGTCGTCGGACCAGCCCACCTTGCCGACGATGGACTTCTCGGGCCGTTGAACGAGACGGTGACGGGGAGGCGCTGCCCCTTCGCGCCCTCGTAGCGCCACGCCCTGGCGGCCTGCAACGCCGAGCCGACCGTCGTTGGGCGCCACGATGGCCTGTCGCCGTACCGCGAAACCCGCGAGTTCGTTCGCAGGATCCTTGCCCGGTTTTGTCCGCAGGCTTGAAGGGAACACGCGTGCGACAACACGCGAGCGGGAAACATCACCGTGGGGGCTTGACCCCGCCTTTGCGGCGAATGCCAAACCCCACCCGGAAGATGTCGGGCATGTTGAGGCGGCCATCCTTGGTCCGATAGAGCACTGCGAGCTCGACCAGGTCGTCGATGAGCGCCTCGGCGCTGCCCTTGCGAAACGGGTCGTTGGTGAACCGACGCGGCGGGAGCTTGGCGCCCGACGCCTGTTTCATTTGCCCCAGAGAGTCAGCGGACCATCGGCTCGAGACCTCGTCGGTGGTCATCGGGACCACAGCACCGCGTGCAGCCTCGAGCAGCGGCTTAACCCACGGGTAGTCCTCGCCGATCTCGTCAACCCGCACTTGCGACGCCTTGATGACCCCCTGCTGGATCGCCGTGTAGTGCAGTGCGAGACCGTGGTCGGGCCAACGCTCGGCGGTGTACTCGGCGGCCCTCTTGAAGGCGAGCAGGTAGCTGCGTGGGCTGATCCTTCCCTTCGCGTCGGCGAGGTGCAGAGGAACCCACGAGTACGTGTAGCCCCGCTTCGGCCCGCCGCCCATGCTGCGATCAGCGATGGCCTCGACGATCGGCCTCTGGACCTCCTCGCGCGAGATCTGTGGCGGCGGTAGGTGAACAGATTCCCTCTCGCGCCACTCAGCACCGGATACCCGGCTGGTCGCCTCACGAAACTGTGGGCCGAAGTCACGCGCATTGCCGAGGTGCGTGAAAATCAGACCATAGAGGTCGGTGCTGCTCCACGCGAGGTCCACCTTGGCGTGCCGCAGCTTGGAGGAGTCCGGGAAACGCCACACTTCGTCATCCTCTTCGAGGTCGGGCCGGACGAAGAACTTCGTACGAATCGACCGCCGGCTGCGCAGCCGCAGGCCGAGCTTGAGCGCCCCGCTGGTCAGCCGGCGCACCTTCTCCCAGTCGGTGGCGAGCCGGTCGAAGGCGTCGAAGAGCACGAGGAGCACGCGGCCATCAGCCGCGAGCTGAGCGTCGCACTCTGTGAGCAGGGCGTTGGCCTTATCAAGATGGCCGTTGAACCACTGGACAGCCCTCCTCCAGTCACCATCGGGGAACGGCACCGGACGCCGGACGGCTCGCAGTACATGACACAGCACCACTGTCTGCCAGATCTCGACCGGGTCGATCTTCTGGTCGACCAGGTCGCCGAGCGTCTCCGGCCTGGGGAACTCAGCCTCGGTGTCGTCGAGCCCAAAACCCACCCGCGCCGTGACTCGCGCGAGGGACGAGCCCTCGAGCTGCTCGGAGACGAACTCCCGGTGCTTGTCGTCGGCCAGCACCGCAGTCCACCAGCTCTTACCGGCGCCGCGCATGCCAACCACCACGCTGGCGTCCAGGTGGAGCGCCTTGACGTGCTGGACGGGCACGTAGACCCGCGCCAGCCCGGGAGGGGTGAGGTTTTCCTGCGCCGCGAGCTCGGGGAGCTGAGCAAGGGCTTGTCGGGCCGTGTGCGCATCGAAGGCGACCGTCATCGCGTCCTCACTGTGCCTGCGCCCGGCCCGCCGTCGCCCTCGGGCAGCAGCCGAGCCGTGGCAGCGGCCAGAAACGCGCCGAACGCCGCCTCGACGACGGGCCACGGCGGCCGCTGCGCACTGTCGGCCAGCGCGACGCCACGTAGGCCCCCGTCGAAGTACATCGGCAGCGGGTAGTGGGGCGCGTTGAAATCATCGCGAGCGAAGATCTGCACGGACGGGCCGTCGCCGGGCGTCTTCGATTCATCGTCGTACAGCGCCGACCACGCTTCGTAGGACTCCTCCACCCAGCTCGCCAGGGCGCCCTCGGTCTTGTCAATCTGGGCGGCGACCATCTTCAGGCGCCAGCGGAGGTCTTCGTCCGGCATGCCGTAGTCAACGCCCTTGGACTTCGCCAGGTGCGCGAGCAGCAATCCGTAGGCGTGCCAGCTCTGCGGCTCGTCGCGGGCAAAGAGGAAGACCTCGGCCCCGAGCTGGGTCACCGCAGCAGCGCCGATGTCATGCAATCCGGCGCGCGCATCGAGCAACACGACGTCGGGGGGCTCATCCCGTTCACCGAAAAGACGCACCATCGTGGCAAGCCTTTCAGCGAGTCCCTGCTCCGTGCCGTCCGGCGAAAGGCCAGGAAAGAACACGCGGCCGACTTTGGTAACGTAGTCCCGGGTTCGCCGCCCAAACGCAGGCATGACTTGAACGATCCCGGCCGAGTCCCTGGCCACGGCGCTCCGCGCCAGGCAGTCCTGGAGAAAAACGGAATCGGGCTGGCCAACCAGCGCCTCGACCAGCCAGTCGACGAGGCCGTAGTCCGGCAGTTCGTCGAGCAACAGGCTGCCAAGACCAGGCGCCTCAAGGTCCAGGTCGACCGCCAGCACCTTCTTGCCCTGGCGCGCCAGATGCCAGGCCAAAGCCGTCAAGGCCGTGCTGCGACCCACCCCACCCTTCAGGCTGAACGCCACGGCCAAGGGGAGCGGCGACCTGACGAGTCGCGGCTTGCGCAGCCAATCCTGGTTGGTCAGCAGCCGGTCGACCAGCCACGTGTCCTCGGCGTCCGGCACGGGAACGCGGTCCGGCGAATTGAGGACGTCCTGCTCGTCGATCAGGTCCGACTTGCGAAGCAGGACCATCTGGGGACCCGAGCTGTAAGGTCCGAGCTTCTCGTTCAGGATCTGAGCTAGCGCCTTCCAGTCGGCGCCCTGGAGCGCGTCGTCGGGCAGCACGGCCGTGAGTTGCCCGGCGACGTCCCGAACGAGGGTGATGCTGCTCGTGCGGTTCCCAAGCTGCGCGCGGATCGCCTCAAGAGCGACGTCGAGTGCCTCGTCAAAGCGAACCATCGTCAGGCCTCCCCGCGTGTGCCGCTCAGTCCGACGCTGCCGAGGACCCGCGCCGCCGCCCGGTGATGGCGCCTGAGTGCGTCCTCGGTGACCACGCCGTCTCGTTCGTAGCGCTGATTGGTGGACCAGTCGGCGAAGGGATGCCGCAGGTTCTTGAGCACGGTCATGAGCTTGGGGTAGCGCTTCTGGATGCCCTGCACTTGAGCGAGATCCCAGAGGCGTTCGACATGCTCGCGGTACTTCGATGCCAGGATGCCGCTGTTGGCACATCCCGGCAGGCTCACCAGCGCGCGCTTGATCGCGCACTCGACAGCGAAGCCGTAAAGCTGGTCCGCGTTGGCGATCCGGAGGCTGTCCCGGAGCAGCTCGCCGTCGCGATAGTGCCGCAAGGCGGCGGCGGCATAGACCTCCGACATCACTTCACCGTCCCCTTGGCCAGGCTACGGCCGTGAGTCTGAGGCTTCACCGGCATGATGCCGCCATCTGCTCACGTCTCACCACAGCGATCGCCCCACGACCCTTGAGAGTCATCGCAGGACCTCCACCAGCTCCGCGATCACCTGCACCTGACCCTCTCCCGCGCCGGTGAGCACGATGGGCTGGAAGTCGGGGTTGAGGGGCTTGAGGGTGATCTTGGCGTGACGCCAGGAGTCGCCGGCCTGGGTCTTCTCGCTCTCGTAGCGCTTGACGGTGTAGCGCTCACCGGTCTCGGGGTCGGTGGCGTCGCGGAGCTGGACGAGCACCGTCTTGCCCTGCCGTGTGCCGGCGACGGGCGCCGCGAAGAGGCAGTAGGAGCCGTCCGCGATGGCGGGCTCCATCGACTTGCCGACGACTTGGGCGACGAACATGCCCGGGCGCAGGCGGTGCTTCGTGTCGACGGCGACCCACTCCCAGTTGTCGTCCTCGACGCGCTGCGGGTCGCTGAACGCGCCGGCAGCGGCCTTGAGCGGGACGAGCGGCACGCAGGCGACGTAGCGCTCTTCGTGGCGCGGCTGGACGATGCGCGGCTTGAAGCGCAGGACGGTTGCGGCTTCCTTCTTCGCTTCGGCGGTCTGGAACGCCCCCGGCCAGCCGCCGTGGGCCTCGATGACCTCGTCGATCTCGCGCATGAGGCGGATGGTCTCGGAAAGGGCGATGACGATGCGGTGGTAGTGGGCGATGTCGGCGGCGGTGAGGGTGCGGTCCTTGCGGTCCTTCAGCCACTTCTCGCAGACCTGGTACCCGCCGATGTGGAAGTTCCACACGTCCTCGCGCACGCCCTTGAAGCCGGTGGTCTGCGCCTTGTCCACCCACACGGTCTTCTTCGACCACGAGATTTTTTCGACCTCGGGATTCCGGCCGCCGATGAACTCGGTGACGGGCTGGTGGAGCTTGGGCGATTCCAGTAGATGCAGGGCAACGAGTTCGCCGCCGAGCCGGGCCAGCGCGCGGAACAGATCCAGGTTCCCGGTCAACGGCAGGCGCGGGAAATCAATCTTCAGAAACTCCGAATATCGGCTCCGGTAGCCGGGACTGTGAAACACCGCGTAGGCGTAGTGGAAGATGTCTTCTGGGCCAAATGTTGCCTTTAGGTCGCCGGCACCGTCTTCCACAAAGCGGATGCCCAATGCGACACCAAGCTGGCGCACAATCTTCGACGACACATTGTGTGTTCTCGCCTTCTCGTTCCGTTTGCGCTGGAATAGGGAGTCCTCTGCTGCCGCCGCTGAGTAGAGAGGCATGAAGTAGGTTTGGTCTGCCAGGTAATTGATGTCCGGCGGTGAATTGACTACACAGATGTGGCAAAAATAGTCCACGTTGATCATGCGGGATCGTTTTACAATCAGAGCGACGTTTTGGGTTCTTAGCAGGTGGTCCGACGCCTCCTTACGCGGGTATGCAATCCAGCCCTTTGTCCGGCCCGTGTAGTAAATGAAGCGTGTGTCGAGAGGTCGGTATGCAAACTCGACAATGAGGCGTTTGTCCGGACCGCTCTCTCGTAGATCTTGAATGGCTAGGGCGCCCTTCCAGTCTCGACCGTCCTCCGGTAGCTCAAATTCGCGAAGCAGTCCTGCTGATTTCATCTTCGCAGCCCGTGCGACCTTGTTCCACGAATCCTCCGCACTCCAACCGACGGTAAGCGAGTCGCGTTTGGTTTGGATTCCGCTCCACATGATCGAGAAGACCTCGTTGATGGAAGGGGCGGACAGATACTCGTCCTCGAAAGCCAAATCCTTCTTTACGAAGAAGTAGTTGAGCGGCCTCAATTCGACTCTTTCCCAGTCTGTCGTGTTTGCGCTGTGCCCAACGAGCCATTCGTATTTCCCTACCGCAAGACCGCTCCTCGGTCCAATCAAGTCTTTCGTGTCAACCTGGGTTGCGGGCACTTTAGCTGCCGGCGGCTTCGTGAAGAGTGAAACTGCTACACCTTGGATGATGTCGAATACATTTTCGTCTTGAACGCCGCCTGGTCCCTTTTGCTGCTTCCGACCGTCGCCGTGTAGATCGACGACTCGGAGGTCGCCGAATGTTTCCGCTAGGCAGTACCGCATCTGGCGATGTGTCGCGCCTTCGAGGTGGATGTTGTTGGTAATAAAGCCGAAGACACCCACTTGCGCTTCGCTGAGGCACCACTGAGCGAAGCGGACAAATTTGATGAAGTCGTCGTCGAGGTTGATCTTCCTCTCGTCGAGTCCGCGCTTGTAGTCGTCCAGCAGGCCGAGAATAAACGGGTTTCTGTTAAGCTGGCCGAAGTTGGAATACGGCGGGTTGCCGATGACGACGGTGAAGCGTTTGTTCCGTTTGATTTCGTTCACGGCGGCGGCTTCGTGGGCGAGGGCATCGAAGCCGATGAGCGTGAGTTGTTTCACCCACGGTTCGAGGGCGTTGGTGAGGTAGATGCGGGCGCGTTCCTCGGTGCCAAAGCGGTAGTCGGTCTCGGCGAGCTTGAGGCCGATTTTCATGTGGGCGATGGCGTAAGGGGCCATCATCAGCTCGAAGGCGTGGAGGCGCGGGAGGAGGTGCTTCGGCACGTAGTCGTTCCACGCGGCGAGCTGCTGGGCGTCGGTGAGGCGCTGCTGTTTCCACTTCGCCGCGAGGGTGCGGTGGATGACGTCGATAACTTCGACGAGGAAGGTGGCGGTGCCGGTGGCGGGGTCGAGGATTTGGACGAAGGGTTCGTCCGGAGAGATGGTGCGCTTTTTGCCCGGCTCGTCGGTGAGCGGTGGCAGTTTCAGGCCGGCGTGCTTTTTCACCATCTCGCCCCAGGTGGTGGTATCGGCGAGGCCATCTTCGAGACCGAACTCGGTGCGCAGCAGTTCGTCCACCGAGCGCACGATGTAGGAGACCACCGGCCGCGGTGTGTAGAAGACGCCTCGTCGCTTCTTGGCCTCCTGGTCGAACTCGTTGAGGAAGAGTTCGTAGAAGTGCGTGACTGGGTCTTCCTCCGGCTTGAGGTCGCCGAAGTCGCGGACGACGGCCTCCATTTTGGCGTGGTCGAGCAACTCCACGACCTCGCTCACTCCGAGCTCGTCGAAATCAATGCCCGGGCCGCGGCCCGACTTCCCCTTGCGGCCGCCGACGCGCAGGAAGGTCTCCATCAGCTCCTTGAGGAAGGGGTTCGTTACCGGGAGCTGTGCCGCGAAGCCGTCGGCGGTGTTGGCCTTGGGGTTGGTCACGCGCGCCGAGAGCAGGCCGTAGGCGATGGTCTGGGCATACATGTCCGCGAAGCCGCCGGCGTCGAGGTCGTGGACCAGCGCCTCCTGGAAGGCCTTCATCAACTTCGTGACGGGGCCGTTCTCGGTCTCGATGGCAAGGACGGTGCGGATGCGGTCGCGGATCCTCCGTGCCAGTTTCGCCAACTCCACGGCGAGAGCCTTCGAGGTCTTGACTACCTCGTCAGGTCGTAGGGTGAAGGCCGATCGCCACTTCTCCCGCCATCGGTCGACGTTGGATTCGTCCTCTGGCCACGACAGCTTTGTCGCAAGCTCGGTGGCCACGCCATCGAGATGGAGCGCGGTATCGCGGTCGTTCCACCCGAGCACCTTCAGGATCGGGAGGTCAGCCTTGGTTCCGTCCTGCGAGAAGTGGGCGAAGCTGATCTGGCGCTCATCGCCCTCGCCGTAGTTAGAGACAAAGAGCAGGTCGTCCGCGGCCCAGGCAGTGCGCTCGGCGCTGTTGGCGGAGGCACGCTTCTTCAGCGCAACCTGGCTCAGGATACGGCGCAGGGCGACAACGGGGAGCTTCTTCGGCTCGAACTTCACGAAGAAGATGCCCCAGCGCTGGCGGGGCGAGAGCGGGCGCAGCCGCTTGATGCTCTCGATCTTGGCTGCCGTCTTCGGATCGATTCCGAGTTCGTCGGCCGTGAAGTCGTAGAACAGATCGTCCACGTCCTCGAACGAATCCCGGGCGATCGGCCAGCCCATCTCGTCGCGCAGGTAGGCGATGAGCTGGTCAAACCGCTTGATCTTCGCGAGCACGGCACGGTGGTCGGTCGGCATCGGCTCAGCCCTCGTTGAGTTCCATCCAGCACTTGAGCGCCGGCTTCACGCCGACGGGGGCGTCGACGCGCTTCAGGTAGGTATTCTTGATGTGCTTCTCGACCTTTGCGCGGAGGTCGACCAGCGTCTTCTCCTCGGTCGCGCACCGGCGCGGGGTGTCGGGCTTGGAGCGGATGCTGCCGATGATCTCCGCCGGTTCCTGGAGGATCGCGTCGCGGTCGAGGTCGTAGAGATACCAGCGGGTCGTGCCGGCCTCCTCGGTGAACTCGCCCGCTTCCTTGTCGAGCGCGGGCAGCGCGTAACAGAAGAACACACCGCGGGCGCCCTTCGCCGGGCGCTTGCGCCCGCTGAAGGTGGCGCCGGGGAGGCGCTTGAGCCGCGCGTCGAGCACGGGATCCGCCTGCAGCAGGGCCTGGTACTCGAGGTGCATGTCCTCGATGGCGGTCTTCTTACCTTCATACTCGGAGTCGAGCCCGTTGATCACCTTGAGATCGTCGAAGAGATCCTCAGGCCTGAGGAGCTTCCGACCCTCGATGCCGAGGGTCTTGGAGATCAGCAGGGTCTTGCGCGCGACCGTACGGTAGAGCGAAAGGATCGCATTCAGTTCGTCGGGCGGCAGGAAGTTCCAGAAGCTTACCTTGCCGCGGGACGACGCGACCTCCGGGTGATCGGCGACGAGCCGTCTCTCGACTTCGGGATTCATGCGCCGATCCACGCGCCCGATGCGCTGCATCAAGCGGACGGGGTTCCAGTGGATGTCGTAGTTGATCATCCTCGAGGCGTCCTGGAGGTTCAGGCCTTCGGAAAGGACGTCGGTCGAGATCAAGACGCGGATCTCCTCACGCCCATTCTCGGCGAGCGCATGCGACGACATGCCGTTGTAGTAGGGCGAGAAGCGCTGGAGGACATCGGCCCGGTTGCCCTTGGTGGCGCTGTCGACCTGCGCGACGCCCTCGATGCCCGCCTTGTCGAGCTGGCGCTTCAGATAGCGGGCCGTGTCGGCGAACTCGGTGAAGATCAGGACCTTCTGGCCAGCGAGCTCCTTGGACGTGAGCAGGCGAACGAGCTTCTGCAGCTTGTCGTCGTGCTTCGGCTCGAACTTCCGGGCCTCATGGAGGAACTGCACGATCTGGTCGAGGTCCAGGAAGGTTTCTGACATCATCTCGGCGACATCGAACTCCTTCCGGTCAAGGTGCTCGACGGCGTCGAGCATCTCCTGCGGCACGATGTCTTCGTCTTCCGTCTCGTCTCCGTCTTCACCCCAGAAATCGAGCTCGCGCTTCATCGCGTAGGCAAGGATCTCGGCGTTCTGGGCTTTCCAGCGCTCAAGGCGCTTCTTCTCAGCGTCCGTCTCGCCGTGAACTTCGAGGAACGCGAGGAGCTTCTTCAGCAAGCGGTCGCAAGACAGTTCGAATGCCACGATGGAGCTCTCGAAACGCTTGAGGAAGTTGGTGCGAATGAGACCGACAACCTGTTGCTGTCGTCCCTCTTCCAAGGGATCGATGCTCTTGTCCTCTCCCCTATACCAAGCAAGTGGGTAATACATCGGCAGTGTGAACAGCGGATGCTTGCGCCTGAAGGCCTTCTCGAACATGTCCAGGAGCCGGCCGTAGGTCTTGCGGATCGAGTACTCGGCCACCTGCGGAGGCCGCCGATCCGGGAACATTGCGGCCTTGCCGGTCTCCCGGATCTGGCTCTCGCGCGCATAGGCCCGGCTGCGCTGAACGACGAGGTGCCGGAAGATCTCGTCCGTGGCCAGGATCTCCTGGGCCTCGGTCATGTGCTCCGCGACGTCGGTCAGATCGTGCCCGACCCGATTTCGAAGCGCCTTCTCCATGTTGTTGAAGTGCGCGCGCAGGTTGTTCACGCCGAGGGTGCGGCCGAAGTACGCCTCGTCGCGCCGCGTGAAGAGTTCGGCCATGTGGCGGAAGTCGCTCAGCCGGTTGTTGATTGGCGTTGCCGTGAGCATGAAGAGCGTCTTCGGCCGCGCCGCGTTGTCGAGCAAGTCGTAGAGCTGGTAGTAGCGTGACGGCTCAACCCCCTCATCAGCGTCGCCCCGGCGTCCCGGATTGCGGAAGTGATGGGCCTCGTCGATCACGACGACGTCGGCGAGCTCGGCGATCCGGCGGAATCGCTCCGGGAAGTCGCCCTTGCGGCCAAGGTCCGTGTGGCTGAAGACCGCGAGGTTGCTAAAGTCGGCGTTCCCACCGACGCCGCCGATGTGCGGCAGCCACTCGCGCAGGTGCGGCTCCCACACGCCCTCCTTCGTCGCCTTGGGAGCGAACAGCACCACGCGTTTGCCTTCGTGCAACACCAGCCGCTCGATCAGCATGAGACCCACGAAGGTCTTGCCGAGACCGACGCCGTCGCAGAGGAATGCGCCGCCGTGCTGGCGCGCGATCTTCATCAGCGCCCAGTACGCCTCCTTCTGATAGCGGTCGATCCGGGGAAACATCTTCGAGCTGGTCTCGTCCCACTCGGTGGCGGTCAGCTCGTGCCCGCGGAAGAACTCCTGGAGCGCCTTCGCGTAGATGTCAAACGGCGTGTAGAGATGCGTGTGGCGCGAGATGGTCTCGATGACGGCATCGGTCACCTCGCTCGCCTCGTTCCAGTGCGCCTCGAACCATTCCTGAAGCTGGGCGACCTCGCGAGCGCTCTGGACCTGGATGTTGAGCTCGATGTTCTTGGTCAGGCCCGGCTCGGTGAAGTTGCTCGAGCCCACCAACGCCTGCGAGCCGACCACTTCGAGCTTGGCGTGCGTGATGTACGCCTTGGCGTGGAACTTCTCGCGGTCGTAGGCGCGGCACTCGATCTGCCTCGATCGGAGCGCTTGGAGGATCGCCGGAACGCCGTGGAGGAAGGGGTTGGCCTCCTTGTTGGCCTCGATGCTCGCGTCGAGGATCTCGATCGCTCGCGAGCGGACGGCATCGAGGAGCGCCCTGCGGGTACGGTGAGTGATCTCGGCACCCATCAAGATCCGCATCTTCTCCAGCGTCTGCCACTTCCCTTCGAGGGCAAGCAGCGCACCGATTTCGAAGTAGCCCGTCGCGATATCGAACGCCTTCGCGATGCCAGACCACTCCTCGAGGTAGCGCAGACCCGTCCAGCCGGAGACGCTGTTGTCGACGATGAAGAGGTCGCGGCCTTTGGAGTCAGGGGGCATGACTGCTCATTCTCCTGCCGATTCGATCTGGCCGCGTCGTTTGTTCCGGGGCTCTATCAAGTTTCTCCTTCTCGCCAGCGCCGCAATTCCACCGTTCCCTAGAAGCCTATCGACAGGGTTCAGGGGCGCGCCGCTTGCGGCGCGTCCCCTGGAGCGACGGGTTGGGCGGCGGTGTAGCGATAAACGTTCTCTAAGAACTCGCGCATAGTAGCCTCCTGCTTCCGAAGCCCGTCCTCGAGAAGTTGCGCATACGCCGCCTCGTCGATAGGAAGGTCAAGCTCTCGCCTTACTGCTACTACCGTAGGCACCAATAGCCTTGTCAACTGGGCCATTTCGGCAATGCAGTCTTGCGTGTATCTGAGCTGTGCAGCGTAGAAAGGCGCTGCAAGCTGATCGTGCTGTCGCGCCGTCTCCGTGATCCGTTGTTGCTCGAACGTGAAGTGACGTTCGATGACGTCCCACCGACGCTGATCCACGGAGCCTTCAAGATTGTGTTGCTTCATGAGATTGAGCATTCGGTCTCGCTCTTTCCCAAAAGTCGCGATCTGCTCTGTTAAGGAAGCCAAGTGCTGCTTCTGTACGAGGAGAGGAATGCGCTTCGCAAACAACCGCATGTACACCGCCGCCAATTCAGAAGTGAAAATCGCGACGGCTCTTGCAGTCTCTTCGCGCGCGATGACGTGAACCTTAGAAATCGCTGGAGATTTCTCAAGGTAGGCCTCGGTGATCTTCTCGTGAGGTACGTCGAGGTTCGGGAAGCGGCTCACACTCATGAATCCAGCAGAGATGGCCTCTGCCGCCGCTAGATAAACGTCCTTCCTCAGCGAAAGCTCGCGGTCACGATCCTTGACCTCTCTATCATGGGCGAGTTGTTTCCGTTGGCGCCGATCGGTTGCGCGATTTGTCAGTGCGACGCCGCCCAATGAGAAGAATGCACCGACAACAACACCCCAGAAGCTCGCGGGGATCTTCTCAATTAGAGCCCAAAGTTCCATAAGGGGAATTCATTCCGACGCCCAACGCTCGGTATCAGCCGCGGCCGAAGGCCGTCGGCTGGACGCCGTGGTTCGACGCCCGTTGGAGTCGCTGTTTTCAAGGAGCTCCGCGCAGCGTGCTGACCACCGCTTCGATGAGCTGCTGGAGGGCCTCGTGCGTCAGAGCCGCAACCTGAGCGACCATCAGGTCCGCGCTGGCCGTAAACAACTTGCCCGGCCGGGCGTAGCTGTCGGAGCGAAGCGAGCCAGAGCCGAAGCTCGATAGTGTCAGGTGAACGGCTCGTGGGTCGCCGTACGGGTTGCTGGTGACTTGACAGAGGATCCAATCACCGCGGCTGGCGTCGGCCAAGACGATAGCCGGCCGAAGCTTCGCCTGAGAGAGATCTGAGAACGGGAAGGGGACGAGAACTATCCCGCCGGCTGAAGGTGCAACCACGCGGCATCTTCCTCTGGCCGGCTCCAGTCAGCAAGGGCCCGCTCACTCAGGAGCGCGGTCTCCTCGCTCCGTGGCGCATCGTCGAGGATCGTGAGCAGTGCGCGACGCGGCCCTGGTAGCTGGATGTCCTCCAGCAGGCGGACGTTGCCCTTC